>Ga0111539_10007964_pt1 | contig 13512 bp, 8 predicted proteins | sample RhiMethybrSRZTD1_FD_79667 | JGI IMG/M metagenome (GOLD analysis project Ga0111539, IMG submission 79667) | Populus rhizosphere microbial communities from Tennessee, USA - Rhizosphere MetaG P. TD hybrid SRZTD1 (version 2) (version 2) | ecosystem: Host-associated > Plants > Roots > Rhizosphere >...
CAGCGGAACGTAGCTCAAGCGCTGCTTGCCTGCCATATCTGTCCTCCTCATTCCCGACCTGCTGCTCCAGGGCCCGATACTCGTCACGAGTCACGGGTCACGAGTCACGGTCTACTGCGGCTTGATCCCCGCAGCCTTGAAGACCTGCGCGGTGTCCTTGATCTGGACCACGATCAGCTTGCTGAATTCCGCCGGCGTCATGACCATGATGTCGTTGCCAAGCTCGCCGAGCTTCCCGCGCACGCCGGGGTCGGCGAGCGCGGCCCCGAAGTGCTTGCGGATCGTGCCCACGACCGGGGCCGGGATACCCGCCGGCCCCCATAGCCCGAACCAGAGGTTGAACTCGAACCCGGGCACGCCGGACTCCGCGACGGTGGGCAGGTTCGGCAGCTGAGTTGCGCGCTTCGCCGAAGTAATCGCGAGCCCCCGCAGCTTGCCGGCCTGGAGATAGGGCAACACCGCCGAGATCGGCGCGAAATACGATTCGACGCGGCCGGAGAGGAGGTCCGGAAAAATCTCTCCCGAGCCCTTGTACGCGACCAGCGTGTACTTGATTTTCGCGTCGTACTGGAACTTCTCGGTGTTGAGATGGGTGCCGCTGCCCGGACCGGCGAACGCGATATTGATCTTGCCCGGGTTCGCCCGCGCCTCCGCGAGATAGTCGGCCAGCGTCTTGAATTTCGTGCCGATCCCGACCGTGAGGATATTCGGCTGCGCCACCAGCGGCATGATGTCCGTGAAGTCCTTGAGCGTGTTGTACGGCAGGCTCGCGTAGAACGAGGGATTTACGACGTGCGCGTTGGAGTTGATGAGCAGCGTGTAGCCGTCCGGCGCGGCCCTGGCGGCGAGCGCCGAGGCAATCGAGCCCCCCGCACCGCCGCGGTTGTCCGGCACCGCCTGCTGGCCCCACAGCTCCGAGACCTTGGCCGAGATGACGCGGCCGATGATGTCGGTCGCGCTGCCGGGCGGAAACGCGATGATCACGCGCACCGGCCGGGTCGGGTAGTTCTGCGCGGCAGCTTGCAGCGCGCACGCCGCCAGCGCGACTGCGGCGATTCTGCTGAGCAGCTTCATGCTTTTCTCCTCCGACTCTTCTGGACGCTGCGCACTATGATAGCCCGTCCCCCACCTCGACGTTCTCGGACTTCAGCTCGATACCTGCGGCCTTGGCCTCGAGAAGCAGCAGCGTCGAAAAATCCTGGTCCGCATAGCCGTGGCCGATCAGCGTCTGGACCATGTCCCGCGTCAGCGAGGTGAGCGGCATGGGCACGCCGAACTCCCGGCCCGCCGACAGGCCCAGGTCGAGGTCCTTGCGCAGCAGCTCCGGCGTGAAGGTGACGTGGAAATCGAGATTCGCGAGGCCCGGCGTCTTGTAGCGCGTGAACATGGAGCCCATCACGCTCTTGTTGAGGAAGTCGAGGAAGGCATGGCGCTCCATCCCGGCTTTCTGCGCGAGTATCGTGATCTCGGCCAGCGACTGCGTGACCACGCCCAGCATCACGTTGTGGCAGATCTTGGCGATGCGCGAGAGCTCACCCTCTCCGACGTAGGAGACGCCCTGCCCGATCGCGGCGAGGTACGGCGTGACCGCGTCCATGGCGTCCTTCGGCCCCGAGGCGACCACCGTGAGCTTGCCGGCCTTGATCACCTTCGCGTTGCCCGACACCGGCGCCGACAGGAACTTCACGCCTTCCTTCGCGAGCTTCCCGCGGATCTCGGCCGACTCCTCGAGCGAGATCGAGGTACTGTCGACCACGATCTTCGGCTTCGCGGTCCCGCCCGCCAGCACGCCGTTCGGACCGAACAGCACCTCCTTCACGTCCTTGCCGGCGCCCACCATCGTGAACACGATGTCGCAGGTCGCGAGCTCGGCGAGCGTGCCTGCGACCCTGGCCCCGGATTTCGCGAGAGGCTCGGCCTTCGCCCGCGTGCGGTTCCACACAGTGATGTCGCAGCCGGCTTTCGCCAGCCGCTCCGCCATCGCGTAGCCCATGCGGCCGATCCCTATCCAGCCCAGTCGGTGTGCCTTCATATTTGCCATTACCAACTCTCCTGTGAATCCATCGGAAGGATGAAGGATGAACGTGGAAGGATGACCTGCCCCAGGAAATCCCGACCTCCCGCTACCTTCGGTCGGTTGCCGGCTGCCAGCCGCACGCGATCTTAGAGCAACGGCTGAAGCAGGAGCAAGCGCGTGCCGCGCGCGCAAGAAACCCGGCTGAATCAGGTATCCACCGGCGCCTTTGATCCTGCTGCGTCAAGCAAATCGCTTCCCTTTCCCCTTGACGGAGGAGGGTCAGGTGGGGTGATACACGATTGTAGGTTGCATGCCTACAGATTGTAGGCTGCATGCCTACAGATCGTCAGGTTGCCCGACGAAAAGCTGGGCCCGGCCCCTTCCGGCCGCGCGTACCCGGATCGGATTGTTGCCAGCCGTGGCCGGGATATAGAATCGATTCAACAGGTCTATCCAGCAGTCCCCTGGCAAGACTGCGGCCGATCGAGAACTCTTAATGACGAACAATGCCCCCGATCGTCCTGAACCGCCGGCAACTGCGGCCCCCTCCCCCCCGGCGGAGCGGCCCGATGAACCGGGCAGAGGCGCGTTCCCGATCGTCGGCGTCGGCGCGTCGGCCGGCGGGCTGGAAGCGTTCACAGCGTTGCTGAAAGCCTTGCCGCTCGATACCGGCATGGGGTTCGTGCTGGTGCAGCATCTCGATCCGCAGCACGAGAGCGTGCTCACGCAACTTCTGGCGCGCGCCACCTCGCTCCCGGTGCAAGAGGTCACGAACAACCTGCGGGTAGAACCCAATCGCGTTTACGTCATTCCGCCCAACGCGAACCTGAGCATAGCGCAGGGCGTTCTAAGGCTTCAGCCGCGCGAGGGGATGCGCACACCGCATCGTTCGATCGACTCCTTTTTCGAGTCGCTGGCGCAGGACCGGCGCGAACAGGCCATCGGTGTGATTCTTTCCGGCACCGCAACCGACGGCACGCTGGGCATGGAAGCGATCAAAGCCGAGGGCGGGATCACGTTCGCGCAGGATGACTCGGCCCGCTATGACTCGATGCCGCGCAGCGCGGCGGCGGCCGGGTGCGTGGATTTCGTGCTCTCGCCGGAGGACATGGCGACGGAGCTGGCCCGCATTGCGAAGCATCCTTACGTCGCAGGGCAGGGGCGCGACGCCGACTCTCCCGAAGACGACCGCGCCGCCGCGACGACACACGAGGACGACGAAACGCCGCTGCCGCCGGGCGGACGGGGAAGCCGCGCACGGGCGCGAGTGAGCGAGGCCCGTGCCGAGGCTCGAGCGGCACGCGCGAAATCGGGCGAAGACGGCTACAGGAAAATCCTGCTGCTCCTCCGCGACCATTCCGGCGTGGATTTCTCTCTGTACAAATCCACCACGATTCAGCGGCGCGTGACCCGGCGCATGGTGCTCAACCGGCACCACGCGCCCGGCGACTACGCGGCTTTTCTGAAGGGCAACGCGAAGGAGCTGGACGCCCTCTACGCCGACGTGCTCATCAGCGTCACGAGCTTCTTTCGCAACCCGGAAGCGTTCGACGTTCTGAAGAGCAAGGTAATCCCCAGGCTCCTTCAGGGCCGCAGCGACGAGCCGTTCCGCGTCTGGGTGCTCGGCTGCTCCACCGGCCAGGAAGCCTATTCCATCGCGATGGCGTTCGCGGAATCCGCGGAGAAGGCGCTCGGCACGCGCAGGCTCCAGGTGTTCGCCACCGACTTGAACGAAGCGCTGCTCGACAAAGCCCGCCACGGTCTCTACGCCAGGAGCCTCGTGGGCGATGTCTCCCCGGAGCGGTTGCGGCGCTTTTTCGTCGAGGAAGAAGGCGGTTACCGCGTCAGCAAGCTCCTGCGGGAAATGGTCGTCTTCGCCCGGCAGAATCTCATCAGCGATCCGCCTTTCTCGCGCATGGACCTCATCAGTTGCCGCAACCTCCTGATCTATCTCGAGCCGGGTCTGCAGCAGAAGGCGCTCCCCACTTTCCATTATGCGCTCAAACCGGAGGGATTTTTGTTTCTGGGCGCGTCCGAATCGATCGGCGGCTTCACCGAACTGTTCGAGCCGGTGGACAGGAAGCACAGGATCTATTCGCGGAAGGCAGCGCCGACACCGGCGTTCCATCCGCCCGCCAGGAAGGATCGGGGCGAGCCGCGCTCGTCCGGTCGAAGGAAAGGCTCTCCCCTTTCCACGCAGCGGGGAGAAGCATTGGAAGGTCTTCCCGCCGAATCGAGCGCCCAGCGCGAAGCCGACCGCGTCACCGTCAATCAATTCGCGCCGCCCGGGGTCCTCGTCAACGACGAGCTGCAAATCCTGCAGTTCCGCGGTCAGACGAGCGCGTATCTCACGCCGCCCGCCGGAAGAGCGAGCTTCGACGTGCTCAAGATGGCGCGCGAAGGCCTGATGCTGCCGCTGCGCGCCGCGCTCAGCAAGGCGAAGAAAGACAACAAACCCGCGCGCAGGGAGAACGTGAAGGTCGGACCCGGCGGCGCGGTCCGGCAGGTGAACGTGGAAATCATCCCGCTCAGGAATTTGCGGGAGCGGAGCTTCCTGATCCTGTTCGAGGACGCGGGGAAGGCGGCGCGCGCTATCACGCGCGCGCCGTCCCGTGAACCGTCGGGCGGCGCGGAGAAGACGCCGCGCCGGACCGGAAAACAGGAAGAGTCGCGTCGCATCTCCGAGCTCGAAACCGATCTCGCCGGGACGCGCGACTATCTCCAATCCATGCAGGAGCAGCACGAAGCGGCGAACGAGGAGCTGCAGTCGGCCAACGAGGAAGTCCAGTCCGCCAACGAGGAGTTGCAGAGCCTCAACGAAGAGCTGGAGACGTCGAAAGAAGAGCTGGAGTCGGCCAACGAGGAGCTGACCACCGTCAACGAGGAGATGGCCAACCGCAACGCCGAGTTGAACCGCCTCAACAGCGATCTCGTCAACCTCCAGACTTCGACCGGTCTCGCCATCGTGCTGCTCGGACGCGATCTGACCATCCGCCGCTTCAGCGCCCAGGCTGAAAAACAGCTCGGCCTGCTGACCGCCGACGTTGGAAAGCCCTTCGGCAACGTCCGGCACGATCTCGTTTTCGCGGAAGGGGACGAGACGGGCGACCCCCGCGACCTGGAGAGCTTCATCGCCGAAGTCGTCACCAGCGTGCACGAGGGCGAGCGCAAAGTGCGCGACAGGGAGGGCCGCTGGTATTCCCTGCGCGTGCGGCCCTATCTCACACTCGACAACAAAGTGGACGGTGCAGTGCTGGTGCTGGTGGATATCGATGCGGCCAAGCGCGGCGAGCAGGCCATCGCCGCCGCGCGCGACTACGCCGAGGCCATCGTCCAGTCCACGCGCGACCCGCTGCTGATTCTCGACGCCGACCTGCGCGTCAGCACTGCCAACGAGGCCTTCTACCGCAAGTTCAAAGTGTCGGGCGCTCAATCGCAGGGCCGCTCGATCTACGATTTAGGCAACGGCCAATGGGATATTCCCAGACTGCGCGAGCTGCTCCAGGACATCCTGCCGCGCAACAGTTTCTTCAACGACTTCGAGATCACCCACGATTTCGAGACCATCGGCCGCCGCACCATGCTGCTCAATGCCCGCACGCTGCGCGAGGTCGGCGAAGGCCGGCCCACGCGCATTCTCCTGGGCATCGAGGACGTGACCGAGCGGCAGCGCGCCGACGCTCTTACCGCTTCGCTGGCGGCGATCGTCAATTCCTCGGAGGACGCCATCATCGGCAAGGACCTCACCGGCGTCATCAACAGCTGGAACAAGGGCGCGGAGCGTCTCTTCGGCTACACCGCGCAGGAAGCCATCGGCCGGCCCATTACCATGCTCATTCCACCCCAGCGGCTGGCCGAAGAGCAAGAAATCCTGACGCGGATCAGGCGCGGTGAATGGATCGCCCCTTTCGAAACCGTCCGCGTGCGCAAGGATCGTTCGCGATTGGACGTATCCCTGACCATCTCCCCGATCAAGGATGCGGCAGGCCGGGTGATCGGCGCATCGAAAATCGCCCGCGACATCACCGATCGCAGGATGGCGGAGAAAGCGCTGCGCGAAGCCGGAGAGCGTTTCCGCTTCATGGCCGAGTCGATGCCGGGGAAGATCTTCACCGCCGGACCCGGCGGCGAGGTGGACTACTTCAACCCGCGGTGGACCGAGTTTACCGGGCTCACGCTCGAGCAGATCAGGGATTGGGGCTGGACGCAGGTCATCCATCCCGACGACGCGGCCGAGAGCATGCGCGTCTGGCGGCATTCGATCGACACCGGCGAGCCGTTTCGTTTCGATCATCGCTTCCGGGCCGCGGATGGCACGTACCGCTGGCACCAGAGCCAGGCAGTGGCGTTGAAGGATGTCGACGGAAAGGTCCTCATGTGGGTCGCCGCGAATGCGGACGTCCACGAGGTCAAGGAGGCCGACCGCCGCAAGGAAGAGTTTCTGGCGGTCCTCGCTCACGAGCTCCGCGGACCGCTCGCCCCGCTTTCCAACATGCTGGAAATCATGACGCGCGCGCAGAGCAGAGATGACGTTGCACAGGAGGCGCTCGGCACGATGCAAAGGCAGTTGGGCCAGATGACCCGGCTTATCGACGACCTCCTCGACGCGGGCCGCATGAGCCGGAACAAGCTGGACCTTCGGCTCGGGACGGTCGAACTCGCGTCGGTCGTGCGCCACACGGTCGAGGCCTGCCGCGCGACGATCGATGCGGCGAGACACGAGCTCACGGTAACGCTGCCGCCGCAGCCGGTGTACCTGCACGCCGACCCGACGCGGCTCATGCAGGTGCTCGGGAACCTGTTGAACAACGCCTGCAAATTCACCGAGCCGGGAGGCCATATCTCGCTGACCGCCGAGCGCGAAGGCGCCGACGTGGTGGTCTCGGTCAAGGATGACGGCATGGGCATTCCGCCCGACATGCTGCGCGGGATCTTCGACATGTTCATGCAGGTCGATCGCTCGCTGGAGCGCGCGCGAGGCGGGCTCGGCATCGGCCTCACGCTGGCGAGGCAGCTGGTCGAGATGCACGGCGGTTCGGTGAAGGCATATAGCGAGGGGCTCGGGCGGGGCAGCGAGATGGTCGTGCGCCTGCCGGTCTCGATCGAGACGCCCGAACCGGCGCCGCCGGGGCCGGGCGTCAGCGAGCCTGCGCCGACCTTGGCGCGCCGCATCCTCGTGGTCGACGACAACCGGGACGCCGCCATATCGCTCACCATGCTGTTGCAGATGGCCGGTCACGAGACCCGCACCGCTCACGACGGCGTCGAGGCGCTGGACGCCGCGGCGGCGTTCCGGCCGGACATCGTGCTGCTCGACATCGGCCTGCCGAAGCTGAACGGCTATGAAGTGGCCCGCAAGATACGGGGGGAGCCGTGGGGCAAGGACATCGCGCTGATAGCCCTGAGCGGATGGGGACAGGATGAAGACCGCCGTAAATCCCGGGAGGCCGGGTTTGACGGCCACCTGATCAAGCCGGTGGACTACGCCACACTCAAGAAGCTGCTGGCCGAAAGCAAGTAAGAGACTTGCGCAGCCGTTCAGGTCATCCTTCCCCGTTCCACGTTCATCGTTGACGTTCCGCGGTATGCCCTCGCGGATGGGGCGGAATCGCTCCCGGTGTCCGATACGGCCGCGTGCCCTTGATCACGACGCGGTGCAGAATGCGCCGCGCGCGCGCATCGAACGGATCGCGTCTGTGCATGACGCAGCGGTTGTCCCACATCACTACGTCGCCGGGCTGCCATTCGTGGTGCCAGGCAAACTGCGGCTGCGCTGCGTGCGCCCACAGCTCGTCGAGCAGCGCCTCCGATTCCTCGAGCGGCAAGCCGACGACGTACGCCTTTACCCGGCGTCCGAGATACAGGCAGTTGCGCCCGGTCTCCGGATGGGTGCGCACGAGCGGGTGCGAGGCGCCCGGACTCGCGCGAACGTCCTCCGGGGCGTCTGCAAAGCGTTTCCTGACGTACCCGGCTGCATCGATCGTCGCATCGTGCTTGAGTGTGAGATCTTCCACCCGCTCGCGCAGACGGGCAGGCAGCGCGTCGTAAGCGAGGTACATGTTGTCGAAGCCGGTGCGCCCTTCCTCCACCGGCACTTCGATGGCGTGCAATATCGTCTGGTTCGGCGGCGCCTCGTAGCTCGACATGTCGGTATGCCACATGAGCTCGCCATCGCCCAATCCGCCCAGCGCGATGCCGTTCTCCACCACGTTGGAAACCACGGTGACCTCGGGATGCCGCTCGTCCGCGCCGCCCTGCTTCACCTTGCCGTCGTTGGCGAGCGGGCTCGGCAAGGGCGTGGAGTACTGGAATTCACCGAAGCGCCGGCCGAACGCGATCAGATCGGCGTCCGTGAATCGCTGCCCCCGGAAGAGCACGACCAGGTGCTGCAGCCACGCCTCGTGGATTTCCGCTATCTGGAGGTCGGTCGCCTCGCGCAGGTCGCCGCAGCGCACCTCGGCGCCGAGCGGAGCATGCATGGGAACAATTTCCAAGACGCTAACCCTTCCGCCTTCCGCGTTCCGACTTTCGCATTCCGCCTTCGTCGTCAACGTTCAATGGGAACGTTGACGAGGTTACCCCATTCGGTCCACGAGCCGTCGTAAACCTTGACCTTCCGGTAACCGAGCAGCTCGGTCAGCGCAAAATAGAGGACGGTCGCGCGATGGCTCAGGCGGCAATAAGCGATGATATCGCGCTGCGGGCCCGCTCCCTGCGCTTCGGACAAGCGCGCGAGCTCGCCGGCGTCCTTGAAGGACCTGGTGGCGTCGAGCATGTCCTCGAAGTGCAGGTGCTTCGCGCCCGGGATGCGCCCGTAGCGCATCGCCCCGACGTCGGGGCCGCCCGGGGCCCCGACCCGCTCGCCACGGTATTCCTCGGGCGAACGCCCGTCCAGTATCACGGGGCCTTCCGGGCGCAGCGCAGCCAGCACCTTGTCGCGGTGGATGCGCATGCGCTCTACCCGCTTCACCGGTTCGTAGTGCACGGGCGTCGCCGCGGGCGGTTCGTCGGTGACGAGCGGCCGCCCTTCCGCCGCCCAGCGGTAACGCGCACCGTCGAGCACCTTCACCTTGCGGTGTCCGCAATAGCGAAACGCCCACCAAGCGTAGATTCCGAACTGCATGCCCTCGCCGTAGAAGACGACGGTGGTATCGTTGGCGATGCCGGCGTGCCCGCAGCGCCGTGCGAATTCCTCCGGCGCCGGAAAATCCCGGCGGGCGGCGTCCCACAGCATCTCTTTCCAGTCCCAGCACGCCGCTCCGGGAACGTGGCCGGCGCGCCAGGCCTGCTTCTGCTCCTGCCCCAGGCCTGCGATTTCGATCAGCCTGACCTTCGGATCGGACCGGCGCCGGTGCAGCCATGCGGGCTCGACCAGCGCGCTCGACTTGTGCTTCGCCATCAGCTCGCTTTGTCCGTCATGGGTCATGGGTCATGCGTCAGGCGTCACGCAGACTGGTCACTGGAGATCCTTGGTCCAGTCGCGGGTCTCGATGATCGTCTTCAGCTCGTTCAGGAACGCGCCGGAATACGCGCCGTCCACCGCCCGGTGGTCGAAGGTCTGCGCGAGCATGCCCACCGGCCGGATCGCGATCGCGTCGCCGTCCGGTCCCTCGATCACCACCGGGCGCTTGCGTATGCCGTCGGTGGACAGGATCGCGACCTGGGGCGGGCTGATGATGGGAGCGGTGATGAGCGTGCCGAACGCGCCGTTGTTGGAAACGGTGTAGGTGCCTTCCGTCATGTCGTCCGGCCTGAGCTTTCCCGCACGCGCCCGCGTCGCGAGATCGCGGATCGCCCGCGCGAGTTGCGCCACGGACTTGCCCGCCGCATCCTTCAGCACCGGAACGACGAGACCCTCGAAATTGAGATCGACGGCGATCCCGAGGTTGATGCGGCGATGCACCGTGAGATGATCGCCGCCGAAACTCGCATTCAAGCGTGGATATTTCGCGAGCGCGGCGGCAAGGGCGCGCGCGATGAACGGCAGATAAGTAAGCTCGTACCCCTCCCGGCTCTTCCACTGCGCGCCGGCCGCCCGCCGGGCTTGCTCCACCCGGTGAAAATCCGCCTCCACGACCTGCAGCACGTGGGGCACGGCGGTCCACGACTTCGCCATATGCTCGCCGGTGCGCCTGCGGATATTGTTGAGCGGAACCGTCTCTGCCTCTGCGGCGGCTGGCGGCTGGCGGCTGGCAGCTGACGGCTGGCGGCTGCGGTCGATATGCGCGAGCACGTCGTCGCGAGTGATGCGTCCATCGCGCCCGGTGCCTGCTATCTGCGCCGGGTCGAGCGTGTGCTCGGCGAGGAGCCTGCGCACGACCGGCGAGAGCTTCCCGTCGGCGTCGGGGCCGGGGCCGGACCGAGACCAGGGCGGGGCGGCGGGGACAGCCGGGCTGGCCGCGACAGGCCGTGGCGCCGCAGCCTGTGCCGCCGATGTGCCGGAAGCCGCGCGTGGCGCCACGGTCCCCGACTCGCGGATCACGGCGAGCTTCGCGCCCACCTTGGCAGTCGCGCCCTCGGCCACGAGTATTTCCACGATCACGCCGGTCGCCTGCGCCGGGATCTCCGTGCTGACCTTGTCGGTCTCGACGTCGAACAGCACGTCGTCGGCCTTCACCGCGTCGCCGACCTTCTTGTACCACTTCGTGACCGTACCTTCGGCGACCGTCTCGCCGAGCTGCGGCATTATTACGTCCATCTCGCTTCGCTCCGACAGAGACTAGAGACTGGAGACTTGAGACTGGTGTCTCGAACTCGTTTCGCTGGTCCCTAGTCCCTAGTCCTTAGTCTCTGGTTGTCGTAGACGATCTTTCCACCCACCATGGTGATGACCGGCTTCAAGTCCTTGATCTGGTCCTCGGGCACGGTCAGGTAGTCGCGATCGAGCACCAGGAGGTCCGCGTACTTCCCCTTCTGTATCGATCCGAGGTTACCTTCCTGGAATACGATGGATGCGTTGCTCCGCGTGTGCGCGACCAACGCTTCCTCGCGGTTGATCGTCTGGTTGTTGACCTTCTGCCCACCTACCATCCGGCCGGTAACGGCAAAGGCAAGGTTGTAGAACGGGTTGGAAGTCGTCACGGCGGTTGCATCGGACCCCAGCCCCCACAAGACGCCGCTGTCCTGCACGGTGCGGAAAGGCGGCATGGTCCAGGCCTTGTCGCCGTGGACGCGGTGCATCAATGCCCCCTGGATCAGCGGGCGCGTATGTATCTGCGCGTTCATGCCCAACCGCTTCATGCGCTCGAGCTGGTCTGGCGTGACCTGGTCGAGGTGCGAGTACGACCAGCGCAGCCCCTTGATTGGCTGTTCCTTGTTGACCGCCTCGTACACGTCGAGGAAAGCATCGATCGCCTCTTTCATTTCGACGTGCGTATTGAAATAAATGCCCCGCCCGGCGAGCGCCTGCGCCAGACGCTTCAGCTGCGCCATGTCCTCCGGCTTCGTGTTGCTGGTGGTTCGCAGCAACTGTGTGGTCACCGGGGAATACCCTGATTCGCCCCAGCCCACCAGGTCGAAATAGTCGTTACCCTGGAACGGCTTCAATTGCGGTATCTCCGCAATGACCTTGTCCATCTGCTCCGGCGTGTTCGGCTGCCGTATCGTGGTCCAGTACACACGGACGTTCAGCTCGCCGCGGTCGGCCAGGTGCCTGTAGGGCTCGTAGTGCTTCGCCCCCATCCCCCGTCCGCCGGCATCGAGCCACGCCGTGATGCCCATGGAGTTCAGCTCGGCCACGAGCTTGCGGGTATTGGCGAGCCATGCTTCAGACGTTCCATACAACGGAATCCTGGCCGCGACGAATGCCACTCCGCCTGCGCCCTGCACGACGCCCGTAGGCTTGCCCGTCGCGTCCTTCTCTATCGTCCCGTTGGGCGGATTGGGCGTTCTCTCGTCGATGCCGGCCGCCTTCAAGGCGGCCGTATTGAGGTAGCTGTGGATATAGACGGCCTGAAGCACCACAGGGTTAGCCGGCGCGATAACGTCCAGATCCTCGAGGGGGAATCCCCTCGGATCATCGGTGAACTGCTGCTCCGCCCAGCCTCCGAGCACCGCTATCCACTCGCCCGGCCGGGCGGCGCGGACCCGCGCGGAAAGCAGCGCCAGCGCCTGCTTGCGCGTGGTAACTCCGTCGAAGCGCAGCTCGTCGTGCTCGGCTGCGCGTATCCAGTGGGAATGGTTGTCGATCAATCCGGGAATTACCGTCCGCCCACCAAGATCGATCACCTTCGTGGCGCTGCCGACGAGCTTACGAATATCGGCGTTCGCTCCCACCGCGACGATGCGCTGTCCTCTGATCGCCACTGCCTGCGCGATCGTAAAGCGATCATCCACCGTAACGATCTTGCCGCCCACCAGGATCGTGTCCGGAGTTTCGGCTGCCTGGGCCGCCGCAACGAACATGGAGCACAGTGCCAGCAGAATTCCCAATCCGCACCGCATCGGTTTCAATGGTTCCTGTCTGCGTTCATCTGCGGTCGCGGCTCAATCAATCCTTTCGCGAATCTCCCGCACGATCCGCGCCGCCGACGGAATCACGTGATCCTCCAGCGCGTCCGCCGAGGGCAGCGGTATGTGCGGCGTCGTGATGCGGATGATGGGCCCGTCGAGGTCCCAGAAGCATTCGTCGGCGACGATGGACGCGATCTCGGCGCCCCAGCCGCACAGGCGCGGGTTCTCCTCCACCGTCACGAGGCGACCCGTCCTGGAAACCTCTGACAGTATCGTCTGCGTGTCGAGCGGCACCAGCGAACGCACGTCGATCACGGTGCAGGAGATGCCGTGCTCCTTCTCCAGCGTCTCCGCCGCCTCCAGCGACCGCGGGACCATCGCGGCCAGCGCGACGACGGTGCAATCCTTGCCGTTCCGCAGCACCTTCGCCTTGCCCAGTTCCTCGACGTGCTCGCCGTCGGGCACTTCGCCCTTTATCGAGTAAAGCGATTTCTGCTCGAAGAAGATCACCGGGTCGGGATCGCGCACGGCCGCCGCGAGGAGCCCCTTCACGTCCGCGGGCGTCGAGGGCGCGACGACCTTCAGTCCCGGGATCGCCATCGCCCAGTTCTCCACCGCCTGCGAATGCTGCGCGCCGAAGCGCGAGCCGGCGCCGTTCGCGGTGCGGATGACGAGCGGCAGCGCGATCTGCCCGTTCGTCATGTAGCGCGTCTTGGCGATCTCGTTGGCCACCATGTCCCAGCACACCGCCAGGAAATCCGAGAACATGATCTCGGCGATAGGCCGCAAGCCGGTCATCGCCGCGCCCATCGCCGCGCCTATGATCGCCTGCTCCGAGATCGGGCAGTCGCGCACGCGCTTCGGCCCGAAGCGCTCGAGCAGTCCCACCGTGGTCTTGAACACGCCGCCCGCCGCCGCCACGTCTTCGCCCAGGAACACGACGCGCTCGTCGCGCTCCATTTCCTGCGCGATGCCCGCCGCGACCGCGTCCCTGAATGTCAGTTCCGCCATGCCGAGCCTCCATCCGCCCAGACGTTCTTTTC
>Ga0111539_10007965_pt1 | contig 13510 bp, 9 predicted proteins | sample RhiMethybrSRZTD1_FD_79667 | JGI IMG/M metagenome (GOLD analysis project Ga0111539, IMG submission 79667) | Populus rhizosphere microbial communities from Tennessee, USA - Rhizosphere MetaG P. TD hybrid SRZTD1 (version 2) (version 2) | ecosystem: Host-associated > Plants > Roots > Rhizosphere >...
AGTGCACCGCAGGCGCGAACATTTTCCTCGGCGGTTCACTGAACCGCCGATACCTCCAGAAAAGATTTCTGGAGCGCCGAGGAGCGCCATTCGCCGAGACGGCCTGACGGCTCAGAAGGCGGCCACCCGAATTTGCCTCTCTCCGCAGGCGAGCCCGCGACGGGAATCATCCATAGCACCTTTCTATCGCGAACCAACCTCCCGTTCACGGAATGCTTCCCGATTTTTCGGAGGCTCGGGACCGAAGGCAGCCTTGATCGGCGGATGCGCGGAATGGAGCATCATGACTTCCTTGATTCCGCGATCGAGCTGCGCATCGATTCCCTTGGCCGCGTCCTGAGGCATGTTCATCACCTCGATATCGGGAATGACCCCCTGGTTCTCGATGGCCCATCCGCGGACCGGGTCCCACCAGGCGTACTCCGGCTGGGTGAGATGGCCGCCGTCGACCAGCTGCTTGTCGTCCCGGATCCCGATGACCCCTCCCCAAGAGCGTGTTCCGATCACTGGAGCCAATTTCTCCATTTGTACCGCGTAAGGAAAGATGTCCCCGTCGGAACCGGCCTGCTCGTTGGTCAGCACCACGAAAGGTCCGTTCAGGGTGCGGTACGGATAGGGGTAGATTCCACCTCCGCGGGAGCGATCGAAGCTCACCACCTTGCGCCGGAAGCGCTCGAGGATCATCTGCGACACGAAGCCGCCGCCGTTGTAGCGGCAGTCGACGATCATCCCTTCCTTGTCGAGCTGCGGATAGAACCAACGGTTGAACTCGACCATCCCCTCAGTGCCCATGTTGGGAAGGTGGATATAGCCGATCTTTCCACCGGTCTTGGCGGCGACATATTCGCGCCGGGTGCGAACCCAGTCGATGTAGTGCAGTCGCGATTCGCTGCCAATGGGGGTGACCACGACGTCTCTCGCTCCCGAGGAAGAAGCCTTCGTGTTCACCGTGAGGAGAACTTCCTTGTCGGCCAACCCTTCCAAGTTCGCCTCGAAGGGGAGGTCCTTCGCAAACGGGCGATGGTTGATCGCGATCAAGTAGTCGCCTTCGCGAACGTTGACACCCGGCTCGGAGAGTGGTGAGCGATCGAGATCGGCGGGATCGCCGCGATAGATGCGCACCACCTTGAAGGCATCTCCGTCGCGCTGCACGTCCGCACCCAAAAGGCCGGTGGCCACGTTCGCTGCCTTCACGCCGGGATCGCCGCCCCAGCGATAGGTGTGCGACGTTGCCAATTCCCCGATCACTTCGCCCAAGACATCGTTGAGCTCTTCGCGGGTCGCGATGCGCGGGAGAAGCGTCGCATAGCGATCGCGCACCTCTTTCCAATCCAACCCGGACATTTGCGCGTTCCAATAGAAATCACGCATGTGGCGCCACGCTTCGTAGTAGATCTGCTCCCATTCCTCGCGCGGATCGAGCTCGATCACGACGCCTTCGAGGGAGACCTCCGCGTCGCCCAGATCTTTCTCATCCGGAGGGCTTCCCGTCTTCACGACGTAGATGTGCCCCTTCTTCTTCTGGAACGCGATCTTCTCCGCCTTCGCTTCCAAGTCGAACGCGGTCACGCCCTCGGCGAAATCCTTCTCCTTCTCTTCTTCGATGTCGAAGATCTTGAGCGTTCCGCCGCCGCCGTCTTCCTCGTCCTCATCCTGTTCGGCCATGCCGCGAACCGGATTCGAAACGTAGTAAAGGTGCGTGGCGGTTGCCTGCAGTCCCGAATAGATGCCCGCATCCACCGGAACTTCGACAACGCGATCACCCAAGCCCTCGAAGTCGATGCGCACCGGCTTGGCTTCCTTCTTTTCGTCGTCGTCCTTGTCCTTGTCTTTGTCCTTCTTGTCCTTCTTCGAATCCTTGTCCTTCTTTTCCTTCTCGTCCTTCGCGTTGGGAGGCGCGCCATCCGTTTTGGCGAACGGATCCTTTCCGTCCTTTTGCAACACGACGAGATAAGGCTTCGAGGATCGCAACTCCACGTTCTGGAAATCGCGATTGTCCAAGACTGGATTCATCGTGCGATCGCTCAGGAAATAGAGGTAGCGACCATCCGGATCCCACGTGGGCTCGTAATCGTTCGTTGTTCCGGTCGTCACGGCATGCGTTTCGTTCGTCTTGGTGTCGAAGATCCAGATCGAAGAGAACTCCGTGCGCGGGAGCTTGCGGTACGCGACGTAGCGCCCGTCGGGGCTCCAGGAATACTGACGAATCTCGCCCTGGTCGGAGCGGTCGATTCTGCGCGGCGTACCGCCACCGGCCGGCAAGACGAAAAGAGTCTGCGTTTGATCCGCATACGCGATCCACTTTCCGTCGGGAGAAGGCAAGGGCGGGAAGTGCCAGCCCGTTTCGCCGGCCTTCTTCAGCACCTTCGCTTCACCGCGTCCCCAAGCATCGATCGAATGGATTGCTTCTTCGTGCGTGACATCGCTGACGTAGATGAGCCTCTTCCCCTCGGGATCGAACGAAGCCCAGCTCTCTCGAGCACCGCTGCCGCCGGAGATGGGCAGTGTGAGTCCCTTCTTCACCGGCACGCTGAAGATTTCCCCGCGCGTCACGATCGCAACGCGATCTCCTTTGGGCGAGAGATCGAACCAAGTGATGTAGTCCTCGGGCTTGGGATAGCGGCGCCGCGTGAGCACGTTTTCCGAAGCGGTCTGAATGGGCAGCTTCATTTCCTTGTTCGTCGCCGGGTCATAGAGATGAAGGTCGCCCTCGAGCATGAACACGATGCGGCCGTCGGGCGCCATGTTCGGCCAACGAACGTCCCAGTTGTGCTCATCGGTGAGGCGGCGGCGATCGCTTCCATCCGGCTTCATCGACCAGATGTTTCCGGTGCCGCCTTCGTCGGAAAGGAAATAGATGCGCCCGTCATGCCACGACGGAAATGCATCGGGACCGGGGAAGTCGGTGACCTTCTTGAAGTCGGCCTTCTTCGGATTGCCGACCCAAATATCCGCGCTCGTGCCGCCGCGATAACGCTTCCACGTGGAGCGCTCGCGATCGGTGATGGTGAACGCGTACGTTCCCGTTTCCGGATCAATTGCCAGCCGGGACGCGCGGTCCAGCGGAAGCAGGCGGGGCTCGGTCCCGTTCGGCGTAATCGCGTACACCATCCAATTATTGTTGGGTTGCGCGCGGCTGGAGCGGAACAGGATCTCCTTGCCGTCCGGAGTCCAGCCCACGACCTCGTCCACACTCGGGTGCCAAGTCAGCCGCTTCGGTGTTCCACCATCGGCGGGAACGACGAACACGTCGAAGTTGCCGTCGTATTGGCCGGTGAATGCGATCGACTTTCCGTTTGGAGAAAAGTGAGGAAAGTATTCCGAACCGGGGTGGGTGGTGAGGCGGCGGCTGGTGCCGCCGGTCACCGATGACAGCCACAGATCTCCTTCGGCGCAATACACCACTTGGTCGCCGTGAAGATCGGGATAACGCAGGTATCCATTCGCCGCTTGGGCCGTCGGTACAGAAAGAAGAAGCGGGCCGGCAGCGGCCAGGATCATTGAGCTGATGAAGGATGAGTTCATAAGGGACGTCGCGCGCATCGAGCATCTCCCGGGGAATTGCGAACAAGGGGGATCAAGGGCGAAAAGAGTAATGAGCGCGACCGGGGATCACAATGGTAGACTTTCGGGAATGAGTGATCGGACGGCCGCGCTCGCCGCGGAGAGGAAGTCGTACGCCCCTCTCGGCGGGATGCCCCGTGTGCTCGGTTGGGGGACGGCACTCCCTCCTTATCGCTACGCGCAAGAGGAGATTGCAGCCTGGCTCGCATCTTCTCTCGATGCGCGCCGCGCACGCCGGCTCAAGGCCGCCTTCCGGGGATCGGGAATCCAGTCGCGCTGCGGATGCCTGCCCGACTTCTCCCAGGAATGCCGGGAGCCCCGCGTCTTCCGAGGCCCGTCGCCCTCGACCGGCGCTCGCTTGGCCGCGTATCGCGAGCATGCGCCGGACCTGGCCTGCGAAGCGGCGCGCCGCGCGCTCGAGGCGGCGCGGATTCCGGCATCGCGCGTCACCCATCTTTTCGTGTCGACCTGCACTGGATTCGTGGCTCCGGGCCCGGATCAAGACATCGTGGAACGGCTGGGGCTTCTTCCTTCGGTGCGCCGGGTTCTATTCGGATTCCAGGGATGCTCGGCCGGAGTCGCCGCGCTGCGCACCGCCGCGGAGATCGCGCGCGGGGACCCCGCCGCCATTCTTCTCGTGGTGGCGGTGGAGCTTTCCAGCCTGCACTTCCAGCCTTCCGTGCCCGACGAAGACCTGCGCGGACATACGCTCTTCGCCGACGGCGCCGGGGCGGCAGTCGTCGCGGGGGCGGCCATTCCTTCCACGAACGGGGCGTCACCGGACGGCGCGCACCGCGAAGTGATCCTCGAACGCGGCTGCAGCCGTCTCGTGTTGAACACGCGCGATCACATGACCTGGACCGTCGGGGATCATGGATTCCTCATGCGTTTGTCGGCTGACGTTCCCGAAACGCTGGGAAATCTTTTGCCGGATTTCTTGCACGAGCTGCGCGGCTTTCACGACGCGCCGGATCTGCGCGAAGAATCGAACGAGCTTTGGGCCGTTCATCCGGGCGGGCCGGCCATCTTGGATCGCATCGAATCGTCGCTCGCGCTGGCCGCGGCGGATCTCGATTCCGCGCGGACCGTGCTGCGGCGCAACGGCAACATGTCTTCGGCGACGATCTTCTTCGTGTTCGAAGAGCTCCTGCGCACCGAGCGACGCGGCGCCGGGAACGCGCTCGCGTTCGGTCCCGGCCTGACGATCGAAGGCTTGCGCTTCCATGTCGCCTGATCTTTCTGCGCGCTGTCTCGATCCGGAGCGCATGGATGATCCGGCGGTGTCCGTCGACGACATGAAGGCCGCTCTTCGCGATGTGGATCGCGTGAATCGTTGGTTGGGTGGATGGAGCGGAAGCGCGCAGCTTCTCTCCCGCGTCTCGGGAAGCGCGCGACGGATGTCGCTCCTCGATGTGGGCGCGGGCAGCGGGGGGACGGCGCGATTTCTCTGCGAATGGGCCCGGCAGCGGGGTCTTTCGCTTGCGATCACGCTGGTCGATCTTCATCCGGCGGTGTGCCGGATCGCGCACGCGAATGCGATCGGCGCCGGCGCCGGAACGGCGCGCGCTCGCGTGGTGCGCTCCGACGCGCTGCACTTGCCGTTTGGCGATGACTCCTTCGACGTGGCGCATGCGTCGCTCGTTCTGCATCACTTCGGCCGCGACGAGATCGCGCGCATTCTTGGTGAGATGCGCCGCGTCTCCCGTCACGCAGTCCTCATCAACGATCTCGAGCGCCGCCCGTTCGCGCTGCATGCGATTCACGCGCTGGTGAGCGCGTTCTCGCGCAGCGCGATCGTGAAGCACGACGCGCCGCTTTCGGTGCGCCGCGGATTTCGCCGGCGAGAAATGGAAGCGTGGCGCAAGTGGAGCGGATGCGAGACGCTCGAGATCCGCCGCAGCTTTCCGTATCGCCTTCTCGCGTGGCAAATGTTGGAGCTCGCCGATGCGCAGGCCGGTGTATCCCGCACCAATGGGGATCTTCGATGAGCGATGACGCCGCGAACGGGGCCGGCGACGCGATCATCGTAGGCGGAGGCCTTGCCGGATGTGCCGCAGGTTTGGGGCTCGCGCGCCGCGGGCACCGAGCGATGCTGCTCGAAGCCGAGCAGGGTGCGGCGCGCAAAACTTGCGGGGAATTTCTCTCTGCTCGCGCGGTCCTTTGGCTCGAGCAGGCCGGACTTCTCGCGAGAGTGCGTCAAAGAGGTGCGATTCCAATTCCCGAGTGGTCCTTGGCGACGGCCCGCCGCGAGCTCGTGCGCAGTCTGCCGTCCCCCGGTTTGGCACTCTCTCGAGCGGTGCTCGATCCTCTTCTTCGCGAAGTGTGTCGAGAGGAGGGAGTGGTCGTGCGTGAAGGTGTGCGCGTCGCCTCCGTCGAGCGCGAAGATGAAGGATGGAAGCTGCACATGGTGCACGACGAAATTCGCGAAGAGCTTCGTGCGCGCATCGTCGTGGCAGCGGCCGGTCGCGGCGCGCGCATTCCCGGCTTGGCTTCCACCGCCGCTCGCCCCCGCGCGCAAAAAGCGCGTTACGTCGCCATGAAAGCGCACACGCGTCCGCGCCCTTCCGCGCGCCAGGCAGCACGCGTTGCGTTGTATGCATTGCGCGGCGCGTACGCCGGCGTCATCCCCACCGATTCCGGATCGCTCAACGTGTGCTTCTTGGCCCGCTCGCAAGATTTCTCGCGCGGAAACGATGCCGCGTCATTTCTGGAGGACGAAGCGCGCGTTCATCCGTACTGGGCAAAGGCGTGGAGCGCGATGGATTTCGAGGGAGCGCGATGGACCGCGGTCTCAACGATGGACTTCGAGAAGCGCGCACCCGTGCAAGAAGGCGTGATGCACGCCGGCGATGCCGCGGCGATGGTCTCCCCGTTCTGGGGAGAAGGAATGGCGATGGCGCTGGAGTCCGGAGGAACGGCCGCAGAGTGTGCGCACCGGTTGATCCGGGGAGAGAGAGAGGAAGACGTGTTGAAGGAATATCGAGCTCGATGGCTCGAGAGGTATTCCTTACGCTTGGCCGCGGGGGAAACGCTGCAGCGAATCTTTCTTGCACCGCGCGCAGTCGAATGCGCCGCGCACCTGGCGAGAACGTTCCCGATTCTTTTGGATTGGATCGTCAAATGGGGCGAGCCGGCAGCGCCGAAGCTCGCCCCACTGGGAAGGGACTAACGATAGACCGCCTTGATCGATCCCCAGGTCGACTCTTCGACGGAGACGTTCGAGCAACCGTGGCAGGAAGGAACCTGGCCGGTCACCTTACCGCTCACATAGACGGAGCCCGACCTCATGTAGAGATTGTCGGCTGGAGCCGAGACCGTCTTCGGGCTGAGGTCGCTGTACATCACGAGCTGCCCGGTTCCCGTGCCTCTCGGCCGGCACGACGAGGTGTAAGGCCACCAGTCGACGGACGGGGTGGTCACTCCCACCCAGTAATCGCCGTCGCAGGAGAACTTTCCGTTGAAGTAGGCGGTGCAGTCTCCGTAATTCCCCGGAGAAGTCCCGGCCGGGAAATCGAATTCGAAGACATCCATGCAAATACAGGGACAGGTCGCCAGGCCCAGATCGAACGTGATCTGATAGACCGGGGTGGCGCTGTTCCACTGGAAGTTGATGGTGTACTTCCACTGGCCGCTGCGCGGACCACCCGAAACCAAGGCGGCGCTGGAGGTTCCGGTGATGGAATCCGCTGCGATGGCCGAGCCTGCGTAGAGCAGAATGAGGGATAAAAGAGCAACCGCCCGCGCCAACGCGCGGGAACTGAACCTTTGGCTCATGGGCTGAATCCTTGTGTTTCGACCCTTGTTTCGCTGTCGCCGTCCGGTGGGGATAAAAGTACAAGGTAAACTATATTCAGCTTTCCGTAGGAAATGCAAGCCCTCCGGAAAAAATGTTGCAAATCGAAGGGAGAGGGTGTGAGCGGCTCCCCGCTGCGCGTTCTTTGGATCACGAACATGTTTCACCGGCCCGAAGCCGCGGATTTTCGTGGCATTTTCGTGACCCAGCTCTGGAATGCGGTCGCTTCTCGTCCTGCAATCGTCCCTTCTCTCGAAATCGTCGCCCAGGACAAGGGCCGTTTTGATTACTTGGCGGCGAACTCTCGAATTCGACACCTTTGGGACGCCGGCCGCTATGACCTTGCTCATGTGCACTATGGTTTGACGGGATTGGCTTCCTTGCTTCTTCCCCGGAATGTGCCCATCGTCGCGACGTTTTACGGAAGCGACATGAACTCCACATTCCAGCGATGGCTGTCGAAGGCGAGCTTGGGCCGCGCCTCACGCCGCATCTACGTTTCGAAAAGATTGGCGGATCGTTGGCCTTCCTTGCGCAATGAGATCCTTCCGAACGGTGTGGATTTCGAAGTGGTCGCCCCGGTCGACCGCGCGCAGGCTTGCCGGGAGTTGGGATTGGATTCGTCTCAGCGGTGGATCCTCTTCGGTGGAGCTCCCGCGAATCCGGTGAAAGATTACGCCCTATTTCAAGAAGCAATGAATTTGGTGAAGGTGAGCGAGCCGCGCGCACAAGAGTTGATTCTTTCCGAAAAAGGACAAGCCTACGAGCGCGTTGTCATGAAGCTGAATGCAGCGAGCTGTCTTCTTTTTACTTCGCGGCGGGGAAGCGAGGGCTCGCCGACGGTGGTGAAGGAATCGCTGGCGGTCGGACTGCCAGTGGTTTCGGTGGAAGTGGGAGATGCGCCGGAAATGTTGGCGGGGATCGAACCGGGTGCGGTTGTGCCCTGGCCTTCGTCGAACGGCGGCTCGCCGCGCGCCGAGCTGGCGAAGGAGCTGGCCGGGAGCGTTCTCCACGTGCTGCGCAGCGGCACCCGCTCGAATGGCCGCGCGCTGCGGCAGAATCTTCGCCAGGAAGTGCTCGTCGATCGCCTCGTCGAAATCTACCGAGAAGTTGCCGGTCGAGCGAAGACCGAACGCAATCGAGCACAAATCTAGAGTATCGTTGAACGATGCGCGCGCTCGTCACCGGAAGCCACGGTTTCGTCGGACAACACTTGCGCCGCGTTCTGCGCGAGGCCGGCATGAGCGTGATCGGGCTCGGGCGGACGCCACGGGCTGCACCCCGCGGGGAGGAATACGTCTGCGCGGACCTGGGCTCGCGAGAAGACGCCCTGCGCGCAGCGCGCGAATCTTCTGCCGAGATCGTGTTTCATTTGGCCGGGGACACCGGCCGCTCCGGCCCCGCGGCGCAAACGCTGCGCACGAACGTGCTGGGCACGATGCATCTCTTGGAAGGATTGGCGGAGCGGGGCGCAGCTTGCCGCGTGATCGTGATCGGCACCAGCGCGCAATACGGCCGCGTACCCGAAAACGAGAATCCCATTGTGGAGGAAACCGAGCTGCGCGCCGAGGGCGCGTACGGTTGGAGCAAGTCGGCCGCGGAAACGTTGGCGCTGTCGTTTCACGGGCGTGAGGAACTGACCGTCATCGCGGTACGCCCGTTCAATCATTTGGGACCGGGTGAGCCGCCGGAATTTGTTGCGTCATCCTTCGCGCGCCAAGTCGTGGAGATCGAAACCGGCGGCGAGCCGGTGCTGCACACCGGCAATCTCACCCCGATTCGCGATCTCACCGATGTGCGCGATCTGGTGCGCGGCTACGTACGCCTCGCCGAGTCCGCTCGCGGCGGTGAGATCTACAATCTGAGCAGCGGGCGCGGCGTGCGCATCGGGGATCTTCTGGCGATGATTCTTGACAGAAGCGGGGTCACCGCCGAAGTTCGCCCCGATCCGAACCGCATTCGACCGGGCGAGCTCGCCGTACAAATCGGCAGCGCCGCGAAAGCGGAGCGGGAAACCGGATGGCGTCCCGAGATTCCGCTCGAGAAGTCGATCGACGATTTGCTCGAGCATTGGAGAGATCGTCTCGGCGTCACCTCGGGCGGAGGCCGCTAAGTGTCACTCGGAAGCGGGTGGTCGGGGAAGCGCGTTTTGGTCACGGGAGCTGGTGGCTTCATCGGCTCGCACTTGACCGAAGCTCTCGTGCGCCGCGGCGCGCACGTGCGCGCGTTCCTTCATTACAATTCGCGCTCCGATTGGGGGCTCCTCTCTTTGGCGCCGTCCGACGTGCGCGCCGAGATCGATGCGCGCTTCGGCGAGCTCACTGATCCGTGGAGCGTCGACGCCGCCGTGCAAGGCTGCGAAGCGGTGTTCCATTTGGGTGCGCTCATCGCCATTCCCTATTCGTACGTCGCGCCTGCTTCGTACGTGGACGTCAACATCACCGGAACGTTGAACGTGTTGCAGGCGGCGCGCGCGCGCGGCGTGACCCGCGTCATTCACACTTCGACCAGCGAAACGTACGGTACGGCGCGTTACACCCCGATCGATGAAGAGCATCCACTGCAGGGACAATCTCCTTATTCGGCCTCCAAGATCGCGGCCGACAAGATTGTGGAATCGTTCTGGCGCTCGTTCGAGACTCCGGTGGCAATCGTGCGCCCGTTCAACACCTATGGCCCGCGCCAATCGGCGCGCGCCGTCATTCCCACGATCGCCGCGCAAGCATTGGCCGGCCTGCCCAAATTGAAGCTGGGATCTCTCGATCCGATTCGCGACCTGCTGTACGTCGAGGACACCGTCGAAGGATTCCTGGCAGCCGGAGCTGCCGATGCCTGTCTGGGAACGGTCACGAACCTCGGCACCGGAACGGGAATCTCGATCGGTGATCTCGCCCGCAAGATCTTGCACATCGCCGGCCGCCCCGACATGCCGATCGACACCGATCCCGATCGCGTGCGTCCCGAGAACTCGGAAGTGTTCGAGCTCGTGTGCGACGCGACGAAAGCGCTCGAACGGTGCGGTTGGCGCGCGAAGATCTCGTTGGACGAAGGGCTCGAGCGCACCGTCGATTCCATTCGCCAGAGCTTGGCGCTCTATCGTCCCGCCACCTACACGGTGTGAGCCGCGGAGAATGACATGCGCGCGGTGATCTTGGCCGGCGGAAAGGGGACGCGTTTGGCGCCGTACACGGTCGCCTTTCCGAAGCCGCTCATGCCGGTCGGCGACTTACCCATCCTCGAGATCGTCGTGCGCCAGCTCCGCCACTATGGGTTCCGGCGCATCACGATGGCGGTGGGGCATCTCGCCGAATTGATTCAAACGTTCTTCGGCGACGGATCGAAGTTCGGGCTCACGATCGATTACTCGCGCGAAGAGCGCCCGCTCGGAACGGCCGGCCCGCTCCATCTCATTCCCGATCTCGACGAGACGTTCTTGGTGATGAACGGCGATCTGCTCACCAATTTGGATTACGGCGAGCTCGTGCGCTGGCATGGCGAACAGAAGAACGACGCGACGATCGGCGTGTACGAGAAGAAGGTGTCCATCGACTTGGGCGTCTTGGATCGCGACGGGGACAATCGCATCGTCGATTACAAAGAGAAGCCCACATTGACCTACGAAGTCTCGATGGGCGTATACGTGTTCTCGAAGAGCGTCCTGCAATACGTGCCGCATGGGTACTTTGACTTTCCCGATCTCGTGCTGGAATTGATTCGGCGCGGCCGCCCGATTCGCGGCTATCGTTTTGAGGGATTGTGGCTCGACATCGGCCGGGCGGAAGATTATGCCAAGGCGGTCGAGACCTTCGAGGCTGAGCGCGCGAAGCTCTTGCCGGGGGGATAGCCGCGCGAGCGATCGATGAAGTGAGGTGGGGATGATGAGGTGGGGGCGACGAATCGCGCAGCTCGCATGTTCCGGCGCAGCGATTCTCATCGTTTGCGCCCGCCCGGCCGCGGCAGCTCTCGATCTTCCGTTCCTCTGGTCCACGGAAGCGAATCAATCCTCCGCACACTTGGGATATTCCGCCGCCGCCGCCGGCGACGTGAACGGGGACGGCTTCACGGATCTCGTGATCGGCGTGCGCGATTACGACGGCGGGCAAGCGAACGAAGGCCGGGCGGTCGCGCACTACGGATCGGCGAGCGGGCTGTCCGCGTCACCCGATTGGAGCTTCGAGAGCAATCAAACGCTCGCGTTCTTGGGAGCGAGCGTTGCGTCCGCCGGTGACGTGAATGGCGACGGATATCACGACGTGCTGATTGCCGCGCCTTCCTATGACGACGGCGAAGAGAACGAAGGAGTCGTGTTCCTCTTCTTGGGATCCGCGTCCGGACTCGCTGCATCTCCGGACTGGGTGCGCGGCGGCAATCAAGCGACCGCGGTATTCGGGAGCTCGGCGGCCTTCGCCGGCGACGTGAACGGCGACGGATTCGACGACGTGATCGTGGGCGCACGCGGAGCGGACGGGACCAATCTGAATGAGGGCAGGGCATTCGTGTTTCACGGATCGGCCGCGGGCTTGTCGATGACGCCGGCGTGGCAAGTTTCCGGCAGCCAGGTCGATCCGGGTTACGGATGGTCGGTGGCTTGCGCCGGCGACGTCGATGGCGACGGATTCGCCGACGTTCTGGTCGGTGCGTTCCAACACGACGCCGGTCAAACGAATGAAGGCGCCGCGTTCTTGTATCGAGGAAGCGCAACGGGACTTTCGACGACGCCGTCTTGGACCGGAGAAGGAAATCAAGCTGATGCCGGATACGGATGGTCGGTGGCGGGTGCCGGCGACGTGAACGGCGACGGGTATTCCGATGCGATCATTGGTGCACGCTATTTCCAACAGTCGCTCGTGAAGGAAGGAAAGGCGTTTCTCTATTTGGGAAGTGCCGGCGGTCTCGCGGCGCAGCCGGTTTGGACGGAAACGGGAAAGCAGGCCGACGCGTACTTCGGTTGGTGCTTGGCCAGCGCCGGAGACGTGAATGGCGATGGGCTCGCCGACGTGATCGTGGGCGCGCCGAAGAAAGATGACGTGTGGGGTGATGCGGGAGTCGCGACGGTGTATCTGGGATCGCGGGCGAGCGGTTTGAGCTCCGCCGCTTGGGTGACGGGGAGCGGGCAGGCCGGCGCGCAATTGGGATGGTTCGTTGCTGCCGCAGGTGATGTGGACGGCGACGGCTTCGGCGACGTGTTGTGCGCCGCGCCGTATTTCGATGCGGGACAAACGGACGAAGGGCGCACGATCGTGTATCGCGGACGTCCCGCGCTGCCCGATTCGACCGCGACGTGGCGCGCGAGCGGCGGCCCCGGCGCATCCGCGTACGGATTCTCGATCGCGTTCGTCGGAGACGTGGACGGCAACGGAATGACCGATCTCGCGGTCGGTGATCCGTATCACTCCAACGGGCAAATCTCCGAAGGACGAGTGCAGCTTTTTCTCGCCCACGAACAAGGTTTCTCCTCCACGCCGGAATGGAGCGTCGAATCGAATCAAGCTTCGGCATTCTTCGGCTGGGCCGTCGCCGGAGCGGGAGACGTGAACGGCGACGGCTACGACGATTGGATGGCCGGCGCTCCGGGATGGAACGGGGGATTCTCGAATGAAGGACGGGTCACGTTGTATTGGGGCTCGCCGAATGTTCTGTCGACGAATCCGGCGTGGACGAAAACCGGCGGGCAAGCGGGCGCGAATTTCGGTGCGGCGCTGGCGGGTGCGGGCGATGCCGATGCCGACGGATATGCGGACCTCGTGATCGGTGCGCCCTTGCAGAATTCCGCGTTCACCGATGCCGGAGCGATTCATTGGTTTCGCGGAGCCGCGGCGGGACCGAGTGCCAATGCGCAGCGCGTGATCGCCGGCACGATGGTCGGCGAGGAGCTCGGGGCCGCCGTCGCGCACGCCGGCGACGCGAACGGCGACGGATATGCCGACGTGATTGCAGGCGCGCCGGGCTTCACCCACGACGAAATCTCCGAAGGGAACGTGCGCATCATCTTGGGAAGCGCGGCGGGATTGGGGGCGAGCGCCTGGTGGAGCGTCGAAGGAGGACAAGCCGAGGCGCGCTTCGGCGGCAGCGTGGCGTACGCGGGAGATGTGAACGGCGACGGCGTGGCCGACATTCTAGCGAGCGCGCGCTTCCACGACGGCGAAGAGATCG
>Ga0111539_10007968_pt1 | contig 13509 bp, 9 predicted proteins | sample RhiMethybrSRZTD1_FD_79667 | JGI IMG/M metagenome (GOLD analysis project Ga0111539, IMG submission 79667) | Populus rhizosphere microbial communities from Tennessee, USA - Rhizosphere MetaG P. TD hybrid SRZTD1 (version 2) (version 2) | ecosystem: Host-associated > Plants > Roots > Rhizosphere >...
AGATGGTGGACCGTGCAGGGATCACGCTTGCTAGAGTCGCCCGCAACCTTTCACCCCCCTGCGCCGTCCCAAACCCCAACGACGTCATCGCCCGCTTCCCAGTCAGACGCTCAGATCCAGGAGCGTTTGGCTGCCAAGCAGTACCGCGAGGCGTTCGGGCTCTTGCTTCCGCATTATCGAGACCGCGTTTTTCGCCTTACATTCAGTATGTTACGTGATCGCGCACTCGCTGAGGACACCACGCAGGACATCTTCCTGCGGGTCTGGCGCGCCCTGCCGGGGTTCGCCGGACAGTCCCAGCTGTCGACCTGGATCTATGCGATTTCCAAGAACGCCTGCCTGTCCGAGCTACGCAAGCGCCGGCCGCAGGTCTCGCTCGACGCCGACGAGGAAGAGCAGTCCGCGGAGGTCCGGGCGCTGGCCAGCGAGGACAAGGACGACTCTGCGACCGTCAGCGTCGGGCAGCTGCTCGACCAGCTCCCGGAACGCTATCGCCAGGCCGTCGTTCTGTTCTATATGGAAGACAAATCGTATGAGCAGACCGCGGCCAGCCTCGGGCTGCCGCTCGGCACGGTCAAAGCCTTGCTCCATCGCGCCCGCAAGCGCCTAATCGAGCTGACCAAAGAAGCCGCATGAGCGCCCTGATCTCCCATCCGTCCGCCGCCCGCGAGCACCACCTCGAGTGGAACGATCGCCTGCAGGATTGGCTGGACGGCGATCTGAGCGCCGCAGACGAAGCGTCGCTGCAAACTCACATGGCCGACTGCGCGCTATGCCGCGCGCGGGCCGATGAACTGCGTGAGCTTGATTTCAACCTGTCGGGCGCAGCTCCGCGCCTCTCGCTCGACGCCACCTTCGATGCGCGGCTGTTCGCGCACATCGATGCGATCGACGATTCGAAGCGCGCCGAAGCGCGGCAACGCATGGAGCGAGAACTGCAGCAGAATTTGCAAGCGCTGGCGCGCGGCTGGCGCCGCTCGCTGCTCGTGATCGCCGCGGGCGCCATCGCTGGCGTCGCGATGGCGCTCGGACTCGCATCGTGGCTGAACGACGCGCCCGTGATGCACACGCTGGTCGCAGAGAGCGCCCGCCTCGGCTCGCAGAATTCCGGGTACGTGCACCTGATCGCAACGACCGTGCTCGGCGCCAGCCTCGGCGGTGCGATCGCCCGCTGGCTCGCTTCTGTTGTCGAGTAGCGTGTAGGTCGGGCTTCAGCCCGACTCCCGCCCATGTCGGGCTAAAGCCCGACCTACAACCCTGTACAATGCGCGCCCCATGCACGCCCGCTCGCCTGCCGCCGCCGTCGCGGATCCCCGCAGCGACGCCAACCGCAAGCTCGTCATCGCCGCGCTCGGCGTAGTCTTCGGCGACATCGGCACCAGCCCGCTGTACGCGTTCCGCGAGTGCCTCAATCCCGAGCACGGCATCGCCCTCACGCAAGCGAACATCATCGGCCTGCTGTCGCTGATTCTCTGGTCGCTGGTGCTCATCATCGCGGTCAAGTACGTCGCGATCGTGCTGCGCGCGGACAATCGCGGCGAAGGCGGCGTGCTCGCGCTCAGTACGTTGTTGTCGAGCGCCAGCAGTAACTGGCGGATCTGGGCGCCCGTCAGCGCAGTCGGCGTGTTCGGCGCTGCGCTGTTCTTCGGCGACGGCTTCATCACGCCCGCGATTTCGGTGCTCAGCGCGATGGAAGGCCTCGCGGTCGCGACGCCGCGACTCGAACACTTCGTGCTGCCAGGTGCGCTGCTCATCCTGACGATCCTGTTCATCGTGCAACGGCGCGGCACGGGCGCGATGGGGCGAATGTTCGGCCCGGTCACCCTCGTCTGGTTCATCACGCTCGCATTGCTCGGCATCCGCTGGATCATCACCAAGCCGGACGTCGTGTTCGCGATCAATCCGCTCTATGCCCTGCACTTCTTCCTCAACAACGGCGTCTCGGGATTCGTCGTGCTCGCCTCGGTGTTCCTGGCGGTGACCGGCGGCGAAGCGCTGTACGCCGACATGGGCCATTTCGGCCGCGCACCGATCCGCCGCGGCTGGTTCATGATCGTGCTGCCGGCGCTGGTGCTGAACTACTTCGGCCAGGGTGCGCTGCTGCTCGAGAATCCGAGCGCGATTGCCAATCCGTTCTACCTGATGGCGCCGGGCTGGCTGCTCCCGGTCATCATCGTGCTCGCGACCGCCGCGACCGTGATCGCTTCGCAGGCGGTGATCTCCGGCGTGTTCTCGATCACGCGCCAGGCGCTGAACCTCGGGTACCTGCCGCGGCTGCGCGTGCTGCACTCCTCGGAGGAAGAGATCGGCCAGGTGTACGTGCCGACGCTGAACTGGATGCTGTTCGCCGGCACGATGACGCTGATCATCGTGTTCCAGTCGTCGAGCGCGCTGGCCGGCGCGTACGGCATCGCGATCTCCAGCACGATGCTGATCGACAGCATCCTGGTGATCATGCTGATGCGCGTGCGGCAGGACCCGCATCGCCGTCTCTACATGGCAGCGCTCGGCGTGGTCGTCATCGTCGAGGCCGCGTTCTTCTGCTCGAACCTGCTGAAGTTCGACGACGGTGGCTGGCTGCCGATCGCCGTCGCAGTGGTCGCTTACGTGCTGATGACGACGTGGCAGGAAGGGCGACGCACGCTGAACTGGCTGGTCGCGAAAGAGCAGATGCCCGTGCGCGATTTCCTGGCGCTGATCGAGCGCGATCCGCCGGTCCGCGTCGCCGGGACTGCGGTGTACCTCGCGAGCGAGGCCGGCGGCATGCCGCGCGCCTTGCTCAACAACCTGCGCTTCAATCGCGTCCTGCATCAGCGCAACGTGCTGCTGACGTTCGTGCGGCCCGAAGTGCCGTTCGTCGGCGCGGAGAATCGCGTGGAGATCCAGAACCTCGGCGAAGGTCTGTGCCGCGTCATCGCGCGCTACGGCTTCATGGAGAGTCCCAACGTCGTTGCAGCGCTGCGCGCTGCCGAAGAAGCCGGCGTGCCCTACGAGCCTGAGCAGACCGTGTACGTGGTCGGCCGCGAGAATCCCGTGTTCGCCATCGGCTCAGGCATGCCACTGTGGCGCAAGCGGCTGTTCGCTTTCATGGGCCGCAACAGCCAGCTCGCTGCGATTCATTTCGGCGTACCGAGTCATCGGCTGCTCGAAGTGAGCAGTCAGGTGAGGCTGTGACGCCATGGTCGAAGATCCGCCGCTCACCGACCTGATCCGCCGCGCCCAGGACGGCGATGCGCAGGCGCTCAAGTCCGTATTCGACGTCACGTACGAGGACCTGCGCCGGCTGGCGCGGTCGCGCTTGAGCAAGGGCGGCCGCGCCACGCTGCTCGACACATCGGCCCTGGTGCATGAGAGCTACCTGCGCTTCGCCAATGCCGGCCAGCTGCGCATCGAAGACCGCCAGCACTTTCTGCGCTATACCAGCCACGTCATGCGCTCTGTCGTGGTCGACCTGGTGCGCGGCAAGCTGGCCGAGCGCCGTGGCGGCGGCGTCAGGCACGTCACGCTCAACACCGGCATCGGCGACGGCACACCGGCCGCCGAAGCCGAAATCCTGCGGGTCCACGAAGCGCTCGAACAACTCGCTGCGCTGAACGCGCGCATGGCCGAGGTCGTGGAGATGCGGTACTTTGCCGGCCTCACCGAGAGCGAAATTGCGGACGCGCTCGGCGTCACCGAACGCACCGTGCGGCGGGATTGGGAGAAAGCACGCCTGCTGCTCGCCGAAGCGCTGAGCTGATGTCCGGTTTGTGCGTGGCGATTCCGTAGAACCACGGAACAGCAACTGAACGGGGGCTTCGTGTCGAAGCTCAGACTCGATCCCGCATCGTGGTCCGAACTCGAGCGGCTGCTCGACGAAGCGCTCGATCGCCCCGCGGCGGAGCGCGCCGGCTGGCTGGACTCGCTCGACCCGCAGTTCGACGCCTTGAAGCCGCAATTGCGTGCGCTGCTTACACGCGCCGCCGTAGTCGAGACCAGCGATTTTCTTGCGATGCTGCCGAGCGTCGAGCTCGAGTCGGATGCAGACGTACCTGCGGACGGCCGCATCGTCGGCCCGTATCGCCTCGTGCGCGAGCTCGGACGCGGCGGCATGGGCTCGGTGTGGCTCGCCGAGCGTGTCGACGGTTTGATCGACCGGCCGCTCGCGCTCAAGCTGCCGCACGTCATCGGCAGCTTCCCGGGCCTCGCTGAGCGCATGGCGCGCGAGCGCGCGATCCTCGCCGCGCTGAATCATCCGCACATCGCGCGCCTCTATGACGCCGGGCTCACCGACGACGGCCAGCCGTACCTCGCGCTCGAATACGTCGAAGGCCGGCCGCTCGACGTCCATTGCCGCTGCGCCAACGACGGACAGCCGCTCGATCTGCGCGCCCGGCTGCGCCTGCTCGTGCAAGTCGCGAACGCTGTCGCCTACGCACACGGCAAGCTGATCGTTCACCGCGACCTCAAGCCCGCCAACATCCTGGTGAACGCCGATGGCTACGTGAGGCTGCTCGACTTCGGCATCGCAAAAATACTGGACGAGGATGCGGCCCGCGACAGTGCGCTTACCGAGTTCGGCCCGCGTGCGCTGACTCCGGACTATGCGTCGCCGGAACAGATCCGCGGCGAGCCTCTGACTGTCGCTGCAGACGTGTACGCGCTCGGGGTGCTGCTCTATGAGCTGTTGACCGATCGACTTCCCTTCCCGCGCACATCGCGGCCCGAGCTGGAACACGCGATCCTCAATCTCGACCCACGGCAGCCGAGCGAAGTGGCCGGACGCTCGCTGCGCGGCGACCTCGACACCATCACGCTGAAGGCGCTGAAGAAGCAGCCGGAAGAGCGCTACGCGACGGCCAACGCGTTCGCGGACGACGTCGCGCGCTACCTCGACGGACGTCCGGTACTCGCCCGGCCGGACAGCGCTGCCTACCGACTGCTGAAATTCGCGGGTCGGCACAAAGTCGGGGTCGCCGCCGCATCCACTGCGCTGCTCATGACCATCGCCGGCGCGGCGGTTTCGCTCTGGCAGGCACGCGTCGCAATTGCCGAAAAGGAGCATGCGCAGGAAGTCGAGCGCTTCGTCGTCGGCATTTTTCAGGAAGCCGACCCTTATCGGCAGGCGGGACGGCCACTCACTGCGGCGGAGCTCCTGCGGCACGCACAGAGCGACATCGGTGACCGCTTCGCCGGTCGCAGCGCGTTGCGAGTGAGCCTGCTCGGCCTCGTCGGCACCGGCCTGATGAATCTCGACGAGCTGCCCGCCGCCGAATCCTCGGTGCAGCAGGCAGTCGCAGACGCGGTGCTGCTGTACGGCCAGGAACACATCGAAACGCTGCGCGCGCGCGTGCTGCTCGCCGAGGTCCACGCGGCCCGGCGCAACAACGCCGCGCTTCGCCAGGAGCTGCCGCCGTTGCTGGCTGCAGCGCGCAAAGTAGTTGCGGAGGAACCCGGACTGCTGGTTCGCATGCTCAAAGCGCAAGCCGATCTCGCCATCGAGGAATCTCGCTTCGACGAGGGCGAGGCGCCGGCGCGGGAGGCGTTCCAGCTCGCGCTGCGAACACTGGGACCGCGAGATCCGTTGACCGTTGGGGCATCGACGCTGCAGGCCGAGGCTGTCATGTTCGGCCGCGCTCCGCCCGAAGTCACGATGGCGGAAGCGCAGCGCGGGCTGGACTTCGCACTCGCTGCGTACGACGGCCGCGAGGACAGCCCGCGCGTGATCCAGATGCGCGACGTACACATCCGCGCACTGCAGGCCGCGGGCCGCATCGAAGAGGCGATCGCCGAAGGCGATCGCATCATCGCCAGCGCCGGCGCTGCATTCGGCCCGACGAGCATGGCGGTCGCGTACGCAATGATGAATACCACGCGCATGCGCATGCGCGTCGGGGATGTCGCCACCGCCGTCGCTCACAGCCGCCAGAGCCTCGATATTCTCGGCTCGCGCATCGACCAGAAGTCGCGGGAGTATGTGTATGCCCGCGCTTCCTATGCGCTCGCACTGATGGCGGCCCATCGCTTCGACCAGGCGCTGCCGGAGCTGGAAGCGGTGCTGCGCTTTGCCGAGAAGACGCGCGGCAAGGACAGTTGGGACGCGATCACCCTGCGTTACCAGCATGCTCTTACGCTCGCGAGCCTGGGACGCGACGCAGAAGCTCGCGCGGAGACTGCAATCCCGGTGGATTCGAGCCACGAGGATTACGACGAGGGATGGATCAACCGCATGCAGGGATCGATCGCGCTGCTGACCGGCGACTACGAGGTCGCCGTGGCGAAACTGCGAGTCGCGGAACAACTGCTGGCGGGTCCGCAAGCCGCATGGCGTCGGCCAACGATCCTGACTCACCTCGGCCTCGCGCAGCTCGAAGGTGGCGACTCAGCCGCGGCGCTGGCGACGCTGACCCGGGCGCTGCAGGCGAGCGACGCGCTGAAGCTGCGAATGAACCCGACCTACGCGGATGCGCTGTACGGCCTCGGCCGTGCACACCTCGAGACGAATTCTCCTGCGGCAGCACTCGCGCCGCTGGAACGCGCCGACGCGTTCTGGCGCGAGTTCGATGCGGAGAACGTCAGCGGCGGTCCTGCAGCGTACTGGCTGTCGCGAGCGTACGCGCTGGCAGGGCGCAAGGCGGATGCCACAGCGGCCCTCGCACGGGCACGAGCGCTGCGAGCGATATAGGCTTAGCCTCGCTCCAGCTCCATCACGGATTGACGGACTTGCGCCAGCTCTCTCTCCAGGCAGCGCCGGCACTCGCTTTGCTGTTCGAGCAGCGTGTCCAGGCCAGCGTCGAGCTGGAGCGCGCCTTTCGCAACGTAGCCGCAGGCAACGAGCGTCGACGCCAGCGACACGATGCTGAGTGCGATCACCCACATGATTTTCTTTTCCCTCGCGCGCCCTTCCGCGCTGCGTGCCGGCCGCAGCGTAGCGAAAGGGGGCGCAGGTCGCCGACCGTCACACGGCCAATGCGACCTGCGTCACACTTTCAGCTCGTCACGGCGTTACCCGTATGAGCCCGTAGCTCGCTGCGCGAGCGGTCGCGAGGCCGCCCGCGACGATCTTGCCGTCGGACTGCAACGCCACGTTCTCAGCTCGATCCGCGAGGCCGGCAAAATCGACCTGCAGCTTGCCGCCGGTCCCGAACGACGTGTCGAGGTCGCCATTGCGGTCGTAGCGCACGACAGCGAAGTTCGGATTGATGAGGTTGCCTTCGCCGGCGACCACGATCCTGCCGTCGGCCTGCACCACGACCGCGTGCGCGACATCGGTCAGCAGGGTGATCGATGTGGTCGCCATTCCGCCGTCGCCGAACGAGTCATCGAACGTGCCGTCGGTGTTGAGGCGCATTGCTGCGAAGTGCGTGAAGTCGTTCTGCACGTTCAGCACGGGCACCGTACCCACGAGCACGAGTCGGCCGTCGCTCTGCAAGGCGAGGCCTTCTCCGACATATGCACCGCCGATGACCAGTCTGCCGCCGTTCGCGAAGCTCGCATCGAGGTGACCGTCCGCATCGTAGCGCGCGACACTGGTGCGCCGGGCCGGGTCGCTGCCGAACGGATCGCCGCTCACGACCAGCGCGCCATTCGGCTGCACCACGAGGTTGCGTGCGAGATCCGTGCGTCCCGTCATGTCGTGGACCACGACCCCGTTGGTGCCGAAGGTGGTATCGAGCAGGCCGTTCGCCTGGAAGCGCGCCAGGAGAAAATCGCCGAAGTCGTCGGCGATGTTCGCGACGGGCGCGTCGCCGGCCACGACGATCCGGCCATCCGCCAGGATCGCGACGTCGAACGCACGACCGATCACCACCGGCCCGAACACCTTGCCGCCGCTGCCGAACGTGGGGTCGAGCGTGCCGTCCGCGTTGTAGCGCACGAGAGCCACTGCCAGATCTCCGGTCGGCACGGTGGCCTCACCGGCTACGACGATCTTGCCGTCGGCCTGAATCGCGACGGCGCGGGCCCGCTCCTGAGCGAAGCCGCCGGCGAGATCCGTTTCGATCTTGCCGCCGACACCGAAGCCCGTATCGAGGGTGCCGTCGGCGTTGAAGCGCGCGAGCACGAAGTCGATGAACTTGCCGCCCACCATCACGATCTTGCCGTCCGGCTGAATCGCCATGTCGGTCTCGTCGCCGAAGCCCGCGAGCATCGTCTTGCCTTGTGAGCCGAAGGCTTCGTCGAGCCCGCTGTGCTCCGCGGGCTCGGGGCGATCGTCGTCGAGGATCGTCAGCGTGGCGCTGGCCGGCGCGCCGAGCACGGCACAGCCGCGCGGGTCGCTCAACGTGACAGTCAGCGACTTGTCTGCCTCGGCGACGTCATCGAGCACCAGCGGCACTTCCAGAACGCGCGGCTCATCCTCGCCATTGCCGAAGTAGACAGTCGTGCTGACTGCCTCATAGTCGTCGCCGGCGTGCGCGGTGCCGTCATGCGTCCGAACGGTCGCGCTCACTTCGCCTTGCGTGCCGGCGCTGCGGTTGATCACGACCTGCCTGGTAGCCGTCGGCATCTCGGGCGCGAAGAAGTCAGCGGCTGCGAACTGCAACGTGCCCGCGGCGGCTTCGTCGCCCGAGCTGCATTCGGGCGCTTGCGGCTCGTCGGGCGGCGGCTCGTGATACGGCACGGCAACGGGATCCAGGCCGAACGTTTCGATCGTCGTGCCGTCGGTGCTGATCGGGTCGCGGAGGTAGGCCGCGACATACGACTCGCGCTGCCGGCGATTGTTGGTTTCGGCCACGGCCTCGATGAGCAGCGTGAACGAGTCGCCCACGTCGAGCTTGGAGAGGTCGATCTCGATCGTCACCGGCTCCTTGAGCTCGTAGCTCGCGCGATGCTTGTTGCCGAGACCGTCGACGTCGTCGTTGAACACGAAGTCGTCGTGCTGCCACAGCTCGTTCTGTCGGCCCTTGAGGATCGTCTTCATGCTGGCATTCCAGTGAGCCTGGTAGCCGGACAGCTCCACGGTGCTCCTCCCCGAGTACAGCGAGTTGACCCAGAAAGCCTTGACGTCGAAGGTCACGCTGCTCGACATCGTGAGCCCGCAGTCCAGCGTCGTCGGGCATTCCGGATAGAGAATCTCGCCGCCGTTGTCGTCGGTCGCGTGCAGGAAGACGCGGGTCACGTGCAGCTTCAGCGTCGCGTCGGCGCGGTTCTTCTTGAAGCCCTGATGCTGTACGAGCGTCACGCGGTTACCAATGCGGCTGCTGGGCGTGAGGACCGATCCGGCCGGGCCCTGCGCGTACACCCAGTAGGTGCTGCCAGTGTCACTGGAGAACACCGCGCCCGTGGCTGAGTCGTCGCCGCCGAGGCTCAACGGCAGCGGACCGTAGTCGTACTCGTCTTCGACGACTCCTCCGGTCTGATTGTTCGGCTTGTCATCCTGGTCTGCCGCCACGGTGAAATCCTTCTCGCCGACCAGCAGCTCTTCGAAGATCCACGAGCGCTCGGGCTCGCCGCGCTCCACCGCCGGCGGCGGTGTGCCGGCCACGGTCATGTACGAGAAGCCCGTGACGTCGGCGGTCACGCTGTTCGAGCCCGTGCCCGTCACCGGCACCGATTGCCATGACGACTGCGAAGAATCGGTCTTATAGAACTCCACTTGCGTGCCGGCGGCCACGAGCGACGGGTCGTAAGGCAGCGTGACTGTCGCTGGCGCGGCGAACGTCGTGCCATGCGGCGTGAACGCGAAGATGGGTCCGAAGCTGACTACGCCGGCTGGCAGCGGCGGCGCGCCCGAACTCGTCTGCTCGATTGCGATGGATGTGGTCTGCGAGAGAGCGCCGGCAGGCACGACGACCTGCGCACCGCCGTTGCTGACGGTGCCGCCTGCGGGCCCGATTCCGCTCGGCGGAGTCTGCGAGGGTGGCGATGGCGGCGAACTCCCGCCGCCGCCGCAGCCGGCCAGGACGAGCAACAGGCAGACGAACGCGATTCTCATGGTCGCTTACTCCCGAGGTGATCCCATGCACCCCAGTACGGAGTAAGGCCGCGAATCCGGACATGCCCGAACGGGCCGCTATTCGGCTTCCCACCTCGGACCCGGCGCGGTGAACGCCGCGGCGAGACCCACGAATGCGGGCAGCTCCGAGCGGATGACGTACGTCGGGACGCGCCTGAGATAGTCGGTGTACCGACCCTTGTCTTCGAAGCGATCGCGGAAGTGCGAGCTCGCGAAGAAGCTGCCGAGGCCCGGCACGATGCCGCCGCCGATGTAGCATCCGCCGACCGCGCCGAGCGTCAGCACCAGGTTGCCGGCGAGGGTGCCGAGCAGTGCGCAGAACATGCTCACCGTTTCCAGACATAGCCGGCACGAGCCTTCGCGCGCACGCCGCGTGATTTCCGGCGGCGTCAGCACTTCGGGCACGATGCCTTCGAGCCCGCACAGTGCATCGTAGAGATTCACCAGCCCGGGGCCGGAGAGCACACGCTCGGCCGAGACATGCGAGAAGCGCTGGTGCAACTGTCCGAGCATTGCGGCCTCGCGCTCGTTCATCACGGGCAGCGTCTGGTGACCGCCCTCGCCCTGCAACGGAATCCAGTGCGGGCCGGCCGGAATCAACCCGGAGACGCCGAGCCCGGTGCCGGGCCCGAGCAGCGCCAGCGGCATGTCCGGCACTGCCTGGCCGCCGCCGATCGGCTCGAGCTCGGGGCGCGGCAGGTGCCGGATCGCCATCGCGAGCGCCGTGAAGTCGTTCAGCATGATCAGCCGGCGCCAGCCCAGCGCCTGGCGCGTGCGTGCCGCCGAGAACTGCCAGGCGTGGTTCGTCAGGTGCACCAGGTCACCGGTGATGGGGCCGGCGATCGCGAGAGCGCCTTCAATCGGGCGCGCCGCACCCTTGGCCGCGCCGACCGAGTCCAGGTAGTACTCGATGGCGCTCACCACATCGGGATAGTCTGCGCACGCGAGCACCACTTCGTCGCGGCGCTGGTCGCCGTCGATCAATGCGAAACGTGCGTTGGTACCGCCGATGTCGGCGATCAGTCGCGGCTGGTTCTGCTGCTCGCTCATTGCTGCCGACTCATGGCGCCCAGTACACGTCGACCGGCACTTCCTTCTGCTGCAAGACCGCGCGTACCGGCATCTCCGCCGCCGTGCCCGGCGTGCGGGCGCGCTGGTAAACCTCCCATTTCTTGTCGCCCTCGATGTGCAGCACGATGCGGCGTACGTCGAGCAACGCCGCAAGATTCATGCTGACACGCGCGTGCGGCGCGACCAGCGCGTTGACAGCGATGCAGGCTGGAGGGACGCTCGGATCGAGACCCCGCGCGAGCGCCAGCGAGCCCGGAAACAGTGAAGCCGTGTGTCCATCGTCGCCCATCCCGAGCACGACCACGTCGAATGGATGCGGCACGCGAGTCAACGCGCGAGTGGCCCAGTCGGCTCCCGCTTCCGGCGTCGGCGCCGGATTCTTCAGCCCGACGAAGTGCGCGGCGGCGGCCGGCCCGATCAGCAGGTTCTCACGCGCGAAGCGCTCGTTGCTCGCCTCGGCCGTGGTCTCGACCCAGCGCTCGTCGGCGAGCGTGACCCACACCCGCGTCCAGTCGAGTCTTTCGGCGCTCAGCTGGCGGAACATCAGGGCGGGTGTGCGTCCGCCGGAGACGACGAGGCTGCCGGCGCCGCGTGCAGCGATCGCTTCTTCCAGGTCCACCTTGATCTCGCCCGCAAGCGCCGCGGCCAGCGCCTGGCGGTCGGGAAAGCGGTGCTCGTGGACCCAGCGGGACGGCATTACAGCTCGTTTCTCCAGGCAAACCCGTCGCGACCGATCAGGGAGCTGGCGGCTGCCGGCCCCCAGCTGCCCGCAGTATAGGTTTTCGGGCGCTCGTCGTACTGCTGCCAGGCCGCGCGGATCGGGTCGATCCAAGACCAGGCGGCGTCCAGCTCGTCACGACGCATGAACAGCGTGAGCGTGCCGTTGATCACGTCGGTGAGCAACCGTTCGTACGCGTCCAGCTGGCGCGTCTTGAAAGCGTCGGCGAAGTCGAGGCTGAGGTCGACCGGCTTCAGCACCATGCCATGACCGGGGCTCTTGGCGAGCACCGTCAGGGTGATGCTCTCTTCGGGCTGGAGCTGGATCACCAGCCGGTTGAGCGCGTGCGGCGTGTCCGGTCGCTCGTAGTGCGACAGCGGCACGTCCTCGAACGTGATCACGATCTCCGCCTGCTTCTCCTGCAGGCGCTTGCCGGTGCGCAGGTAGAACGGTACGCCGGCCCAGCGCCACGAATCGATCTCGGCGCGCAGCGCGACGAACGTCTCGGTGCTGCTGTCCTTCGGCACGTCTTTCTCGTCGTGATAGCCGACGACCGGCTTGCCGTTGACTGCACCGGCTTTGTATTGCCCGCGGACGGTCTTCTGCAGCACATCGCGACCCGTCAGCGGGCGCAACGCACGCAACACTTTCAGCTTCTCGTCGCGCATCGCATCCGCCGCACCGGTCGCCGGCGGCTCCATCGCGATGATGCACAGGAGCTGCAGCATGTGATTCTGGATCATGTCGCGCAGCGCGCCGACCTGGTCGTAGAACTGCGCGCGGCGCTCGACGCCGACGTCCTCGGCAACAGTGATCTGCACGTGCTGGACCCGGCCGCGACGCCAGAGGGGCTCGAACAGCGTATTGCCGAAACGCAGCGCCAGCAGGTTCTGCACGGTCTCCTTGCCGAGATAGTGATCGATGCGAAAGATCGCGTGCTCGGCGAACAGCTTGCCGATCCGCTCGTTGATCTCTGCCGACGACGGGCCGTCGTAACCGAGCGGCTTCTCGAGCACGACGCGCGAGGCGCCGGTGACCAGCGAGTGCCGGGCCAGCCCCTCGGTGATCGGCGCGAACAGGTCGGGCCCGGTCGAAAGGAAAAACGCACGCACGTGACTCTCGCGACCGCGCAACAGCTCAGCGAGGCGTGCGAAGTCGCCGTCGTTCTGTGCGTCGATGCGCACGTAGTCGAGGCGCTCCGCGAACTGCGAAAATTTCGCCTGGTCGAACGCGCTGCCGAGATGCGTCTCGCACGTGGAGCGCACCTGTTCGAGATACTCATCGCGCGACAGCTTGCTGCGCGCGGCGCCGATGATGCGCGACTCCTTGTTGATCTGGCCGGCGCAGCTGCGGCGATAGAGCGCCGGCAGGAGCTTGCGCATGGCCAGGTCGCCGGTGCCGCCGAACAGGATCAGGTCGAACGAGGGAAGTGACTGCATGCAGAACCTTCATGGAACGGGCCGTCGGGAGCGATCGCTACGTTAACGAAGGACTCCCGCTGCGGCAAACCAGACGGGCGCTCGCTGCTGCGATGCGTTTCAACACGCGGATTGCCGTTCCGTTTTGCCCCAGGCTGCAACCTCTGCCGTCAACTTCTCTAGAATCCCCTGCTCTATGAACACCGTCGCCCCCTTGCACGAGCGCGTGCGCTCCGTGACCGAACGCATCCGCACTCGCTGCGCCGGGCTGCGCACGGAATATGTAGAACGAGCCGCCGCGGCACGCAGCGTGCAGGCAACCCGAACGACGCTGTCGTGCACGAATCTGGCGCACGGCTTTGCCGCCA
>Ga0111539_10007971_pt1 | contig 13508 bp, 8 predicted proteins | sample RhiMethybrSRZTD1_FD_79667 | JGI IMG/M metagenome (GOLD analysis project Ga0111539, IMG submission 79667) | Populus rhizosphere microbial communities from Tennessee, USA - Rhizosphere MetaG P. TD hybrid SRZTD1 (version 2) (version 2) | ecosystem: Host-associated > Plants > Roots > Rhizosphere >...
CGCGTTCTCCGATCTCCTTTAAGTGTGACTTTAGTTCTTCAAGACCGGCGCCGGTTTTCGAACTCACCGCGACTACGGGTGCGTTCTCGAGAAACGATCCCGCCACCAGAGCGCGCGCTTCCGTCTCGACCAACGACAACATTTCTTTTTCGACAAGATCGCTTTTAGTGATCACGATCAAACCGTTGCGCACGCCGAGCAGGCGACAGATGTCAAAGTGCTCGCGCGTTTGCGGCATCACGCCTTCGTCGGCCGCGATGATCAGTGCGAGGACGTCGATACCGTGCGCGCCGGCAAGCATGTTCTTGACGAAGCGTTCGTGACCGGGAACGTCGACGAAACCGATGCGAAGATTGTCGAGTTGGAGATCGGCGAAGCCGAGATCGATGGTAATGCCGCGTCGTTTTTCTTCCGGCAGGCGGTCAGGATCGGTACCGGTGAGCGCGCGTACGAGCGCGCTTTTTCCATGGTCGATATGGCCGGCTGTCCCGACGATGAGAGACGTCATTTCAGCACTCAGTTTTGTTTGGCTAAGATCTGTTCGTAAAACTCAATGTACTGCGGAATGACAACGTCAGTGCGATAGCGCGTGATGGCCGAGTCGCGCGCACGTTGGCCCATCTCGCGTCGCAGTTTGTGATCGACAAGCAGGCGCGCCGCGTCGCCCGCCATCTTCTCGACGTCGCCCACCGGACTCAAATATCCGGTTTCGCCGTCGGTCACGACTTCCGGCAGCCCACCGACGAGTGAAGCAATAACCGGGACTTCGCACGCCATCGCCTCCAATGCCGCCAAACCAAACGACTCCTGGTCCGAAGGCAACAGCAACACGTCACACGCCGAAAGATAGTCGACAATGCGAGGCTGCTTGCCGACAAACGAGCAGTGTTCGTAAACGCCAAGACAACGCGCACGGTGCTCGGCGTTGGTCCGTTCACTGCCATCGCCAACCATAATCAGCCGCGTCTTCACGCCTTTCGCCAGCACTCGCGCAAGGATCTCGACGCAGTCGACGGGTCGCTTCACCGGACGAAAATTCGAAACATGGACCAATAGCGGTTCGTCATTCGGCGACAACTGATCGCGCAACGCGTCAACTTCGAGTCGCTTGTAATCATACTGGCAGACGAAGTTTGGGATGACCGTGATGTCGTCGAAGTGAAAGATCTCTTTCGTCGCTTCCTTGAGATAGTTGGAGATCGCCGTCACGCCGTCTGACTGGACGATGCCGTATCGCGTGATCGGCAAGTAGGAGCGGTCGGCGCCGACGAGCGTGATGTCCGTGCCGTGCAACGTGGTGACGACAGGCAGACGACGCCGCGGTTTCAGCGACTCGCGCGCGAGTATCGCGCTGATCGAGTGCGGGATCGCGTAGTGAACGTGAAGCAGATCGAGATTTTCTTCTTCGGCGACCGTCGCCATTTTCGTCGCGAGCGCGAGCGTGTAAGGCTGATGTTCGAACAACGGGTACGACATCATCTCCACTTCGTGGAAACGCACCCGTTCGTTCAGCTCGGTAAGTCGCGTAGGAAGCGCTGAAGCAATGAAATGGACCGTGTGTCCGCGGGCAGCGAGTTCTTTACCGAGTTCGGATCCCACGATCCCGCTGCCGCCGTAAGTGGGATATACAGTTATGCCGATGTTCATCGAAACCGTGCCGGGTCGTTTCTTTTCGTTTGGGAGGAATTCAGTTTAAAGCGAAGATTTTCGTCTTCCAAGTACAGACGGCCCGGTCCGCGTTTTATCGGCCAAAAATAAGTGAGGCAGGCGACCCTCGCTATCGCCTGCCTCTATCTCAACTTGACTCACCTTCTGAGAGGGGGGCAAGTGAGGGCGGGAGTATAAAACTGGTTTGGGAATTTAGCAATGATTCTTGCAAGAGTTTTTAAACTAATTCCCGCTCACTGCGAATGCAGCCCAAAACCGCTATAATGTGACCACAAATAGGAGTTTGTAATGCCGAAAATCAGCGATATCGAAGAGACACCAAATCCGAATGCCGTGAAATTCATTCTGCGCGAAGCAGTGAGTAACGGCGTTGCCAGACAATATGGTTCCGCCGACCAGGCGGAGAACGACGAACTTGCAAAATCGCTGTTCGACGTGGGCCATGTGGTGTCGGTTTTTTATATGGACCGAATGATCACGGTCGAAAAAGATGACGAGGGTGACTGGGACGAACTCTTGCCGGCGCTGGCTGTGCCGATTCGCGCCGCCGAAGCTGTCAACGGTGATTCTGCGGCAGCAGCGGCTGCGGCCGTCGGTGGATCGATCGCCGCCGTCGCCAGCGATGATCCGCGACTGTTGAAGATCAACGAAATACTCGATGAACGAGTACGCCCGGCGCTGATGGGCGATGGTGGTTATCTCGAAGTTCTCGGACTCAGCGAACACACATTGAGCATCCGTTACCAGGGCGCGTGCGGCAGTTGTCCCAGCTCCCTGACCGGCACGTTGATGGCGATCGAAGGGATGCTGAAACAGGAAGTCGATCCCGATCTCGAAGTGATCGCCGTCTAAAGAAAAGAATTTTTAAAAACACGGATTCCTCTGACAGGAGTGCCCCCATGTTCCCACGGCTACTCGTCGTCCTTCTTCTGCTCAGTCTCACAGTTGCCCCAGCAATATCTCAAGAGAAACCAGTTAAGCCGAAAAAGGTGAAGGCTGAAGAGGTTGACGCCGAGGCAGAGCAACGGCGCGAGGTCGCGACTTCGCTCGTGATCTCGTTGGCCGACGAGGCGCGCAGTTTCAAAGATCAAACACGCCGCGCACGCATTCAGGCACGAGCCGCCGATATTCTTTGGGACAGCGATCAGGAGCGAGCACGCGAGCTGTTCAAACGCGCCTGGGACGCCGCCGACGCGGCTGACAATGAAACTGCTCAGCAGCGGGCGGAGCAAGTCAAGCGAATGGAAGCGGCTGGTGAACCGGTGGTCATTCGCGGGGGACCAAACCTGCGCAACGAAGTGCTACGCATCGTCGCAAAGCGTGATTACAAACTCTGCGAGGAGTTTCTAAAAATCTTTGATGAAGCCAACGCGAAAGCCACGGACGAAGCAGCTTCGAATGCACGTCGAAATCGCTTCCCCGAACAAGTCGGTTCTGCCAGACGATTAGAGCTCGCGCGCCGCCTGCTCGAAGATGGCGACATCGAACGCGCCTGGATTTATTCACTGCCGGCCCTCGAGAAAGTAAACGTCGATTCGATCTTCTTCCTTTCCGCGCTCCGCGAGAAAGACGCGTCACGCGCGGATAAAGTTTTCGATGGTCTACTCGCGCGCTCTTCACGCGATCCGCTGTCAGACGCAAATACCGTCTCGGGTCTTTCGTCTTACGCGCTAACGCCTTTCTTCTACATCTCGTTTGAAAAAAGCGGCGGAGCAAACCAGAACCAATCCAGACGAAACACGCAGGCGCCGAACCTGCCTCCAAAGTTACGTCGCAGCTTTCTTGAAGTAGCTTTCGAGATCCTGATGCGACCCTTGCCGGCGCCCGATCAAGACCGCAGCACCGCGGGCCATCTCGGAAAATACATGGTCATCAAGCGCCTGCTGCCGATCTTCGAACAGGAAGCACCCGACCTCGCAGCAGGCTTGCGCACACAGATGACCGCGCTCGCGTCGTATGTCCCGCCCGATGCTCAACAAGGCGGGAACCGGGATCTGACTGCCGGCCTTAGGCCCGAGGAGGAGGTGGATTCAGATCGATCTCAACGGATGCAGGAACGACTGGACGCAGCAAAGACGTCGGACGAACGCGATCAGATATACGCCGACTTCGCCGTCATGCTGACTGAGAAAGGGGAACTGGAAGCGCGCGACCTCGTGGACAAGATCGAGAACAGCGAGCTGCGCAAAAACGTGAAGGCCTACACGGATTTCGAGTGGGCCCAGTTCTTCATCAACAAGAAGGATGCGACTGAAGCGGCGCGGATGGCGAAAAGCGGTGAGTTGACGAGCATTCAGCGCGTCTGGACGTACAGCAAGGCCGCGAAACTCGTGCTCGCTGCGGAAAGAGCGCGGGCGATCGATCTACTGGACGAAGCGCTCGCCGAAGCACGTCGCATCGGCAACAGCGATCCCGATCGGGCGCGCGCGCTAACCGCAGTCGCGACCAGAATGGCGGAAATCGACATGGTCCGCTCCTGGGAAATACTCTCGGAAGTTATCAAAGCAGCGAACGCCGCGGACGCATTCACCGGCGAAGACAGCCGGATCTATTCGCGACTTCAGACGAAACAGATGGTGGTGGTTAGCAACGGCACCGCCGAAGATTTTGATCTGCTCGGATTGTTCCAGCAGCTCGCTCGGACGGATCTTCTGCGCGCGGTCCAAGTCACGAAGTCGTTCACAGGCTACGCGCCGCGGGCCGTCGCGACGTTGGCCATCGCACAGTCAGTTCTCGACAAACGGAAAGATAGAGCATGAAGATCCTATTCACTCTTCTATTCGTGTTTGTAACTGCGGTGGCGCAGGCACAGGCTCCGGCAAAGAAAGCGCCGTCAACCGTCGACGAGCAAACACGAATTCGCCGGCAACAAGCGCGTTCGCTCCTGATCTCGCTCTCCACCGACGCGCGCGCCTTCCACGATCAAACACTCCGCGCACGATCGCTTGCCCGCATCGCCGATGCCCTGTGGACCGTCGATACCGAACAAGGACGTTTGTTGTTTCGCAAGGCGTGGGAAGCAGCAGAAGTCGCCGATCGCGAGAACGAGCAGAAACTTCAGGAGCAGATTCAGCAACAGCAAGCGAAGACCGGTCGCAGTGGTTACGCCGTCAGCCTGCCACCCAGTTTGCGTCGCGAAGTGTTGCGGCTTGCCGCGCGAAAGGACCGCGCCCTCGGAGAAGAGTTTCTCGAGAAGCTGAAAGCAGAAAAAGCCGAAGCCGCAACGAACGCGAAACTCAATCCCGGAAAACTTAACGAGTCGATGGGCCAACGTTTGGGATTGGCGGGAGAGTTATTGTCCAGCGGCGACATCCAACGCGCGCTTCAGTTCGCTGATCCAGTGTTGAGCACCGTCTCGATGGAGACCATTAACTTCCTCGTGAACCTGCGTGACAAAGATGCCGTCGCCGCGGACCAGCGTTACCAGGCACTGCTCGCCTCGTCGATGAACAACCCGCAGGCAGACGCGAACACCGTTTCGTTGCTCTCGTCATACATTTTCACGCCGCGCTATTACCTCGTTTTCACGGGCAGCAACATGTCGAGCTCGCAGATGTCGTCGACGATCAAACCGGCCGAAGTCTCGCCCGAATTACGCGGCGCGTTTTTCAACTCAGCGTCCGCAATTCTGCTTCGTCCTTTGCCGCCGCCCGGACAAGATCCGGGTCCGGCGGGGATCGACGGCAAGTATCTCGTTATCAGACGGCTATTGCCGTTCTTCGAACAAGCAGCGCCCGCGGAAATGGTCGAATCGCTTCGGGGTCAAATGAACGCATTGAACACGGTCGTCTCAAACGACGCTCGCAAGCGCGATGATGACGAGTGGATCAATCGCGGCGTGAAACCGGACAAACCTGCGGCCAATCGCGAACAGGTGTTGATGGACCGCCTCGATCGCGCAAAGACTTCCGCCGAACGCGATGTGATCTACGTTCAACTTGCTAACCTCCTGTCGCGCGATGGCGATCTGCGGACGCGAGAAGTCGCGAGCAAGATCGAAGACCCGGAATTGCGCAAAGAGTTCGGCGCGTACATCGACGGCACGCTGTTGAATTATCACGTCGGGAAAAAGCAAACGGAACCGGCGCTCGAATTGATTCGCAAAGGCGAGCTGACGCACCTGCATCGAGTTTGGGGATTGACGGAAGTCGCCAAGGTCCTCGTCAAAACAGATCGTGAAACGGCACTGCAACTCGTCGAGGAAGCAGCGACAGAGGCACGACGCATCGACGTTTCGGATGCGGGGCGGCCACGCGGGTTGGTGGCGGTGGCGAACGCGTTGAAGGTCGTCGATCCGTCGCGAGTTTGGGACGCAACATTTGACGCCGTGAAGGCGGCAAACTCCGCCGAAGGTTTCACCGGCGAAGACGGCGAATTGCTGCTCCAGTTTCAAAGCAAAGTCCAGTCGTCAGTGAACACCAGCGACGTTCCGGAGTTCGATCTAGACGGAATTTTTAAAGAGCTGGCAAACCAGGATTACGATCGCGCAGTTGAACTGGCGCGCGGATTCGAACGTGAAGGACCACGTGCGGTTGCGACCATCTCGATCGCGCGGGCCGTGCTCGAACCGAAGAAAAAGTAGTTTCAGGAATAAATATTCATCGGGCGCGTGAGTAGCGCGAGTGGATCCTCGACGTTCAACGCTTCTCGAACGTAGAACGGCTCTCCGGCTGCGACGCCGATCAGCGATCCGAAGTAACCCATTCGCACTTCAATCTCCTCGAGAAAACCGCGCGCGCTGATCCGCGTCGACGGCTCTTTCGACTCCGCATCATAAAACTGCGACTTGTAAGCGCGAATCGCGTTCATCTTTTCGTCTACAAACTCCGATACATCGACAACAAACGAAGGCACGATACGACGCGAGAAAAGTGAATGCATGATCGCGGGCATGGGCACCGGCGCGAGTCCCGACTCTTCGTCGTAACGTCGCATCGTCGCCAACCGCGCCGCCTGGCGAACGATGATCGATGTATTTGCGTGATCCGGATGCGGATCGTCTTCGTGAGTCGTCAACAGGACTTTGGGTTTGTGAGTCCTGAGCAACCGCACCATCGCAATGCGCGCGACCTCGTTCGCCTGAACGTGACCGTCGGGTTGTTCGAGGTTCAGCCGCGCGTCGAGTTTCATCAGACGCGCTGCGTCAGCGGCTTCGCGCGCGCGAATCTCCGGCGTTCCGCGTGTGCCCATCTCGCCGCGAGTCACATCGCAAGCTCCGGTGCGATAACCGAACGACTTCAGTTTTAAGAGTGTCCCCGCAACCGACAACTCCGCATCATCCGGATGCGAAAATATGGCAAGAACGTCGAGCTGTGTTTCACTTGAACTCATAACGCGGCTTTAAGATTAACAGATTTGTGTAATCTCTGGCGTACACTTCAAACCCCATGAAACTGACGGTACTTGGTTCCGGCACTTCCGTTCCGCATCCCGATCGCGCATCGGCCGCGCACTGGCTCGAGACGCCGTCCGGTTCCCTGCTGCTCGACATCAGCGCAGACGCAGCGCATCGCATGGCCCAGGAACGACTCGACTGGCCCAACCTCGACGCGATCTGGGTCTCGCACTTTCATCTCGATCATCTCGGCGGACTGCCGGCGTTTCTGTTTGGCACGAGACGGGCGCCGCAAACGCGGAGTCGCACGAAGCCGCTGCGAATCTTCGGTCCCGCGGGGTTGAAACGCATCATGCAGGCAATCAACGAGTCGAACCATTACCCGCTGTTCGATCAACCGTTCCCGATCGAGATCGTCGAGGTCGCGGCGCCTGACGAATTCGAAGTCCTGCCCGGGCTGACCGCACACACTTTCAAGACGCCCCACACCGACGAAAGCCTGGCACTCCGGTTGAAAGACGAAAGCTCGAAATCGTTTGTCTATACTTCCGACACCGGTTTTTCAGAGAATCTTGCATCGTTCGCCAACGAAGTTGACCTGCTACTGATGGAATGTTCTTTCAGGAGAAACAAACCGGTTGAGAAGCACCTCGAACTCGCGGACGCGATGAAGCTCGCCGAAATGTGCCGTCCGCGAAAAGTGGTGTTGACGCATCTCTATCCGGAGTGGGACGGATTCGACCTCGCGGCGGAAGCGCGGCGGCTGTGGTCTGGCGAAACAATCGCAGCGTTTGACGGTTTGAAATTGGAGTTTTAAAGGGGGAATTGATGACATATCTGTTTTTGATCCTGTTTTTGTTATTCCAATTGCCCTCGCATCACAACAACGATTCGTCGTTGCTCGAATCCGGCAAAGGCGCCACGCTTAAACCCGCGACCACCGCACCTCACCAGTTCAAGATCGTGTCCTTCAACATTCGCTGGCGCAGCGGCGACGATCTAAAAAAACTGAACAAGCTACTTCAAGACGATCCGGAAATCGGTAGCGCGCAGATACTCGCGTTACAGGAGGTCGATCGCCGAAAGAAACGCACGGGAAACAGCAACGTCGCCAAAATAATGGCCGACGAGTTGGGAATGCATTACGCGTGGGCCGCGCCGCCAACCGCGAAACCTGATGACGAAGAAGAGACAGGCGTCGCTATCCTTAGCCTTTATCCGCTATCGGACGCGCATCGGATCGTGTTGCCGAATCCAGGTCCGAACAAGCGACGTCGCGCTGCTATCGGCGCAACGTTAGACGTTCACGGTCAAAAGTGGCGCGTGTATTCGGTCCATGCTGAAACGCGAATCGACTTCGACAAGAAGCTCGAACAGTTCCAGGCGGTCCTCGACGATCTGGCCAAGTATCCGTCGAACATGCCCGCCATCGTCATGGGCGACTTCAATACCTGGGAAGCAAACGCCGAACGAAAGATCATCAAACTGTTTACCGAAGCAGGCATGCAGACGCCCTTCGGCTCTCAAACCACTTTCAAACGACGTATCCTGGTGATGCCGATCGAGTTCAGACTTGACTGGGTATGGTTGCGCGGACTGGAACCTGCCAGTTATGGTATAGACCGAAAGGTGACGGTTTCGGATCATTGGCCGCTCTGGACGAACGTGCGACCGCCATCGGCCGGCGTGAAAATCTCCCCGACAAATCAGTAGAAAATGATCTGTCGTAATTGCGAGCGGCAAGCAAGTTGGACCAGGCGGCGGTGTGCCGCATGCCGGACCAAATTACCGGCGTGGTACGTCACCACCTCGGTGGTAATCGGTGTTGTGATCTACGCCGCGTTCTTAGTGGTCGAGAATATTTTTTAGGATCCCGCCTTACTTAACCACGATACTGTTCACACTCAACGCATTCCCGGTCGCTCGTTGTAAATCCGCGATCGCCTTGTTCAGATCGGTCTGCGCTTTCAACTCGAGACCGCGCGCGGTTGTCAACTGCGTTTGCCGCTCGAGCACGAGGAAAGTCGTCGACTGGCCCGCGTCCAGTTTCCGTTGTTCACTCGCAAACTGCTGTTCGTTCGCTGCGCGTGTGGCCACTGCCGCGCGCAGTCGCGACTCCGCGCTGCGCATCGATTGCAGCGCGTTGCGGACGTCGACCTGAATCGCCTGTTCGAGCTGTTCGCGCTGCGTGGCGATGCGTTCGCCTTCGACCAGCGAACGTCCTAATTGTGCTTCCGCGGTCCGGTTGCGCAACGGCAAGCTTACCGAAACACCGATTCGGAAGTTGCCGTAGCGGTTCGCGAAAAGACTCTGCAACGACTGACCCGGTCCACCGAGCAGATCCGGTGAGAAAGTCTGCGGCGGCACGATCGGCAACGGATCCAGACCCGCTAATGTCGACAGTTCGTCCACGCGTTGCCGCACCTGCAGGCTCGACGCCGTGAACGGATTGACGCCCGCGGTGCTGACCGATCCGGCGAGACCGTTCACGCCGTAAGTGCCGACGAGATCGACTGCCGGTTTCGTTTGGTTCTTGAAGTAGCTCTGATCGATCTCGTTGATCTCCTTCACCACATTCGCCTGCTGAAGCTCCGGGCGGTTTTGCATCGCGGTCTGCAATGCATCCGGCAACGAAACACCCGGAACCTGAAGATCGACGGGATCGGTGGGCACGATCGACTCGTTCCAGATCGGCGACGACTGGTTCTCCGCGATCAAGTGCTTAAGAAGGTTTTCGGAGCGCGACACGTCTTCGAGCGCGCTGAAAACGCCCTGCTCGTACGTCGAGATCTGCGCTTCGGCAGCGACGACGTCGATCGGTGCGAGCGTTCCTTCCTGGACCAGCCGCTTGTTGTGCGTAAGCTGCGTTTGCGCGACCGTCACGGCGTCGCGCTGCACTTGCAGGCTGCGTAAAGCAAACACAAGATCCCAGTAAGCGCGCTGCACGTTAGTTATCGTGTCGATCGCGCGCTGGCGAAACTGTGCGTCTGTTAACGAAAGGTTCTTGCGCGCGATCGCGATCTGGCGGCGAGTGTTGTCGATCTTCAAACCGCGCCAGAGTGGCTGGGTGTAAGTGAACGACAACGACGACGGATACTGCGGATTCAACGCGACGAACTCATTGTTTGTCGTAAACCTGCTCGACGAGAAATCGAGTCGATAACTGCCGCCGAGCTTTGGCGTTTGTCCCTCGAGCCGCACAGTTCCGGCATAGTCGCTCTGGATCGTCGATCCGTTCTGACCGCCGCTCAGGAAGCTCGAGATCGGGTTTTCGAATCGCTCGTAAAACGACGTGAAGTTGAGCTTAGGATCGTAAGCGCCGTGCGCGCCGAGCAGATCGAACTCCGCGATGCGCACGTTCTCACGCGCAACCTCGATGTCTTTGTTGTTTGCCAGCGCCATCGACAACGCGTCGCGCAATCCCAGCGGCCGCTGCTGGTTCATGTCGACGCCGACGCGATTCAACTCGGGCATCGGTTTTTGCGACGCGCGGAAGTCGGGCGCGACCGGCGGCACCGGCAATTGCTCCATCTGAGGCTTCTCCTGCGCGACCGCCAGACCGGAAACACAGATCAACATCAATAAGGTTAGAGATATCTTTCGCATTGCTTTTCCTTAATGCTTCGAAATTAGAGAAGCCGCTGTCGTCGCGACTTTCCGCCGCACGCGTCCGAACACCGCGTCGCCCGTTCTTCTGATTCGGCCCCACACGTGGCTCCGCGCCAGATCGTCAAACAGCGAATAGAACACCGGCACCGCGAGCAGCGTCAGCAACAAACAGAGCGTCTGTCCGCCGACGACCAGCACGCCGATTGAGCGGTTCGTACCCGATCCGGGACCGTGGGAGATCGTTAGCGGCAACATGCCCGCAACCAGCGCGATCGTCGTCATCAGAATCGGACGCAGACGATCGCGATTCGCGCGCATGATCGCTTCGAGCCGTTCCATGCCGCGCGCGCGCAGTTGGTTCGTGTGATCGATCTGAAGAATCGCGTTCTTCTTCACCACGCCGAACAGCAGCAACAATCCGAGTCCGGAAAAAATGTTCACCGTCTGTCCGGTCATCAGCAACGCCAGAATGCCGAACGGAATCGCGAGCGGCAGCGTCAACAGAATCGTGATCGGATGAATGAAGGACTCAAATTGTGCGGCCAGCACCATGTACATGAAGACGAACGACAGCACGAAGGCGAGGAGGAAGTAGTAAGCTGCGCGTCCGAGCTCTTTCGCACGGCCTGCGCGGGCTGACTTGTAACCCGGAGCCATATTGAGCTCTGTCTTGAACGCGTCCAGCTTCTCAAGCACCGCTGCTTGCGAACCACCCGGCCGCACGTTCCCGATCAGCATCACCTGGCGTTGGCGATTGAGACGATCGTTCGCCGCTGGTCCAGTGCCTTCTTCAAAGTGGGTCAGGTTGTCGAGCGTGACCCAACCGACCTTCGTCGAGGAAACGATCATCCGCTTCAAACCTTCGACGCTCGCACGAAATTCACCAATCGCGCGCACGCGCACGTCGTACTGGTCCGTGCCCGCGTTGAACGTCGAGACTTTTTGTCCGGCGACGAGCGTATTCAGCGCCTGCGCGATGTCGCCGACGCGAACGCCAAGATCCGCCGCCCGCGCGCGATCGATCACGACGCGCACTTCAGGCTTGCCCTGGATCAGCGTCGAGTCGGCGTCCACGACGTCCGGAATCGTCTTCATCTTCTCGAGCATCGCGTTGGAGTACTCAGTCAGTTTCTGTAGGTCCGGTCCGCCGATGACGTATTGAATGTCGGAGTTGCGGTTGCCGCCGCCGGAAATCGCCGCGACCTGCTGCACGCTGGTGCGGAGTTGGCCCGGAAACTGCTGAATAAACTTCGGCAATATTTGAGAACGCGCTTTCACCATCAGATCCTGTTGCGAGACGTTGCGTTCTTCGATCGGCGTCAGCTTCACGTAGATCGACGCGTTGTTGACCAACTCCTGCTGGCCGCCGCCAATCGTCGTCAACGTGTCAGTGACACCCGGAAGATTGCGGACGTCGGTCGCAATTCGTTCGGCCAATGCCGACGTCGCCGCGAGGGTCGAACCTTCCGGCGCGCGCACGCTGATTTCAAACTGCGCCTGGTCGTCAACCGGCAGGAAGTTTTTGCCGACGAACATGAACAGCGGAACGATGCTCGCGATCACGAGCACACACGCGACGACGATGGCCCACCGATGCGCCATGGACCACGCCAACATCGTCGTGTACGTCCGATCGATTGGACGATAGAAACGCGATTCCTTCGAACCGTGATCGTCAGGCTCGGTGGCTCGTTCCAGCGTCCGTTCCTTCTTGTCGTCACTGCGCCGGATCAGACGCGCCGCCAACATCGGCGTCAGCGTGAACGACACCAGCAACGACACCGCGATCGCGAATGACGACGTCAAACCAAACGACGACATGAACCGGCCGACGATGCCGCCCATGAAACCGACCGGCAGAAATACGGCGAGCAGCGAGAGCGTCGTGGCCATGACGGCCAGTCCGATCTCTTTCGTGCCTTCAATAGCCGCTTGAAACGGCGGCACGCCTTTCTCTTCGACGAACCGAAAGATGTTTTCCAACACCACGATCGCGTCGTCGATCACGATACCGACCATCAGCGTGAGCGCGAACATCGTGATCTGGTTTAGCGTGAAACCCATCGCCGCCATCAAACCAAACGTCGCGATCAGCGACGTCGGAATCGCGAGACCGGCGATGATCGTCGAGCGGAAACTCCACAGAAAGATAAACACGACAATCGCCGCGAGAATACTGCCTTCGATCAAGTGCGTTTGAATCGCTTCGATAGAGTTCTTGATGAAGATCGACTGGTCGCCGACGACCTCCGTCTTGAAACCCGGCGGCAACGTCTCCCCGATCTCCTTCAACTTCGCCTTCACCGCATCGGCGACGGCGACCGTGTTCTGTCCCGACTGTTTCGAAACGATCAGCGTCACCGCGGGCTGGCCGTTCAAACGCGCTTCAGTGCGCGGTTCTTCCGCGCCGTCTTCGGCATAACCGACGTCGCTGAGTTTGACTGAATAAGTTCCCTGGTTCGCGACGATCAGATTGTTGAACTCGGAAGGTTCGACGATGCGGCCCATCGTGCGGACGGTCAGCTCGCGGACGCCCTCGTCGACACGGCCACCCGGCACTTCCATGTTCTGCGCGCGAACTGCATCGGCAACCTGCGCGACCGTGACGTTGAAGGCGCGCAGTTTGTCGGGGTCGACCCAGATCTGAATCTCGCGGCGTCGTCCGCCAATGATCTGCACATCGCCGACGCCGTTGATCGACTCAATCTCCTGCTTGATCTTGTTGTCGGCGACGTCCGTGACCTCACGAAGCGAACGCGGCGCAGACACGGCGATGCGCACGACCGGAGCGGCGTCGGTGTCGAGTTTCTGAACGATCGGTTGTTCGGCGGTCAGCGGCAGGTCGTTGAGAATCAGATCGATCTTGTTTCTGACTTCCTGCGCGGCGATGTCGGGA
>Ga0111539_10007972_pt1 | contig 13507 bp, 10 predicted proteins | sample RhiMethybrSRZTD1_FD_79667 | JGI IMG/M metagenome (GOLD analysis project Ga0111539, IMG submission 79667) | Populus rhizosphere microbial communities from Tennessee, USA - Rhizosphere MetaG P. TD hybrid SRZTD1 (version 2) (version 2) | ecosystem: Host-associated > Plants > Roots > Rhizosphere >...
CAAAGGAGCTGCCGCCTATTAATGGATAAAAGCTTAGATCGACTGCACCGGCGTTGGTGGCCGGTGGATCAACCACCAACCGTGCGACCGCGCTCGTGACCATGCCTACCGCGTTGCTCGCAATTGCCCAGTACTCTCCAGCGTGACTCTGAGCGACATTGCTGAGAGTGAGCGAAGAGCCGCTGCCGATTTCAGTATTGCTGAAGTGCCACCGAAGAATCGGCGCTGGCGCGCCGGTAGCGGTGCTCCTGAACTGCACCCTCTGGCCGAGCAAAGCGATCTGGTTCGTCGGCTGGACAGTGAACACGGGTGGAGCTGAATTGACTGTGAGCACCGCCTGGCTGGTCGCGGTTCCCAGTTCGTTGCTCACGATCACAGTGTAGGTCCCCGCGTGCTGCGCCAGCGTGTAGTTGCTGCGCCAGCTCGGTCGCCGTTCTCCGGCAAGGTTCGTGCCATTGTGGTACCAATAATAATCCAGGCGCGGACCTCCCGTCGCCGCTACCACCAGCGAGACAGACGCGCCAGCCGTCACAACCCGATTCGTCAGCGGCGCGACGATAGATGGTGCTGCGCCAACTGACAGCCCACCTTGCACCCGGGCTGCGCGCAATGCGGACGCGCCATTGTACGAAGTGAACGCGCCGCCGATGACAACGTCATCGTTCGTTAGAACGACTATCCTGTTCACGGTCGTGCTCGGGCCTTGTCCCGGGTCGAATCCGGTGTCCAGCGCTCCGTCGGGGTGAAGCCGCGCGAAACGGTTGCGCGGGGTTCCGGCAACTGAACTAAAAGTGCCGCCAATGTAGATGCGCTCCGCCGAATCCAGCGCCACGCTTCGCGCCGAACTCGACACCGACTCCAACTCCGCATCGAACCCTGTGTCCAACGCGCCGTCCGAGTTTAATCGGGCCAGGGCCGCCCTGGCCACCCCGTTTACACTCTGGAAACTACCGGCGATTAAAATTTTTCCGTCCGACTGCAAGGCCACTTGCCAGACAGTTCCCGTCACGCTGCAACGAAAAGTCGGGTCGAGTGTGGTGTCAGCATTCAGCCGCACGATGCCGGCGCGCAGCTCGCCATCGAAGGCGGTAAAGCCGCCTCCGACGAGGACCTTTCCGTCGGGTTGCACTGCCAAGGCCCGCGCATTTGCGTTGGGACCACGCGCCCCGGGTGAAAACGCTCCGTCGTCACTCCCGTCTTCGTTCAGGCGTATGATGTTCGGTGCCGCGAAGACCCCGGGCTCGAGCATGCGTAGGAACGACCCGACAACAAGGACCTTCCCGTCGGGTTGAAAGCTGATGCCGTTGAGTGAACCGAAGACGATGACCGGCGAAAATGTCGGATCAACGTCTCCGTCTGCGAGCATCCGGGCGATGTTGGTTGCGCTGACGCCACTGACGTTCGTGAACGCGCCTCCAATGATAACGCGGTTGCTCCCGTCCACAGCCAACGCATTCACCGACGGCCCCGCTGTTCCTGTGAAGGTTTGGTCGCGCATGCCATTGGTGTGCAGCCGCGCGACGCCGGGTTGTGAGAATCCATTCACCGTGGAGAACGTTCCTCCGATCAACAACTTTCCGTCCGGCAGCAGTTCGAGGGCAGAGACCGTGCCGTTGATATCCGGTGTGAAACTCGGGTCCAGCGCTCCTGGCTGTGCAGCGGCCTCGGCCGCGAACCCGGCCATCCACGCCATCAATGTGCAGCACACCAGCACTGCGAACCTCTCTCCTCTTTTGCCGTAACGACGATACATCAACTGCTCCACCCTGTTGCTGTGAGCATATCCTGCACTTCCCGGATTTCCTCGTCAAGGCCTTGACGACTGCGGATGGAGGTCAGCCAGCACCGTGGAAGGGGCTGGGTCCGCCAGGGAGGCGGACGTGATTTGCGCTCAAACAACTTTTCCGTATTCTCCCGGCGCAAATGAAGATTTATGACCATCCGACCTTCGACATGGCGTGCCGGCAGTTCGACGTCGTCGCGGATTACCTGGAGATTCCGGAGAACGATCGCGCGCGGCTGAAGTATCCGAAGCGCTCGATGACGGTCGCGCTGCCGATCCATCGTGACGACGGGTCGGTGCACGTATTCAGCGGCTATCGCGTGCAGCATCATCTGACGCTCGGCCCAACCAAAGGCGGGCTGCGTTATCATCCGGAGGTGCAACTGGGAGAAGTGGCCGCGCTGGCCATGTGGATGAGTTGGAAGTGCGCGCTCACGGGTTTACCCTACGGCGGCGCCAAAGGTGGCATCGAATGCGATCCGCGCCAGCTTTCCACGACCGAGTTGGAGCGGCTCACGCGCCGATTTACGCAGGAAATGATTCCCTTCATCGGCCCGCAAATCGATGTGATGGCGCCGGACCTCGGCACGAACGAGCAGGTCATGGCGTGGATGATGGACACCTATTCGGTGCACATGGGCCATAGCGTGCCGAGCATCGTCACCGGCAAGCCGGTGGGGATTGGTGGTTCGGTGGGCAGACGCGAAGCCACCGGACGCGGCGTCGCCTACGTCGTGAATCGCGCGATGGACACGTTGAAGATCGAGGCGGGCAGCGCGACCGCCGCCGTACAAGGTTACGGCAACGTTGGTTCCGTAACAGCGCTGCAATTAGCCCGTTACGGCGTGAAGATCATCGCGATCAGCGACGTTTACGGCGGGATTTACAACGCCAAAGGGATCGATCTTTGGAAGCTCGACGAGCACGTGGCGAAAACCAAAAAGGTGGTCGGGTTTGCGGGCGCAGAGCCGATCACCAACGAGGACCTGTTATTGATGCAATGCGACATTCTCGTGCCCGCCGCGCTCGAACGGCAGATCACCGAGGCGAACGCGGCGAAGATCAAGTGCCGCATCCTCGCTGAAGCGGCCAATGGCCCCACCACGCCTGAAGCGGACAAGATCCTCGACCAGCGCCCCGAAGTTTTTGTCATTCCCGACGTGCTCTGCAACGCCGGCGGCGTGATCGTCTCCTACTTCGAGTGGGTGCAGGATTTGCAGAGCTTCTTTTGGACCGAGACCGAAGTCGTGGACAAATTGTACCGCACGATGGAGGCGGCGTTCACGCAAGTGTTGAACAGCAGCCGGAAACGAAAAATCTCCATGCGCATGGCCGCGCTGAGCGTCGGCATCAAGCGCGTCCAGGAAGCGAAGCAGATGCGCGGTCTGTTTCCATAGATTGAGACTTGAGAGCTACTCGAGGCCGCGATCCGTAAGGTCGTCTTCGTCGAGGCCGAGATAGTGGCCGAGTTCGTGCAGGAAAGTGTCGCGCACGTCTTCACGGAAGAATTCCTCGTCGCCCTCGGCCATGTCCCAAATATTCTCCAGGTAAAGTATGATCTGCTGCGGCGCGGGTGCAGCGTGCATTTCTTCCGCAAAGTCAGACCCCACAAAAAGTCCGAGCGTGTCCTCTTCGATGCCGTCGGCGATCAACTTGCGCGATGGCTTGCGCTCATAAATGACCGTCACGCGTTCAGCCTCCTTGCGCAGGGTCGAGGCAAGCCCCCGCAAAATGTCCGCCACTTCCCCTTCGGCGAGTGACAGCAAGTGAGGCCAGTTGAGATTCGCGCTCATGGCGAGTTGGTGGCCGGCGCGAGCATCGGATCGTCGTAATATTCCTGCAACGCGCGGAGTCGCAACCGAAGTTCCGCGACCCGGCGAGCCTGCTTCGATTGTGAGCTAAGGTCACGGAGTTCGTCCGGATCACTCTTCAAGTCAAAGAGCTGCGTGCGATCGACATGCGGATAATGAATAAGCTTCCACCGCTCGGTGCGAACCATGCGTTGCACGTCGCCGTAAGCACCGAAAATCTCTTCGCGTTCACTCGCCCCGCCGCCGTGCATGAGGGGCACGAGGCCGCGACCTTCGACGGTCTGCGGCACCACAACGCCGGACAGCCCGCACACCGTCGGGAACACATCGTATAAATAACAGAGCGCATCGGAACTGCGTCCGCGTGGAGCGCCCGGACCGTTGAAGACCAGCGGCACTCGCACGCTGTGGTCATAGAGGTTTTGTTTCCCAAGAAGCCCATGGCTGCCGAGGGCCAGACCGTTATCGCCCGCAAACACTATGATCGTGTTGCCACGTTTCCCCGTATCGTCCAGCGCGGTGATGATGCGTCCAATTTGATGATCCAGGTGCGTAATCATCGCATAGTACGCCGCGATCTCCTTGCGCACCGCCTCTTCGGTGCGCGGCCATGGAATCAGTTTTTCGTCTCGCACTTCCATTTCCCCATTGTCGAACGGATGCTGTGGTCGAAAATTTTTCGGCAGCGGAATTTTCGCCGGATCGTAAAGCGCCGCGAAATCCGCCGGAGGCGTTCGCGGATCGTGCGGCGAGGTGAACGCAACGTAGAGCAGAAATGGTTTAGTGGTGCTTTGCGTTCGTATGAAGCTGATCGCCGCGTTCGCAAACAACTCCGACGCGTTCACGCTGGCGACGCGTTGCTGGTTTGTGGAATATCGCCCGCTCGGATCGTAGTTGTAAACCGGCAGCTTGTTGTGGTTGCTGCTCATCCCGCCGAAAAAAATCGGCCCACCCGCAGTGAAGCAGCGCGCATACGACGCCCGGTCGTTGTGCCACTTGCCGATCCCCGCTGTGGCGTAGCCCGCTTTGCGGAACTCCTCGGGCCAAAGCGCCGCGCGGCGTGGAATGACGTTGTTCGTGATCGGCGCCAACGAACGATACAGGCTTCTTCCCGTCAGCAGCATCGCGCGACTCGGCACGCAAACCGCCGGCACCGCCGACCCCATGTTGAACGCGTGCGTGAAGGTGAAACCACGGTTGACGAGACGATCGAGGTTCGGAGTTCTAATGTGCCGGTTTCCCAGCGCGCCAATCGTATCGGCCCGCTGATCGTCGCTCAACAGAAACGCCACATTGGGCGGGCGGCCCAACAGATCGCGGTCCGCGGCGCTCGCCGAAAATAGCGACGCGAACAGAAATGTTGCGCAAACGAATTTAAATATCGGCGCCGTACGCGCCAGGCCCTTTGTCCACGGCCGTAACCTCCGGCGAAAGCGGTTCATCTTCACCACGCAGTATTCGATAACTGCGAATAAGAATGGAGACCTTCTGTCCCTCGTGCAACCCAAGTTGCGCGTATTCCTCCTTGGTCATCCGCGCGCGGATGATCAAGCCGGAAGGAAGCTCGATTTCCACACGCATAAGAATGCCCAGGAAAAACGTGTGCCGAATGATTCCGGGATAACGATATGTTGTCGGGTCGGGCGCCACCTGCACCGCAAACGGTCGGAACCCAATGCGCAGTTGCTGGCCATCGCGGCGTTCGGGTGCGGGAAACTCCAACTCGTCGACGCGGGCCACGCCGCCCTTGACCGTCGCGTCGAGCACGTTCATCACTCCGATGAAACGCGCCACAAACTCATTCGCCGGCTCCTCGTACACCTCGCGCGGCGTCCCAATCTGCTCGAGATTGCCGCGCGAAAAAATCACGATACGGTTCGACACCTCCATCGCTTCCTCCTGGTCGTGTGTCACGAACAGCGTCGTCACGTTGAGATCGCTGTGCAACCGCACCAGCCACTCGCGCAATTCCTGGCGAATCTTCGCGTCCACCGCGCCGAACGGCTCGTCCAGCAACAGCACGCTTGGCTGCGGCGCCAGCGCGCGCGCGATCGCGACGCGCTGCCGTTGCCCGCCGGAGAGTTGATGCGGGAAGCGCTTTTCCAGTCCCGTCAAGCCAAGCAATTCAAGCAGCTCCGCCACTCGATTCTTAATGTCCCTCCTCTTCCACTTTTTGATCTTCAGCCCGAACGCGACGTTCTTGAACACGTTCATGCTCTTGAACAGCGCATAATTCTGAAACACAAACCCGATGTTCCTCTGCTGCACCGAAATGTCATTCACCCGCTGGCCGCGAATCAGAATGTCCCCCGAGGTGGGCAGTTCCAGCCCGGAGATCATCCGCAGCACCGTCGTTTTTCCTCCGCCACTCGGCCCCAAAAGTCCGAGCAATTCGCCTTCCTGCACCGTGAACGACACGTTGTTGACGGCGACCACGTCCCCGAACTGTTTGCTGACGTTGTTCAGTTGAATACTCATGACGATCGGGACGAAATCTGTATGCTCGGCGCCAACACTGGAGCTTCAGGAACGGCGCGCTGCGCCAGATCAAATTCGCGCTGCGTGCGCCACTCCAGGAACGTCTTGATCACCAGCGTGACGAGCGCCAACAGCGCCAGCAGACTGGCCACGGCGAACGCCGCGGTCATCGAAGCGGCGGACGCGCTCTGGTAAAGTTTCTCGACGCGCAACGGCATCGTATCCGTCTGTCCCGTGATGTGCCCCGACACCACAGACACCGCCCCAAATTCGCCCATGGCGCGCGCGTTGCACAAAATCAGTCCGTAGAGCAGTCCCCACCGAACCGACGGCAGCGTGACATACCAAAACGTCTGCCAACCGCTCGCGCCCAGCGTCAACGCGGCCTGCTCCTGTTCCGTGCCCGTCGCTTCCATTACCGGGATGAGTTCGCGCGCCACGAACGGAAACGTGATGAAAATCGTCGCCAAAACCATGCCCGGAACGGCAAAAATGATATTGATGTTTCTGTCGGCCAGCCACTCGCCAAAAAAACCCTGCCGCCCAAACAGCACCACAAACAATAATCCTGCCACTACCGGTGACACGGCAAAGGGCAGGTCGATCAGGCTGATCAGGATCGGCTTGCCCTTGAAATTGAATTTCGCCGTCGCCCACGCCGCCGCCAGACCAAAAACCAGGTTCAACGGCACCGCGATGCCCGCGATCAGCAACGTCAACTTGATCGCCGACCTCGTATCCGGATCCACGAAAGACTCCCAGTAGACGCGCACACCGCGCGAGAGCGATTGCCAGAAAACGTTCATCAGCGGCAACAGCAGGAACACCACCACAAAACTCAGCGCGATAGTGATCAGCACGCCCTTCACGAACGGCGACTCCTCCGTGCCGCGTTGCGACTTCGTGTCGCCGCCTCGCCGTAAAAGTTTTGTGTCCGTTTCCATCATGAGTGCTGATGATACCGACTCGCCCAGCGTTCCAGCAGGTTGATCGCGATGAGCAACGTAAACGAAATGATCAGCAGCACCACCGCCAGCGCCATCGCCCCCGTGTACTCATACTGTTCGAGCAAGGTAATGATCACCAGCGGCGCGATCTCGGTCTTCCGCGGAATATTGCTCGAAATGAAAATCACAGACCCATATTCGCCGACTGCTCGCGCGAACGACAGCGCGAACCCCGTGATGACCGTCGGAAAAAGCGTGGGCGCAACCACACTGATAAAGGTTCGAAATCGGCCGGCGCCAAGCGTCGCGGCGACTTCCTCAACTTCCCGCTCCATCCCTTCAAGCACGGGCTGAAGCGTGCGCACCACGAACGGCAACCCCACAAACGTCAGTGCGATCACCACGCCGAGTTGGCTATACGCTCCCTTGATCCCCATCGGCACCAGCCACTGCCCAAGCCATCCGTTGGGCGAATAAAGATTCGCCAGCGTCAGCCCAGCCACGGCCGTTGGCAAGGCAAACGGTATGTCCACCAGCGCGTCAACGAACCGTCGCCCGGGAAAATGATACCGCACCAGCACCCATGCCAGGATCGTTCCGAAAATCGCGTTCATGAACGCAGCGATAAACGACGCACCAAACGTCAGCCGATACGCAGCCATTGCGCGCTCCGTCGTCGCCAGCCTCCAAAGCTCCGCCCACGACATCCCCAGCGCCTTGAAAATCAACCCGCCAATCGGAATCAAAACAATCACGCTGAGGTACACAATCGTGAACCCCATCGTCAGGCCAAAGCCTGGAAGTGCGTTGAATTTTCTGGCCGCCATTCCGGCGTTTACTTGCCGCAGATTTATTCGACCACAACTATTTTCCGTAAATCTGGTCGAAAATAGCGCCTTCGGCGAAGTGGGCTGTGTGCGCCTTCTGCCAGCCTCCGAAGACTTCGTCAATCGTAAAAAGCTTTACCTCCGCGAATCCCACCCCGCTCTCCGCTTTCACCGCTTCGTTGCGCGGACGAAAATAATGCTTCGCCGCAAGTTTTTGCCCTGCGTCGCTGTATAGAAATTGCAGATACTCTTGCGCCACCTTCGTCGTCCCGCGACGCTTCGACACTTTATCGACCACCGCCACCGGCGGCTCCGCCAGAATGCTCGTCGAAGGCGTGATGATCTCAACCTGCCCTTTGGCAAGTTGATTCGCCGCCAGCAATGCTTCGTTCTCCCAGGCGATCAGCACGTCCCCAATGCTCCGTTGCAGAAACGTCACCGTCGATCCACGCGCGCCCGAATCCAGCACGGCCACGTTCTTGAATATCTGCCCCACGAACTGTCGCGCCTTGCTCGCGTCGTTGTTCGAGCGCTTTAATTCATATCCATACGCCGCCAGATAATTCCAGCGCGCCCCGCCCGATGTTTTCGGGTTCGGCGTCACGATCGATACTCCCGGCTTGGCGAGATCATCCCAATCCTTGATCCCCTTCGGATTCCCCTTCCGCACCAGGAACACGATCGTCGAAGTGTACGGCGAGCTGTTGTTCGGCAACCTCTTCTGCCAGTCCTTCGGCAGCAACTTGCCATTCTGCGCGATCGCATCGATATCGTACGCCAGCGCCAGCGTCACCACGTCCGCCTCCAGACCATCGATTACGGAACGTGCCTGCTTGCCCGACCCGCCGTGCGATTGCTTCACAATCACGTCTCCCCCACCCTTGCCTTTCCAATCCTTCGCAAACGCGGCATTGAATTCCTCATAAAACTCCCGAGTCGGGTCGTACGACACGTTCAGGAACGTCACGGGCTTTTTTTGCGCGGACGAAGCGTCATTGCCAATGATGATTGCGATTGTCGCAACGACCGCCGCCATGGTTATCGCCGCTGTATGTCGAATGGTCATATCAAAATTTCCCTTGTCGCCCAGAAATCCCTATAGTTTCGATAGAGTATTAACGGTTTCGGTGCTTGTCAACAGAGATTATTCAGATTTTGCTTCGATTATTGTCCGTTTTTTAATCTTTACCTCAATGCTAAACATTATAGACTCCACACAATGAAACTTTCAGTCCGGGGCGAGTATGCGCTACGCGCTTTGATCGTCCTCGGATTGAACTACGCTCAGCCCGTCGTTCCCATCCAAACCATCGCGCGCCTTCAAAACATCCCGCGCAAATTCCTCGAACAGATTCTCAACGAACTCCGCGCCGGCGGCATTCTTGAAAGCCGCCGAGGTGTCGCGGGCGGCTATCGTCTGGCGCGCCATCCAGAGAAGATTACCTTGGCCGAAGTAATCCGTTACATCGAGGGACCACTCGCGCCGGTGAGCTGCGTCAGCGAACGCTTCTACGAGCGCTGCACTTGTCCCGATGAAAACCAGTGCGGCATTCGCAGCATCATGAAAGAAGTCCGCGAAGCCATCGTCAAAATCCTCGAATCCGTCACCCTCGCCCAACTCTGCGACCGCGTCCGCAAACTCCAGGGCGAACATTCCAACCCCCTCGACTACGTTATCTAACCCCTTGGCACGCCATCCACCCATGGCCACGTCATCTATCCCTTGGCCACGTCCCCTGATTCCACTCGTCGCCTGCCCCGCAGCTAGTCCTCCCCGACGAGACGCTATGTCAAACAAATGTTGCGATTGTAGCACAGATTTGAAAAGCAATTTTTTATCGAACGAGTAATGCACTTGTATTACTTATTTGATAATAGGTCATTCCTCGCTCCGCAAGGCGCGGTCACTGATTCTCAACCCGCGCCACCCTCCCTGCACCGCCGCGCTCCTGAGATACGTCGGATGGATGCTCCAGAAAGGCCAGCCGTTCGCGCCGACGAGCGAGCGAATAAAAAACCGATGCCAGCACCGCCCCAGCCAGATTATTCAACAGGTCCTTCTGAGTATCGAAAGGATCGTTGGGATCCAGTTTCAGCATGCCGCGCTCCGGGCCCATCATCAGTGTCGTGCTCCACTCCACCAGTTCGTGTACACCGCCGATGCCGAGAGTGAGCAAAAGGACGGCGACCCAAAGTCTCCAGCCGGCAAGCCCGTAGAAGTGCCCCAGAGCACGATACAAAACAAAACCCGCCACCACCCCGAAGTAAAAGTGCACAAACAAATCGAATTCGAACCCGAAGAATTTCTGGCGATAGAAGCCAAAGGACCCAAGGTCGTGCAGCAGGAGAGCAACGGCAAAGAGCGCGAAGTGAAACGGGTGCAGCGCGAAGCGACGACGGAGAAAGTACACCAGCCACAGCATCGGTGAGAGCACAGCAAAGGAGAACTTGTAAGTGCTGCCCGCAGGCGCAGCCCACAGACTCAGCGAAATCATCACCGCCGTGGCCACCCATCCGATAACGATGAAGGCCCGTGTGCACCGCCGCTCCTGCTGTTCTTCGATAGACCATCTTCCGCCATCTCAAAAACCCGGGTGAATAGGGTCCTCGCCTATGACCGCCTTGACGTAGCGCAGCGTGGTACGCTGCTGTATCGCCGAATGGCTTACGGCAACCACCCAAAAACTCCGTAGTCCTACGTACTTAAGCTTAAAAATCGCACTTTTTCATCCGCGGAGATGGACTCGCGCGCTCGCTTCAGAGTAAATAGCTCGAAAGACCTAATTTGTGCCCGACGGTCGCGCGCCAATCATATTACTCGCCGAAGACAGCGAATCGGATGTACTCCTGCTGAAGCGAGCCTTCCAACAAATGGGAGTACCCGTGCTTCTCCACTCAGTGCACGACGGCGCCGAAGCGATCGCCTACCTAAAGGGAGACGGAAAGTACGCTCAGCGAGCGGAATTTCCGCTGCCCGACCTGCTGCTGCTGGACCTCAAAATGCCCCTGGCCAACGGCTTCGAAGTCATTCAATGGGTGCGCGCGCAGCCGCGGCTTTCGGCCTTGCGTATTGTCGTGCTCACCACTTCCGACCAGGTGGTGGACATCGACCGCGCTCACCGTTTGGGGGCCAATTCCTTTCTCGTGAAGCCCGTGTCCTTCTCCGAATTCCGCGACACCGTGCAAACGCTTTGCCACTACTGGCTGTCGCTGAGCCGGACACCATACACCTCGCGGCCACCACGCAAACAGGCGGAACCCTAGCCACGGCCGCCTTGGGGAAAGCACCCCATTGGCTGATTTAGTGTGCCAGCGGAGTGTGCGAGGGCAGTTGAAACCTAACGAAGGAGTGAAGTTTATTATGAAAAAGCTATTCATTCTGTTTGCAGCTTCGGCGTTGATTGCCGGTTGCAACCGGGCTGATCAGGGCGGCACAGGCACCGATAGCGGCAGCAGTTCAAGCAGCGGGGGCAGTAGCCCAGATTACCGGTCCGGCAGCTCGTCTTCAGGCAGTTCAGCCGTGACGAACTCGACCGGCACGAGTCCGAGCAGTACCCGCCCGACTCAGCCTCAATCGCCACCGAGCACGCCACCGAGCACGCCACCGAGCGGTTCGGCCACGCCTTAAAAGCGCGTTGGCATGTTGATGACGTGAACGGGAGCGGTGTTCCGCTCCCGTTTTCTTTAGGGTTTGTTCCTCCGAGGAGCACACACCGCAACGGGCGCCCGCGAACTCAAAACCTTCGCAAGCGATACGCCCGCATCGTTACGCTAGGACCGGCGTGATCTGTGAACGTCACCGGCGCCAGTGGAATAAAACCGACGAGCCTCAGGTATTCCCAATCGAGCAGATTCGACGAACGCTCCAGATAGAACGTGCTGAAGGGCGCAAGGCGATTCAACGCGGCCTGGTCGATCTCCACTTCGGCGATCGGTGTCTGGTCGAAGAAATCCTTCCGCACTTTGCGCACCCGCAGGATCGGCGGGATCGCCGGCGCGGCACCGCTATTCACCGTCCATGACAAAGTGTCGTTCGCAGGATTCGGGTCGACCTGGTCAGATTGCTGGACTTGCACGAACCCGGTCGCAGTGCCTTCGCGAAGTGGAGTCGCATAGAAACCGACGGTCGCAGACTCGCCCGGGAGAAGTGCCGTTTGAAACACGTTCGGCTCGAAAAAAACGTAAGTCGCGCGCGGGCCGTATCCCCATCCACCAAGGGACAGCGCGTCCACGGGCACGTTGACGGCAACTCTCACGCCCGTGGCGACTGCTGGGCCAAGGTTGCGCACCCGCACCCCGACCAGCGCCGGAATGCTCTCCTGCCCAACCGTCGGCGCCTGGAGGAACTGCAATTCGAGATCGGCTTGCGCCGGTTGCACGCTCAGCTCGGCATTGCTCTCCGGGAGCGGCGCGACTGGGGTTTGGTCCACGCGCTCGACGTGCACGCGACGCCAGGCGTTGCCTGCCGAGCGCGCGACATAGGTGCGTTGCCAGACGAAGTTCTGCCCCGGCTCCAGCGCAGGCAACCGCACGAGCGAATCCCAGATCGATGTCGCCACCTCGCCACTGACTCCGTTCATGGCCGGGCTCACGTTCAGTTCAAGATTCGTCGAACTCGATTCCACAAGACTCAAGCCCGTGACACGATCCGGACCTTCATTCCGGATCTCCGTGGTGAACATTACGAGATAGCCGACACGCGGGTTCTGCGGGAGGATCGATTGTTGCACCGATACTCTCGCTGAAGCGGCCGTCGAATTGATATTGGCGAGCGCGACGTCGTTGGCGGCCTGGCCGTCGAGCTGATCAAGCCGCGCCAACTGCAAACTCACGGTCAACTGGCCCGTGCCGACCGCGTATGTGGATATCCACCAATACCCCTCTTCGCGAGGACGAATCTCGTACCATTCGCCAAACGGCTTCCGGCTGCTCTCCAAATCCCGCGGCCGCGACGTGTCGAAGAAATAGCCGTAACTACTGAGCTCCTGGCCGAGCACCTGAAACCCCGCCGGCTGGGCCGCATCGAGCACGACGTGCGACGCCATCCGCGACGACGAGACGTTCCGTGCGATGACGGCAAAGTTCACCAGATCGCCGTTCTTCACGTTCGTGCGATCGGCGATTACGACGGGTGCGATGTCGCTGGTGACTTGCACGCCTGTGAGTTGCGTCGTTGCGCTCCAGAGCGGGAGTTGCGATTCGGACAAGCCGTTCACCCCCTCTACTTTCGCGAAATAGGGGATCGTCCCAGGTTTGCGCACCCGCATCGTGCGCGACATCGAGTAGCTCGCGCCGGGTTCGATGCGCGGGATCGTCCGCCGCGCCGCCGAACCAATCCGATTATCGCCCCCCGGCCCATAGCTGCGCACGGTTTCCAGCGCGAAGTCGGTATCAAACCCGTCGGACTCGCGGACAGTAACTGCGAAAGCCGGTTGGGCCGCGCGGTTCGTGACGGTGACGATGAAGATCGCGTATTCGCCAACATTGACTTGCGGCTTATCGACGTTGACCGCGATGGCCAAATCGGACGGCGGCCCGGGCAGGACGTGCAGCCGGATCACTTCCTCCGCGATGGGCAGGAGCAAATCCGGGCGCTCGTACGAGACGCTGATTTCTGCCGCGTTCGTGTAGACGCCCGAGAACGACGCGATGAGATGTTTA
>Ga0111539_10007978_pt1 | contig 13502 bp, 17 predicted proteins | sample RhiMethybrSRZTD1_FD_79667 | JGI IMG/M metagenome (GOLD analysis project Ga0111539, IMG submission 79667) | Populus rhizosphere microbial communities from Tennessee, USA - Rhizosphere MetaG P. TD hybrid SRZTD1 (version 2) (version 2) | ecosystem: Host-associated > Plants > Roots > Rhizosphere >...
CTTTCTCGAGCAGAGTCTTCGCGTTTTCGACGATCGTGCTGTCCGTTGCGAGCGCCCTGACGCCGGCTCCCTTGGGGGCGACGCCGGTCTCCACTGCCGGCGCAGTCTGGGAATACGCCGCGACCGCCAGAACCATTGCGGCGACCGCCGTACCGCTAACTGCAACGACGGCAAGCCTAGGCAGTAACCTGCGACGCTGCAATTCCGGTTTCATTGACACCCCGCCTTTCGGTCATGAATTTGAATTCGCGCCTCCAGATCGACGCGCGTGCGGTCACCCGCGTCAACGCCTTGTCCACAAGTGTTGGACGCCAGCTCTTGGACGCTATGCCGCTAGTGACGACACTATGTCCGCGGGGGTGACGAGCTGAAGAGGAAAATATCGATAAGGCGAGTAGGGAATTCTTGACGCTCGGTGACTGCGACCAGCAGCCCGTCGACTAAAGGTGCACCGTAATGGGTCCAATAGGCGCCGTTCGCGAACGCGTCATCATCGCGCCGCGGGACGCGTACCCGTTCGTCGTGCGCGTGTCCGAGCGAGCACGGAAGCGTCGTCGACGCCTCGATCTCGAGTTCTGCATGCGCGGGCTGCGATAGGTGCGACCGCCTTGGGCTACAGAAACAGCGTACCGGCGATGTCGGAAGGCCGCGCGCTCGCCATGCAATGCACTATGAGCTGCAAATGGAAACAACGTTGTTCACATATTCGGGATTATCGAAGCTGTCTTTTAAAAGATATATTGCCCGCATGGCTCACCTCGCGAATGCTCTGGCAACCAAGGGTGCGCTGGCGCCCATCGCAATAGTTGCGCTCTGTAATCTTTAAAGGAGACCGAAATGTTTGGAACCGCAAATAGCATCACCGCTGACTTCGAACCGGGAAGACTGGAAGGAGGGCTTGACCGCGCATCGGAATCGGCGACCCTGGTGCGGGAAGGCACGCTCGTCGACGTCGGCCTTTCCAATGATCAGCGCGGAGCGGTGGTGACAATTCTCAATACGGTCCTCGCGGACGAGTTTGTGATCTATGTCAAGAGCCGGCGCTTTCATTGGAATGTGGAAGGCCCGAATTTCGCCGAGCTGCACGGCTTGTTCGAGAAACAGTACGAGCAACTTGGCGAGATCGTCGATCGAGTGGCGGAGCGTGCTCGCGCCCTCGGCGGCTTTGCCGCGGGTTCGTTAGAACAGTATTTGCGTCTCACTCGGCTCACGGAACAGACCGGTGACCGCTATCCTGCGCGCTCGATGATTGAAGCTTTACTGGCCGATCATGAGGCGCTCATCCGAAGCCTTCGCGAGGATATCGAATTCGTTTCCGGCGAGTGCGGCGACGAGGGTACGACGGATTTCCTGATTGGTCTCATGCAGGAACACGAGAAGATCGCGTGGATGCTGCGCGCCTACCTCAGCTGAGAGCCTTGTCTTCGGATCGAGGCGGACTGCGGCATTGCTTCATGCCTGGAGGGGCGCACGCTTATCGCGCCCTGCCAAGGCCGGCGACCAGGCGAGCCCCTACGAAGTCGCAGGCTGGTACAGTGCCTAGCTGTTGCTCCGATAACCGCGGAACGCTCGAATGCTGACGCTTTTGGTTCCAGTAGATGGATCGCCCGGGTCGGACCGTGCCGTGGAGCTGGTTATCAAGCTGCACCGGGACGTTACGCCGGTCCGGATTCGTCTGCTGCATGTGCTGCCGCCGAACGATGGTATCGCTGTCGATTCGACACGGCCGCTGGTCGGCCCTGATAAGGACCCGCTGATCGGCCCTGATGAGGAGCCGGCAGACGGCAAGCTCGCGCTTTCGTCTGCGCGCGCGTTGTTGGACCGTGCGGAAATACCCTATGGGAGCGAGGTCAGAACCGGGTTCGTGCCCTCGACAATCATTCAGTACGCCCGCACGATGGACTGCAACGGCATCGTCATGGGCACCCGTGGCATGGGGACCACTGAGGCGCTCCTCGGCTCAATCGCCAGGCAGGTGATCTATCTGGCCGATGTGCCGGTGACGCTCGTAAAGTAACAGCTACGCCATCCAGCTCCGCTAGGTAAATGCGGATTCGACAACGTGCTGTCAAGCGCATTCGATACGCCAATCCCCATCGCTGAGCGACTCGTCCGGTAGCGAGGCCGCTGGAACGCTCCGAGAGCAAGATCTTCGGCCTCGCCGGATGCGCAACCTTTGGTGCGTAGCTTCCTACCGCCTTCCTCGGGAGGTCGAACGTCGGCGACCGTCAGTCTTCGGAACGGTCGTGGACCAGTCGCGATCCCAGTATGGAACAGGCAAGAACCGGGCGACCAGAAAGTCGATGAAGACGCGAACCTTTGCCGATAGATGGCGATTGGGAAGATACAACGCATGCAAATTGCGCTCAGACGCAACGTATTGCGTCAATGCCGGTTGCAGATTGCCGGATTGGAGGTCCTCCCCGACGATGAATGTGGGTAATAGCGAAATCCCGAGGCCGCCGAGCACGGATTGCCAGATGGCTTCGTCGTCGTTCAACCGGAGATTTCCGCGTACTGGCACAACGATCTCCTCGTCTCCTGCGCGAAAGCGCCATTGAGAATCTGGGTTGGCGTGCGTGTAGACGAGACAGTTATGTCCGACGAGGTCGCGCGGCGTCGCTGGCACACCGTGGCTTTGGAAGTATTCCGGTGCGGCGCAGACCACCCGGTTGATCGCCGCCAGTGGACGTGACACGAGGTTGGGAGGCAGTTCTCGCGCGATGCGGATCGAAAGGTCGTAGCCTTCCTCAGCGAGATCGAAGAACCGATCACTGATGGTGAGATCGATCTGTATCTGAGGGTATTGCGCCAGGAACGCCGGCAGCGCCGGTGCGATATGCAGGGTGCCAAACGCAACGGGCGCAGTAAGCTTAAGTACGCCTCGAGGTTCGGTGTGAAGCCTGCCGACCAGCAGCTCGGCTTCGTTGGCCTCCTGAACGACCCGCGCACAGTGCTCGTAGTACGCCGCGCCAATTTCCGTCACGCTCAAGTTGCGAGTCGTTCGGTTCAGAAGGCGTGCACCAAGCGACTTCTCCAGCTTCGTGATCTCCTTGCTTACCATGGACTTGGACAGCCCCAGCCGGCGCGCTGCCTCCGAAAAACTCTTTGCATCGACGACCGAGGCAAAGATTGCCATTCCAACGAGATTCTTCATCGTGTCTCCGGCATCGGTTCCTGGTCCCACTCCGGCGGTGATAGAACGGCGCCATTGCCGGTCACGAAATGAGTCGAAGGTCGTCCACTACCGACCCGGAAGCGAGACGATATCTCGCACTGGGCTTTATGTGGAAACAATAATGTTCCGATCACAAAGCTTATCGCGTGCCTGCTTTGGCCCCATCATTGAACTGGACCCACGTCGTCGCTCGTTCGTTACGAGACTTGCTCATTTGACCCTTTGGATTCAGGTCCGCTAGCCGTCAAAAGCCGGCGTCTCGGACCGATCCATCACTAGATCGAGGTTTTATCATGACAGATGACCATTTCATCATTAGCGCAATCGACTTTGCTCTCCTGCGCGATCTGGCCAGGCATGAACGCTTGGCGGACGAGCTGGACAACGCCGAGGTGGTCGACCCTCGTCGCATCCCCGCGAATGTCGTCACGATGAACTCTCGCTTGCGTTTTGAAGATCAAGCCACGGGCGAAACGCGGGAGGTGACTATTGTATTTCCGCAAGACGCCGATGCGCCCAATGGAAAGATATCCGTGCTGGCGCCTGTAGGCACCGCTCTGCTTGGTCTCGCCGAGAATCAGTCCATCGTGTGGCCATTCCCCGACGGTTCCAAGCGGTCCCTCCGCGTCCTGGAGGTCATTTATCAACCGGAAGCCGATGCGGCGCTCACCTCAGACGCCAAGCGACCACACGACGACCCGATCATTCGGGCTCATGTCGATATGCATTCAGAGGCCGCCTGATTTCCTGCCACAGTCGGGCAGTCGAGAAAGGCACCAATCTACGTTAGGGAGATGATATGTATTTCCATCCAAGGGTGTTACATCCGGCACAGAAGGAACAGATCGCCAACGCCTTCGGTGAACTGGCTGACATATTGATCGATGGCGTAGACCGTCAACGCGACGTGCGTGTGGAAGCGATCAAAGACTTCTGCAATGCTCAGGAAGGCAACATCCGGGCACTCGTAAAGGCGACGGATAGTGCTCAGTTGCTCCGGTGGCGTATCGCCCGCTCCGCGCGCGCTTCGCTGGAATTGTGGCGGGTTTCCACACGTTCCAGCGAAATCGAAGCCGATGTTCAGCGTCGGGTTATCGAGCTGTTCGGGAGATACGGCGATGCGATCGACGCCGGACGGTTGCAATTGGCGTCGCATCGGCCGGTTCCGCCAACTGGCAATATTGGCGATCGGGACGGGCGACCTAAACAGATGCGGGGCTGACGATTGGCGCCACATTCATCGGCCAGCCGAAACAGGAATGTCGGCCTGAGCTCCCATCCGGATCCTGGTAGGCGCAGCCCGCAGCGGTACGGGGTTTGTCGCGGCCCCAACCATTCACTTGCAACCGGCGCAACCAAGAGGAGCAGAACGATGATCGCAGAACCTGTACTGCTTGTAGTTGGTTCGGTGGGTATTGCCGCTTCGATATATGGACAGTACCTGTATTGGCGTAACGGCCATTGGAGTGTTCGAAGCTCGGAACCCCGGATGTCAGACGCCGGTGGCCAGAGGCGAATGCGCCTAGTTTCCACGGATAACAATCGCAAGGCGAATTGCAGTCTCACGGCTTCCATTAACGAGAGGTTCTGAGTCTGTCGCTGTCCCGCGTAGCACGGGTTCCAAGGAGCCCGTGCGGCGTCCGATCGATCCGGTTGGTGGCCACCGTCCACATCAATCATTGGGACTCGGTGCGCCTACCGAGGTTGATGAACTCGTCAGCGCAAGCGGGGCGATCATGGCGCCCCAGGGCGGCGCGCGGTTCTGGGTCCTAGCATTGTCGCGCGGTACCGCCGAGGTGAGGTGCCGCGTCGGATACTGAAATCAGCGTCCCCGAAAATCGATTCCTAGATCGTCGAGCTTGCGGATTGCAAGCAGGCGTACCCGTCGAACGATTCCGCGCAACTTAGGTTGCGATTCGATGACGCCATGTACTCAGCCATGCTCGCAAGGGGCCCAGCCGATGGCAATAGCGTTCGCCGTTCACGAGGAGATCCGCGCATATGTTCCCATTTGACTCGGCCCGCTCATGCTAGCGCGCGGGTCCACTATCGGACCTTCGATTGGCCGCGTACGCTCACATGATCAACAAACCGCGCTCCTTGTGGCGGTGTACGTCGTTACGCTGGGCCTCATCGCCATAGATGTCGTCACATGGGTTGAACTGGACGTTGCCGCAATCTTTGGCCTTCCGTTGCTGCTTGTCGGGCCCACACGCAGCCGCCGATTGCTCTGGAGCTTGACGGCATTGCTGACGTTTACTACGTTCGCCGTGTATGCCATCCAGATTGGGCACGGTGTGTTCACGTTGAAGGAGACATTCTTCGTCAACCGCGTGCTCGATGTCGTGGAATTGCTGCTTATCGCAGCGCTGCTCCACGTCAGGATGGTGGCAGCTGACACCAGCGATGCTCAAGTGCGGCTGATTGCGCATCAAAACGAGAAACTCGAAGCAGCCAAGGTCTCACGCAGGCTGGTCGAAGTGCAGGAGACCGAACGGCGGGTACTGGCGAACGACCTGCACGATCTTGTCGGGCAGAAATTGGCAGCGCTGAGCATCAACTTGAATATCGTGAAAATCGCATCGGCGCCCTCGATGGCGGTGGGAATGGGTGCGCGGCTGAACGATTCGCTGAAGCTGGTGGAAGAAACCATCGAGAGCATACGCAACGTAATGGCGGAGTTGCGGCCCGCGGTATTGGATGACTACGGATTGACCCCGGTGCTTCGCTGGTACGCCGAACAGTTCGCCAAGCGCACGGGCGTCGTGACGACGGTAGTCGAGCAGGGGCCAACGCGCAGGCTGTCGCCGGCTGTAGAAGAGGCATTTTTCCGAATCGCCCAGGAGGCGCTCACCAACGTGGCCAAATATGCGCGAGCCGGGAAGGTTACCGTGACATTCGACACGACGTCCGATGTCAGCCGCCTCGCCATCGCGGATGACGGCTGCGGATTCGACTCGTCGACATCGAAGCAGCCCGCGAAAGACCATGGCTGGGGGCTGATGATCATGCGCGAGCGCGCTGGGGCGGTGGGCGCCGAGTTGAGTGTCGAATCGGCACCCGGACGGGGGACGCGGGTCATCGTGACCTTCAGGATTCATGCACGAGACGCCAGCGAGCGCGGGGTTGTTGGCGCTCCATCATGATCCGATGAATAACGCTTTTGGCCTACCTCGAACAAACAGCTCGGCATTGCCTTCGCCTCCCGCCCCAATAAAGCGGCCACAAGCATGGCTACCGTTGGTCCAGCGATGGCGAAGTGCTGCTGGACGGCATCGAGCACGCGGCGTTCGGTCCTTTCGGGCAAACGGTGAATCCGGCCAACGGTCCTCCGCGGTGCGGCGAATCACCTCGGCCATGAGGTTGATGGTGTTCACCGGATTGCGTACGTCATGCGAGACGGCGTTGAGGAGGGGTGTCTTGGACCACTTGCGTCCTCGACCTCGAGTCGACGGCGAATCAGCTCCTCGTTTTGACGGACGATCTGCGATTCGCGGGTGATAAGCAAGTCATTGGCGACGTCGAGCTTACGGTTTTGCTCCTGGAGAAAATGCGCCTGCGCTTCCCGGATATCCAGCGACACCATCCACATGTGGAGCAAACCCGCGGTGAGCAGCAGCGCCACGGCGTCGAGTACGCGGTTGACGAACAATGCCTCGCGCAGTTCGAATGCGCCGACCGGTATTTGCAATGCATAGGTGATAAACGTCGCGAGCGTGAGCGCGGCCATCAGTCCCCACAACAGTCGCCGATTGCGGGTGAAGGCTGCGAGTACGAGCGGGATCCCGTAAATCGTCGCGATGTCGAGTTCCACCCAGATGCCGAGATCCACGACCACTTCGGCCACCGCGAACACGCATTCGTTCGTTTGCGAAAACGGATGTGGCGCTTGCCAGGATAGCGACGGCTTCCCCAACTGAAATGGTTTCCAGTGTCTACCGATCGAGGTCGCCCTACGAAGATCATCAAGCATTCCCGATGGCCCGCCGCATCGCCGCCGCTTATTGTCCGGCAGAGGTGCCTTGTAGCGCCCGCGCACCGCGGGAACGACAAGACGCACGACGATCGGTCCGAACCGACCGACGCGCCAAGGAGAACGGGATGAATCGGGGAACGATGGCCACGCGAATGGGCGCGGCGTTTATGGCGGTGGGCATGGCGGTTCTTTCCATTGGCCCGAATTTGGCTGTTGGCGCAACCGCGGTCGACCAGTTCAAGCCGGTGACGCAGGACCGGCTCCTGCGCGCGGTCGAGAATCCGAGCGACTGGCTGATATACGGCGGGAACTACGCGGCCACCTGGTTCACACCGCTCAAGCAGATCGACACGACCAACGTCAACAGACTTGCGCCGGCTTGGGCGTTCTCGATGGGTGTGTTGGGAGGCCAGGACGGCGTCCCGGTCGTCAATAACGGCATCATGTACATCACGTCGGCCTGGAGCAAGCTTTTCGCGCTCGACGCGAAGACCGGAACGCTCCTGTGGATGTACGAGGCGGATCTTCCCGAGAACATATCGGCGATGCTCTGCTGTGACGTGGTCAACCGCGGCGTGGCCGTGCTGGGAGATCGCGTCTTTTGGGCTACGCTCGACGGCCATCTCATCGCACTCGACGCGCGGAGTGGCAAGGTCATCTGGAATGTGACGGTAGCCGACTGGCAGGCCGGATACACGCTCACCGCTGCACCGCTCGTCGTGAAGAACAAGGTGCTGATCGGCCCCGGCGGTGGCGAATTCGGCGTTCGCGGATTCCTCGTCGCGTACGACGCCGACACCGGCAAGGAAGCGTGGAAAACGTATACGGTGCCCGCGCCCGGCGAGCGCGGAAGCGAGACTTGGCCGGGGAACACCGAAGCCTGGCGCCATGGGGGCGGCGCGACGTGGCTCACCGGCGCCTACGATCCGGAGCTCAACCTGGTGTACTGGGGTACGAGCAACCCCTCGCCGGTTTTCTACGGCCCGCATCGGCAAGGAGACAACCTTTACACGAGCTCGATGCTCGCGGTAGACGCGGACACCGGAAAGATCAAGTGGCATTTTCAGTTCACGCCGCACGACGTCTGGGATTACGACGGCGTCAATCAACCTATGCTGCTCGACAACGTGCGGCTCGCCGACGGACAAGTCGTGGCGAAGGCGCTTGCCCAGGCGAACCGGAATGGACACTTCTACCTGCTCGACCGGACCAACGGAAAGGTCATCTACGCGCATCCCTTCATCCATGTCGACAGCATCAAGGTCGATCCGAAGACCGGTAAGGTAACGCCCTTGAAGTTCGCCAAGCCGGACGAACCTGTCGTCGCGTGCGGCCACGGCACGGCGGGCAAGGAGTGGGTCTCGATGGCGTACAGCCCCCTCACGCACTTCGTGTATGTGCCGGCGATCGAGATGTGCGGCAAGTTCTTTGCGCTCGATCTGGAATACCAGAAGGGGAAGCCGTACTACGGCGGTGGGCATGAGCGAGTTCCGCCGGCCTCCGGTCACGTGACCGCGATCGATCTTGCAACCGGGAAGGCGGCCTGGCGATACGACACGACGTGGCCGATGTACGCCGGCGTTCTGGCCACTGGGGGCGGGGTGCTCTTCGTCGGCAACCCGCAAGGCGAGCTCGAAGCCCTCGACCAGAAGACGGGACGCAAGCTCTGGGGATTCAAGACCGGCTCCGGAATCGTCACGAACCCGATGAGCTTCGCGGTCGACGGACGCCAGTACGTCGCGATCTCGTCCGGATGGTCGATCGTGCCGTCGAAAGCGATCGCGGGGGCCACGCTGCTCGATACGCCGGGGCAGAAGAACGTCCTTGGCAGCACGATGCTCTTCGTCTTCGCGCTTCCCGAGGCACAACGCGTGTCAGACCAGGGACAGCCGGCGCAAGCAACGCTGAACCAGGCGCAGCTCGGCGAGGTTCGACCGGGTCAATCACGATGATCGGCCAGCAAGCATTGCTGATGCTGGCGCTCGTTGCCGTCGCGATCCCGGCGGCGGCAGCCGAGCGCGCGACCACAGCGGAATCCGCGCGTGAATTGCGGATCTGCGTCGATCCGGACAATCCCCCGCTCTCGCTGAACAGGATGGGCGCGCAACCGGGCGTCGACGTGGAGATTGGTCAGGCGATCGCGGAGCGTCTGGATCTCCACCCGCGCCTGATTTGGGTCGACACGACGTACGGCGGACGGGCGCTCCGCCGCTCGCTTCTCGCCGGACAGTGCGAGCTCTTCATGGGACTGCCCGCCGACCCGGCGGCCGAAACCGACGGCGGCCTCACGTTGACGGCGCCGTACTACAGCACGGGTTATTCGCTCATCGGCCTGCACGATAGTTCCCACGGCGCGTCTGCGGCGACCGACCTTCGCAACACCCGCATTGGTGTCGAGCGTCAGTCCGGTGCTCACATGCGTCTCGAGCAGGTCGGCTCTCATCTCGTGGTCTACGGCAACCAGCGGGAAGTACTGGACGCCGTTGCGCGTGGCGAAGTGGAGGCCGGGGCGGTCTGGCTTTCTGACGTCGACCGCCTGCTGCAGGGCCGAACGCTTGCGATGCACGCGTTCGAAGATGCCACACCCGACCAGGCGCTGCGTTGGAACATGGCCATCGGCGTACGGCGCGCGGACGCCGATCTCCGGGCTTCGGTGAACCGAGCCGTTGGTGATCTGCTCGCTGAAGGTCGCGTCAAGGCCATTTTCGACCGCTACGGGATCCCGTTCTTTCCTTCGTTCACGGATCGTTGATCGACATGTCGATACGAAGCGTTCTTCTGGTCCTGCTGATTAGCGCGACGACGGGTGTTCTCGGCGTGGCAGCGGCGGACCAGACCGGCTCATCCCAACAGGGCGGCACGGCCAATCCCTTCGCAGGAAGTGCCGAGGCGGCGAAGACGGGTCGCCAGATCTTTGTCGACACTGGCTGCTACAACTGTCACGGATTCGAGGCGAAAGGCGGTGGTATCGCGCCCGACCTCACCGCGTCGAAACTCGATCCGCAACAAATGTTTCGGACCGTCTACGACGGCCGTCGTGGAACGCTAATGCCGTCCTGGGGCAAGCAACTCTCATCCGACGAGATCTGGAAAGTGGTCACCTATCTGCAGTCCCTGCGACGAAGCGGATAGATGATCGCTCGCTACACGAAGACGGCGGTCGTGCTGCATTGGACGATCGCCGTCATTGTCGTCGGACAGTTCGCGTGGGGCTGGCTGATGCAGGAGATACCGAAGTCGCCGCCGGGATTGCGCGCCGATGCATTCAACTTCCACAAGTCGATCGGTTTGTGCCTCCTCGCGCTGATGCTGTTTCGTCTTGGCTGGCGCATCGCGCATTCGCCGCCGCCGCTGCCTGCGCTGCCGGCGTGGCAAGCGAAACTTGCGACGACGGCGCACATCGCGCTGTACGCCGCGCTGATCGTGATGCCGCTCGCCGGGTATCTAGGGTCGGTGTGGAGCGGCTATCCGATCAAGTGGTTCGGTGTGGCGCTGCCGGCATGGGGGAGCAGGGTGCCGGCGCTCAAGGAGGCGATGAGTGTCGTCCACGTGGCAGCGAGCTGGTTGCTGCTGGGAATGGTCGGCTTGCACGTCGCCGGCGTTGTGCATCACGCTTTTCGAGGCGATGGCATCACACCGCGCATGGCGCTTGCATGGCGAACGTCTCGCCCCATCGTATCCGGCGTGCTGACGGCCGACTGAATGCCGCGCCATCGAGCAAATCACGAGAATGAAAGGAGCCACGATGTCAGGACATGTACCGATCTTTCCGGAGGCCACGCCGGAACTGGCCGAGCAGCGAAATCGTCTGGCACCCGGGCCGGCCGAGGCGTTCAGGGCCTTCAGTCGAAGCGTGTTCGCTGAAGGTGCGATGCCGGTAAAAACGAAGCAGTTGATCGCGGTGGCTGTCGCGCACGTGACGCAGTGTCCCTATTGCATCCGGGGCCATACCAGCGCCGCCTTGCGGCAGGGGGCAACGGCGGAAGAAATCATGGAAGCCATCTGGGTCGCGGCGGAAATGCGCGCGGGAGGCGCTTACGCGCACTCGGTTTTGGCGCTGGATACCATCGCGCACATCCACGCCGAACACGGAAGTGGCGCGGCAGAATGAGCATCAGAATCGCGATCAACGGCCTCGGGCGAATCGGACGGGCAATCCTGAAGCTCGCCATCGACGAACCGGCTCTCGAGCTCGTCGCGATCAACGATCTCGCCGACGTGGAAAACCTTACCTATCTGCTTCGATTCGACACGGTGTACGGGCGCTACTCGAAGCCCCTAGACGCAGGACCCTCGCAGTAAGCGCGAAGTCCAGGAAGGGCGATGGCCTCACGATGAGGCGCGCGTCTCGCGTGAACTACGTCAGTTGTCTGTGATCGTGAGCGGAAGAAAATCGCCGGTTATCAAGGTCATTTAACCCCCATTAAGCCTGTAGTCCTGATTGGCTGGGATTCGAATCACCCCGTTTCGACACGCCGGAGACTTCGTGCTGTCGACGCCCCGATCCGATCTAGAACACTGGACGCAACGTGTCAAGGTTTGCCTATAGTGGCCTTGCCAACGTCACGATAGGGTTGATGCCTCGCCGACGCGCAATTTATTGCCATCGTGGCTTACCGGAACCGAAAACGCCGCGATGCCATGCGCGTCAGTCCGTCGTGCGTCCGCATTACTCCAAGGAGATCTGACATGAAAAGAAACTGCAAGTACAACTTCGCGTGGGGCATGGGAGCAATTGCCGGGCTCGCACTTAGCGTATCTCTGATGATGGTGGCGCCGGCAGTCTCCGCCGCCGACATCAACACGTCACCGCCCGCGAGCTTCAAGAAGGTCAGTTCGCTGGTGAAGCTTCCGGATTTCGTGCCTGGACTGGGAACGCTTTACGTCGACCCCGCGACGCTGCCCGTCGGACCGTTCCTCGGCTACAGCCACAAGGGGAAACTGGTCAACATCACGTACATGGTTCTGCTCAAGGATATCGATGGCCACAAGAATTTCGAAACGCTGGGCTCGGTTGCCGCGGGCGTGAAGCTCAACCACACCGATATTCAGTACAACCCGGGCCATCCCGGAGTGGAGGAGCCGCATTACCACATCGTTCAATGGTTGATCAGTCCTGCCGCTGTCAAGGCAGAGATGCAGTAGACGCCATCGTGCAGATGGGGCCATTGGACACGCGACCGGCTCGGGTGAGAGCGAAGGCGATGACAATTAGTGGCAGCGCCGCCAGAAGTCTCCTGGCGGCGTGCCTCGCCGGCGCGGCACTACTCGACGGAGCCGGGGCTGCGGCCGCCGCGACGGTGGAAGTAAGGCTGGTTCAGGCGCCGGCCGGCGATGCGTATTTCGATCCGGCGGGTGTCCATATTGCCCCGGGTGATACGGTCCGGTGGGTTCAAATGAGCGGCTTCCATTCGATCACCTCGTACCATCCGCGCAATGACAATCACGAGCTGCGGATTCCCGAGTCGGCCGAGGCCTGGGACTCGGACATTTTGCTCGCCGACTATCCGATGCGCGGCGCGACGTTCGAGCGCGTTTTCACGGTGCCGGGTGTTTACGACTATTTCTGCAAGCCGCATGAGATGGCCGGCATGGTCGGACGCATCGTGGTGGGGGAGCCTGGCAACGGACCCGGAACGAAGCCGTTCGGATATGCGCCGAGCGAGCATTGGAAACCAATTCCGGAAGTGGCGCGCAAGGCATTTCCGCCAATCGTCGACATTCTGCAGAAGGGAGCCGCGCGTGTTCGCTGATGCGCGCTGCGTCGCCGGTGCAGAGCACCGATGAATGGATCGGACTCGAACGATTGAATTGGGGCCTAATTCGCGAGGTCTGACCATGATCGAGCTGCAGCGGGTGTACGAGCATCACGGAACGCACGGGACTCGCTTCCTCGTGGAGCGGTTGTGGCCGCGCGGCATCAGGAAGGAATCGCTGCATTTCAGCGACTGGCTCAAGGACGTCGCGCCCAGCGATTCGCTGCGCCGGTGGTTCCAGCACGAGGTCCCCAAGTGGGCGGAGTTCCAACGCCGTTACCGGAAGGAGCTCGATGAGCATCCGGACGCCTGGGCGTCGATCGTGACTGCCGCGCGCCGAGGTGACGTCGTTCTGTTGTACAGCTCGCACGATACCGAGCACAACAACGCCGTGGTGCTGCGTGACTACATCAACGAGAAACTCGATCAAGCCGCAAATGAATCCGCGAATGCAGCCTCCGGACACGGCGGGCGCCGTCGCGGCCATTGAACGAGATCGCGGTCGATGCAGACGGGCGTCGCTGCACATCATTCCAGCCTCGGCGAGAAGGACAATCGCGCGCTCGCGTCGATATTCGCCGCCTACACGGTA
>Ga0111539_10007979_pt1 | contig 13502 bp, 15 predicted proteins | sample RhiMethybrSRZTD1_FD_79667 | JGI IMG/M metagenome (GOLD analysis project Ga0111539, IMG submission 79667) | Populus rhizosphere microbial communities from Tennessee, USA - Rhizosphere MetaG P. TD hybrid SRZTD1 (version 2) (version 2) | ecosystem: Host-associated > Plants > Roots > Rhizosphere >...
CCGTCACGAACAGCGGGGCGCAGTACGTCAGATCCTTCTCCTTGCACTCCTCGATCGAGGCCTTCACCTCGTCGAAACGCGGCGCGGAGAACGACAGCGACATCGTGCCGGAGAAGTCCTCGACGGGACTGATCTCGTCGAGGATCTCGGCCAGTCCGGAATCGACGAGCCAGTCGAACGACTCGGTCTGGATGGCGAGGAGGTTGGGGACTTCGAGGTGTTCAGCGACGCGTCCGAACGAGATCCGGCGGGCAGTGGGCAGACTGGTCCCAGGGAAGTGGGAAGCGGGCATGCCGGGTACGGTATGCCTCAAATCAGGCGATAAGATCGTTCTTCGGCCCGATGCAATTGGTTGACGGACCGGATATCGTTGAACCGTGCCCGTCATTCAGTGACGGGTAACTTTCCTTGTGGCCGGGCCCGCGTCCAGTATGGCGCGCTCAGGCGAAGTCGGCCTCCGTCATTCCCGCCGGATGCCCCGGTGGCCACTGCACGAGCTCGATCCGGTAGCCGTCGGGGTCCGTCAGCCATGCGGTTTTGAATCCCGGGCCCAGCTCCGCCGGCGGCTCGCTCGTGACGCCCTTGGTCGCGAGGTCGGCGACCGTCGCGTCGATGTCGTCGGTCTGGATGACCAGGTGGTTGACGGCGCCGGTGTCCTTGACCGGTCGGGCCGGGTCGTGCACGAGCTCGAGGCTGACGAACGGGTCGTCGGGGAGCTTGAGCATCGTCAGGCTGCCGAAGTCCGTCTCCGGAACGGTGCCGAGCTTGACGTAGCCGACAGCGGTGTAGAAGGCGAGCGAGCGGCCCAGGTCGGTGACCCGCAGCCCGAGGTGCAGCATCCGCATTCTGGCCACACTAGCGGCGCACCCGATCGTCAGAGCCAGGGTGCCGGGTCGACGGGGCGGCCGCCCAGGCGGACCTCGAAGTGCAGGTGCGGGCCGGTCGAGGCGCCCGTCGAGCCGACGCGGCCGATCACCTCGCCAGCGGTCACCTGCTGGCCCACCTTCACCAGGATTGCCGACTGGTGCGCGTAACAGGTGCTGAGCCGCTGCCCGTCGAACTGGCCGTGGTCGATGCAGGTGTAGTTGCCGTAGCCGCCGGCCCAGCCGGCCCGGATGACCCGGCCGGTGGCGGCCGCGACGATGTTGGAACCGAACGATGCGACCATGTCGGCGCCCGCGTGCAGCTGCCATCTGTGGTAGTACGGGTCGAAGCGGTTGCCGAACGGGCTGCCGATCCGGCCGGGCACCGGTCGGCGCAACCTGCCGCCGCCGTAGTTCGCCGAGGTCGTCGGAGCCTGCGGAGCAGTGGCGATCGTCATCTGGACGCCCCTGTTGACCTGCTGTTGCAGTGTCTGCACCGCCGACTCGCTGCGCGCCAGATCGGCCTCGCCGGAAGCGACAGCCGACGACAGCGCGAGGACCCGACCCTGCGGGCCGTCGACCGCGTTTCCCGGCGGTGCGCCGGCAGCCACCGGCGCGACGAGCACGGTGATCAGCATGGCCGCCGAGTCGAGCTGGTCCCGGGCGACGGACAGATCGGCGCGCGTGCGGATGAGCACGTTCTGCAGGTACTGCACCCGGTGCTGGACCTCGTTCAGCCGCGCGACGAGCAGGGACTGGGCGTTCGTGACCGGATCGACCCGGGGCTGCGGGTACAGGTCGGCGCCGGGATCGTTGGCGATGATCGCGGCCGCGGCGTCGGCGCCCACCACGCCCGGCACGTCGCCGGGTTCCGGCTGCGCGGCGCCCGTGCCGGGCCCGGCGGGTGGCTGGCCCGCCGGCGCGACAGGGCCACCGGACGGCGCGGGCTGACCCGGCTGACCGGGTTGACCCCCCTGCCCGGGCTGACCCGGCAACCCGGGCAGGCCGGGAATCCCCGGGATCGCGGGCGGCGTGGTCGCAGTGGGCGGCGCCGGCGGCGGGGTGGTCGGCAGCGGCAGCGTCGGGAGGGGCACGCTCGGAACGGGCGGCAGCGGCACCGGCAGCGACGGCAGCAGACCGTCCGCCACCGGCCGCTGGCCGGCGTTGGCGGTGGCGTCCGTCATCAGGACCTGCACGGCGAGCACCGCCGCCAGCAGGGCCGCCGGCAGCGCGAGCCTCATGTACCGCGTTCGATGCTTCATCGTCAGTCCCGCGAGCAGGTCGGATGTCTACCTGCTACATCGGTCCCGGCGGCCGATCCGCAACACTGCGGGTCAACGGCGTCGGCGCCGCAGCGCCGCGACGCCGATCACCACGCCGAAGGTCAGCACGCCGGCGGCGACGGGCAACAGGTAACCGGGCCGTCGCGCCGTGCCGCCGGAAACGGGTGCGACGGTGGGGCGGCTCGACGAGGTTCCGCTCAGGCCCGGGATCAGGTACGCGTTGCTCGCCGAGTTGTTGGACGCGTCGGAGTCGGCCGGTTGCGCCGTGACCGTGACCAGGTTCTGCACCAGCGTGCCAGGGGCGGACTTCGCGGCGACGGTGCCGGTGACCGTCACCTTGGGCGGGCTGGCGTCTGCGGCCGCGACCGCAACGACTCCCAGATCGCAGATGACCGATTGTTCGTTCTGGACCGCGCACTGCCCCTGGGTCGCAGTCGCGGCGGCACCGCTGAGGCCGACGGTCGTGGAGAACACGACCCGCACCCCCGCCGCATTGCCGGTTCCGGTGGCCGACACCACGATGGTGTGCGTGACCGACTGCCCGCCGGTCGCGGCGAACGGCGTCGAGGTCAGCACCGGCACCAGATCGACGCCCTCCGCGGGCGCCTGCGGGACGACCGGACCGGCCAGCGCGACGGCGGCACCGATGACACTCACGGCGCGGGACCACAGCACGTCCGTACTGTAGACAACATCGACGGCGCCGGCTCGACGGAAGAGATCGACCCCGCTTCAGCGGGGTAATTCCTGCGGGCTGGAGCATGGAAGAAGCTCCCCGCTGACGCAGCCGGCACGAGGACGCGCAGTCGTCGCAACGGCAGGGCGCCGGTACGTCCGGCGTCGGCTGGTCACCGGTCGCGACCGCGGCGTGGCAGCATCATCGCGCCGACGAAGCCGAGCACCCCGACCACGACGATCACCCATCCGAACAGTTGGGTGCCCGGCTGGGCGTCGGCCAGCACCGCCAGGTACAGCCCGGCGAGAACGAGAAGCACGCATGCCACCCGCTGGACCACGCCAACCACCCTCCACCGACGTCCAGTCGACAACTCCGCTTCCTGGGCGTCCGTCCACGTTAGCTGCCGCGTCGGGTCAGTTGCGGTGCCGGGCCATCCACTGCCAGATGTGGGTTCCGTCGATGCTCGGGTCGTTGCGGGCGACGTAGATCCACGACCAGTGGCCGGGGAACTGGTGGCCGTTCCAGATGACGTGGTCGTAGAGCGTCATCAGGGAGCCCGGGATGAGCTCGTGGGCGTGGACGGTGTTGGCCTGCGGGGGCACGGTGTCGTCGTCGAGTGAGGCGACGAGCCAGGTCGGGGTGTCGATGCTGGCCAGTTCGGCGTCGGTGAGCACCGGCGGGCCGCCCGGCTCGAGTGAGGTGACGACGCCGCAGATGGGCACCGACGCGGCGAACAGGTCGGGATAGATCACGGTGATCTTCATGCTCATGTAGCCGCCGTTGCTGCAGCCGGCGACGTAGATCCGGTCCCGGTCGACGGGGTTGCGGCGGGCGATCTCGAGGATGATCTCGCGGATCAGGGGCGCGAAGCGGGGGCCGTCCTCCAGCCAGAACGACGTGCTCTGCGGGGCGACGACGTAGGCACCGGAGAAGATCCGCTGCGCCTCGGGGGTGGCGAAGCCCAGGGCGCCACGGTTGGCGCGCAGCGTCGTCTCGTTGTCGTAGTAGTTGTCAGGCAGCGAGGCGCCTTCGCCACCGCCGTGCAACCAGACGACGAGCGGGCGCCGGCCCCGGCCGTGCGTGGCGGGCGAGTACAGCCGGTACTTCATGCCCGAGCCGGACACGTGGTAGCTGAACGCCTCGACCTCCGGGTTGACCAGCCGGCCCTGCACGAACCGTTCGATGGTGACGGGGCGGTGGTTGCGCAACCGGAGCGGGGCGTTCTGCGTGACGGTGTAGACGAGGTTCAGCCGCACGTTGCGGCCCCTGCTGAGGATGTACCCGAGCGTGCCGCCGCCGACCTGGCCCTCCGCGTAGCTCAGGTCGAGCACGATGTTGCCGCGGCGGTCGAGCCGGGCGGCGGTCACCGGGCGGTCGAGGTCGTACTCGCTGAAGATCTGGTCGCCGGGCGCGATCGGGATCGGGCTGGTCGCCTTGGCGTGCACGGTGAAGGTGCCGGTGGACAGGCTCGCCGGGTCGATCGGGCCGAGTCGGGCGGTGTCCAGGGTGATCGAGACGACCTGCTCGCCACCGTCGAGGGTCACCGCGTTGAGCGTGAACCCGACGCGGGTGTGCGAGTTGCCGCCAGCGTGGGCGACGCCGGGCAGCGTGAGGCCGGCGGCGGCGCCCGCCCCGGCGGCCAGAACGGTACGACGGCTGATTGGCGTGGCCATCCGAAGCTCCTTTGTATCGATCTCCGTGAAACCGTTACAACGAAGCCGGTCTATCACAGATTGTGACCGGATGGAAGTTTCGCCCAAGTCTGCCGTCAGGTGGTGCAGCAGCAGGGGCAGCACGGCGCCGCCCGCGCATGCGAACGGCTCGGCGACCGCGACGGCGCCCGGACCCACCTGACGGCGGCGCTGGCCCTGTTCACCGAGCGAAATCTTGGACGCTGGTCGTAGCCATGGCTACGACCAGCCTCCAAGATCGCGGAAGGTCGTCACGTCCGGGTCAGTCCTGCGTGGCTTCGGTGAAGAACTCCGGTGGTGCCTGCAGGTCGTGGGCGCGGAACAGGACGGCGTGCTCGACGCCCATGGCCTTGCCGCTCATCGCGGCGAACATCGGGATCATGTCTGCGGGCGCCGGGTGGCCCGGAAGCGCGGCGAGGTATGCGGAGTGCGCCTCGAGGGAGGCGACGCCGCGGCGCAGCGGCTCCCCCGTGACGTCGACACCGTGGGTCGCGCCGGAGCCGGCGAGGCCGGGGACGATGAACCAGCGCACGGAGTGCGGTTCGAGGCCCTCGTCGTCGATCTGCTCCGGGAAGACCCACCGGTTGCCCGCGTCGCGCACGGCGTCGAGCGTCGCGAGCCCGGCCGCGCGATGGTCGGCCTGGTCGAAGCCGAACGGCGTCTCGATCTCGTAACCGCCGCCGACCACGACGTCGGGCCTGAACCGGCGGATCTCCCGACAGATGTCGCGGCGCAGGTCGAGGCCGTAGACGAGCACACCGTCGGGATGTTCGAGGACGGTCAGGTGCTTGACGCCGACGGCGGCGCAGGCGGCCTGCTGCTCGGCGACGCGCAGCCGTGCCGTCTCCTCGGGAGGATTCGGCATACCGGCCTCGCCCCTGGTGAGCAGGAGATAGCCGACCTCGATGCCGCGCGCGGTCCAGCGCGCGACGGCCGCGGACGTGCCGTACTCCATGTCGTCGGGGTGCGCGACGACGCAGAGCACCCGCTGGAAGGACTCCTCGGGGAGGGCAGGCAATGTCATGCCGGCCATCTTCGCGCGTTCGGGGCGTCAGCTCCACCGAATGCGGATCTCGGAGCGCCACTGCTCGACGATGTCGCCTCGGCCCTCGGTGGTCAGCTCGTCGGCCCGGTTCCACAGGCTCAGGTACAGCTGTGCCGCGGTGCCGGAGAGCACAACATCGGGCCGTGCCGTGTCGCCGGGGGTCGTGACGATCGGCCCGTCGCTGATCCGCACCGTCCAGCGGTGACCGGTGTCGGCGGTGCGCACCAGCACGGTGTACGGCTCGGCCGCGTGCAGTCTGCCCTTCCCACGGGTGACGAAGCCGGTCAGCAGTTCGTCGATCCCGTCGGCGGCCAGCGCCGCATCGATGTCGACCTCCGACGCCGTGGGCCACCGCCCGTGAACGGCGGCGACGGCGTCGACGCTGTGGATGGTGGTCTCGTGCGCCTGGCGGCGGGCCCAGAACCGGCGCGGCGGCGGAGCGTCCCTCAGGAACACGTTCGCCTTGGCGTCGTCGGCCGTCTGCTGCAGCGTCGCGACAAGGGCGACCAGGCCCTCGGAGTACCAGGCGAGCAGGTCGGCGGCGGCCCGTGCCTCCGCCTGCGAGGCCGACGTGTCGTGGGCGGTGTCGCCGCGCAGGTTCGCCGCCGCCCACCGGTGCACCATGCCCTGGTGGATCACGAGCTTGGTGACGTTCCACGCCGGGCAGGTGGGGACCTTGGCGTCGAGGCCCGCCGACGCGGCCGCGGCACGCAGGGCTTTGCCGCTGCGGTCGAGCGCGGCCAGGTGTTCGTCCAGGCTCAGATGGGTCGGCATGGCGGCATGGTAGAGGCGTCCACCGACAATTCTCTGGAATAGCGTGCCGGATGGCCGGGTTGCGGCGGGCATGGGCTTCGACATGCACGAACTGCTCGCCGCCAGCCGGATCGGAATCCTCGCCACCATCAAGCGCGACGGTCGCCCGCAGCTGTCACCGGTTCAGCCGTACTACGACCGCTCGGCCGGGATCATCTACGTCTCGATGACCGAGGGCCGGGCCAAGACGGTCAACCTCCGCCGCGACGCCCGGGTGTCGCTGGAGGTGACCCGCCCGGACGGCTGGGCCTGGGCCACCGCCGAGGGCAACGCGACCCTCACCGGCCCCGGCACGGACCCGAACGGGCAGGAGGTGGCAGCGCTCGTCGACTACTACCGCACGGCCGCCGGCGAGCATCCCGACTGGGACGAGTACCGCACGGTGATGGTCGCCGACCGCAGGGTCCTGATGACGATGACCGTCGACAGGGTCTACGGAGCGGAGATCCGCCCCGCCTGACCTCGCGCCGCCGACGGCCGGCGCCGCGAACTACGACCGGACGACGTTTTCCAGCGGCTCGCCCGCCACATAGCGCTCGATCTGGGCCACGATGACCCGCTCCACGCGCGGCCGGAACGCGGACGAACTGCCCCCGACGTGCGGCGTCATCAACAGGCCCGGGGTGGTCCACAGTGGATGCCCGGGCGGCGGCGGCTCGGGATCGGTGACGTCGAGCGCCGCCCGCAGCCGTCCGCCGCCCACCTCGGCCAGCAGCGCGCCGGTGTCGACGACCGGGCCGCGGGCGACGTTGACGAGCAGCGCACCGTCGCGCATCCGGGCCAGGAACCCCGCGTCCACCAGGCCACGGGTCTCATCCGACAGCGGCACGCACAGCACGACGACGTCGGCGCGGGGAAGCAACCCGGGCAGCTCGCTCATGGCGGACACCCCGTCGCGGGCGTGCCGGGCCACCCGCAGCACCTCCACCTCGAAGCCGGCGAGGCGGCGGTCGACGGCGCGGCCCACGCCGCCGTACCCGATCAGCAGGACGGTCCGGTCCGCCAGCGCGTCGTACCAGCCGTAGCGCCAGTCCTGGCTGTCCTGGCCCCGCACGTGCGTCGGGATACCGCGCAGCGACGCGAGGATGAGCGTCACGGCAAGCTCGGCGGTGCTGGTGTCGTGCACGCCGGCGGCGTTGCACAGGGTGACCCCGTCCGGCAGGTACGGCAGGACGTGCTCGTACCCGGCGGTCTGCGTCTGCACCACGCGCAGCGCCGGCATCCGCTCGATCAGGCGCAGCGGCGCATGGTCGAACGTGTACGGCGCCACGTAGAACTCGACCCCGGCCGCCGTGGTGGGCGGATCGGGCTCGTTGTCGTAGACGTCGACGGAGACACCGGCCGGCAGCCGGCCCACCAGCTCGGAGTAGGGAACCCAGATTCGCACGCGGGTCACCGTAGCGCGCGATCCGACGGGCCACACGGCGACCTCTCGGGGCCGCCCGCGACAGTCGTCTAGCGTCTACATACAATAGACGGATGGACGACGAACTGCTGGCCGCGGCCAAGCGGGCACAGGAACACCTCGTCGAGGCCGACCACGCCGCCGAGCTCGCCAAGGCGCAGTTCCACCGGGCCGTGCGCCGGTTGCAGCTCAGTGGCGCGTCATTGCGCGAGCTCGCCGCCGCCCTCAATCTCAGCCACCAGCGGGTCCACCAGATCGTCGAGACGGCCGGCGGCGCCCGGCGGTGGGCCACGCGCGGCCCACGCCCGCCCGGCCTGGCCTGCTCCTTCTGCGGGCGGTCGGAACGAACGGCACGACGGCTCGTGGCCGGCCCGGACGTCTACATCTGTGCGACCTGCGTCGATACGGTCGACACGGTGATGCGCTCCGGCCGGGTCGGCGAATCCGTGCTCGGCCCGCTGCACAGCGTCGCCGACGACACGGCTGGGCGGCGGTGCACCTTCTGCGGCAAGCGCCGCCATCAGGTCACCGGCTTGGTCACCACCGTCGACAATCCCGCCGGCAAGCTCGGCGACGACGCGGCCATCTGCGCGGAGTGCCTCCGCCTGTGCCGAGAGATCCACTCTGAGCGGCTGGCCTGACCGCGTGGCAGTCGGAAATCAGCAGCGGCTGGCGCGCGCCGTCGGGATTCGTACCCTCCGGTCATGACTGCCGAGTTCCGGGTGCTGCGATCAAAGACCTGGAACGTGGCCGGCGCCCTGGTGTGCCTGGTGTTCGCCGCCCTCTGCGAAGGCGTGGGCTTCTTCGACGATCCGCAGGCGGCCGACCACGAGGTCGGTCTGATCTTCTGGACGGGCGCAGCGGCCCTGTGCGTCGTCGGCGCGGTGCGCGTGCTCGTCGTCGGCATCATCGCGACGCCGAAGGGACTCACGGTTCGCGAACTGCCGCGCACGACGAAACTTCCGTGGACCTGGCTCTCCCAGCTGAACGTGCTTATCCGCCGGCACAGGCGTTAAGCCGGCAGCGTCCCGGCGACCAGCTTTCCGGCCTGGATGACCGCCGGTTGGGCCCCGGACGGCGGGTCCAGCACCGCGATGTCGACGAGCGGATCGTCGTCGAGCACGATCAGGTCGGCATACGCGCCCTCGGTGACCACGCCGAGTTCGCCCGGCCGGCACAGCAGTTCGGCGGCGTTGACGGTGGCCGCCCGGATCACGTCGATGGCCGGCTGCACGTGGCCCCGGATGCGGAACTCGCGCAACTGGTGGCGGTGCATCCCGCCGAGCAGGTCCGTGCCGTAGCAGAGCTTGACCCCGGCCCGGTGGGCCCGTTCCAGCGCGGCCAGGCCCGCGTCGAGGACGCTGTCGACCTTGGCGTGGCTGACCGCCGGCAACCCCCAGCGCGGCCCCTCCTCCTTCAGCGCCCAGTACGTCGAGAGCGTCGGGGTCAGGAACGCCCCGTGCTCGACGAGGAGTTCGAGGCTCTCCTCGTCGAGCAGGTTGCCGTGCTCGATGGAGCGCACGCCGCAGCGCAGCGCGCGGCTGATCGCCCGACCGGGATACGCGTGCGCGGAGACGTACCGGCCGGCGGCGGCCGCCTCATCGACCACCGCACGGATCTCGTCGACCGAGTACTGGGTGGTGTCGACCTCGTCGCTGGGCGACGCCACTCCCCCGGACGCCATGATCTTGATGTGGTGCGCGCCGAGCCGGAGCTGTTCCCTGGCCGCCTTGCGTACCTGATCGACGCCGTCCGCCACGACGGACCCGGCGGGGCAGCCCGGGTGCTCGTCGATCACGTACTGACCGCGGCGCCGCGCGTCGCCGTGCCCGCCGGTCTGCGACAGCGCACGGCCGCAGAAGAACACCCGCGGCCCGGCGAACAGCCCGTCGGCCTGCGCCTGCGCGAGTCCCCAGTCGGCGCCGGCGTTGTCGCGCACCGTCGTGAACCCGCGCGCCAGCATCCCGCCCATCACGTCGGCGGCCTGCGCCGCCACGTACATCGGCGACGCGGTGTGCAGCGACGGCAGGTCCGCGGTGACCGCGGTCAGGTGCACGTGACAATCGATCAACCCGGGCAGCACGACCCGTCCCGCCAGGTCCACGACCGGCACGTCCGCCACGTCGGGCAGGCTGCGGCCGACCGCCGCGATCCGTCCGTCGCGCACCAGCACGTCGTGATCGCCGAGGTAGTCTCCGGCGACCACGTCGAGCACCCGGCCGTGCCGCATCAGCAAGTCGGTCATGGGGACCCACTCTGCCATCCGCCGGTCGCCTCGCCGTGTCCGGACAGCGCGAGGTGGATCGCCGCCGCGCCGACGATGCCGCGCCGGAACCAGTCGAGGTCGAGGTTCTCGTTCGGGGCGTGGTTGGTCTGGTCGACGTTGGCGAGCGGCACCCCGTAGCAGGGCCGGGCGAGTTGGTCGGTGAAGGCCGCGAGCGGCAGGCTGCCCCCGAGCGCGGGCACGATCAGCGGCGGCTCGCCGAGTCCGGCGGCCGCGCCGGCCACCACCGCGTCGGTGTAGGGCGTCTCGGGCAGCGTGCGCGACGGCGACATCGCGGCGCCGGGCCGGAACTCGACGTCGGGCGCGTGTTCGGCGACGTGGCGCCGCAGCGCCTCGACGACGTCGGGAACCCGCTGGCCGCCGACCAGCCGCACATCGCAGCGGGCGATCGCCACCGAAGGGATCACGGTGCGGTGCTCACCAGCGTCTTCGCAGCTGAGCGAGTTGATCGTGAACGTGGGTGCGGTCAGCCGCTCGGAGTAGCGCCGGCCGGCCGGCGGCTCGGCCGCCCGCGCACCGATGCCGGCCAGCATGGCGGCTTCATCGAACGGCAGCGCCTCGATCGCCGCCCGCTCGGCCGGCGACAGCGGGGCGACGCCGTCGGCGAATCCGGTCACCAGGACGTTGCCCTCGGCGTCGCGCATCGTGGCGAGCAGGTGGATCAGCCGCCACGCCGGATTGGGCGCCACTCCGCCCCAGTTGCCGGAGTGCAGCGGCCTCCCGGCGCCCCGGGCCACCAGCTCGAACGTGAGGATCCCGCGCACGCCGAGCACCACGCAGGCCCGTCCGGACTCGTGCACCGGGCCGTCGCTCCACAGCACCAGATCGGGCGGATCGGCGCCGAACCGCCGCCGGACCACGTCGGCGAGGTGCGGGCTGCCGATCTCCTCCTCGCCGTCGAGGAGCACGCTGACCCGGCACGGGAGGCCGCCGGTCAGCTCGCGCAGTGCGCGCAGGCCGAGCAGCTGGGCGAGGTGCTGGCCCTTGTTGTCGCCGGTGCCCCGTCCGTACATCCGGCCGTCGCGCACCCGCGGGGCGAACGGCGGCGACACCCACTCGTCGAGCGGCCCGGCCGGCTGGACGTCGTAGTGCCCGTACACGAGGACATGCGGCCCGGGCCCCGGCGCCGTGCCCACCAGGACGGGCCAGCCTTCGGTGTCGACGATTTCCGGGTCCAGGCCACTACGGCGGAGCAGGTCGACGCCGTGCGCCGAGGCCGCCGCCATCCCGTCGCCGGTTCGGCTGACGCTCGGCTGGCTCACCCACGCGGCGAGTTCGGCCACGAGGTCGTCGTCGCGGTCGCGCACCCAGTCACGGACCCGTGCGATGAGATCGTCCATGGCGGTCGCCCCCTCACGATGTGACTGGTGAGTCGGTATCAGCCAAGCACACGGCCGGGCGCGCCGTCGGAGACGTGACAACCGGCGTGGAAGGTCGGCTGCGCTACTCGGCATTGCCAGGCCGAGGTGATAGGACTCTTGGGTGATCGCAGCCGGATCCTCAGACAGGGTGGCTACCGCGGGTCGCCTCGGCGATGCCCGCTCCGGGGCGGGGGTGGCCGGATGAGCTACCCGCCCGGCGCACCCGCGGCCCCCGGCGGGCCGCCCGGACCCGGCATGGCGCCGGCCGCGCAGGGCGCGCCGGGCCGGGTGTACGCGAGCCGGTCGCGCGTGACCAACCGGATGGCCGTGCTGTCGTTGGTGTTCGCGTTCGTTTTCGCCCCGGTCGGCGCGGCGCTCGGGCACCTCGCGCGGCACCAGATCAAGCAGCGACGCGAGTCGGGCGACGGGCTGGCCGTGGCGGGGCTGGTCGTCAGCTACACGATCATCGGAATGGCGCTGCTCGCGGCGATGTCGGCGGCGGGAGTGGGCGCCGGCGGGCTGCCGCTGTGGAAGGCGGTGGTGCTCGGAGTGGTGGAAGGGGTCACCGAGTTCCTGCCGGTCTCCTCCACCGGGCACCTCACCATCACCGAGAAGCTGTTGAACCTGCAGGTCGACGACAAGGGCGTGACCGCCTACACGGCGATCATCCAGGTCGGCGCGATCATCGCGGCGATCGTCTACTTCCGCAGCGACATCTCCCGCATGATCACCGGCTTCTTCCGCGGCCTGACCGGTGCCGAGGGCCGCCGCAGCGCCGACTGGCGGATGGCGCTGTACGTGATCGTCGGCTCGATCCCCGTAGCGGTCGTCGGTCTGACGGCGAAGGACCTCATCGAGGGCGCCCTGCGCAGCCTGTGGTTCGTCGCGGGCGCCCTGATCATCTGGAGTGTGGTGATGGTGGTCGCCGAGGCCCGCGCGAAGCAGGATCGCCACGAGACCGACCTGTCCTGGACCGACATCCTGATCATCGGCGTGGCCCAGTGCTTCTCGTTGATTCCCGGCGTGTCCCGGTCCGGCGCGACGATCAGCGCGGGTCTGCTGCGCGGTCTCGACCGGGTCACCGCGACCCGGCTGTCGTTCTTCCTCGGCATCCCCGCCCTGTCCGCCGCCGGGCTCCTGGAGGCGGTCACCGCTCGCGACGACATCAGCAACGGCATCGGCTGGACCGCCACCGTGGTCGGCACGCTCGTGAGCTTCGTCGTGGCGTACGCCGCGATCGCGTGGCTGTTGCGCTTCGTCGCCCGCCACTCGATCGTCGTCTTCGTGTGGTACCGGGTGATCCTCGGCGTGGTCATCATCGGCGCTCTGGCATCAGGCATCCTGGCGGCGCAGTAGATCCAGGATCGCAGTCGGGTCGGGCGTCCCGACGTGCGGCCGGCTTGGCATTCTTGTGCCATGCAGAATGTCCACGGAGTCTCGGTGCCGGAGACCGTCGCGGAAATGTGCTCCCCGTCGAGCACGGCGGTGCTCGTGTACGACGTCCAGGTCGGAATCATGTCCCATGTGGCCGATCGCGACGGTGTGACCGGCCGCATCCGGTCGGTCATCGGCGCGGCCCGCCAGAGCGGCGTGCCGGTCGTGTACGTCCGGCACGTGTCCGTGCCGCCCACCCACATGGGCGTCGCCGCGTTCCGCGTCGCGATGGCCTGGCAGCGGACGCAGAAGGCGGCCGACGTACGCTCCGCGTTCCCGCCCGACGCGCCGCAAACGCAGTTGGTGGCCGAGTTGGCGCCGGTCGGCGACGAGCCGGTGTTCGACAAGCTCGGCATGTCCGCCTTCGTGGGCACACCTGTCGAGATGCTCCTGCGCGACCGCCGGCTGACGACGGTCGTCCTGGTCGGGGCCGTGTTGGAGATCGGCATCGAGCCCACCGCCCGGCACGCCGCGGATCTGGGCTTCCTGCCGGTGGTCGTCGACGACGCCTGCGGAATCGTCGACCAGGAGGCGGCCGCGAGGTCGTTGGCCAGTCTCGACTACTCGCTGCTGACCTACCGCGCGAGCGCCGCCGACGTGGTGGCGGCGCTGGGCGGCGTTGACGGCCCCTGACAGCGCGCAAC
>Ga0111539_10007980_pt1 | contig 13502 bp, 10 predicted proteins | sample RhiMethybrSRZTD1_FD_79667 | JGI IMG/M metagenome (GOLD analysis project Ga0111539, IMG submission 79667) | Populus rhizosphere microbial communities from Tennessee, USA - Rhizosphere MetaG P. TD hybrid SRZTD1 (version 2) (version 2) | ecosystem: Host-associated > Plants > Roots > Rhizosphere >...
GTCTGATTCGTGGAGTTGTTCAACGGCAGCGTGACGTTCGCCGGGCTGCCGTTGCTGTCGGTGCCGGAAGCACCAACATTGCTCGTCGTCGGAAACATTCCGTCGGGCGTGTTCGCGGTGACGGTGTAGTCTCCGGCGCACAGATGGGCGAACTGGTAGTAGCCCGCCTGGCCGGTCGGGCTGTTCGCCGTCGTCGTGGTCTGCACGGCGCCGGCAGGATTGGTCGGGGTCAACGTCATTTGCACTCCGTTGATGCCCGGTTCGTTCACGTCCTGGATTCCGTTGCGATTGAGGTCGTTCCAGACGAAGTCGCCGATCGATCCCGTGCACGGAATCTGGCGCGGGTGGATTGGTCCGAGCGTGCCCTTGGCGTTGCCGCCGAAGTTCGACAGAAACGTTCCGGTGAACGTGTTGCCGTTGTCGGATTGCACGGTCACACCGAGATCGCTGCCCGCGTAGAAGGGGGCGAGCAGACCTCCGGTGACGCGAAACCTGAAGTCGAACAGATCGCTGAAACTGTCCTGATACCCGAGTTCCTCGACTTCGCCGGTCAGCAGCGGCGTCGCGCCGGTGCCGTCATAGACGACGCCGTCCGGGCCAGTCACAGAACCACGGAGGACGAGGTCATCGCCGGCAGTCCCGCCGCTGAGCGTGCCGTCGTTCAAGACCGTAATGGCGATGGACAGCGAACGCGGCTTCGTCGTGTCGAACAGCCTGACGACCGGGCTCGGCGACCAATTGAATTTCGTCGAGGTCGGCGTCGACGCCACGGTAAAAGCGCCCGTCGATGCCGTGTACGACAGCTGGCTCGGATTGGAAAACGTCGTCGTCGGCAACAGCGGCGTCACACCGAGCAGCGCAGCCAGTGCGAGTGTTCCAGAAACGACCACGAAGACAGCGCCGATGACCAGTGTCCGGGACTTGAGCATGTCCCGTCGGTGGAGCAACGGCCGGACCCATCTCGACCGTTGCCTTCAAGTGTCTATATCTCGAGTGACATAGCGACGCGGCGACGATCATCGTCCGTCGCAAGGGGCATCAGTGCGAAGACTCCTCGCAAGAGAAACTCAGAATTTCTTGCACACGGTCTGAGGCTTCACTCGATGTAGTGAGGCGAAGAGCGCGACTGACCGCGTTAACATGGCGGCGCATGCCTCGTTCCGGTTCACTCGCGCTCGCGCCGGAGGTCGATGATCTGCGACGCCAGTTCGAGCAGATCAGCGCAGACGCAGACGCGCTGGTCACGCCGCTCAGCGATCATCAGTTCAATTGGCGCCCTGCATCGGAGGCATGGTCGGTCGCGGAATGCGTCGAGCATCTCAACGTCACGGCGCGCATGTATCTGCCGAAGCTCGATCAGGCAATCGCCGACGCGATCAGCCGCGGGCGCTATGGCGAGGGTCCGTTCCGCTACTCGTGGCTTGGGCGATGGTTCGTGCGGATCCAGGAGCCGCCGGCGAAGATCAGGGTGAGGGCGCCGAAGGCCTTTCAACCCGGGCCCACACGATCACGCTCTGAAATCATGGCAGCGTTCCGCGCCTACCAGGTGCAGTGCATCGATCGCCTGCGCCAGGCCAACGGCCTCGACCTGGCACGTGCCTACGTCAGCTCGCCGGCTGGTGCGTGGATCCGGTTCTCGCTCGGCTCGGGCTTCGATCTGATGGCTGCCCACGAACGACGCCACCTGTGGCAGGCCCGCAACGTTACACAACACGCACAGTTCCCCCGGTAACAGCAGGCGACCTGAATCCTGGCCCAGCCGTGATTCCAGATTCCTGAGTCCTGATTCCTTCCGGCCGCCAATCCGCCCCTCACCTCTCGACGTATTGCGGGATAGAGCGGCCGTTGACGCGTTAAGAGTCAACGGAAGGAAACGATCCCATGTTGGCAGCACAAGTTGCGCGAATTCCCTGGGCCGTCAGGCCATCGATCGACGTTGCGAAGGTATGTCGCGGCGCCACCAGTCAGGTGATTGCCGCCGCCGAGTGGGTCCGCCGCGCGAGCTGCGGCCTGACCGGCCACGACATGATCCGGCATTACGAGCCGGGACGTGTGTCGTTGGAATGTATGAGCTGCGGCGAGCGCTCGCCAGGATGGACGATTCGCGCCTGACGCTGCGCCCGCCCCCGCTCACTGCGTCAGACGACGCACGGAATCGACGGCGACTGCGGCATGTGAACGCCGCGGATCGGCGCCGCCTTCGACGCGGTGATTGGCCATGTCGACGAGCGCGCCCGACGCATAGCCGTAACGCATCTCACCCTTGCGCCCGACCTTGTGAAAGCGGTGACCCCGCGCCATCAGGTCGGTCACGATCGCGCGCGGGAAGCGGTCCTCGATTTCGATCCGCGCGGCCGTGCCCGCGGCGTCCGCGGGATCGCGCGTCACCAAGAAACGTGGCGCTTCGATCGCCCGCTGCATCGACAACCCGCCATCGATCAGCGCCGTGACGATTGAATACGTCGACGCCGGAATCCAGGCGTTTCCCGCCGCACCCATCGCAAACGACGGTACCTGCCGTCCATCGTCATCCCTGAACGCGAGCATCGGGATGTTCGCCGTGTTCGATCGCGTCAGCGGCAACAGCTGCCCGTAGGCGCCGGCGGTCGTTCGATTCGATCGCAGGTGGTTGTTGTAGAGGAAGCCGAGTCCGCGCGACACGTAGAACGATCCGCCCCACGTGCTCAGCGTGTTCGTCATCGCGATCATGTTGCCTTCGCTGTCAGCAACGACGATCGCGGTCGTCCCGCTGCCGATCCGCTCCCCTGACATCGCCGGCTCGTCTGAATCATCCGGATAGCGAGCGGCGGCCTGACCGCTGATGCGACGGAACAGATCGGCGGCGTGTTCCGACGCCAGATGCGGCTCGAACTCGACGGCCCAGCGTGCGGGATCGGCAATGCGCGTGATGCGGTCGCGCGCCTTCCATGCTTCGATCTGATAGTGCCAGTAGTCGGCATCCGCCGTGGCGCTCGCATGCGGCTGCGCGCGGTAGTTTCCAAGCACCGACAACGCCTCGAGCAGCGAAACACCGGCCGCAACCGGTGGCCCCCCTGTGTAGAGGACGCGATCGCGGTAGCGCATCGAGACCGGCTTGCGTTCCATCGCGCGGTACTGCGCCAGATCGTCGGTCGTGATCAGGCCGCCGTTGGCAACCATGTCAGCCGCGATGCGCTGAGCAATGGAACCGCGATAGAACGACTCGGCACCCTCGCGGGCGAGCGTGCGCAGCGTCGTGGCCAGATCGCGATTGACGAATCGATCGCCGGCCTTCGGCACCTGTCGATTCGACAGAAAAAGGCGCGACGCGGCGGAGTACTTCTCGAGCACTTGACGGCCTTCGGCAATCGTCGACGGCAACGTGGAGTCGAGAGTGAACCCGTTTTCGGCATGCCTGATTGCAGGCTCGATCAGGTCCGGCCAGGTGACCCGCCCGCTGCCGTACTGCGAGTGCAGGTAATCGAGTCCCGCGACCAGTCCCGGAATGTTGGCGGCCGCAGGACCATCGCCCACCAATCGGCCGTTGAGCAAGATGTGAGGGTTGTCGAGCGTCGCGGCTGCCGGCGTCTGGTCCTTGTATTCGATGACCGTCGGCTCCGACATGCCCTTGAGGAAGAGCACCGCCTGACCGTCGCCACCCAGACCTGACGCATCGGGCTCGACCACGCCAAGCGTGAACGCCACTGCGATGGCCGCGTCGACGATGTTGCCGCCGCGTTCGAGGACGAGACGCCCGGCTTCCGATGCCAGCGGATGCGCAGAGACGACGACCGCCTGCGACGAGCTGACCGCAGGCTTCACGAGCGGTTCTGCGGCGATCAACTCGTCGACGACGTCCTCGAGCGCGGAGGGCGTGCGGGCCTGTTCGGCCGCCGGCCTGAATCGCGCCCGAAGTGAATCCCACACCCGCGCCGACTCGCCATTCTGGTAATAGAGCCGCTTCATCGTCGTCCACACGCTGTCGAACGCCTGCACCATGCTGGCCGGCGTCGCGAGCAGCGATGGCGCCAGCGCGCGGCCGCCTTCGTCGACGACACGCGGCGCCGGGACGGTCCACAACTGATAGGCCCGTCCGAGCTCGAACAGCGCTGGCGGCTCGCTCGTGTCGCGCAGCGGGTTGCCGTTGTAGCTCTGATCTGCGTCGGGGATTTCTCCGATCGCAATCGTGTGACCATCGGGCGACCACGACAATGATCCACCGTGGCGCGAGACGAGCACGGCGGGCGCCACTGGTCGCGCCGGCGCCGCTGGTTGGGTGGCATCGAGGAACGTACGCACGTCCTCGACCCAGGTCGAACCGACGCCATCACGAATCGCATAGAACGCGATGCGATCGCCTTCAGGCGACCAGGCGGGATACGCCTCGTATCCGCGCGCCCGCGTCAGCCTGGTCGCAGGACCACCCCGGCTTGCCCTGAGCGGAGTCGAAGGGCTTGCACGATCGACGGACGCGGCCGCGCCGCGATCGAGCAATCGCATCATCCAGAGATCGAAATCGCCATCCTCGTTATCGCGGTTCGACGTGAACGCGACGCGCGTGCCGTCCGGCGATACACGCGGATGCATCTCATCATCCTGAGACTGCGTGAGCGCGACGGGATCGCGTTTGTCGCTGGCGTCCGGATCGACAACGTAGAGATCCCACTGGCGCGCGCCGGCGGCACGATGCGAAAAGACGACGCGACCATCAGGGGCCCACGACGGCGACCGCTCGTCGCCGGGAAGCGACGTGATCCGCTGTGGGGTTCCGCCGCGAGTCGAGATGATGAAGAGGTCGAACCCGTCGCCCGAGTCGGCAGCAAAGGCGAGACGACGGCCATCCGTGGACCATGCCGGCTCGCGTTGGATGCCGGTGGAGCGTGTCAGCTCGCGCGGTTCACGCCCGTCGGGAAGGACCGTGTAGATGCGATCGAGAAAGACGACGGCGAGATGCTTGCCGTCAGGCGCCCAGGTGGGCTCACGCATGCCCGACACGGCGCTCTGGGCCGTGAGTGAGAGACTCACGGCCGTGATTAGCACAGCCGCGGCGAGCGCGATTCTGACGGTCGATGGTGGATGGTGGGTCGTGGTCATAGGCGGGGTGCCGAAGGTGCGGCTATGCCGCAAGCGATCCACTCACCACCAACCAATCTGCACCCACTATCCACCACCTACCATCCACCATCAAACCACCATCCAGCCGCTATCCACCGACCACCGCGGCCACGATGTGCCGCGCCGAGATGCCGTAGCGATCGAGCAGTTCGTCAGGCGTCCCGCTGCGTGGAATCTCGCGCACCGCCAGCCGCTTCACGGTGAAGCCTTCCGTCGCGACCGCGGCAGCGACCGCATCGCCGACTCCGCCACCGGCATAGTGATCTTCGACCGTGATGAGGCGACCCTTCGTCTCTCTCGCGCACCGCAGCAGCGTGGCCGCGTCGACGGGTTGGAGCGAATAGAGATCGATGACGCGAATCGTGATTCGCTGCTTCTGCAGCTCGTCGTAGGCCTTGAGCGCCTCGAACAGCGTCACACCGGCCCCAATCACGGTCGCCGCGTCATCGGCACTCTGGCGAACGACTTTGAGCCCGCCAATCTCGAACGTCTCGTTCGGACCGTAGATGACCGGCGTTTTCGGTCGAGACGTGCGCATGTAGACCGGACCGGGATGATACGCAGCGCGCTCGATCAGTCGATCGGTGCTCACGCCATCGCACGGGTAGAGCACGGTGATGTTCGGCTGCGCCCGCATCATCGCGAGATCCTCGAGCGCCATCTGCGACGGACCGTCTTCGCCGATCGACACGCCGGCATGCGAACCGGCCATCTTGATGTTCACGTTGCTGATCGCCGCCATGCGGATGAAGTCGTACGCACGCGTGAGGAACGCGGCAAACGTCGAGGGGAATGGAATCGCGCCGCGTGCCGCCAAGCCCATCGCCGCGCCGATCATGGCCTGCTCGGCGATGAACGCCTCGTAGAAGCGATCGGGATACTCGTGCAGGAATTTTTCGCTGAACGTCGAGTTCTTCACGTCGGCGTCGAGCGCGACGACCCGATCATCGGCCGCGCCCAGTCGCGCGATCGCGGCGCCGTACGCTTCACGGGTCGCGACACTCTCGCCGATCTTGTATGACGGCGGACCCAGACGTGCGTCGCGCGACGCCGGACGCGAGACGCTGCGCGGCGCCGGCGGCGGCGGCACGGGTTCGTCCTCGGGAAGCAGCTGCGACTTCAGCTCGGCAAGCGCCTTCTCCAGTTCCTCGCCCTTCTTGAGCGGCTTGCCGTGCCATCCGTCCTTGCCCTCGAAGATCGAGACGCCTTTGCCCTTGATCGTCCGCGCCAGGATCATCGTCGGCTTGCCCTTGGTGCGTCGCGCCTCGTCGAGCGCATCGAGCACCGCAGCCAGATCGTGGCCGTCGACGACGAGCGTGTGCCAGCCGAATGCACGCCAGCGCGACGCCAACGTGTCCATCTGGTGGGCGAACTGCGTCGGTCCGCTCTGCCCCAGTCCATTGACGTCGGTGAATGCGCACAGCGAATCGAGCGTGTAATACGCGGCGACGTCGGCCGCTTCCCACACCGATCCCTCGGCGATCTCCCCGTCGCCGAGCAACACGTACGTCCGATAGTCGGACGCGATGCGACGCGCGTTGAGCGCGATCCCGACGGCGGCGCAGATCCCCTGTCCAAGCGACCCCGTCGCCACATCGACCCACGGCAGCCGCGGTGTCGGATGCCCCTCGAGATCCGAGTCGATGCGTCGCAGTTTCAGCAGATCGTCGCGCGAGATGATGCCCGCTTCGGCCCACGCCGAGTACAGCACCGGCGCGGCGTGTCCCTTCGACAGCACGAAGCGATCGTTGTCGGGATTGTGCGGATCGCGAAGGTCGTAGCGCATTTCCGAGAAGAACAGCGCCGCCATGATCTCGGCGGCCGAACAGCAGGTGCTCGGATGTCCGCTGCCGGCTTCGGTGGTCGAGACCACCGAATCGATACGCAGACGCGTGGCAACGTTCATCAGCACGTGCGTGCGCGAAGACGACTGAACGGGCACGAGGGATCCTCCGACGGGATGTTCAGAATGAACGACAGAGCGTCGGCTCCGCTGCGTGACGGAGCGACGACTCACCTGCCAGCGGTCATTATAATGACCTGGCCAGGAACGCTGCCCTCGATATCCGCAGCGCGTCGGCTCTCCAGTCTCTTTGGCCCGTATGCGGATAGACAATCACGCTACGATTCGCTCTCTGGGCCGCATACCGGACTGATGCTCGCGCTGCGCTACGTTTATATACTCGCCCTGGCCATCTGGCTCGGCGGCATGGTCGTGCTGGGCGCGCTGGTCGCGCCGACAACGTTCGAGGTGCTGCAGACCGACGTCCCCGACACTGGCCGCACGCTGGCCGGAGACGTCTTCGGCACAACCATCGCCCGTTTCCACTACGTGGCGTATGCCTGTGGCGGCGCGCTCGTCGTGACGTTGACGGCCATGGCGCTGCTTGGCCCGCGGCCGAGCGGGTTCGCCTTTCGCCTGATCCTGTCAGGCGCGATGCTCCTCGTGGCGCTGTATTCGGGATTCGCCATCATCGGCGAGATGGACGATCTGCAGCGTCGCGCGGGAACGCCGATCTCACGACTGCCGATCGGAGACATCCGCCGAATCAGATTCGACACGCTGCATCAGCTTTCCACGCGGCTGATGATGGTCAACGTCGCAGGCGCATTGATACTTCTGTATTGGGACGCTCGGGATCGTTTGTGAAACACATCATCACACTCATTCCTGGCGACGGTATCGGACCCGAGGTCACCGGCGCCGTCGTGAAGATTCTCGAAACAGCAGGACTCGACGTCGAGTGGGAGTCGCATCTCGCGGGCGTGCTCGCGCTCGAGCGAAAGGGCGAGACGCTGCCCAAGGATCTTCTCGATTCGATCCTCCGCAACAAGGTCGCCTTGAAAGGACCCGTGACGACGCCGGTCGGCGGCGGATTCACGAGCGTGAACGTCGGCCTGCGCAAGGCACTGGACCTTTACATCAACCTTCGACCGGTGTGGAACATCCCGTCCGTGCCGTCGCGCTATGAAGGCGTGGACCTGGTCATCGTGCGCGAGAACACCGAGGACCTCTACTCGGGTCTCGAACACGAGATCATCCCTGGAGTCGTCGAGAGCCTGAAGATCATCACCGAAGCGGCAACGACGCGCGCCGCCACGTTCTCCTTCGAGTACGCGCGCAAGCACGGGCGCAAACGCGTGACGACGGTGCACAAGGCGAACATCATGAAACTCGGGGACGGGTTGTTCCTGAAGACCGTCCGGAAAATCGCGGCGGCGTACCCCGAGATCGTCAGCGACGATCGCATCGTCGACAACGCGTGCATGCAGCTCGTGATCAACCCCACGCAGTTCGACATGCTGCTGTTGCCGAACCTGTACGGAGATATCGTTTCGGACCTTTGTGCCGGCCTCGTTGGTGGACTCGGCGTCGTTCCCGCGGCAAATCTCGGGACCGACATCGGCGTGTTCGAAGCCGTGCACGGCAGCGCGCCGGATATTGCCGGCAAGAGTCTCGCCAATCCCACGGCGCTGCTGCTGTCCGCTGTCCTCATGCTTCGTCACATCAACGAGGGCACGATCGCCGATCGGATCGTGAAGGCACTCGGAGAAACGCTCGCGTCGGGCACCCGTACGAAAGATCTCGGCGGCACCGCGAGCACCATCGAGTTCACGAACGCCATCTGCCAACGACTCCCCGCATGACGCGGACCTGAAGCGCGTCGCCTGCGAGGGAATCATCACAGGATTTCTTCACAATCGATTTCGCGCCCGGGATGGTATAGTCGCCTCGATGCTCGACGAGATCACGCGAGCCGTGCTGTCGCGCGAAGAGGTGGCCCGCTATCTACAGGGAACCCACGGCGAAAGCGGCATGGCGGCGCGGGAGCGCATCGAAGGCTACCTCGAAGAGCTGTGCACGACGCAGCGATATTCCATCTACCGCGCGCTCAAGCATCCGCTCTATCCCATCCTTCGCAAGATCGAGCGCCTCGGCGAGAACGTCGACATCGCGAAAGCGGCAACGCGCACCGGCCGCGTCGTCTACGCCTCGAATCACAAGAGTCACACCGACTATCTCGTCGAGCCGCTCGTGCTCGACGACAATGGCATACGTCCGCCGATCATCGCCGCCGGGATCAATCTGTTCGGTGGACCACTCGGTTTGATCCATCGTCACGTGACGGGCGCAATTCCGATTCGCCGCAACACGAAGGATCCGGTCTACCTCATCACACTCAAGGCCTACGTGGCCGAGTTGCTGCGCAAGCACGACTTCTTCTTCTATCCGGAGGGCGGTCGCAGCTACAGCGGCGAGATGAAGAACCCGAAGACCGGGCTCATGCACGCGGCGCTGCAGGCGGAGCATCCGCACCTGGTCATCGTGCCCACCGCCGTCGCCTACGACCTCGTGCTCGAGGATCACGTGCTGGCCCGTCAGCGCGTGAAGCGGACGCAGCGAGCGTTCAGCCGCGAGCTTGCCGAGATGGTGCGCTACGCTGTCGGTTACCGCTCGCGTGCCTTCGTCACGTTCGGGAAACCAATCAGCGTCGACGGCATCGACCCGCACTCGCGCCGGCACGTGCTCGACTTGACGCACGCGACGATGAAAGCGATCGGGCGCGTGGTCAAGGTGCTTCCGACGGCCGTCGTCGCCAGTGCGATGCGACCGTCGATTACGCGTCGCACGCTGATCGATCGCGCAGAAACGATCGTCGACACGCTGCGTGCCTGCGGCGCCAACCTCGGCGTCGCCAGCGGCGCGCAGGCGGTGGACGCAGGCGTCGAGCCGCTCGAGTCGCGCGGCATCATCGTTGTCGAGCGCGGCCGCATCCGTGTGCGCGACCGCAACGTGCTGCGCTACTACGCACACACGCTGGACCACCTCCTCGAATCTCCCTCCCCTCACACGCATTGATCTACGCCGGAGCCAAGGCGCTGTTCTACGCGCTCTCCCGCAGCGCCACCCTCAAACGTCTCGCCTCGCGCTATGGCATGGCCACGCCCGACAGCTTTGCCCGGCGCTTCATTGCGGGCGAGACGGTCGAGGAGGCCATCGGCGCCGCGCGCGCGCTGCAGGCGCGCGGGCTGATGATCACGCTCGACTATCTCGGCGAGAGCGTGCGGACGATGGAGGAAGCGCAGGCGGCGACGCGCGAATATGCGCGGCTCATCGACGTGATCCTCGGCGCCGGGATCGAGCGCAACCTGTCCATCAAGCTGACGCAGCTGGGCGTCAACATCGATCGGGCCACGTGCGTGGACAACCTGCGTCGCATCCTCGAACCGGCGCAGCGTCACGACTTCTTCGTGCGACTCGACATGGAGAACACGCCATACACAGAGGTGACGCTCGAAGTGTTCGAGACGCTCTGGCAGCAGGAGTATCGGAACATCGGCGTCGCCTTGCAGGCCTATCTGCATCGCACCGAGGCAGACGTGCGGCGCATGAACACGCTCGGTGCGCGCGTGAGGCTCGTGAAAGGCGCCTACAAGGAACCGCCTTCAGTGGCCTACCAGCAGAAGGCGGAGGTCGACGAGGCGTTTCTCAGATTGATGCGGATTCTGCTCGAGGAGGGCACGTATCCGGCAATTGCCACTCACGATGAACAGCTGATCGAGGAGACCCGGGCGTACGCGCGCGAACGCGGGATCAGCAGCGACCGTTACGAGTTCCAGATGCTGTATGGAATCCGTCGCGACCTGCAGGCATCGCTGGTCGCCGCCGGCTACCGGATGCGCATCTACGTCCCCTTTGGCCGGCAATGGTTTCCGTACTTCATGCGACGCCTTGGCGAACGACCGGCCAACGTGGCATTCGTGCTTCGCGGGATCCTTCAGGAACGCTCGCAGAAGTAGTTCCGCCTGCCCCTACCCCGCTTCTCCCTTCCTCGCGAAGCGAGGCCCTGTTCGGGGGCGTGGGCAATTTCGTTCACACATCAGACACGTGCGTGGCGGATCGCTGCAGTTTGATGACTGCGCCACAGCTGTCACCAGAATTCACGCGCACGCCGCGCGTTGGGCAAATCGGCTAAGCGCTAGTCAGTCAGCTATTTAGCATTGATTTGCCCGCTGTGGCACTGCTCTTGAAATACTCGGGCTGACACGGCGACACCGCGTCCGGCATCAATGCGGTGTCTGTCGCCCCGGGGGACCCGGGAATCGAGGCGGCGTCAATCAACGTCCTACTCGACAGGCACTGAAAGGGGAAACGCGGCAATGGTTACCGACACTGCGCAGCATCAGATGGACCCGGCATCCCGGTCAGCGGGCGTCTTGACCCGCGCGGCAGGCCAGGTGCGGCAGTTCTTCTGCGGGCTTCACGGCCATGATGCCCTGCTGCACTTCGATCACGGCCGGATTTCACTGCTCTGCACATCGTGCGGCTACGAGTCACCCGGGTGGGATGTGAAGGATGTTCCCGCCCGTCGGGAGCAGGTCGAATCAAATCGGCTCGTTCGACTTCCGTTGGTTCGCCAGCGCCGCGTCGCCTGAGCAGCGTCGCCTCGCGAGCGCGGCGCGGACCGTCCCGTATGTGGCGCTATGCCGCGTCGCGCTCGTCGTCGCCCGTAAATCTCCGTCCCAGTGTCACGAGCGTGTCTCGACACGCGCACACGTCAGGAATCAGCACGTACTCCTCGGTGCTGTGCAAGCCCGCACCGCCCGGACCGAACAACACTGCAGGGATTCCCGCGGCGCCAAGGATCGCCGCATCGGTCCAGAACGACAGACCCGTCTGCTGCGCAGCGACGCGGACATCCGTCGCAGCGGCTCGCAGCGTTGACGCAAGCGGATGATTGTCCGGCAGCTCGTACGCGCCACGTCCGAACCTCCCTTCCGCAGCGGCCTCGAACTCCGCATCCTCTTCACGCAGCCGCGCAATGACGCGCTCCGCCTCGCGAAGGGCGACGTCATCGGGTTCACCTGGCAATGTGCGACGCTCGAACTGCAGTGAACACGAGGCCGGATATGTACTCAGCTCAGTGCCACCGCTGACGATCGACGCGTGCAGCGATGCGGCGCCCAGTAACGGATGCGTGCGACCGCGCTCGAGGTCACGACCGAGCGATTCGAGCGCGACAAGGACTCGGCCCATGCGCATGATCGCGTCGCGTCCTTCGGCAGGTCTGCTCCCGTGTGCCGCGCGCCCGCGCGTCTGCACGGTGACCCACTGAAATCCCTTGTGCGCGATCCCGATGTCCAATCCTGTCGGCTCGGTAATCACCGCCGCGTCTGCGCGCCATTCGCGAACCAGGGCATCCGCGCCGGCGCTCCCGTGTTCTTCGTCGATCACCGCGGCGACGATCAACCGCCCCGCGCTGAGCCCACCGTCACGCGCCAGTGTTCGCGCCGCATCGACCATGGCGGCAACACCGCTTTTCATGTCCTGCGAGCCGCGGCCATACAACCGATCGCCGCGAATCTCCGGTGTGAACGGATGCTCCATCCCCGCCACACCAACCGTGTCCGTATGCCCGCAGAACATCAACGCTGGACCCGGACGTCGACCCTCGAGCACGCCGACGACGTTCGGTCGCCCGGGGACCGCTTCCTGGATCGTCACCGTCAGTCCCGCCTGACGCAGCACCTCGGCAAGGAACGCCGCGATCTCCGCCTCCCCGCGAGCGCCGCTGACCAGCGACGGGTTCACGGAGTCGATCGCGACGAGATCGCTGAGCAGCGCAATGACTGGATCCATCGATAATCGGTGCGTGGACGGTACTACACCTGCGGACGTGGCGCGCGAGATCGCGTCGGCCGTGCGCAGCGCGGGAGGACGGGCGCTCGTCGTCGGAGGATGGGTGCGCGATCGTCTGCGCGCCCACCCATCCAAGGACGTGGACCTCGAGGTGTTCGGCATCCCACAAGAACATCTGCTTGCGTTGCTCGCCCCGTTTGGACGCGTGGAGGCCGTCGGCCAGAGCTTTCCGGTCTACAAGGTCGTGCCCGCGCCTGGTGTCGGAGACATTGACGTGGCGCTACCCCGCCGCGAGTCGAAGCAGGGACGCGGTCACAAGGGATTCGAGGTCCACGGTGATCCGTCGATGTCGATCGAGGATGCCGCGCGACGTCGCGATTTCACCGTCAACGCGATCGCGTGGGATCCGCTGACGGACACCTACGAGGATCCATTCGACGGACAAACGGATCTCGAACGGCGCATCCTGCGCGCGGTCGATGCGCGGACGTTCGGTGACGACAGCCTGCGCGTCCTGCGGGCGATCCAGTTCGCGGCACGATTCGAGTTCATGCTGGATGACGCCACCGCGGCGCTCTGTCGCGAGATTCCCCTCGACGATCTGCCTGCCGAACGCATCTGGGGAGAGCTCGAGAAGCTGCTGCTGCACGCCGATCGACCATCAATCGGGTTCGCGCTCGCGCTCGATCTCGGCGTCATCGACCGGCTGTTGCCGGAGTTGAAGCCGCTCGTCGGCTGCGAGCAGGAGCCAGAGTGGCATCCCGAA
>Ga0111539_10007981_pt1 | contig 13501 bp, 12 predicted proteins | sample RhiMethybrSRZTD1_FD_79667 | JGI IMG/M metagenome (GOLD analysis project Ga0111539, IMG submission 79667) | Populus rhizosphere microbial communities from Tennessee, USA - Rhizosphere MetaG P. TD hybrid SRZTD1 (version 2) (version 2) | ecosystem: Host-associated > Plants > Roots > Rhizosphere >...
AACCGCTCCGCAAGTATAATTACAGGAATCAAAAATTTCTTGCCGTCCTCGAGTGCTTTGATCGAGAAACCAGTCCGAATACTCAGTGCTGCGCAACATTGCTCTCTCCTTGTCCCGTTGCGGGCTACCGCCCTGGATTGTTCCAGTGGTCGTAGCAGAGCGACTTGACATCGGGTACATAGTCGCCCCCGGCGCTTGGAGTCCGCCGCGAACTGCCTGTGTAGCCGCGCTCGCAACTCAATTCCCATAGGTTGCCGGCGGGATCACGATAATAAATCGCCGCATCCTTGCCATTGCGCGTGAAGACGTCCGACGTTGGCACCCCGTAGCTCTCCAAACGCTTTTTGAGCGGAACTAGATCCTCCGGACCGACACTCAGCGTGTAGTGCGGGTACTCGGCATCGGGCGCGGTCCAACCGCCTTCGGGCTGTTTTCCGTTGCCGATCTCGGAGCCCCCGACGACGACGGTGACGTGGGAAGGATTATCAATCGCCACCTCGCCGCCAAAGACTTCGGTGAGAAAGCGCTTGCTCTGCTCGAGGTCCTTGGACGGCAGCGTCATATGATTGTACCCAAGCCGGTCGATCTTCGGGGGCTCGCCGGTTGGTTCCTTCAGCTCGCTGTAGACAAGGGTTGGAAAAGGAATCACGTAGTCACCTCCGGCGCGGTGGCCGATGCGAAGCTTTACTCCAGTGTCTCCTTCCGGGCAGTACATCTCGAACTGGTTCCCAGAAGGATCGCGGAAATACATTAGAGCACACGTTGACCCGCTCCGCGTCCAGGGCTCATGGGTGGGAACGCCGAAAGCTTCCATGCGCCGCTTAAGCGGCACGAACATTTCCGCTGGAACGGTGAAGGCATAGTGGGGATGCTCGCGGTGTGGCGCCGTCGCCCCGCCGTCTTGCGCACCGAGCGCGATGGCAAAGTTGGTGAACTGTATTTTCACCGTGGGTCCATCTTCCTGAAGCTCTCCACCCAGCACTTCGGTGAAGAACCGCTTAGACTGAGCAAAGTCTCGGGTCGGTAGGCTGATCAAGTTCATAGCCTTAACCGTGGGGATGCGCGTGCCATCCTTCTGCTCTTTGGAATCGACGCTTTCGCTTGTCATATACCCTCCTTTTTTTATTCGGTTAGTCTTAAAAAATTTAACAAATACCGTTCTTACGAACCACGCTGCTCTGACTATCGGACAAACACATCCAGAACTGCTTCCTTGGGAAACGCGCACAGCCGGTCTCGGGGGATCGAGATGTAGACATTCTTGGGCAATTCCACCGAGGTCGAGGTCTTTACCAGGAGCCTCTTGTCGCTGATGCTCACCGTATAGAGGCGATGGTCGCCGAAGAAGACCCCGGAGATGATCTGTCCTGCAAAGTGATTGTTGCCTGCCTGATCCCCTGGCGGCGTAGCCGTGAGCTGGATATCCTCCGGCCGGGCGGCGACTACAACCGGACCTTTCCTACCAGGGACCCGGGAATCATCTACTTCCAGACAGCCTATCGCCGATTGGACCATGCTCGGCGCCTCAAGTATCCCGTCGATCCAATTGGTGGACCCAAAGAACTGGGCCACCCTTGGCTCGGCAGGAAACCGGTAAAGCTCCTCCGGAGAACCTTGCTGCAGTAGATTCCCGTCTTGCATCACACCCACTCGGTCCGCCAGTTCCATGGCCTCCATCTGGTCGTGGGTCACGTAAAGCACTGTGACGCCAAGCTGGGTAACAAGACCTCTGATCTCCTTACGCACCTCTTCCCGCAGACGAGCGTCCAGGTTGCTCAGCGGCTCGTCCATCAGGAGGATAGCGGGTTGAGTCGCCAGAGCTCGTGCCAGAGCCACCCGCTGCTGCTGACCGCCGCTGAGCAGCGGCGCGGGGCGTTGCCCCATGTGCTCCAATCCTACGAGGGACAGCGCCCACTCTACCCGCTTGCCGATCTCAGCTTTAGACAGCTTGCGCTTCCTTTGGGAGAGGGGCAGCGCCACGTTCTCGAAGACACTCATGTGAGGCCAGATGGCGTAAGACTGGAAAACCATTCCAAGGTCGCGGAGCTCCGGCGGGACCAGGGCGCGCTTCGACTGGGAATAAACCGTCACCCCGTCGAGCACGATCTCACCCCGGTCCGGCACCGCCAACCCAGCAACGCACCGGAGCAGTGTCGTCTTCCCGGAACCGCTCGGGCCAAGTAGAACTAAGAACTCCCCACGCTTCACTTCCAGGTCGATAGCCTGGAGTGCGTGGACAACGGAATCGCCACTTCCTTTAAAGTCTTTTCCTAGCCCGTGGATTTCAATCAAGGCCTACACTCCGCGTTCGATTGCGGCAACCCTAATCGGGCGACCTGATATGACCCCTGCCGATCACAAAGTAGAGCAGGATCAGCGGCGTTAGCACGGCGATAAACGCCAGGAACGCCGCCGCCGCTTGATGAAAACGTCCATCTCGCCACAAACCAAAGACTACCACAGGTAGGGTCTGATTATCTCGACTGGATAGGAACGCGGCTATGGTCAGCTCCCGCAAAGTTAGCAGCGCTGACCACAACCAAGTATACAAAATCGTCGCCGACAAAAGGGGTGCGAGAATCTTGCGAATGACACCAGCGGGACCCAGTCCTGCCACGTAGCCGGCCTCATCCAGCTCTTCGTGTATCTGCACTAGACCGCTGTTGAACATCCGGGTAACAAAACTAATCCGGGTCACTATGTAGACAATCATGATAATGCCGATGCTGCGCTCGAAAAGGCCCCATCGTGGTGGTAGCCAGAAAATCACCAGCAGGTAAGCCCCCACGGCGAAGATGAGGTGGGGAATTACATGGGGTAGAAAAGCCACGACGTCGAAGGGTCGGCCGACGCGCCACTTCGAGCGGACCACTATCCAGGAAATGGCCAACCCTAGAATGATGCTGATGGTGGGGACCGAGAAAAACAGAATCGCACTGTTGTGCAGGCCGGTCATGAAGGTACCCCAAGGCACAGCGCGGAAATTGTCCAGGGTCAGAGTCTGGAAGGCCGCCGCGTTCGGTACCTGCATATAAGGAGTGAAAGAGACCCAGGCCAGCGCTAGCAGGGGCAAGACCGTGGTCATAGCTATCACCGCCCCGATCAGGACCCATGCGAGAATCGCCCACCAACCCAGGTCAATCAGAGTGGCCCGATAGTCCTTCCCGCGAACCACGGCGTACCGGTGAGATTCGCCAAGAACCACCATATATCGCCAGGTCAGGAACAGGCCGATAACCAGCATGACGGCGCTGGAGGCGCCAATGATCCCGTATTCTGACGGAGCTCCCGTAGTCGAGTTGGCGCTGGTCCAGACGAACGTGCTGAAGGTGTAAATGCGATTGTTCAGTCCGATGACCGCGGGAATATCGAACGCGGCCATGGTGATGGCCAAAACGTAGATCGCTGCCGCCAAGATGCCCGGCGTCATCAGCGGAAGAGTAATCCGGCGCATCCGGCTGAGGAACGAGACTCCGTGGACTCGGGCGCTCTCTTCCAAAACTGGGTCCATTGCCCGGAAGGAGGCGGCGATCATGATGAAACCCACCGGGACCAAAGCGATGCCCTCCACCCAGCCCATGCCCACGAGGCTAACGATGTTGAGAGGCGACCGCTCAAGCGACAGCAGGTCCACCAGAAGTCTGTTGATAATGCCGATGCGCTCGTGGAGAAGAAAAACCCAGCCCATGCCGGTGAAAAAGCCGGGGAGTAGCAACGTGATGGTTAGCAGCGGAAAGATGAGACCACGGCCCGGCAGGGTGGTCCTTTCGGCCAGCCACGCTATGGGTATGGCGAAGCCGAAGGTCACCAACATCGACACGGCGGCGAAGACCGCCGTATTGGTCAAGGCTCGCGCGGCGAAGGAGTCCGTGTAGAGCACGCGAAAGTTCGCCAGGCTATACGTCTTGTTGCCCAGAGGGTCTTGGACCTGGAACGAGATCTGCGCGACGACCAAAAGGAGCACAAGAACAGCAGTCAGGGCAATGCTGGCCACCAGCAACAGAGGAATGCGCTCCCCTAATTGAGCGATCCGGGTTCGCACCGTAACTCGCGTCTGGCCAGCCCGACTGGCCAAAAGGCGACCTTCTTCTGCTACGTGATTAACCACTGAACCTGTGGCACCGCAGACGTTCAATTCGTTCAAAAAGTTTCAATCGTTCCATCCCTCTCCTTCATCCTTCTTCGCGTCGCGGGGGAGGAAAGAGGCGGGAGCTTGAACGGCTTAAACGTTTTGAACTCTAGTTTTACTCCTAAGTAATCCGACCTAGCAGCCTCGCTCGAGCAGCTTAACCATATTCGGATAAAGCTTTGTATAGACCTCCGGATTGGCCAGGACCTTTTCCGGCGTTTCTATGAAATCAATTTTAGGGACAAGCTTTTGCATGCGGCTCCCCTTCCTATGCGGAGAGTCGGCACCTGTATGTTTGAAGTAAATTTCCTGTCCCTCCGGTGTCAGCAGGTACAAGGTTGTCAGGGTGGCGAGGTTTGGGCTGCGGCTGTTCTTGGGAACGCCAGAGTATTCCATGCCGCCTATGCGCAACTCACCTCCCAGGTCACTCCTTTCGATCGCTGCCTTTTTCGCCTTCAATTCTTCCACGTCCACTATGGTCCCGTTGAACGCTGCGATTGGGATCTCTCCTGAAGTGACGCGACCCAGCTGTCCCGTACGGAAGGTGCCGGCGATGTTGCCGGAGCACACCATCTTCTGAAACAGATCGTAAATCGGTTTAGTCCCCTTGATCACGCCGAGCTGGACAAAGCCATAAACATAAGGCAGCACAAAGATCTGTCCCTTGAAGCGGGAATCGGTCAGATCTTCCAGGCTCTTGGGAGGGTCTTTGACGATCTTCGTATTGTACACGAGTGCATAGGGGGAAAAGCCAACCGCTACCGAGGCGCCGCCCATCGTAATCTCCTCGGACGTCAAGTCCGGCATGTATTTCTTCCAGTCAATTTTCTCCAGCACGTCGGCTTGGGCCAACTGGACTAGCTGCTCGCCGCCGGTATTGAAGATATCGGCTCTCGCCGGCTTCCGGCCCGCCCTATAATCGTCGATCAGGACGGAGAGCATCTGGCCCATGCTCGGTGCCGCGGGGCTGCCGTTCAACTGAACGTCGATGCCGTACTTCGCTTTCATCGCCGCTTGTACATCCTGCCAAAGCGCAGGGTTTCCGAATCGCCCGGACTGGTGTGTGGTGAGCACTCGTTCGCTCTGGGCCGCCGCGATAAGCTCCTTCATCGTCGGCTTGATGACCTGAGCTGTGGCAGACACGGGCGACGTCAACACCAGGGCACCCAGCAGCAGCCGCTGAAATAGTAATCGCGTCCGCATTTTCCTGTTGTCGTTCTCCCCAAAGTCTGTTGATCGGCTCTTTACCCGATTTGTACTATGCAGCTTCACGGCTCATCCCTCCCTTTCTAGATTAGTTGTTTATATTCTAAAAATTTATCTCCCGATCACCCCGATCAACCTAAGCACACGGTCGGGAGTTAAGGGCTGCTGGCGAATCTTCACGCCAAAAGGCGAAAGAGCATCTGCGATGGCATTGGAAAGGGCTGGGATTGCTCCAAGAACCCCTCCCTCCCCCATGCCCTTGAAGCCGCCGAGTGAAGAAGAAGGAGTTTCCAGGTGTGCGAATCGAACCTCAGGCACATCGAGCGCCGTCGGCAAGAGGTAGTTCATGAAGCTCCCTGTGAGAGGTTGGCCGTCTTCATTGTAGTACATATGTTCCAGGAGTAGGCCTCCTAGTCCCTGAGCAACCCCTCCTTGAATCTGACCCTCCACAACCATCGGGTTGATCATGACTCCACAGTCCTCGCATGCCCAGTAGCCCAGCACTCTAACCTGCCCGGTCTCTACATCGACGTCGACCTGAGCGAGATGAGCTCCGTTGGAGAAAGTAATCGGCGGAGGCTCATAGCGGCGCGTGACCTCAAGCCCCGCCTCCATATCCTGGGGCAAAGCAGTCGGGTCAAAGTACGCGGTAAAGGCAACCGTGGCGTAGGGTACGTTCTTCGAGGGAGCGCCGCGCACTGAAATGACACGATTGCGAATCTCGAGGTCTTCTGCGTTTGCCTCAAGCATGTGCGCTGCAATGCGAAGCACCCTGTCCCTCATATCTCTCGTAGCCCTGATGACCGCCCCTCCTCCGATCACGGCACTACGGCTCGCGAAGGTACCCGTTCCAAACGGATCGGCATACGTGTCCCCGTGGTGTACAGTTATGTCCTCAAGTGGTATGCCTAATTCGTCCGCAGCGATCTGGGCAAATGTTGTCTCATGGCCCTGTCCATGGGGGGAGACACCAACAAAGACTTTTACCTTTCCTGAAGGCTCGATTCGCACTGTAGCACTCTCGTATCCCCCCATCTTGCGCCCTCGCCTGGCATAGTATGCCGAGCCGTGGGCTGTGGGCTCGATGAACATCCCAAAGCCAATGCCAACGTAACGCCCTTGCTTTCTCGCCTCCTGTTGTTCTTCCCGCATGCGCCCGTACTGCGCAGCCTCCACAACCTTCTCGAGAGTCTCCAGAGGCGTCACCTCGTGGTACCGAAGCCCCCCGGGTGACGAATAGGGTAGATCTTCTTCGCGGATACAGTTGCGTAAGCGCACCTCCAGTGGGTCGAGGCCAACTCCTTTTGCGATTGCATCCATAAGGCTCTCGCGCACCCAACTCTCTACGGCAAACGGAGCGCGGTACGGTCCAAGGGAACCCTTATTGGTGACTACGCACGTGATCTCTCTCCGGTAATTGGCGAGCTTGTAGGGACCGGGTAGGTGGGCCATGACGAGGCTTGCCCAGTTCTCCGACGGGATAGGATAAAGCCCGTAAGCCCCGATGTCATTGATGATGTGCGCTTTTAGTCCTAACAGGCTGCCGTCTTTGCTGACCGCGGCCTCCACGTGGACAGTTTCTTCGCGTGCCTGACTAGCCGTGCACAGGTTCTCCCTGCGGTCTTCGATCCACTTCACCGGCTGACCTAATTCCACCGCAAGCAGCGCCACAACCACGTCTTCCCGGTAGAGATTGATCTTCTGGCCAAAGCCGCCGCCCACGTCCTGAGCCATGACCCGGATCCTGTCAGTGGGGAGCCGTAGAATATTAGACAGGTAGGTTGCCAACAAATGTGGACTCTGCGTGGAATGCCATACTGTCAGGACGCCGCTCGTCTCATGCCAATCCGCAACGATGCCGCGGGTCTCCATAGGCACGTGGCAGTAGCGGTGCTGGCGGAAGGTCTCCCGGACGACCAATTCAGCCTCGCGAAACGCCTGCTCCACGTCCCCTGTTTCTAGTTGCGCCTGAAAGTAGAGGTTGTTTCCCATGGAGGGGTGAATGACAGGGGCGTCCGTTTCCGCAGCTTTCTCATAATCAACGACCGCGGGAAGCACCTCGTACTCTACCGCGATGAGGTCCGCTGCATCCTCAGCCAAGTAACGATCCTCGGCGACTACCACAGCAACAGGGTCTCCCACAAAACAGACTTTGTCCGTGGCCAAGGGAGGTGATTCGATCACTTTTTGCCCTGGAAGTTTTCCGCCAACCCGTATGGGATTGATTCTTGGCACCAAATCCGCACCGACCCTAACAGCCAAGACCCCTGGCTCCTCTAACGCCTTCCGGGTATCGATGGAACGGATGCGGGCATGAGCGTGTGGGCTGCGCAAAAAAGCCGCATGGACCATATGCGGCAGCGCCACATCGTCGACGAACAAACCGCGCCCCGTAATCAGCCGCGGGTCTTCGAGACGCTTCACCCTAGCTCCCACCAACCGCGGTGCTGATATCTCGTCCATGCTAGGTCCTCGTTGCCAACTTGTTAGCCGCCACCCTCACCGATTTCACAATGCCTTGGTAGCCTGTGCAACGGCATAGGTTGCCCGAAAGGGCAAGCCGGATTTCATCGTCGCTTGGAGCCGGGTTCTCGTTTAAAAAGGCATGAACCGTCATAAGGATTCCAGGTGTGCAGAAACCGCATTGCAGGCCATGGTTCTCCCAGAACGCTTCTTGAATGGGATGGAGCTGCGTCCCTTGTGCCAGCCCCTCGACGCTCATCAATTCCATTCCATCGGCCTGGATAGCGAATAGTAAGCAGCTACGCACCGCCGCTCCATTCAACAAAATACTACAGGCACCGCAGACCCCATGCTCGCATCCGATATGGGTTCCGGTCAGTTTGAGATCTTCCCTGAGAAAGTCCACCAGGGTGCGTCGCGGCTCGACCATCCCTTGGTAGCGCTTGCCGTTTACTTTCAACGCGATGGCGCGCTTTTTGATCATACAAATGTCCGAGCACGCTCCGAGGCGAGTCTCAAGGCACGGCGGGTTAACACACCAGCCACGTGTCTTCTATATTCAGCCGAGGCGTGGACATCCGACTCGGGCTCTATCTCTTTTGAGACTTGGCTGGCCACTTCGTCAAACAGGCGATCCCCGGCCATTTCTCCGCGAAGCAAATCTTCTGCCTTCGCTATTCTCTGCGGTGTCGCTCCCACAGCAATGAGCGTGATTCGTGGATCCATCAGACGGCCATCCGGATCTAAACTCAGACGCACAGCGACACCTGCGAGAGCAAAATCGCCGTGGCGACGACTCACCTCCAAAAACGAGCAACCACTACGCTGAGGCCAAGGGGGAAAACGAACCTCCTTTAGGATCTCTCCAGCTTCCACAGGAGTGGCGTAATGCGAAAGGTAGAATTCCTCGGCCCGGAGTGTGCGCTCTCCCCTAGGCCCCTCAAGTACCAATGCCGCATCCAAGGCGACAGCAACACCGGGGAGTTCCGCCGCTGGATCAGCGTGGGCGAGGGTCCCACCGATGGTGCCTCGATTGCGAATGTGGGTATGGCCGATAAAGGGGACCGCTTCATAAAGGAGCGGGCAGGCACTTCTCACGAGATCCGACCTTTCAACTTCTCGCTGTCGGGTAAGGGCGCCAATGTGGAGCGCTCCGTTGCGCTTACGGATGTAAGCGAGCTTCTGAATCCGATTGATATCGACCAAGAGTTTCGGACGTGCCAGGCGCAATGCCATCATGGGCACAAGGCTTTGTCCTCCGGCAAGGATTTTCCCCTCGTCTCCAGCCTGGGCCAAGGCCTGAATGGCTTTGCGAAGGCTTCTGGGCGCTACATATTCAAAGGCAGCAGGCTTCATGGATGGCCGTATTGGCAAGGCTCGCGCGGCGAAGGAGTCCGTGTACAGCGCGCGCAAGTTCGCCAGCCTGCCGTACTGCTCGAATCATCGCAGGGCCAGCCCAGCTTGCCGCGCGCCTAGAACTAGAATGCATCAAATCTCGCGTATCTTTGGTCCTTAGTTAGAGGCGTCCTTAGGGATGTAATGGCGGTGCTCGGTGACCTCTTTGCGGGTAGCATAATCAATCTTCTTTGTGGCGTCTTGAGATCCAGAGCGGCTGAGGATGATCACCATGGGGCCGTTCCCGGAGTTCTCCAGCTGATAGAAGGTCCCCCCGGTGATGGTCGCGAGCATGCCGGGCGTAACGGTCTGATGGCCGCCATCAGGAAAGTGGAGCGTGGCTTGACCATCGACGACGTAGAAGGTTTGGTCTTGGTTGTGGCAATGCATCTCGTCGCGCTCCCGAGGCGTCTTATAACAGAGCACCACGGTATGCATGCGATCGGTGTCCAGAGCGGTCGTGCGGCCCCTTGGCTCTCCTGCATCCTTGTGCGCTTTCGCAACATCAAATACATCGAGCACCTGAACTGGCATATCTACCTCCAATCTGGAGCGGAAGTTATCCGATGACTCAGTGTTAGGTCAACCCGTGTCCGGCACAAGAGAATGCCGTTGCGGCTTGAGGGCCTTTCCCGAAGGATCTCGCAGATGAAGTGTCATTGGTCCTGCCGGTGCCTGCAAGACAAATCCGACAAGCCGATCCCCCCGTTCGCGCCCAGGCTCGCGGGGAACTTTCCGAATATCTTCGAGAAAAAATCCCTGGATGATGGGAATGCCTTCGCTCGCAACCCAACTCTTGTAGGAACTTCGGTTTTCAGCAATCGGTTTCGTCGAGATCGTCGGTTCTTGCATCCTGTCTTCTCCTAAACAAAGTTTAGATGCACTCCATCAAGAAATGAGCGCCGGCAAGCGTTTCGACAAATCATAGAACGGCTTTGTGGAACGCGCAGTTTTGAAACGAGATCTATTTACTCGTCCTCGCATCCGACAGTTTCTTGAAAAATCCTTCTCTTTCCAATTCGTTGATCAAGCTCTCATCGATAAACTGCTCGACATTGATTTCACCCCTGGCCTCACGGTCGCGGTCGCTCACCAGCTCGAGCGCATTGCGGATACCGTCGCGCTCGATCCTTGGCGGAAAAGAAAATTTGGGCGCGAAGTAATCGTAGGTCGCGTCGAGCACTTTTGAGTCTTGCTGCTTGAGACGATTGGCGTAGACCGTCAGCGCTTTTGCTTTGTCGGCTTTGAAGTCAGAAATCGCCTCGCTGTAGGCGCGCACAAACCGCTTCACCGTGTCGCGACTTTTCTCCAAAAACGAGCGCCGCACCGTGATCACGGTTTGAGGAAAGGCCGCCTTCAAATCGCTCAGGTGCGCGAGAATATTCATGCCCAGGCGAGTCGCGACCAGGGTCTCCGGCGGTGACAATACCGACGCATCGATTGCGCGGGTGGACAACGCCGCAAGTCGCTCCGGCGCGCCGCCGCTGGCGAAGATCGTCACGGATTGGCGCGGGATATTCCACTCTTTAAGGGCCAGAGTGATAGCCAGATCGGTGGAACCGCCGAAATTGAGAATGCCGATTTTTTTGCCGATCAGATCGGAGGGCTTGCGGATTTCTTTTTGCGCTACGACGCTGAAGGGAAATTTATTGAGCGCCGCGGCGACAATGACGAGGTCGCCGCCGCGCAAACGGATGGGAATCGACGCGCTCGCGGAGCCCTGGGCAAGATCGCTGCTGCCGGAAATCAGCGCGGCCATGCCGCGGGCGCTGCCGGTAATCAGCACCATCTCCGTTTTCAGGCCGTGCTTCTTGAACAGCTCCAAATCCTTGGCGGCCCACAACGGCCCTTGGAACCCGGCGTAACCGTCATAGCTGACGACCACGCCGTCCTGCGCGCAAAGCGCGAAAGGAATTGCCAGCGCAAAAACCAATCCCGCGAAGATTCTCAGCGCCGACTTCACTGCTGTCCTCTGGCGGCCGCATTCATGCAAGCATCGAGAATCACGCCATGGAGATCGATACAGCTCAAAGCGCAATATTCCAGCGTGTAGCCTGGTCTCACCTCCGCGCCCTCCTCCAATAAGCGGCGCAACACCATTTTCCGGAACTCCCCATGTCCCATTATGCCGCCCTCGTGCTCTCGCGTATCCGCTTCTTCGTGGAGCGAAAAATACACCGCCTGCTCCGGGGTCAGGCCATAGTGAGTCGTCAAAGCGGTGAATACTTCGCCCGCCCAATGGCCGAACTGCTCTTCGGTAGCGCCGGTGGCATAGAACTCTGCCACCGTACCTTCCCAAACAATGGCGCGAAAGTAATCGATCTTGGCACGGAACTCGGCCAGCATGGGAGAGACAAAGACTTCATCTTCGCTGATGCCGAGCGCTTTGGCCGTTTCTATAACCACGTGAATATGACCCGGCGGTTTCGGATGGACCAACTCATCCGCCAGTTTTTCCGCCATGGCCGCCATCAGATCCCGATGGTTACGAAAGAAGTGGATGTGTTTATGATACGAAGCCGCTTCCAGCGTGTTGATTTCGATCGTGTACGCGGCCCAGTTCTTGAAAAACAGCCGGAACGTTTCCTTTGAAAGTTTTCCCGCAACCAGAGCTTGCATGAATTGTGTGCTATTGACCCGCTGGCGCCAACGCTCGGCGACCTGTCGATAGATTCCGTCGACGAAAGTTTTGGCTTCCTCGCCAGTCATTTTGACATTCATCGTCCTTTTCCTCGTGATCGTTGCCGCCGATTTACAATTTCAACCGAACCTCGACGCCTCGTTTGGCGCACTCTTGGACAAAGGTCTGATGGATCTCCGGATCCTGATCCTTGTAGTCGATCTGCGTGCCGCCGGCTGATTCCACTTCCAGTGTCTTCACGAGATCTTCCACTTGATACGTGAACCCCCAAGGCTTCAGAGCCAGATAGCGGGCGGGTTCTTTGCCGGGATTGAAGTGTTGGTGAAACCAATTTGCCGGCGGCACGAACATCGTGCCGGGCCGCCAGTCGATCCGCGTGCGCGGCTTTCCCGGCTCCCAAAGCAGCGAATATCCTTCGCCTGAAAGAATCACGATGTGCGCACCCGGCCCATGCCAATGGGCCCTCGGATACGTCCCCACCGGGTATTCTTCGATGTGGGCGCTGATGGTGTTCGCGGAGAAGTGCAAAAGAATTCCCTTCGCTCCCTGACCTCGGGCGCTGTGATCGATGAGCTTAAAGCCGGGGACATCCGCGATAAAATTCGAATCCCAGGTGCGATGCCCCTCGACGACTCTGCCTTTGCCGCTGAAGTATCCTTCCTCACCGCTGAATCGATCGGAAAAACCGAATGCGTTGTTGAAAATAAAACCCAGATTACGAAAGCGGTTGATCATCACCGGCGCGTCCGTCAGCGCGACGAATCTTGCCGGCTCATCCCCTTGAACGTTGAAATGTTGGCGCCAGGTATTGAGCGGCGGCGAGAACATGCTGCCTTCTTGCCATTCGAATGTCTGCTTGCGGCCGGCTTCAGTCCAAACGCTGGTCGCGCCGCGCCCCTTGACCACGTAGATCAACTCTTCGAAGAGGTAGCGCTCCGGCAAGGTTTGGCCCTGCGCTGGGATTTCACACGCGTAACTGTCGCAACTGCGTCCGGCACCGATCAAGTTAATGAAGGCGCCGAGAACCCCCTTACGTTTCCACGGCCCCAGTGTAACCGTTGTCAGATCATCGATCGCAAGGCCGTTGTAGATCGGAACCCCTTCGGTCTCTTGCCACAGCTCGTAAGGCGTCTTAGCGATGTAGGCGGAATGCTTCGTCAGATCCAAGCTCATGTCCATGCCTCGTTTCGGCGAATTTTTTGAGAACCCAATTTTTTTTGTCGGCGACAACCCTGTGCAATCAGCCGGCGCCATTTAGTGTTTTTATATGTTGAACAATTATAATCAGCTTTTATTCTCCCATATAAAACAAGCTGCTAGCTGTCAATCCAATAGAGTTTCGGTATGTTGAACACCGTTCTCGGCGAGGTGCAAATGACGAATGAATGACAGGAGCGAATGGCTTAGGAAAATGCATTGGGTGGAAAAGATTGTCGGGTATATCCTAGCTCCCGTGAAATAAGCTCGGCGATGCGCCTTAGATCAGGCAAGAATTTCAGCAGTTGCTTCATATTGCACAAAGATTCGACGGCGGTAAGGGCCAGAGCCGCCTCGACCCGTCCTGGGGAGCTCCATACCGGTGCGGCCAATCCGATGGTGCCCCGAATCGCTTCGCCGTCGCTCACGGCGTAACCCACGCGGCGAATTTTGTTTAGTTCGTCTTGCAA
>Ga0111539_10007982_pt1 | contig 13501 bp, 11 predicted proteins | sample RhiMethybrSRZTD1_FD_79667 | JGI IMG/M metagenome (GOLD analysis project Ga0111539, IMG submission 79667) | Populus rhizosphere microbial communities from Tennessee, USA - Rhizosphere MetaG P. TD hybrid SRZTD1 (version 2) (version 2) | ecosystem: Host-associated > Plants > Roots > Rhizosphere >...
CCTCGCCTTCATTGGTGGAGGGGGTAGGATTCGAACCTACGAAGGCAATAGCCAGCAGATTTACAGTCTGCCCCCGTTGGCCGCTTGGGTACCCCTCCGCGGAATAAGCCGGGTATTGTCTTTTGCGGCCGGAATAGTGTCAACACGCAACGAGCGAAATCGGACCGAAGATTCCTGCCGCTCTCCCGAAAAACTAGGGCGCCGGAGAGTGATCCCTGCCTCGCCTTCGATCGGTCGGGCGGGAATGCTACCGATGCCGCTCGCGCGAAGCGAGAACGGACTCTCGGGCGAGATCCGACTCGACGATGTCGACTACCGACGAATCGTTTACGACGTGTTCGCAACCGGACTCGGTGCGACGTCGTTCGAGCCGACGTGCGGCGAAACAAAGTATCAACCTCACGCGATTCTGGACGACGCAGGGGGCGTGTTCGAGGTCGATAGCCGGCGCGCTTCGCGCGACATAATCGCACGAGGATTCGCGATGTAGAACGCGACGTTGCCGCTCGGCGGGCAGGGCTTGATTTCAGCCACTTAGGCATCGCATCCTGTGGCCTCGTTCTTGAGCGAAAAAGAACAATAAAAGGACGGGCGATGGAAAGGCGTCTGCTGGAGAGAAACAAGGTCGCTACAACGGTTTACCTGTCCGTTCCGGGCGGGAAGCTACACCGTTGCCGGGCCAAGAACCTCTCCGCAATGGGCGTGTTTCTCGAGATCAAGTCGCTCGGCTTGCCGGCCGGAACGGTCGTGAACTTGGTGTTCGCCGTGAATCTCGGCGACACCATTCGCCTGCATCGCCGTAAGGCCGTCCTCGCGCACGTTTCCGAGCGTGGCGCCGGGCTCATGATGCAGGGCCGCACCCAGCTGCGCCCGAGCGCTTAAGAGCTCCTAAAAAGCGTCCTTGAGCGCGCGCGTCTTCGCGAACACATCGACGTTCTCGGCGCCCGCGAGTCCGATCGTCGCGCGCAAGTCGTCGCTCTGCGGGCGAAGGAACGGATTCGTCGCACGTTCCTCGCCGAGCGTGCTCGGCACCGTGGCCGTTCCCGCGGCGCGTAAGGCGGCGACGTTCGCGGCGCGATCCTGCAGCAGCCGATTCTGCGGCTCGACCGTCAACGCAAAGCGCGCATTGCTCTGCGTGTACTCGTGCGCGCAGTAGAGGCGCGTGTCGTCCGGCCAACGCAGGATCTTTTGCAGCGAGCCCCACATCTGCGCCGGCGTGCCTTCGAACAGACGCCCGCAACCCAACGCGAACAAGGTGTCGCCGACGAACGCGGCGCGCGCCGCCGCAAAGTGGTAGACGATGTGGCCGCGCGTGTGGCCCGGGGTGTCGTAGACCGTCGCACGATGAGCTCCGAGCTCGACGACGTCGCCCTCGCCCACTGACACATCGATGCCCGGAATGCGAGCCGCGTCGGCGCGCGGACCGACGATCGTGCAGCCCGTTCTCCTCTTGAGCTCGAGGTTGCCGCCCGCGTGATCGGCATGGTGATGGGTATTCAGGATGTGCGTCAGCCGCCAGCCCTTCTTTTCGAGCTCCGCTGCGATCGCGTGCGCATCGGGCGTGTCCACGGCCGCGGTCGCGCCGGACTCGGCGTCGTGCAGCAAATAGCCGTAGTTGTCCGCTAGGCACGGGAACATGTGGATCGTCAGCTCGCTCATGCGGCCCTCCGGGCGCCGAATTCCACGATTATCGTACAATCCCCGAGCCGCGCGCCTTAGACGCGCGTTTTTTTGTCGAAGCCGAACCACCATGCCGACCATCACGCTGCCCGACGGATCGCAACGCTCGTTTCCCGCGCCAGTCGACGGGAGCACGGTTGCGCGCAGCATCGGGGCCCGACTCGAGCGTGATGCCGTGGCCGTGCGAATCGACGGCAAGCTTTCGGACCTGACGCTGCCAATCGAGCGCGACGTGAGCATCGAGATCGTGACGCGGACGACAGCGGACGGGCTCGAGCTGCTGCGTCACGACGCCGCGCACGTCATGGCGGAGGCCGTCAAGGAGCTCTACCCCGAGACTCAAGTCACGATCGGCCCCGCGATCGAGAACGGGTTCTATTACGACTTCGCGCGCAGCGAGCCGTTCACGCCCGAAGATCTCGAGAGCATCGAGAAACGCATGCACGAGATCGTGGCTCGCGACGAAAAGATCGTGCGCGAGGTCTGGGACCGCGACGCGGCCGTAAAGTTTTTTCTCGAGCAAGGCGAGCGTTACAAGGCCGAGATCATCGGCGCGATCCCTGCCGGCGAGCCGATCACGCTATACCGCCAAGGCAATTTCATCGACCTATGCCGCGGCCCGCACTTGCCGTCGACGGGACGGCTCGGCGCGGGGTTCAAGCTGACGAAGCTCGCCGGCGCCTATTGGCGCGGCGATTCGCGCAACGAGATGCTGCAGCGCGTCTACGGCACCGCTTGGGCCGACGCGAAAGAGCTCAAGGCGTATCTCGATCGCCTCGAGGAAGCTGAGCGCCGCGATCATCGGAAGCTCGGCAAGCAGATGGATCTCTTTCACTTCCAGGACGAGGCCGTCGGCGCCGTCTTCTGGCACAAGAAGGGTTGGCAGCTATTCCGCACGCTCGTCGAGCTCATGCGCGACAAGCAAACCGCGGCCGGGTACCGCGAAGTCAACACTCCTGAGCTCATGTCGCGCTCGCTCTGGGAGGCGTCGGGCCACTGGGCCACGTTCCGCGAAAACATGTTCACGAGCCTTACGGCGGATGAGCAGACGTTCGTCGTCAAGCCGATGAATTGCCCGGGCCATATTCAGGTCTACAAGAGCGACCTGCGAAGCTACCGCGACTTGCCGTATCGCCTGGCCGAGTTCGGCAAAGTCCACCGCTACGAGCCTTCGGGCGCGCTGCACGGGCTCATGCGTGTCAGGGCCTTCACGCAGGACGACGCACACGTGTTTTGCACGGAGGCGCAAATCACTGAGGAAGCCGGCCGCGTCTGCCAGCTGCTGCTCGACATTTATCGCAGCTTCGGCTTCGACAACGTGCTGATGAAGCTCGCGGATCGACCGCCGAAGCGCGTCGGCGCCGACGACGTTTGGGATCGCGCGGAAGCCGCACTGGCCAACGCGATGGACACGCTCGGATTGCCGTACACGCTAAACAAGGGCGAGGGCGCGTTCTACGGCCCGAAGATCGAGTTCGTGCTGCGCGACGCGATCGGGCGCGACTGGCAATGCGGCACGCTGCAAGTCGACCTCAACATGCCTGGCCGCCTCGGCGCCACGTACATCGGCGAGGACGGCAACAAGCACACGCCGGTCATGCTGCATCGCGCGATCTTCGGCTCGCTCGAGCGCTTCATCGGCATCCTGCTCGAGCACTATGCGGGCGCGCTGCCGTTCTGGCTCGCGCCGCAGCAAGTCGTCGTCACGACGATCACGTCGGATGCCGACGCTTACGCCAACGAGGTCGTCACAGAGCTTAACCGCGCGGGCGTGCGCGCCGAGGCGGACCTGCGCAACGAGAAGATCAACTACAAGGTGCGCGAGCATAGCCTCGCGAAAATTCCCGTGATCCTCGCGGCCGGCAAACGCGAGGTCGCGGAGCGCACGGTGGCCCTACGCCGCTTGGGCGCGCAAAACCAAACGAGCATGCCGCTTGCCGCAGCCGTCGAGCAGCTTCGCGCCGAAGCCGCCGCTCGCGGCGCTTAACGGAGGAGCCTTTCGATGCGACTCGCGAGTTTTGAGAGAAAAGGTCGGCCGGGGTTCGGCATCATCGTCGGAGACGGTGTCGTCGACGTAGCGGCCCGGTTCGCCGGCAAGGCGAATAGCTTGCGCGAAGCGCTCGCGAGCTTCGGCTTGCGGGAGCTCGAGCGCCTCGCGGGGAGTGCACGCGATTTCGGCGTCGACGAAGTTGCTTTCGCGCCGGTCATTGCCGACGCTGCTGCCAAGCTGCTCTGCGTCGGCATCAACTACATGCCGCACATCAAGGAGATGGGCCGCGAGCGCCCCGAGCGCCCCGTGATCTTCGTCCGCTTCGGCGACAGCATCGTGGGACACGGCCAACCAATGCTCGCACCGCGCGAATCCGAGCAGTTCGACTTCGAAGGCGAGCTCGCCGTGGTCATCGGCAAACGCGCGCGCCGCGTGAGCCGCGAGCGCGCGCTCGACTACGTCGCAGGCTACAGCTGCTTCAACGACGGCAGCGTGCGGGACTATCAGCGGCATTCGGGTCAGTTCACGCCCGGCAAGAACTTTCATGCAAGCGGCTCATTCGGCCCGTGGCTCGTGACGACGGACGAGATCTCTGATCCTCGCAACTTGACGCTGACGACGCGTTTGAACGGCGCGGTGATGCAGCATGAAAGCGTCGGCGAGCTCTGCTTCGACGTGCCGCAGCTCATCGAGTACTGCTCGCTGTGGACGCAGCTCGAGCCCGGCGACGTCATCGTGACCGGCACGCCGGGCGGCGTCGGCGCGGGCCGCAAGCCGCCCGTCTGGATGAAGGCCGGCGATACCATCGAGGTCGAGATCAGCGGCATCGGCACGCTGCGCAACCCCGTAACCGGGGACTGATTTCGCTTCCGATGAGATTCGCGCCGCTCGCGCTTCTCAGCTGCTCCTTCGGTGCGGCTGCGCAGCCGGCGCTCGACTGGCTCGACCACGACGTGATCGCGGCCGGCGAGGTGCAAGTCTACGTCGAGCACAGCGAGCGGCCGTTGACGGCGGAAGTAAAGGTCGCGGTGGAGGTCGACGCTCCGGCGACGGCAATTTGGGACGTGCTCAAGGCTTGCGAGATCTCGCCCGAGTACGTGCCGAACGTCCAAAGCTGCACGAAAGTCGAAGAGCTCGACGGCGGCCGCGCACAGCTCTTCAAACAGACGATCAAGCCGATCTTCTTCATGCCGACGTTCGAGCACGTTTTCCGGCTCGACTACACGCCGTACACGCGCATCGACGTCAACCGCGTCAGCGGCCCGATCGCCCATCTGCAAGGCAGCTGGTGGCTCGTGCCCGAGGTCAATGGCCGCATCCTGCTCGTCTACGAGATTTCGCTCGACCCCGGAATGCCGATTCCGCGGTTCATGGTCCGCGCGACCCTGAAGCACGACCTGCCGAAGGTCCTCGCGGCGGTCCGCGAGCGCGCAGAGGCCGCCGCGCCGTGATCGAGTTCGCAGTCTGCCGACCGTAATCCGAGACGTGGGTCACAGCCGCCAGGGATGGCGGGAGCGCAGTAAATGCAGGAGTGATTACAGCCGCTCGAGAGGCATGGCGGCTGTGAAAGCGGTCACCGCAGATCGGTTGCGCAATTGATACGGTTCCGGGTCTGTGGAAACGTCCGCCGACAACGCGCCGCGAATCCTGATCCTGGAGCCTGACAGCAAGGCCCGCTCCTCGCTGCTGCGCTACGCGGTCAAAGGCTGGCAAGGCGCGGCGGTTCAATCGACGTCGGGCACGCTGGCCGAAGCGCTCAGCGACCTCGAGCGGCTCAAGACCTTCGACGTGCTGCTCGTGGGCTGCGATTTCTCCGACGACGGCACCGCCGAGAATCCGACGCTGCAGGCGATTCGCGCCGTGGCTGCCGAGCCGCGCAACCCCGCGATTATTCTGCTGACGTCCAAAGGCAGCGAGTACACGGCCGTCCAGGCGGTCAAGTCGGGCGCCTTCGATTACATTCCGAAGACGCTGCTCGGCCGCGAGCAAGTCTTGAGCGCCGTGCAGCGCGCGATGCTGCATCGCAAAGGCCTGCTCGGAACGCGCGGCGGCACCGTCACCGGTGTGGTTCGTCTGTTCGGTTACGACATGCGTCGGTGCCTTGCAACGCGAGACAGCGTTTCCGTGCACGTGGCGTTCAGTGCAGAGCGCGCCAAGGAAGTCGTCCTCAAAGTGCTGCACCGCGGGCGCGGCTCGCTGTCGCGCGACGCAATCTACGAGCGGCTCGTCACGGAGTTCAAGCTGCTCTTCGACATCAACGACCATGCAGTCGCGGAGATCTACGACTTCCGCGTCACGAGCCAGTATTGCTATATCGCGATGGAATACTTTCCGCTCGGGCACCTCGGCACGCAGCTCTATAGCGAGCTGCCGCCGCACGAAGCTCTGCGTTACGCGCGAGAGATCGCGCACTCCCTGTCGATCATCCACACCGCCGGCGTGATCCATCGCGACTTGAAGCCGGCCAATATCATGGTGCGGCAGGACGAGAGCGTTGCGCTGATCGACTTCGGCATCTCGCAGAGGGCGCACACGGCGAGGTTCGATCCGCAGCAGACCATGGTCGAGATCGCGGGCACGCCCTACTACATGAGCCCCGAGCAGGCGGATGGCCTCGTCGCTGACGAGCGCACCGACCTCTATGCGCTCGGCGTGATCCTCTATCAGATGCTGACGGGCGAAAAACCCTACTTGGGCGACACGGCCGACGAGATCCTGGAGCAGCACCGCAACGCGCCGCTGCCGATCCTGTCGCCCGAGCTTGCGGCGTGCCAGCCGGTGCTGAACAAGCTGCTCGCCAAGGAACCGGCCCAGCGCTTCGGCAGCGCCCGCGAGGCGCTCGAGGCGCTCCAGTTTGCAATGACGTCGTTCGAAGCCGCGGCGCTGAGCGACTCGGCGCAAGCCGCCGCTCTGGCCAGCTAGTCGTCGGCGCCGGTCAGGCTCTCGAAGTCGAACAGGTCGCGATCGGCGAGATGCGACGGCGCGACGTTCTGCAAGCTGCGGAACAGCCGGTCGGTGCGGCCCGGATCCTCGAGCTCCCAGCTCGCGAGCATCGCCTTGATCTCGCGGCGCTTCATGTTTTCCTGCGAGCCGCAGAGGTTGCACGGGATGATCGGGAACTCGCGCCCGCGCGCATAACGCGCGATCTCACGCTCCGAGCAATAGGCCAGCGGGCGAATCACGACGTGCTTGCCGTCGTCGCTCCTGAGCTTGGGCGGCATCGCCTTCAGGCGCGCGCCGAAGAACATGTTCAAGAACAGCGTTTCCACGATGTCGTCGCGATGGTGGCCCAACGCGATCTTCGTTGCGCCGAGCTCGTCCGCGACGCGATAGAGGATGCCGCGGCGCAGCCGCGAGCAGAGACCGCACATCGTCTTGCCCGGCTCGATGACGCGCGTGACGATCGAGTACGTGTCCTCGGTGACGATGTGATGCGGGACGCCCAAGCCGGTCAGATACTCCGGAAGGACGTGCGCCGGGAAACCCGGTTGCTTTTGGTCGAGATTGACCGCGACGAGCTCGAAGCTCACGGGCGCTTTCCGCTGCAACGAGAGCAGCAGGTCGAGCAGCGTGTAGGAGTCCTTCCCGCCCGAGAGGCAGACCATGACGCGGTCGCCGTCCTCGATCATTCGATAGTCGCCGATCGCCTTTCCCGCGAGTCCGCGCAGCTCGGCCTGGAGCTTTTTCCAGCGACCCGAGGGCTCATCGGCCGCGGCTTCGCGGGCCGCGAGCGCATCGCTCTCGGCAGCGGAACCAGGGGCCTTCAAAGCCTCGATCGACAGCAAGGGAATCTCCATGAAGGGCGCCATGATATCGCGGCCCGCCGGATTGGACATAACGGCTCGAGTCGCAGAGTCGCGACGGTCGCGAGGCTTGTGACCCCTATCACTGCAATGGTTCACGCTTTTGCCCAACATTCGGGCACACGATTACGTAAATCGGCGGGCCATGAAGCGTGCAGTTATCGCATCCGTCCTAGCGCTCGCTGCGCTGGCGCTGCTGGCCTCGCTCGCGCTCGAGTCGCGCTCACTTCCCGTTGAGACTCACGTCGCTCAATACACGATCGCCGGAGATCTCGAGCGCCTCGACGGCGACTTCAAAGCGCTAGTCGACACGCTGCAGGCCGCATGGACGGAACAGGCGCCGCCCGGCGAAGGCGCGCGCGCCCTGCTCGAGCGCGTCGCCGCGCAGCCGCAGCAGCTACCCGCATCGCTGTTCACGATGCAAGGCAGCGCGAGCCAAGAAGCGCGGCTGCGCAACAGTCAGGAGACATTCCTGGCGGCGGTCGGCCAAGCCACGACTCTCGCGCAAGGGCTGATCAGAGATCAAACCGCCTACGCCGCCGCCGTGGCGTTCTTACGCGAGCAAGGCGCGACGGTCATCCAGGAACTGCGCGATGGCGGCCTCTCCCGCCAGTCGGCCGACACGTTCCAGCTCGTAGTCGGAACCCTCGACTTCGCCGGCAAAGGCGCTTCGGTTCGCGCGGGTTCTCTCGATCGCCTGCTCACGACGCTGGCGCGCGATCAGCGCGTCGACTCCATGCCCAAGCAGTTCAGCGTGCTGCTCGACTCGGTCGGAACGATCCTCAAAGACAAGCCGCTGATCGAGAGCAGGCTCAAGCAACTCGCCGCAACTCCCGTCGGCGAGCACGCCGCGGCGCTGGCCACCGCCGCGCAAGACATGTACACGATCGCCGTGACGCGCGTCGAGCAGGCACGGCTGATGCTGGCCGTCTACGCCGTCGTTCTGTTGCTCTCGGTCGGCTTCATCGCCTGGCGCCTGCACGCTACTTACCGCGAGATCAACCGCGCCAACTCTGACCTGGCGGTGCTCAACGAGTCGCTCGAGAACCGCGTCGCCACCAGAACGGACGAGCTCAGCGGCACTCTCGCGGACCTCAAGGAATCGCAGGTCCAGCTGGTGCAGGCGGAGAAGATGTCGTCGCTGGGCCAGCTCGTCGCCGGCATCAGCCACGAGATCAACACGCCGCTTCTCTATCTCGCCAACAACGCGGAGCTCATTCGCGAACGGCTCGAGCCGTTACGCGATTTCGTCTCGGCGTGCGTCGGCGCGTTCTCGATCAAGGCGGAGGACTTCGCGGATCGCGCCGCCTATCAGGCCTCGTTCGTGGCCGCGCTGCGCGACGTGAAAATCCTGCTGCGCGACCACGAGCTCGACGCCGCGATCGAGGAGATTCAAGACCTCACTCGCGACAGCATCGCGGGGTTGGGCGAGCTCACCGAGATGGCGCAGAGCTTGAAGGACTTCAGCCGGCTCGATCGCGCCCCGATCGCGAGCTTCGACGTCAACGGCGGCTTGGACAAGACGCTGGTGATCGCGAAGAACATCGTCAAGCACAAGGCCAGCATCAACAAGCTCTACGGCGAGATCCCGGAGATCGAATGCTCGCCGTCGCAGGTCAACCAGGTGTTCCTGAACATCATCACCAATGCCGCCCAGGCCATCGAGGGGCAAGGTGAGATCACGATCGAGACGCGGCTGTACGACCCCGAGCACGTCGCGATCCGCATCACCGACACCGGCTGCGGTATCCCCGAGGAGAACCTCAGCAAGATTCGCGACCCGTTCTTCACGACCAAGGAAGTCGGCACGGGAACCGGGCTCGGCCTGTCGATCTGCGACGAGATCATTCGCAGCCACTTCGGCGAGCTGCTGATCGAGTCGGAGGTCGGCAAAGGCTCCACCTTCACCGTGGTCCTGCCGATCAAGCGGCCGGGACCAAGCCAGCAAACGATCGGCGATGCGCTCGACCTCGAGTTGCCCGAACTACAGGAAGCGGTCTAACGCATGCACGCCCACGCGACCCGAGAGGCACATCGACCGCGGCTGTTGTTCGTCGACGACGAGCAGCGCGTCCTGAACTCCATGCGGATCATGTTCCGCCGCCAGTTCGAGCTCTTCCTCGCTTCTCACGGAGCCGAGGCGCTCGACATCGTTCGCGACAAGGACATCGACGTCATCGTCGCCGACCACCGCATGCCGAAAATGACCGGCGTCGAAGTGTTGTCGAAGGTCCGCGCGATGTCGCCTCGCACCGTACGGATTCTCTTGACGGGCTACGCCGATCTCGACGCCGTCGAGGGATCGATCAACGAGAGCGAGGTCTTCCGCTTCCTCACGAAGCCCTGCGCTCCGCAGCAACTGCGCGAGACGATCGAGCTCGCGGCGAAATTGGCGCGCGAGACTCCGGCGCCGGTAGCGCCGGAAGCCGACACGCCGGGCGACACGATCGAGATCATCCTGGAAAGCGACACGGTGACCGAGGTGACGGGATCGGGGCCGCAGGCGACGACGAAGTCGCCCAGCACGCCGCCCCCGGACAGGCCGAAGTGGCCGCCGCCGCGAACCGAAGCGCCGAGCACCGCGGGATCGCGCTCGAAGCTCGCTGCAGGCTTAGGCATCGTCGTGTTCTCGATGGACAACGACGTCCTCGACTGCGTCAACAAGGCCGTACGCGGCCGACTGCCCGTCTATCACGCGGGCAACATCGTGCAGGTCGTGAAGTGTCTGACCGAGCAGCGGCCCGGCGTGCTCGTGACCGACGTGTCCGAGGACAAGGCCACGATCCAAGCGATGACGGCACGGCTCAAGGAGCACCTGCCGCAGCTCGTCACGATCGCGGTCTCGCAGCACCGCGACGTGCTCGACATGGTCTGGCTCATCAATCACGGCCAGATTTTCCGGTTCCTGCGCAAGCCGCTGTCGGCCGGCCGAACGGCCATCAGCCTGCAGGCGGCGTTGCAGCATCACCGCCAGCTGTTGAAGAACCCCGAGATCGCGAAGCGCCACGAGGTGGACGCCGGCGCCGCCGAGCCGAGTCCCGTGGACAACGTGCTCTCGAAGTTGAAGGGACTCAAACGTCTTTGGACTAGCTAATGCCTGCAGCAAAAAAGAAATCGAAACCGAAATCGAGCTCGAATCAGGGGGACTTGCTGCTTTGGATCGCCGGCGGCGCGATCGCCGCCGTAGGCACGGCTTGGCTCGTCATCATGCAGCCGTGGAAAGGCGACGGCGACGAGCAAGAAATCACGCTCGCGATGGCTACCACGTCCTCGGCGGCGGTGGCGCCGGCACTGACGGCTCAGGCCCAGGCAGTTGCCGGCGATGCCGCCGCCGCTCTTGAAGCCGAGCTCGACAACCCGCTGCGCATGGCGCAACTCGCGTACGACGCTGGCATGCTCGTCGAGCCCGATGAATACAGCGCGTGGACGCTGTTCCAACGCGTCCTGAAGAGCGAGCCCGACAACAAGGCCGCGCTCGAGGGACTCACGAAGGTCGCCGACGACCTCGTGCGCCGCGGCGAGACGGCTGTCGACCAAGGGCGCTTCGACGACGCGCGCGACACGGTCGAGCGCATACGCGCCGCCCTGCCCAACCATCCGGGCGCCAAGAATCTAGAAAGGAAAATCGGGCCGAGCGCGCCGGCACCGGCGTTGACGCAACCCGCAGTGCAAGCCGCGCGCGTCGAGCCGGCGCCGACACCGTCGGCACCGGCGAAGCCGCAAGCCGACCCGATCGGAGACGCGAGCCAAGCGTTCGAGAAGGCGCTCGCCGAGGGCCGGCTGCTGACGCCGGCGGATCAGAGCGCGAAGCACTACGTCGGCGTGCTGAACCGCTTGAACGTCGATCACGAGCTCAGCAAGCGCGCACGCTCGACGCTGTCGCAGGAGTTCCTCTCCCGCGCCGCGCAAGCGATCGAAGCGCTCGACCCCGAGGCCGCCGGCATCTGGATCGACGAAGCCGAGTCCCTCATCGGCGCGACGGACGACGGCGTCCGCAAGGCGCGCGCCGCGTTGACCGAGCAGTTGATCGCGATGGAAGCGGCGAAACCGATTCCCGCGTCCGCGCTGAAGATCCTGACCTACGTCGCGCCCGACTACCCGCCGCGTGCCAACGAGCGGAAGCTTCAAGGCTGGGTCGACGTCGAGTTCACGGTCGGCACCGACGGCAAGACTCGCAACGTCGTCGTGACGGACGCGTCGCACGAGCAGATGTTCCGCCGCGAGGCGACCGAGGCCGTGCAGAAGTGGCAGTTCGAGCCGCGCGTGTTCATGGGACGCCCGATCGAGCAGACGTCCTTCACGCGTATCCGCTTCGTTCTGTAGCTACTTGCTTACTTGCGCCATTCGACACCCAGCATCGCCTGGGTGCGTAAGTATTCGGCGCGCGCGTCGGTCGAGGTCACGTCGACCGAGTCGAGCCCGGCCCTTAAGGCGAGCCGCGGCGTGAAGCGGTACTCGGCTTCGAGCGTCACACCGACTTCCTCGAGCTCGCGAACACCGCCCGCGGCCACGTGGTATGCGAACGCGTTCGGGTAGTCGTAGCTGCGCGCGAGAGCCGCCAACCTGATGTCGAACCGCGTCGTCGGATGAAACCCCAAGCGCAGCCGCAGCACGTCCTGCGTGTAGTCGTAGTAGCGGAGGAACCCGTCCGTGCGATCGAGCCGCAAGTAGTCGGCTCCGAAGTCGACGGCACGCCCGAGCCGACGCTCGAGCCCCAGCTGCAGCCCGAGTTGATCGTATTCCTGCGCCGGATTCGTGTCGATTAGCGCGCCCGTCAGATCGCGCGCAGGCCGATCGTCGTACACCGTCCGGTGCTTACGCAGCCCGAAGTGCAGCGTCATGACGTCGCTGAACTCCCAGTCGATGTTGACGCCCGTGTAGAAGAAGTCGTGATCGAAGTTCGCAACGGCCTCTGCCGGATCGTAGTCATCGCGCTCGAACCTGAGGTCGAACGCCCACGTGATGCGGCCGAGCGCCTGCACGAAGTGGCCCTGCACGCCGGCGGCGTTGTACGAGAATCGTTCGCTCAAGTCCTCGACGACGTTCTGGCCGTTCACCACGGTCACGACGTCGCGCGCCAAGCCGTCGTCAGGATCGAAGTTCGTCTCGCTATGCGTGCCGACGAAGAACGCCGTGTCGACGGTGCGTCGGCGGCGGTCCTTCTCGCCGAGCACGATGTCGGCTCCCATCGCAAGCGTCTGATCGACCGTGGTCGCGTTCGAAAACTCAGTCTCGTAGAACGCGCCGTTCATGTCGTAGCGGAACTTGAACTCGGTGTCGCCGGCTTCGTTGTCGAGCGCGTACAGCGCGTGCAGCTCCGCCGGCATGAAGCTGGCGGATTGCACGACGGGCGTCACGAGCGGCTGCGTCGGATCGGAAAGATCCACGTACGGCTTCGCCGGCGTGCGGTAAACGTTGTCGTCGGTTCCCAAGCGCGCCGCGGCGGCAAGCTCGAGCCGCCCGATGCGGTTCGTCTCCTCGGTGAAGCGCGCGGGCTCCGTGGCGCGGCTCGCCGGCGGCGGGCTCGCGACGGCACTCTCCGCGGCACCGGCGGCCAGTCGGCGCAAGTGGCGGTCGTCGGCCGCGTCCGCGGCGGTGCGAAACGCCTCGCTCGCCGCCGCGGCATTCCCGCCGCGCTTGAGCGCCAAGCCGCGGTTGTAGCTCGCGAGAGCAGCCAGCCCCGGGTCCGACGCCGCGCGCGCGAACTCGTCAGCCGACTCCGCAAACTCGCCGAGCTGGTAATGGACGACGCCGAGGTTGTAGTGCAAGAGACCGCTGTCGAGCCCCGCCGCGGCCGCCTCGCGGTAGCGCAGCAGCGCCGTGCGGTAAATGCCGGAGCGGACCAGCTGGTTGCCCTCACTCATCAGCTCCGCCGCCGTCTGCGCGGCCGCCTCGCGGCCAAAACAAGCCGCAAACACGAGTAGCATCAAAGACTTGGAGTGACGCACGGCGAGTCCCTTCGAGCCAGGTTGCGCCACTCTAGGCGGGCCGCGGGAGGCCGAACAGGACGCCCGTCACAGGCGCCCCG
>Ga0111539_10007984_pt1 | contig 13499 bp, 14 predicted proteins | sample RhiMethybrSRZTD1_FD_79667 | JGI IMG/M metagenome (GOLD analysis project Ga0111539, IMG submission 79667) | Populus rhizosphere microbial communities from Tennessee, USA - Rhizosphere MetaG P. TD hybrid SRZTD1 (version 2) (version 2) | ecosystem: Host-associated > Plants > Roots > Rhizosphere >...
AACGCGGTGGGCGCCACAACGGCCCATCATGATCGGCCTACGGGACGTACTCGTCCGGCCCGGCGTCGCAGGTGCCCGTGCGCTTGTCGCCGTCGATGTCCTCGCCGCCCGTGTACTTCGCGCACAGCTTCTCCTCGCCGGCATCGATCGCCGGGGAGCCGGGCGTGAGGTGGTAGCCGTCGGCGGCGTGGGCGTAGCCGTCGGTGACCGGCTCGGGGTGCACCACCCACGCGTCGGTCCCGCAGCCGCTCTTGGGCGCGCTCCAGGCCCACAGGTTGTGGCTCGCCTCCGAGCCGGGGCACGGCAGGTAGTCGGGCTGCGGGCCCAAGTTGCCGACGTACGTGGGCTTGACCTGGCAGCCCTCGTCGTTGATCCCGTGCGTCCAGGAGTTGTAGGCGAACACCCAGCCGTCGCACGTGGCGCCGCCGGCACCGAGGTGGATGTCCATTCCCGTGGCCGGTCCGAAGGAGGAGTTGACGACCAGTCCGCCGGGGCTGGGCGCGCCGCCCGCCGCGGACTGGAACAGGCGTGCCGTCCCCGACTGGTCGCCCTCCATGAAGCGGGCGCGGTTGATGACGAGGTCCTGCACGCCGTCGTTGACGCGGACCGTCTCGAGGTGCATGTTGCCGTCGCCGCCGCAGTCGGCGAGGTTGTTCAGCTCGGGCACGAACGGCCAGAACGTGACGTTGTAGATCGTCAGGCGCGTGGTGTCGGCGATCTCGAACGGCTCGGGGTTGTGGTTCGCGCACCGCCGCTTGACGGTGTTGCCGCGAGTGCCGAGCGCGCTGTCGCGGTACGTGATGTCCTCGCCGCCGCCGGACAGCGAGATCGTCGCCTCCGGTCCGGTGATGTCGACGTTCGCCAGCGTGATGTGGCTGCCGGTCGAGCGCCAGCCGCGGCCCGCCGCCCGGCCGGCGGTGATCGTCATGTCCTTGACCGTGAGCCAGTCGGCGTCGGTCTGCAGCAGCGTGAGCGTGACGTCCTCGCCGCGGGCGGCCTCGACCGTCACCGGCTCGCTCAGACCGGCATTGGGCGACGTGATCTTCTGCGCGCCGTAGCTGCCGGCCTTGACGCGGATCTTGTCCCCGCCCTCGGCGGCGCTGTAGGCCGCCTGGAAGTCGCCGTAGGCCTTCGCCGGGTCGAACTCGCATGCCGTGGCACACCGGTCGGGCTTGTCTCCGGCGGTGGGAGCGACCCACAGATTCGCCGTCTTCGGCTCCGGCGTCGGCGCCGCCGCGGGCGCGCCGCCGCCGCACCCGGCGACGGCGACGAGGAGGACCGCCGGCAGCGCTCTCACGGCGCGTCGATGCTGCGGTCGGGCTCGGCGAAGAAGCGGTCGGCGGTGGCCTCGAACACGTCTGGTTCGAGGAAACCAGTTGCCGAGCGATCGTTCTCCCCCGTTCGTGCAGGATTCGTGGCACGAGCCCGGGTCGCTCGGCGAGGTTCGCGCGCCGCCACGCGCCGAGGGTCAGATCCGCTAGGCGAGGATGTCGCTATTCCGCCGAGATCAGCCACCAGTAGGCCGGCTGATCGCCCCTGGAGTACTCCACGTCGACCCCGCCCGGCACGAGCGCGGCGACGCCGGCGCCGTCGAGCGGTGCGCCGTCGCCCTCGATCAGCGTCAGCAACTCGGCCTCGCGCCCGAGCTCGCCCAGCACGGCTTCGAGCGTCTCGCCGGGCTCGCCCCACGCCACCAGCTGCTCGTCGACGAAGCCGACGGCCTCGCCGCGGCGGAAGCGGCCCTCGGCGTCGTCGCGCGCGGCGCCGGTCACGGCGCCGGTGCGCACGTTCGCGAGCGCCTCGTTCATCGCCGCCGCGTTCTCAGCGGCGCCGCGGCCCGGCTCGAGCGCCACGGCGGCGGCCAGGCCGGCCTGCATCGACCGCGAGGCGACCACGCAGACGGTCTTCTCCGCCAGCTCGGCGGCGCGCTCGGCGGCCATGATCACGTTCGGCGAGTTCGGCAGGACCACGACCTCCTCGGCCGGGACCGCGTGGATGCCGGCGAGCAGCTCGTAGGTCGACGGGTTCAGCGTGCTCCCGCCGTCGAGCGACACCGTGCCGAGGCCCTCGAACAGCTCGCTCATCCCGGACCCGGTCACCACGGCGAGCACGCCGCAGGTCTGGATCGCCACGGCCAACCGCTCGGTGCGCTCGGCGACCTGCTCGGTCATGTCCGCGACGTCGAGGTGCGAGACCTCGCCGATCTCGGCGAACAGCGCGGTCGCGCGCTCGGGCTCGTCGGTGTGCAGATGGACCTTGAGCGTGTGGCTGTCACCGACCACGAGCACCGAGTCCCCGAACCGCTCGAGGTGGTCGTTCCAGGTCGCCGGATCGAGGTCCTCGCCGGTGACCGCGAAGTTCGTGCAGTAGCGGAACGTGGTCGACTCGTGCTGCGGATGCGTGATCCGGGCGGGCGCGTGGTGCGCGAGCTGCGGGGCGGCGGAGCCGCGCAGCGCCGCGATCACGCCCGCCATCATCACGGTCAGTCCGTAGCCGCCGGCATCGACCACGCCGGCCTCGCGCAGGATCGGTAGCAGCTCGGGCCCGCGGGCGACCGACAGCTCGCCGGAGCGCAGGGCCGCCTCGAGCACCTCGGCGATCATCGCGTTCTGCGTGTCGTCGTCGACACGGTTGTGCAGCCGCGGGTCGTCCATGTGGGCGATCTCGGACGCCACGCGTGCCGCCATCTCGCGGACGACCGTGAGGATCGTGCCCTCGGCCGGCTCGCGCACCGACGCGTACGCGCGCTCGGCGGCGCGCGCCATCGCGGCGGCCACGAGCACCGGGTCGATCAGCTCGCCGGGGCGGGAGATCAGCTCCTCCGCCGCGCCGCGCAGCAGCTGCGACAGGATCACGCCGGAGTTGCCGCGGGCGCCGAGCAGCGCGGCGCGCGCCACCGAGTCGACGATCTCGTCGCGCCCGATGTCGTCGATGTCGCCCTGGGCCGACAGCCGGTCGAGCTCGGCGAGCACGGCCGTCAACGTCAGCGCCATGTTGTCGCCCGTGTCGCCGTCGGCGACCGGGAACACGTTCAGGTCGTTGACCTCACGCCGCCGCGACTCGAGTTCCGCCAGGGCGGCCTCGACGACAGTGCGAAATCGGATGAGACTGGGATCGGCCACGCGGGTTTCGCCCTCCAGGAAACCCACCCGGAGACCCACCCGGGTGAAGTTGACGGCCGGCCCTTTCAGGCCTTGGTGACCTTGCCCGCCTTCAGGCAGCGCGTGCAGACGTAGACACGCTTCGGAGCGCCGGCCTCGCTGATGCGCACCTTCTGGAGGTTCGCGTCGAACCGCCGCTTGGTCGCGACCATGGAGTGGGAGCGGCTTTGACCAAAGGCGGGGCGCTTGCCGCAGGAATGACAGACACGGGCCATATCGGCGCGAAAGCATAGCGGCGAGACCGGTTGGGTACGGTCTTATGGGTGCCTCCGGTCAGCCCGGCCCGTATCTCCCTGCCCGACCGCTATCGCGTCGTCCGCCATATCGCCAGCGGCGGCATGGCCGGTGTCTGGGAGGCCGAGGACGAAGTGCTGGGGCGCTCGGTCGCGGTCAAGGTGCTCGCCGGGCACCTGTCCGAGGACGAGCGCGCGCGGCTCCGCTTCGAGCGCGAGGCGCGCGCCGCCGCGGGGCTCTCCTCGCACCAGCACGTCGTGACGATCTACGACGTCGGCGAGCACGACGGCCGCGCCTTCATGGTCATGGAGCTGATGCGCGGCGGCACGGTCGCCGACCGGCTCAAGGCCGGCCGCGTGGTCTCCGACGACACGGCGCTGCGCTGGCTGCGCGAGGCCGCATCCGCGCTCGACGCCGCGCACGAGGCCGGCGTCGTGCACCGCGACATCAAGCCCGGCAACCTGCTGCTGGACGACAACGACCGGCTCGCGATCGCCGACTTCGGCATTGCCCTGGTCGCGATGGAGGACCAGCTGACGGCCACCGGCCAGGTGCTCGGGACCGCGAGCTACATCTCGCCCGAGCAGGCGGTCGGCGAGGCGGCCACGCCGGCCTCCGACCGCTACGCACTGGCGGTGGTCGCGTACGAGCTTCTGACGGGCAGCAAGCCGTTCCGGGCCGAGCACTTCGCCGCGCAGGCCCGCGCCCACGTCGAGGACGAGCCGCCGCCCGCGACCGAGCGCGACCCGTCGCTGCCCCGCGGGGTCGACCCGGTGCTCGAGCGCGGGCTCGCCAAGGAGCCGTCCGAGCGGTGGGAGTCGGCGACCGCCATGATCGAGGCGCTCGACGGGGCGATGGGCGCGGCGCGCCCGGTGACTGAGCCGACGCGACCGCTGGCCCCGGTGAGCGGCGGCGGCAGCGGCGCTCCGCCCGCTCCGCCGGTGCATCAGCGCCGACGCGTAGGAAGCGGCGCCATCTTGCTCGCCGGCATGGCCGGTCTGATCCTGATCGCGGTCGTCGGGTTCGTCCTGCTGTCGGGCGGCGACAACGGACGCTCCGACGCCGGCAACGACAGCCAGAAGCCGCAGGCGTCCAGCACGCCGCGCAAGCGCGAGAAGACCCCGACGCCGACGCCGACGGCGGAGAAGACGGCAACGCCGACACCCACGCCGACCGCCACCGAGACCCCGCCGCCGGCGGCGCCCGCCGAGCCGAATCTCGCCCGGGCGCGCCAGCTGCAGCTGCAGGGCTACAACGCCCGCCAGGCGGGCGACTTCGACGGCGCGCTCGCGGCCTCGTCGCAGGCGCTGAAGGCGTGCGGCGACGCACACGCGCTCGATCCGTGCGGCTACGCGCTGTACGAGGTCGGCGCGGCGCTGAACGGGTTGGGGCGCTACGACGAGGCGATCCCGTATCTCGAGCGCCGGCTGTCCGAGTACGGCGACAACAGCTCGGGTGAGGTGCAGAAGGCGCTCGATGAGGCTCGGGCGGGTGGTGAGAAGAAGCCGGGCAAGGGCAAGGGGCGCGAGAAGCACGGCGGCCCCGGCCGCGACTGACTCTCGGCCAACCGCGGCTGGGTAGGGCGGCGGGAGCGCCGGCCGCCTCCCTCAATGCCCGGGGTTGGCCTGCGCCGCCGCCACGCGCAGAGCCGACCGGCGCGGCCCGGGCCGCAGCTGCAGCAGCACGACGGCGCCCAGGACCAAGACGCCCCCCAGCAACTGCGCCGGCGCCAACCGCTCGCCCAGCACCACGAACGCCAGCGCCACGGTCGCGACGGGCTCGAACGTCGAGAGGATCGCCGCCTCCGACGGGCCTACGCGCTGCAGGCCGGCGAAGAACGCCGAGACGCCGATGACCGTGCTGACGAGCGCGATCAGCACCAGCCACAGCCACGCCTCTCCCGACAACCCGAGGTCGAGCGAGCCGGTGACGAGGCCGGCGACGGCGAAGCTGGCGGTGGCGCCGGTGAGCACGAGCGCGGCGAGGGCGAACGGGTCGACGGCGCCGATGATCCGGTCCGAGATGAGGATGTACGTCGTGTACGTCACGGACGCGGCGAGCGCGAGCAGCGCGCCGCCGAGGTCGAAGGCGCCGGTCCCCGCCGCGAGCAGGACGAGCACGAGCCCGACCGACGCCACCGCCAGCGCCACGAGCGTGCGTGGCGAGAAGGCCGCGCGGCCGAGCACGATGGCCGCGATGGTGACGAACGCGGGGTAGGTGTAGAGCAGCAGCGCGACCATCGAGACGTCGAGCCGCTCGATCGCCGCGAAGAACAGCCCGGATTGCATGCTGTAGCCGAACGCGCCGAGCCCCAGGCCCGTGAGGACGACGTGCCGTGGCAGCGCGCGCACCCGGGCCCAGCCACCGGTCACGCGCAGGACGACCCAGAACACGAGCGCCGCGACGGAGAAGCGCACGAACAGCGTCGAGGCGATCGACGCGCCGGCGTCGTCCGCCAGCGTCCCGAAGATCCCGAGCGTCGCGAACGACGACGCCGACAGCAGGCAGAGCACGGCTCCGGCGGCGTGGTTCTCGGATCGCACGAGGAGATCTTCGGCGGCGAAAGCTTCGAGAGCAACGGAGATCTTCGTAGACAATCGTGCGAAGATCTCGAACGATGCTCGACCTCAAGCGCCTGCGCTTTCTGCACGAGCTGCACCGGCGCGGCACGGTCGGCGCCGTGGCCGAGGCGCTGAGCTACAGCCCGTCCACCGTCTCGCAGCAGCTGCAGGTCCTCCAGCGCGAGGCCGGCACCGCGCTGTTCGAGCCCGCGGGCCGCAACCTCCGGCTCACCGACGCCGCGCTCGTGCTCGTCGCGCACGCCGAGGAGCTGCTCGCCGCGGTCGAGCGCGCCGAGGGCGATCTCGAGGCGGCCGCGGCGGGCGACGTCGCCGGCGTCGTCCGCGTCGGCTCGTTCCAGACCGCCAGCGTCCACCTGCTGCTGCCGGCCATGACGGCGCTGCAGGGCGAGCATCCCGGCGTCGAGGTCCGGCTCGTCGAGTCAGAGCCCGAGCCGGCGCTCGAGCGGCTGCGCTCGCACCAGCTCGACCTCGTGCTCGCCGACGAGTGGACCGGCGCGCCGCGCCCGCGCCTGCCCGGCCTCGACCGCGAGGACCTGTTCGAGGAGCCCGTGCGGATCGCCGTGCCGCGCGACCACCCCGTCGCGGCCGCCGAGACCGTCGCGCTCGGAGATCTCGCCGAGGCCTCGTGGGTGACCGGCGACCCCGGCGGCGGCATGTCCGAGCTCGCGCGCCGCGTCTGCAACGGCCACGGCGGCTTCGAGCCGCGGATCCGCCATCACACCAACGAGCTCGGCATGCTGCTCGCGCTCGTCGAGCGCGGCCAGGCGGTCACGCTCCTGCCCGAGATCGCGCTCGTCGGTGCGCCCGCCGGCGTCGTCGCGCGGCCGATCGAGGGCCTCGCGCTCGCCCGCACGGTCTTCACCGCGGCGCGCAGCGGCGCGGACCGCCGCCCCGCGCTGGCGGCGGTCCGAGACGCGCTGCGCGCCGCCGCCGCGATCAGACCGGGCTTGCCTTCCAGCCCGTCCTGAGCCGGCATGTGGTCAGAAGCCGCCCGTTGCGGAAGAGCCGCATGCGGACCGCGAAGGTGCCCGTCCAGCGCCCAGACCGCCGTAGGCCGCCCTCGATCGAGGCGTTCGCCCGGACGCGGATGCGGCCGATCCGGAACCGGTACGGGTCGCTGTCGGCGAACGACCGGGTCCCCGGCGCGTCATACGGTGGCAGCGAATGCACGCCGCCGCGGACGTCGCTGCCGTCGCGGCATGGGACGCGGTAGCGGACGTGCGCGAAGTTGACGTGCCCGCTCGCATCCGTATGAATCGAAACGCCGCGTCCCTGCCGCGTCTTGCCTCGCCACTTCGCCGCCTCCGCGGGCGCCGCGACGATCAGCCCGGCCGCCAGGACGGCGGCCGTCACGCTGGTGGCGCGGACCATCTCAACCTCCCCGGACCGGACTGGCCTTCCAGCCCAGCCGCCTGAGCCGGCACGTCGTCTCGAGCCGCCCGGCGTGGAAGACGCGCAGGCGGACCTTGAAGTTGCCGGTCCAGCGACCCGAGCGCCGCAGGCCGCCGCTGATCGTGCCGCGCGCCCGCACGACCGTGCGCTTGCGGTTGTCGATGCGGAACTTCCACGGGCCCCCGTCCACGAACGACGTCGTCGACGCGCTGTCGATCGGCGGCGCGAACCAGATCGTCGAGACGATCTCGGTGCCGTTCCCGCACGGCGCGACGTAGCGGATCCGCGCGTAGTTGAAGACGCCGTTGGCGTCCGTGTGAATCGAAACGCCGCGTCCCTGCCGCGTCTTGCCTCGCCACTTCGCCGCCTCCGCGGGCGCCGCGACGATCAGCCCGGCCGCGAGAACGACGGCCGTCACGCTGGTGCTGCGGACCATCTCAACCTCCTCAGGCGGCACGTATCCACGTGCTCGCCTCCCTTGCTCACACGGACCTTCACGCGGAAGGTGCCGCTCCAGGTCTGCTCACCGGCGTCCAGATTGCCGGTGATGCGCACCCAGATCCGCGCCTGGTAGCCAGCGGGATGGCCCCGATAGCTGCCGGCGTCGGCGAACGTGGTGGAGGTTGCGGAGTCCAGCGGCGGCAGGAACAGCGTCCGGCTCGTGTACGTGCCGTCGGCGCAGTGCGCCTTCCAGCCGATCCGGACGCGGTTGACCGTCGCGTCGTCGCCCGTGCGGACGACGACCCCCTTGCCCTGACGGGTCTTGCCCTTCCACGTCGCCGCACTCGCCGTCGCGGGCAGCGCCGCCGCCATGGCGCAGACCGCTAGGAGAACGAATGTGGCGCGCATGGCCGCCTTGTGACCGGATCCACGCTTATTGAAACGCTCAGAGAGCCAGATCGGAGCGGATCGCCGCGAGCGCCATCACGGCCTGCGCCGCGTGCTCGCCCTGATCGCGCTTGCCGCCGCCCGTGCGAGCGAGCGCCTGATCCATGGTGTCGACCGTCAGCACGCCGAACGCGCACGGCACGCCCGTGCGCAGCTGCACGTCCTGGATGCCGCGCGCGGACTCCGAGCAGACGTAGTCGTAGTGGTCGGTCTCGCCGCGGATGACCGCGCCCAGGCAGGCGACGCCGGCGTAGCGGCCGCTCTCGGCCAGGTACAGCGCCGCCAGCGGCAGCTCGAACGCTCCCGGCACCTCGTACACGTCGGCGGCGGGATGTCCCGCCTCGGTGAACGCCCGCTGCGCGCCGGCGACCAGCCGCTCGGCCAGATCGGTGTAGAAGCGGCCGACGGCGATCGCGTACTGCTGTTGGCTCACCCCCGCCCGGCCTCGCGGTCGTGCACCTGCTCCTCGTGGACCATCTCCTCGTCCAGCGCGAGCCCCTGGTGGTGCAGCGAGTGGCCGAGGCGGTCGCGCTTGGCCCGCAGGTACGCCTCGTTGTGCGGGTTCGGCGCGTGCTGGATCGGGATCTGGTCGGTGACGGAGAGGCCGTAGCCCTCGAGGCCGCGGATCTTCTTCGGGTTGTTGGTGAGGATGCGGATCGAGCTGAGCCCGAGGTCGGACAGGATCTGCGCGCCGATGCCGTAGTCGCGCAGGTCGACCGGCAGGCCGAGCTCGAGGTTGGCGTCGACCGTGTCGAGGCCCTTGTCCTGCAGGTTGTAGGCCTTGAGCTTGTTCAGCAGGCCGATGCCGCGCCCTTCCTGGGCGAGGTAGAGCAGGACGCCCTGGCCCTCGCGCTCGATCATCGCGAGCGCCGACTCGAGCTGCTCGCCGCAGTCGCAGCGCAGCGAGTGGAAGACGTCGCCCGTGAGGCACTCGGAGTGCACGCGGACGAGCACGTCGGACTCGCCGGCGACCTCGCCCTTGACCATCGCGACGTGGTGCTTGTCGTCGACGAGCGAGCGGTAGCCGACGACGTCGAACTCGCCGAATGCGGTCGGCAGCCGTGTGGTGACGACGCGCTCGACGAGCTTGTCGTGCCTCCGCCGGTAGGCGATCAGGTCCGCGACCGTGATCATCTTCAACCCGTGGTGAGCGCAGTAGCGCTCGAGATCGGGGACCCGCGCCATCGTGCCGTCATCGTTCATGACTTCGCAGATGACGCCCGCCGGGTTCAGCCCGGCCAGCCGCGCGAGGTCAACCGCCGCCTCGGTCTGACCCGTGCGCTCGAGCACGCCGCCGGGCTTGGCCTTGAGCGGGAAGATGTGGCCGGGCTGGACGAGGTCGCGCGGCGCCGAGCTCGGATCGATCGCGACCTGGATCGTGCGGGCGCGGTCGGCGGCTGAGATGCCGGTGGTCACGCCGTCGCGCGCCTCGACCGAGACCGTGAACGCGGTCTCGAACGGCGACTCGTTCTTGGCGGCCATCAGGTCCAGCCCCAGCTCGTCGCAGCGCTGCGGCGTGAGCGCGAGGCAGATCAGCCCGCGCCCCTCCTTGGCCATGAAGTTGATCGCCTCGGGCGTCGCGAACTGGGCGGCGAGCGTGAGGTCGCCCTCGTTCTCGCGGTCCTCGTCGTCGCAGACGACGATCATCCGCCCCGCGCGGACGTCCTCGAGCGCCTCTTCGATCCTCGCGAACTTGCTCATCGGGCCACCGCCAGCCGTTCGATGTACTTGGCGAGCACGTCCACCTCCAGGTTCACAGCCTGCCCGACAGTGACATCGCCGAAGATCGTCCGCTCCAGCGTCTCGGGGATGAGCGAGACCTGGAGCCAGTCGTCGCCGAGCGCCGACACGGTCAGCGACACCCCGTCCACGGCGATCGATCCCTTCTCGACGACATACCGCATCAGTTCCGCGGGGACGCCGATCGTTACGACGCGGGCGAACCCGTCGTCGCGGATGTCCCAGATCCCGCCGACGCCGTCGACGTGCCCCTGCACGAAGTGCCCGCCGAGCCGGTCGGCCGCGCGCAGCGGCAGCTCGAGGTTCACCCGCGCGCCGGGGCCGGCCTCCGCGAGCGACGAGCGCCGCAGCGTCTCGTTCATCACGTCGGCCGCGAAATGGCCGTCGGCGATCGCGGTGGCGGTCAGGCAGACGCCGTTGACCGCGATCGAGTCGCCCTCGGCAAGCTCGAGCCCGGTGGCGATCGTGAGCCGGACGCCGTCGCCCGAAGCGTCGGCGGTGATGATCTCCCCGAGATCCTGAACCAGCCCGGTGAACACGGTCACCACTCCTTCAGGCGTGCGGAGATCAGCACGTCGTCGGCTACGCGCTCGCACTCGAGCGTGAGCGCGCGGGTCGCCTCGGCGATGCGCTCGACGCCCTCGCCCTCGAGCGGATCGCGCGCATGCGAGCCGCCGAGCACGACCGGGGCGACGAACAGGCGGATCTCGTCGACCTCGCCCGCGTCGAGGAACGCGCCGGCGAGGTGCGGGCCGCCCTCGAGCAGGATCGACGTGATCCCGGCCGCGCCGATCTGGCTGAGCGCGTTGCGCACGCGCGCGGGCTCGTTCTCGCCGGTCGCGACGATCACGTCGGCGCCCGCGACTTCCAGCGCGTCGGCGGCGAGCCGCGGCGCCGCGCGCGAGATGACGACGGTGAGCGGGATCTCGCCCGCGCCGCGGACGAGTTGCGAGTCGAGCGGCAGGCGCGCCTCGGAGTCGAAGATGATGCGGCGCGACTGGCGATGCACGCCTTCCACGCGGGCGGTGAGCAGCGGGTCGTCGGCCAGCGCGGTGCCGATCCCGACCGCGACCGCATCGCACTCCGCGCGCCAGTGATGGGCGAGCCGGCGCGAGGCCTCGCCGGAGATCCACTTCGAGTCGCCGGTCCGGGTGGCGACCTTGCCGTCGAGCGTCATCGCGGACTTGAAGAGCACGAACGGGCGGCCGGTGCGGGCGTGCTTGCGGAACGGCTGATTGAGCAGCCGCGCCCGCGCCGCGAGCTCACCGCCGGCGACGACGACCTCGACGCCCTCGTCGCGCAGGATCCCGAGGCCGCGCCCGGCGGCCTTCTCGGTCGGGTCGTCGGAGCCGACGACGACGCGCGCGATGCCCGCCTCGAGGATCGCTTCGGTGCACGGCGGCGTCTGCCCGTGATGGCAGCACGGCTCGAGCGAGATGTACATCGTGGCGCCGCGCGGATCGCCCGTGCAGGCCGCGAGCGCCTCGCGCTCGGCGTGCAGCTTGCCGTAGGCGGTGTGGAAGCCCTCGCCCAGGACCTCGCCGTCCTTGACGACCACCGCGCCGACCAGCGGATTGGGCGTTGTGCGCCCCCGCCCGCCCTCGGCCAGCTCGATCGCGCGGGCGAGGTGGACGACGTCGGTCTGCTGGAGCGTGGTCACGACTGCTGAAGAGCATATTGACTGGGGAGTCAACATCCACTCAACAGAGGCGCCGTACCTCGATCTCCGGGCCCGGTCGCGCGTAGCTCAGCGGGTAGCTGTTGTAGGAGGAGTCGAACGAGAACTCGCCGACCCGGCGGCCGCCGCGCAGGGGGCTGACCCGGTACAGCAGCTCGCTGCGCGCGCCCAGCGCCCGGTAGTACGCCACCGCCCGCGGCACCGCCTCCGGATCAGCGAACGCGCGGCCCTTCTGGATCGAGCCGGTGACGACGATGCAATAGCCGTCGCGGGCGTAGCGGTCGAGCATCGCCGGGCTCAGCGTCCGCTCGTAGTCCTCGAGCTTGACGCGCCGCCCGCGGAAGTTGGACGTCCGCCACTTCTCCCAGCGGTGGCCGGTGCGCGTGCGCCGCGACGGGTGCCCGACATCCATCGCCCACGCGTCCGGCGCGATCGGCTCGATCACCACCTTCGTCGCCTCGGGGATGTTGTCGACCATCCAGGCCCGCGCCAGCGCGCGCGTGTCGGGCCGGGAGAGCACCAGGTCGTTGTGGATCGAGAAGACGAGGCCTTGGGCGCACAGCAGCGCGCCGGCGATCAGCGCGGGCGCGGGCGTGCGCCGCAGCGCCTCGATCGCCGCCCACGCCGCGAGCAGGCACAGCAGCGGGTACACCGGCAGGATCCAGCGCGCGAAGAAGCGGTCCTGGATACCGAGGAAGAGGATCAGCAGCAGCGGCGCGGGAACGAGCACGAGCGCCCGCGCGCGGTCGCGGATCGCCAGCCACACCGCGCCGCCTGCCGCCGCGACTGCCGGCACCACGCCGAGGCCCCAGGCGAGCGTGCCGAGGTAGTAGACGATGCCGCTGCCGGCGGTCAGGCCGAGCTTGCCGCCACCGTCGCTGGACGCCTGCGACTGCAGCTCGAGCCCCTCGCGGAAGAGCTGGAGGTCGAACAGCGCGTACGGGTTGGCGACGACGAAGCCCGCCACCGCCAACGCGCCGGCCAGCGCCAGCCCGTGCACGGGAGTCCGAGCCTCTCGGCGAGGACTCCCAACGGAATCCGAGCCGCGAGGCGAGGATTTCGCAGCCCCGAGCAGGCACAGCAGCACGATCCCGGCCGTGTACTTGGTCGCGCACGCCACGCCGAGCGCGGCGCCGGCGAGCGCGTAGTCGCGCAGCCGGCCGTCGCGGTACACGCCGGCGGCGCCGACGAGGCTCAGGCACAGCGGCGCCAGCGCCGGCATGTCGTTGACGGCGAGGTGCGAGTAGTGCACCGGCAGGAACGCGACCGCCAGCAGCGCGGCGGCGACGAGGCCGACGCGGCGGTCGAACAGCCGCGCGCCGGCCCACGCGAGCAGCCCGACGGCGGCGGCGCCGAGCAGCGCGGCGAGCACGCGGGCGAGCGTGAACGCGGTCGACGGATCGGCCGCGAACGCGCCGCCGACCGCCTCGCGCGTCCCCCAGCGGACCCAGAACGCGAAGTGCAGCAGGTACGTGAAAGCCGGCGGGTTGACGAAGTACTGCGGGTTCAGCGAGTGGCCGAACATCCCGATCGCCCGCGGGACGAAGTGCGCGCCCTCGTCGACATTGAACGCATACGGCAGGCCGTGCCGGATGCCCCACAGGCGCAGGGCGAGCGCGCCGATCAGGATCGCCGCGAGCGCCCAGCGCTCAGCCCGGATCCACCGATGACCGGTGGATGTGTCGGCGCCGGGGACCGAGTATCCCGGTGGCGACACGCCGCCGGGATCGGTGGATACGGGCTCAGCAGCGCGCATACGCCGCGTAGAAGTCGCTCGTGACGATCCGGCGCCAGCCCGGGGGCGGCAGCTGGATGCGCGGCGGG
>Ga0111539_10007985_pt1 | contig 13498 bp, 11 predicted proteins | sample RhiMethybrSRZTD1_FD_79667 | JGI IMG/M metagenome (GOLD analysis project Ga0111539, IMG submission 79667) | Populus rhizosphere microbial communities from Tennessee, USA - Rhizosphere MetaG P. TD hybrid SRZTD1 (version 2) (version 2) | ecosystem: Host-associated > Plants > Roots > Rhizosphere >...
CTTCGTGCTGGTGCCGCTGCTCGGGGTGCTGGCGCTCGGCAGCCGACAGCAGCCCGTCTGGGTGGCCAACGCACGGGTCCAGGTGTTCGACGGCGCACCCTCCTCCACGACGGAGGCCGACGGAAGCAGCTCCCGGGTGCTGGCACTGGCGACGACACCCGGGGTGGTCAGCAGCGCGCTCGCCGATGCGCACGTCACACGTGACGCGACCCAGCTGGCCGAGCACGACATCACGGCCCAGCGCCTCGGCGAGTCCACGGTGGTGGAGCTCGCGGTGAAGGACGCCGACCCGGCCGCGGCGGCGGCGATCGTCAAGGCTCTCGCCGACCGCGTGGCGACGTTCATGAACCAGGGCAGCCGGAGGCATTTCCGGTCCACGCTCGCCGAGGTCGACGCGCAGATCGCATCCACGAACCAGGCCCGGGACAAGCTCACGACGTCCCTCGCGGCCGCGATCGACCCGCGCGCACGGAACACCCTGCGGGCGCGGCTCAGCTCCCTCTCCGAGACCTCGTCCCAGCTGGCCCAGCAGCGCACCTCGCTGGTCGTGGCCGACGCCACACGGGACCTCGTGGTGGCCATACACCCCAACAGCCGTGACGTCCGCGCCGTCCCCTCGTCGCTGTTGCCACGCAGCGCGCTCGCGGTTCTGCTCGGCCTGGTGCTCGGACTGGCGGTCGCCGTACTCCTGGAGACCCTGCGACCGCGGCTCGCCGACGCCCGGGCGGTCAGCCGGCTGCTCAGCGTGCCCGTGCTGTCCGCGCACGTGCACGAGGGCACCCAGCTGGCACGCATGGCGGGGCTTGCCGCGCGAAGGCAGGGCGTCGGGACGGTCGTCGTGATGCCGCTGGAACAGCGCGATGACGTCGCGGCCCGCCAGCTGGTCAAGACCCTTGCCGCCGTGGACGAGGCGCCGGCCCCCGCCTCCGTCGGGCCACGGGTCCGACTCAAGGTCGGAGTCCCGGCGGGCGCCGGCGGGATCGCGGCTCCCGAGGCTGCCGCGGACGCCCCGACCAACGGACAAGCGTCCCGCGCCCGGCCCTCGGTCAGGTTCACCGGACTGTCGGGGGTGACCCGCCAGGACGAGGAGCGGGCCGGCGTCCTGCTGGTTGTGTCCGGGGCTCCGATGCACACGAGCTACGACGAGCTGACCTCGCTGACCACGGCGATGCGCTGGCCCGTCATCGGCATCGTCGAGATCCCGCGGAAGCGGGCCCACGCCAAGGACGCGTCGTGAGCACCACGGGGCCGGCCGGGATGCTGGTCAGCGCCGACAGCCGGGTGCGCGTCGAGGCCGGGCGACGCCCTTGGCTGGACGCTGTCGCCGCTGCGGCCGGTGTCTCAGCCCTCGCACCCGCCTCCTCCGACACGGCGTACGACGTGCGGCTGGTGCTGGAACGCAGTCGCGAGCCCTTCGAGCCGGGGGCGCGTCTCGTCACACGGGGTGTGAGCGTCGCCGCCGACGGCACCACGACCATCGACGACGTGGGCGGCTCCGGCTACGACCAGCAGTGGTCCCGCGCCGGCGACGCGCTGGTCGTACGCACCCGCTGGCGCCCCGCGCCCGCAGCCTTGGCGGCTCGTCACGCTCTGCCTACCCGGTTCCGCGCGCTGCGCGGCCAGGTGCTGCTGCACCACCCCGTGCTGTGGTGGGCTGCGGTGCGCGGGCTGGCACCGCTGCACGCGTCGGTGCTCGAGATCGACGGCACCGCCGTGCTGCTGGCCGGCCCCGGTGGCGTCGGTAAGTCGAGCCTGGTCGCGCGCGAGCTGTTCGCCGGCGGTCGGGCCGTGTGCGACAACCTGGCCGTCTCCGACGGCACCACCACCTTCGGCGTCGCCGAGCCGCTCAAGCTGCCGCTCGCGGCGGGTTCGAGGGGCGACGGGCCGGTGGCACCCCACGGGCGTCGGGAGCGGCCGTGGCCCGAACGGCTGTCGGCGCTTCGGCCGCAGCTCGTGGTGGTGCTTCGCCGCGGCGACGCGGCATCGCCGACGGTGCGACCGACGACGGCCGCGGCCGCCTGCCGGGAGCTCGTGGCGGGCACTTTCACGGCCGGGGAGCTGCGCCGCTTCTGGACACTGGCGGCTTCCCTCGCTCTCGCCACCGACCGTGGCCCCGCGGTGGCACCGGTCGAGGTGGTCGCCGCCCGCCTGGTCGAGGACCTGCCCTGCGTCGAGGTCAGGCTCGGGCGCGTCCCGGCGGATCCGTTGCGGGACCTGCTCCTCGACCAGCTGGGCGCGCTTCCCGTAACCGGGGCCAGGTCATGAACGACGGCGCGCGGATCGAGGTGGCCCAGGTCGTCACCAGGTTCATCGCGGGTGCCGGGGGTGTCGCGCTGCGCGGCGCCATGGAGCTGGACCCCGACACCTACCACGTCACCGTGGTCACGGGGGCGCACAGCGCACTCCTCGACCAGGCCGAAGCTGCGGGCATGGACACCGTGGTCGAGCCGTCCCTCGTCGCACCGATCGCGCCCCGCAGCGACGCGACTGCGCTGGCCCGGCTCACGGCGCTCTTCCGGGCGCGTGCCTTCGACGTGGTGCACACGCACAGCGCCAAGGCCGGCGCCCTCGGCCGGCTCGCCGCCCACCGGGCCGGTGTGCCGCTCGTGGCGCACACCTACCACGGCTTCCCGTTCCACGACTTCCAGGACCCGGTCCGGCACGCGGCGTACGTGGGCATCGAGCGCCGTCTGGCGCGGATCACCGACGAGGTGTTCGCCATCGGCACCGGGGTGGCGACCGAGGCGCTGCGGCGGGGACTGGCCCGACCTGACGCGCTGCACCGGATCGCGCCCGCGGTCGCGGTGAGCCCCGTCGTACGCACGGCTGACACCCGCGCACGGGCACGCGTGCTGCTCGGTCTCGATCCGGACGTGCCGGTCGTGGGCACGGTCGGTCGGATCGAGTTCCAGAAGGCACCTGAGCACTTCGTGGCGGCCGTGGCCGCGCTCGCCCGACGCGACACGCACGCGGTCTGGGTCGGGTCCGGCCCCGACGCCCGGCAGACCGAGGAGCTGGTTCGTGCTCGCGGACTCGCCCACCGCGTCCACCTGGTGGGCGAGCGGACCGATGTGGACATGCTGCTCCCCGCGTTCGACGTGTTCGCCATGGCAAGCCGCTACGAGGGCCTGCCCTGCGCGGTGGTGGAGGCGATGCACTGCGGCCTCCCCGTGGTGGCCACCGCGGTCAACTCCGTCTCCGACCTGGTCGTGCCGGGCGAGACCGGACTGTTGGTGCCCCCCGGTCGTCCGGAGCTGCTGGCACGCGCGATCGACTGCTTGCTCGCCGACCCGGCGCGTGCCGACCGGCTCGCGGCCCGGGGGCAGGCACTCGCGGCCGAGGGGTACGACGTCGCGGGGCTGGCCGGGGTCCTCGACGCGGTGTACCGACGAGGACTCCACCGCCGGCTCGCCGCGAGTGCGAGGACGGCATGATGTTGCGATTCCGTAGCCGCGGGCGCGCCGAGGACGCGCTGACCGCCCTCGCACCGGACCCGACGATCCGCCTGCACGATGATCCGTCGCGGGCCGACCTCGCGGCGCGCCCCTGGCTGGCGCTGTGCCCCCCGGACGTGGTCGTCGTCGACGGGTTCGACCGCACCACGCTCGCCGCCCTCTGCCCCGGGACCCAGGTCGCCGTGCGGGTCGACGCACCGAGGTCCCGGGCGCGGCTGCACGCCCTGGCCCGGGCGACCGAGGTGCGCGTCGAGCGCGAGCTGATCGCGGTGCCCTCCACGCGTCACCCGATCGTGCTCGTCGATGACGACGAGAGCGCGGTCCGCTTCCTGTGGGACGTCCTGGCGACCGTGCCTCCCGGCCTGTGTCGGACGGCTCCGGTGGCCGCGCTCGCTCTTCGCGCGGCCCGGTCGGCCCCGTGGGAGTGGACCGGGGCAGTGGCCCCGGGCCGGATCCTGGTGGGGGTGCGGACATGACCTCACGACGGTTCCACGACCTGCTCGGCAAGCCCCGCGGTGTGCTGCTCACCGCCTCGCGCGACCCGGACGCGAAGCTGACGTTCGTGGTCACCCGGGAGCTCCCGGGCACGCCCGGCTCGACCCGGCTGGTCGTGAAGATCCCGGTGACCGCGGTTGCCGCCGAGTCGGTCGACCGTGAGGGTCGGATGCTGGTGGATCTGCGCCGGATGTGCACTGGCCCGCTGGTCCGGACGTTCCCGCGGTACGTCCAGTCCGTCGGCGTCGAGCAGCGCTCGGCCCTGGTGTCGACGGCGCTGCCAGGTGCACCGATGAGCGTCGGCTACCACCAGTGGCTGCACACCGCGCGCCGGTCCCGGGTCGCGGCCGACTTCCGCCGGGCGGACGCCTGGCTGACCGCCTTCCAGACCGACACCCATCTCGGGGACAAGCCGATGACCTGGCCGGCCGAGACGGAGGACGCGCTGCGCCGGCGGTGGGACGGCCACCCGTGCCTGGACCTCGCGCTGCGCCGGCTGCACGTGGCGCGCACCCACCTCGAGGGACGAACGGCGCCCACGACGGCGGTGCACGGCGACTTCTGGTTCGGCAACCTGCTCGTCTCCGGCGACGCGGTCACCGGTGTCGTCGACTGGGAGAACGGCGGAGTCACGGGCTGTCCGCTGCGCGACCTGGCCCGCTTCCCGTTGAGCTACTGCCTGTACCTCGACCGGCACACCCGCCCCGGGCACCGCGTTCTCGGCCATCGCGGCCTGCGTCGGGACAAGTTCGGCGCAGGCGTGCGTCATGCGCTCCTCGGAGGCGGTTGGCTGACCGACCTGGTTCGCGACTTCCTCCAGGAGGGTCTGCTGCGGCTGGGCCTGCCGGCTGAGCTCTGGTACGACGTCGCTCTGGTCGGCCTCGGCGAGGTGGCCGCGACCGCGAACGACGAGGAGTTCGGGCGCCGCCACCTGATGTTGCTCGCGGGCCTCCCCGACAGTCCACCGGACCCGGGGCGGACCCGGTCGTGACGCTCACCGCGCCAGTCGCCGTTCACACTCCTGTCCCACGCCGGCGCCCGGACCCGCTGGCGATCGCGGTCGGCATGACCGTGGTGCTCCTTCCGTTCCTCTCACCCGCCGGCCCCGGCAACTCGGCGCTGGGCGACGTCTGCATGGTGGGCGCGGTGATCCTGGCGCTCCTGTGGGTCGCGCGCGAACGGCTGCCGCTCCACGTGCCCTACGCTCCCGGCGTCGCGCTACTGGTGGTCGGCGGCGCAACCGCCGCGATCGTGGCACGGGCGCCGAGCTCGGTGGCGCTGGTGCTGGCCGAGGACCTGGTGCTGCTCTCGTGGGCGTGCACGCTGGCCCTGGGCCGGCATCGGCCGGCCCTGGTGCGGACCGCGACGGTCGCGTGGTGCCGCATGGCTCCGCTGTACTGCGTGGTCATGGTGATCGCCTACCTGACCGGGATCGACGCCCTCAGCGGCGTGTCCGGAAACGACGGGGTCAGGGCGTCGTACACCTTCGGGGACCCCAACCTGGCCGGCAACTACCTGGTCGTGTCCTTGTTCATGATGGCCGCCTGCCGACGGCCACGGACCCCGTGGGTCCGTCATGCCGGCTACCTCGTGGTGCTCACCGCGGTGCTGTTCACCGGCTCCAATGGCGCGATGCTGACCCTCGTGCTCGGCAGTGTCGCCTGCTGGGTGCTGTCCCGAGCCCAGCTCGGTGCTGCCAAGGGGGTGAGCGCACTCGTGGTCTCGGCCCTGATCGCGATCACCGTCGCGGTGTGGGTGATCCCGAACGTCAGCCTCGACGGGATCCGCAACGCCACGGCCGGAAGCGTCCCGCTGCTTCGTGACTCGGTGGGCCGCAGCGGCAACTCGACAGCGGAGCGCGGCAGCATCCTCTCCGAGGGGTTCGCCCTCTTCCTCGACGGCGACACCACCGGCTACGGTCCCGCCCGCACCAAGGCCACCCTGCAGAGCGACCAGGCGCCGTACGTCAAGGAGGCGCACAACGACTACCTCGCGACCCTGCTCGAGCGCGGCGTGATCGGCTCCGTCGGTCTGGTGCTCCTCATCGTCGCGATCGCCCTCCGCTGCACGGTCCTGGCCGGACGAGCTCCGCTGCCGCCCGAGCTCGCCTCCTTGGTGCCGCGGCCGTGGCTGCTGGTCGCGATCGCCCCGGTGATGGCCACGGCGGCCGCGTTCTACGAGGTCCTGCACTTCCGCCACCTGTGGACCTGGCTGGGCATCGTGGCCGCACTCGCCCTCGCCCTCCAGGACGCGCGACGCACGGCGCCGGAGCGGGACACGACCTCATGAGCGGCCGCCTTCTGGCGCGCGCCACCTCACGCGGCGGGGTGGCTCGCAGCGCTGCCGCCAACAGTGCAGCGCGACTGCTGGCCATGCTCGGGCTGACGGCCGCGACGGTCCTGATCGCGCGCACCGACGGGGCCGGGGCGGTGGGCAGCTACGCGCTGCTGCGCATCCTGCCCGGGCTGGTCGGGGTGCTCTGCGTCGCGGGGCTGCCGGGCGCCCTCGCCTACTTCCTGGCGCCGCCGCGCAGCGGCGAGGAGCGGCTGTGGTCGACGCTGATCGCGATCGCAGCCGGCGGGGCCATGCTCGGCTGCCTCCTCTGGGCGGCCGGCTCCGCGGCCATTGGCGGTCTGTTCTTCCCCCACGCGCCGCTGGCCACGGTGGTCGCCGCATCGCTGACGGTCCCGACCCAGCTGCTGCTGACGGTCGGCAAGACCGCGTTGCAGGGGCTCGGCGACCGGCGCGGCGGAGACACGGTGATCGCGGCCGAGGAGATCGCGTTCCTGCCCTGCTACCTTCTCGCCGCCCTGGCCGGCATCCACGACCTGGCCGGCATCGTGCTCGGCCTCGCGCTCGCCGACCTCGTGGTCGCCGGCTACGCCTGGCGGGCCGTGGCCCGGAGGCTGGGCTGGCGACGGCTGGGCCTGTCCCGGGACCACGGCTGGTGGGGCAGGCCGCGAGCGGACCTGGCCCGAAAGGTCACGGCCTACGGCATGCGCGGCCAGCTCGGTGGATTGATCACCCTGCTCAACCTGCGGCTCGACTTCCTGGTCCTCGGCGCGATGGCGGGTCCCGCGGTGCTCGGCACCTACGCCGTCGCCTCGAAGTACGCCGAGCTGGCGCGGCTTCCCGGCACCGCGCTGACCTGGGTCACCTACCCGCGGATGGCGGCGCTGACCGCAGCCGAGGCGGCCGCCCACCTCCGCCGGCTGCTCCGGCCGGCCCTGGTGCTCGTCGCGCTGGCGGTGGTGCCGCTCTTCATCCTCGCCGGTCCGGTGTTCCGGCTCCTGTACGGGGCCGCCTTCGACTCCGGGGTGCGTCCGGCCCAGGTACTGCTGGTGGGGATGCTGCTCTCGGGTGCCTCCGGCGTCGCCAGCGGCTACCTCTACGGCCGCGGCCGGCCGGGCCTCAACTCGCTGGGCCTGGGCCTCGGCCTGGTCGCGACCGTGGCGCTCGACCTGGCCCTCATCCCGCCGTATGGCGCCCTCGGCGCCGCCGTCGCATCGTCGGTGGCCTACCTGCTCGGCGACGCCGCGCTGGTGTTCTTCGCGCTTCGCCGGAGCGCCGAGCCGGATCGGCGACCCGCTCCGGCACCGGCGGAGGGGGTGGTCTCGTCGTGAGACGTCTCCGGCGCACCGGTCTCGCCATGGTTCTTCTCACCACCCTGGCCGCGTGCGGCTCACCACTTCCGTCGCGGGGCGCAGAAGCCCGGCAGTCCGGCCCGCCGTCCCTGGTCGAGGTCACCTCGCCCGACCCGTACCTCCGTACGGCGGAACGGCTGCGCGCCCGCGGCGTGCAGGTCTGGTTCGAGATCGACCTGGTCGCCCGGTGGCTCGACGGGCCGAGCACGTTTCGGCAGGCCGTCCAACGCGTTGCGGAGCTCGCCCAGTCCCCGGGCACCGTCGGCTTCAAGGTCGCCGACGAGCTCGGGTACCACGACGGGCTGACCACGAAGGCGCAGGTGCTCGCCTTCCTCCGTGCCACCCGGACGGCGCTGGCCCGGGTGGCGCCACGCGCACAGGTGCTGGTGGACGCGGTGGTGCCGGAGCTGGGCTGCCTGCGCGACCACGACGCCGCCGGAGCGGCCTGCGCCCGCGAGGCCGGCGCCACCAGTCCCGGAGCAAGCATCGACACGGTGTCCACCTACCTCGCGGACGGGCTGGTCGACCGGCTCGACCTGAGTGCCGGGCTGCTCCCCGCCTCGACGTACCGCGATCGTGGCCTGACCCTCCTCCGGGCCGACCGCATGGTCTGGCGAGACGTCGACGCGCTCGGGTGGCCGTCACAGACCCGGCTGCAGGCCCGCAAGGCACTGGCGATGGACGGCGGGTGGACCGGCACGGACGCTGCGGCGTCCCGCGCCGTGGAGCTTCACGTCGACGTCCCGCGGCAGTACGGCGCCCACGCGGTCGACATCTGGACCTGGCGGCAGGCGTACGACGGCGGCACCTACAGCCTGCTCGCGTCGGACCTCCGGCCGAACCCGCTCTGGGACGTGCTGCTGGCCCGGAAGCGGGCCGGTGTGCACCTGTTCACGCACGTGACTCCCAGCACCCTGCCCACGGGAGCGCTCAGGCGAGCACACGAGTACGACCTGATCGCCAGTGCCTTCGACGGCGTGTTCGTCGCGGCCGGACCTGTCTGAGAGGAGAACCAGGTGACGACCTCGCCGACCCGGGGTGAGCCGCCCCGACCCGACCTCGCGGACAACCGCGCGCGACACCCGTTCCGCGTGAGTGCGCCCCGCCGCGCATGCGACCTCGTGCTGGGCACGCTGCTCGTGGTCGCCACCGCCCCACTGCTCGCACTTGCCTGCGCGCTGGTCCTGCTCGAGGACGGGAGACCCCTGCTCTTCCACCAGGAGCGGGTGGGCGAGCACGGCCGGCCGTTCCGGTTGAGCAAGCTGCGCACCATGCGGGTCGGCCCCGCGGGCGCCGGCCTGACCGTCGCCCACGACCCACGGATCACCCGCGTCGGCGCCTTCCTGCGGCGCACGTCGCTGGACGAGCTGCCCCAGCTGTGGCACGTGCTGCGCGGCACGATGACCCTGGTCGGACCGCGGCCCGAGAGCCTCGACCTGGCACTGAGGTACCCGGCCGACTGCGCCGCGGTGCTGCAGGCCCGCCCCGGTCTCACCGGACCGGCGCAGCTGACGATCCGCGAGCGGGCCAACGTACCGCCGCCGGGAGTCGACGTGGAGTCCTACTACCTGACGGTGCTGGTGCCCCGACGCACCCGGCTCGACCTCGAGTACCTCCAACGGCCGACCCTGGCGGCCACGCTGCGCTACGTCGTGCTGACCGGGCTGTTCGTGGTGGGGCTGGCCGACCTGCAGGAGTAGGCGGGATCCACCTCACGGACCGGCAGCGGGTCGCAGCGCGCGTTGCGGCACTCCCCCGTGGCCAGGTCGAACTCGAAGTTGTGCCCGAGGCAGTGCATCGTCCCGTCCACGACGACGCCGGTCTCGGTGAGGTCCTCACCGTTGTGGGGGCAGTAGCGCCCCACCTCCAGCATCCTGCCGTCGTGCTCGAGCAGGAACGTGTCCTCGGGGTCGCGAGCCGCCTCGAACGCCTCGACCGCCCGCAGCGCGGCGAGGTCGGCATGCTTGAGCAGGCCCACAAGGTAGTCGTTGTAGATGTCCGGCTCCCGCCGCGCCGAGATCCGCAGCGAGAGCAGGAGCTCCTCCCAGCGGGTGCGCCCGCTGACCACGCCCGCCAGCCAGCGGCCGTCGACGGTGATCTCGTAGTCCGCGGGCCCCCGGCCGCCGTCGAGGTCCACGCGCACGGCGTCCGGCCCGAGGTGCGCGTCCCAGGTGCCACCCGCCGGACCCAGCACACGGAAGCGCACGAGCAGCCCGATCCGGGCCAGGAAGTACGACGACAGCGTCGCCAACGACTCCAGGTGCCTCCGGAAGGCGTCACCCAGTCCGGAGTCGGCCGCGGGCACCGGGTTGGCCGCCCACACCGCGTCGATCGCCGCCCGGCGCCGCTCGGCGTACGCCTCGAGGTACCGGCGCCGCTCCTCGACGGTGTGGTCCAGACGGAATGACGACCAGTTCGGGTCGCGCCGGATGCCACCGGACCCGAGTCGTACGGAGTCGCCGGGCAGCAGGTAGTCGCTGCGCTGGTCCGGCAGCCGCTCGCGCAACCAGGCCAGCGCCTCGTGCTGGTCGGGGAAGATGTCCGGGCCGTGCAGACGGGCGTTGAGCTCGAACAGCGCGGGGTCCAGGAAGCACGGCGGACCGGCGTACGGCAGCACCATCGTCGGCTTCACGGAGCGCACCAGGCGCGTGACCGCGCGGAACTTCGCCACGCGCTTGCGCTCGCTGACGTCCGCGAGCACGTCGGGCGGGTAGTCGTAGCAGACCGGGTGCCAGCTCGCTCCGGACATCTGCACCGCCATCAGCGAGAGCGGCCCACCCGCCTCGGTGACGGCTCGACGGGTCTGCGCCAGCGAGATCCGGGCGTCGTTCGCGTGCAGCACGGAGAAACCGTCGACGCTGACAAGGACCGCGGCGTCATGGCTCATCGGGCACTGCTCGGGTATCACCGTGAGCCAGCCGTCGCGGCCGAAGCGCACCCGCTCCCAGGCGTCGAGCACGATCACCTGCTCGCGTCCGGCCGCCGCCAGCCGGCGCTGGATGATCGTCGAGGGGTAGCGGGGCACCACGATCGGCACCCGGGCGGGCAGCTGTGCCAGGAAGTCCAGGTCCAGGTGGTCGAGGTGCTCGTGGGAGACCACGACGAGGTCGGCGTCTGCCAGCCACGGCCCGGGCAGGTGCTCGTTGTCCGGGAACGGGAACCAGGACCCGAGGAACGCTCCGGACCGGGACACCCACGGGTCGAGCAGCAGCCGCACGCCCTGGGCCTCGACGCACAGCCCGGCGTGCCCGAGCGCGGTGACGACCGGTTCGACCATGGCACCAGCCTCGCGCCCGCCCGTCGCACCGCGGATCATCCACTCGCACGGTCGGCGTACGGCGAGCGGACGAGCCCGCGTGGCGAGTTGGAATCCTTTGTCTAGTTCTCTACTGTACTTACATGCTGGACGTCGACCGCTACGGACTCGCGCTCACCGCGGGCGCGGACGCGGTTGCGGCGTACAACCGGGGCATCGGGCACCTGCTCCGGCTCGAACGGGGGGCCGTCGAGGCGGTCGCCTCGGCGGTCGCGCTCGACCCGACGTTCGCGCTCGGCCACGCGGCGCTGGCGCTGCTCGGGCACGAGTTCTGCGCGCCGGTCGACATCGCCTCCCGGCTGCGCGACGCACGGTTGCACGCCCGACGCAGCACCGAGCGGGAGCGCAGCCACGTGCACGCGGTCGACCGGCACCTCGCCGGCGACTCCGCTCCCCTGGTCCGGCACCTCGAGCGCCACCCCGCCGACGCGCTGCTGCTGTCGGTGGCGGTGCCCACGATCGCCTTCACCGGGGTTACCACGGTGCCGAAGCAGGCGTGGCGGATCGTGGAGCAGTGCGCTCCGGCGTACGGCAACGACTGGTGGTACGCCGGACTGCTCGCGTTCATGCGCCAGGAGCAGGGGCTGTTCGACGAGGCGATGGACCTCTCCCGCGCGTCGCTCGCCGCCGAGCCCGCCGCCGGTCACTCGGCCCACGCCCGGGCGCACGCGCACTACGAGACCGGGGACCACGTCGCCGGGCTGGCCTGGATGGACGACTGGATCACCGGCGACGGTGCGCGCGCCGACAGCCTCACCCACTTCTCCTGGCACGCAGCCCTGCACGAGCTGTCGACCGGCGACCTCGACGCGGTCCGGCGCCGCTATGACGCCCAGCTCCGGCCGACCCCGGACATGGGCTGCCGCAGCCTGGTCGACTCCGGGTCGCTGCTCTGGCGGTGGGCGCTGACGCCTGGCTCCGGCGCCGTGCCGGGGATCGACGAGGTCCTCGCCCAGGTCGACGAGCGGTTGCTCCGATGTCCGCCCACGCCCTTCATGGGCCTGCACGCGGCCGTCGCGCTGTGTGCCGCCGAGGACGCCTCCGGGCTGGCCACCCTGGCCCGCAGCTGCGCCGGCCACGACGACCCGACGCAGGTCGAGGTCACGGCTCCGCTGGCCCGGGCGATGAGACGGCTCGTGCTCGGCGAAGCCTCCGCCGCGGCGGACGACCTGGCCGCGCTCACCCCGCGACTGTGGCGCGTCGGCGGGAGCGACGCCCAGCGCGAGGTGGTCGAGGAGACCCGGATCTGCGCGCTACTGCGGGCCGGCCGGTACGACGACGCGGTCGCGCTGGTCGACCGGCGCCTCGACCGCCGGCACTGCCGCCGGGACGAGTGGTTCCGCGCCGAGGCGACCTCGGGGACGGCGCTGGCCGGCTGACCGGGGAGCCTAGGCGGCGAGGATCTTGCCGCCCTTGACCACGATCCCCACCTTCTGGAGACCGGCCGGTGCCGGACCAGCCGTCACGTCGCCGGTCTTGGCGTCGTACTGGCTGCCGTGGTGGTTGCACACGATCGAGCCGCCCTCGACCGAGGTGACGATGAAGCCCTGGTGCGTGCACACCGCGGAGAACGCGTCGAAGTGGCCCGCCGTCGGCTGGGTGATCACGACCTTCGCGTCGGTCAGGATCACGCCGCCGCCGACCGGCACGTCGCTGGTCGTCGTCAGTGTCTTGCCAGACGCCGGGCCCCCGCCGGAACCGCCCGATCCGCCCGACTGGTCGGGTGCGGGCTCGGTCGAGCCGGTGTTGTCGCTCCCGCAGCCGGCGAGGGCCACCGCGATGCCGAGCGCCCCCAGACCGTGGAACAGGATCCTGCGGGTGGGACGGGGCTCGTGGTCAGCCATCGGGAGAGTCTCCTTCGGTTGCAGAGTCACCTAGACGCTAACGCGCCGCTGTCAGGAAGCGGCCCGGCGCTTGCTGGGAGTTCGCTGTGAACTTCCTGCCGACCCTTCCGCGCCCGAGCCCCGGGCACCATCGGACGCCCGGGCAGAGGCCTGCCCCTTCGTCGTACGGCCACGGGCCGCGGCCGTCTTCTTCGCCGCCGCCTTGGCCGGGGTCTTCGGCGCTCGAGCCTGTCGTGACCCCGCCGGCCTGCGGGACGCCTTCGTGGTGCGACTGCGCCCCTCCAGCAACGGCGCCAGGAACTGCCCGGTGTAGCTGGTGGGATCGTCGGCGACGTCCTCCGGCGTGCCGGCCGCGACCAGGGTGCCGCCGCGCTTGCCACCCTCGGGCCCCATGTCGATCACCCAGTCGGCGGTCTTGATCACGTCGAGGTTGTGCTCGATCACCAGCACCGTGTTGCCCTGGTCGACCAGCCGGCCGAGCACCAGCAGCAGCTTGCGGATGTCCTCGAAGTGGAGGCCGGTGGTCGGCTCGTCGAGGACGTAGACCGTGCGCCCGGTCGACCGCTTCTGCAGCTCCGAGGACAGCTTCACCCGCTGCGCCTCGCCGCCGGAGAGCGTGGTCGCCGGCTGGCCGAGCCGGACGTAGCCGAGCCCGACCTCGACCAGGGTCTTCATGTGTCGCGAGATCGACGGGATCGCGGCGAAGAAGTCGACCGCCTCCTCGATCGGCATGTCGAGCACCTC
>Ga0111539_10007986_pt1 | contig 13498 bp, 8 predicted proteins | sample RhiMethybrSRZTD1_FD_79667 | JGI IMG/M metagenome (GOLD analysis project Ga0111539, IMG submission 79667) | Populus rhizosphere microbial communities from Tennessee, USA - Rhizosphere MetaG P. TD hybrid SRZTD1 (version 2) (version 2) | ecosystem: Host-associated > Plants > Roots > Rhizosphere >...
CCTCGACCTGATGATGGAAGGCATGGACGGCGAGGCGTTCCGCCGCGTGCAGCTGGCGCACGCCACCTGGTGCGACATCCCGGTCGCGGTGCTGACCGGCGTGCGCGAGAACCCGGAGGTCCTTGGCGAGCGCCTCGGCCTGCCGGCCGACCACTGTCTCAACAAGCCCGCGTCGCCCGATGCCCTGTGCGCGCTCGTGACGCGTCACTGCCTCGGCATGCCCGCGGGCCGCGCGTAGCCGCGCTTCGGACGCTCAGCTCGGCGGCGGCGGTCCCGGGTGCTGCGTCAGCCGGTCGGCGATCTCGAACCACGGCGCCCTGGACTCGGTCCAGATGTGTTCGGACGGCCGGATCCCAGGATCGTCGTCGAGTGTGCCCATGGCCACGATGGCGATGTTCCGCTCGCGATCGAGCCGCGGCATGGGTGAGCCGCAGTCGCGACAGAACGCCTGTGAGAAGTAGCGTGCCTCCGGCAGCTTGTAGGTGACGACGCGATCGGCGCCGCGCGTGAAGCGGACGCCGTCGATGTGCGCGACCAGGTTGCTCGCGTGCGCCGCGCCGCGTGCCTGCCGGCAGCGCGAGCAGTGGCAGTAGCGGGCCATGAACGGCGTCACCTCGACGACGTACGCGACACTGCCGCAGAGGCAGCTCCCGCGCGGGTGCTTGCCCGGGGCGTCCGGTGGCGTGCGATCGGGCTGCGCGGGAACGTCGGTGCCCGGCGGGTAGGCCTCGAACTGCGGCAGCGAGTCCGGGATCTCGTACCAGGGCGCTTTCGAGGCGACGAAGATGTGCGCGCCCGGTCGCTCGCCGGGATCGTCCTCCATGCAGCCCGCCGGAAGGAACACGAGGCCCTCCCACGCGTCGCCCGGCGTCACCGAGCCGCAGGCGGTGCAGAACGGGCGGAAAAATCCCGGCGACGACTCGTAGCGCCTCACGTGCTCGGCGCCGGTCAGGCGAAACGTGTCGCTCGGCGCGGCGACGTAGGTGGCGAACGGCGTGCCGTGGGCCTTCCGGCAGCGCGAGCAGTGGCAGTGCGACATGAACTGCAGCGGGCCGTCCGCGGTCCAGCGCACCGCGCCACAGAGACAGCGGCTCTTGACCATGACTCCGTCTCGCAGCTCCACGTGCATGGAGCAAGGGGGTTCCGACGCACGTGGAGTCTGCCGCTCTGCATCCGGGTCCGGTCGCCGCGCGTACGGACTCCGGAGGACATCCACGATGAGCCCGTTCCGAAGCGTCATGCTGGCGAGCGTCATCTCGACGATCCTCGCCGAGGCGGCGTACGCGGTGAGCATCTTCACCCCACCGGTGATCCCCGACGACGATGGGAGCTTCTTCTGCCTGGCGACGAACGTGAGCACGAGGACGCTCAACATCGTGTTCGAGGTCTTCGACATGAACGGCGGGATGAGCCGGCACATCGGGTTGACCGTTCCGCCGCTGAGCACACGCGCCGCGCCCGGTACGTCGACCGATCGCTTCTGTCGCATCTCGATCGACGGCGGGAGGACGTCGATCCGTGCGTCGGTCCAGGTGCTGTCGAGCAGCTCGGCGATCGAGGCGGTCTACTCGGTTCCGTAGTCCGCCGGCGCTCGTTTCAGGGGAAGAGCGCGCCCACGCCGGGCAGGCACACGAGCAGGACCGCGAACAGCAGGATGGGCATGGCCGCGATCAGCGTGGCGAGCGCGAGAAACCACCCGGCCGCCGCGGTGGCGCCGCCGCAAGTTCCGGACAAGCAACGCCACGCCGCATGCCGCCAGGAGCGGGCTCGTGGCGACGAAGAACAGGGCCGGGCCCTCGGCGTTCGCCGCTGCGGCGAGGAACCAGCCGAGCGCGGGAACCGGCGCGACGAAGTAGTAGAGGACGCGCGCTTCCTCGAGTGTCTTCCTGGCGGATACCCGAGGAACGCCCTGCCCTGCGTCGCTGCCCACGGCCTACGGCTGAGCGGGCGGCACGCAGCGGAACCGCAGGACGTCGCGCTCGCGCTTGGGCTTGCCGTCGCTCTTGGCGACGAACGTCACGGATGCCTTGCCCGGGCGGCGGCCATTTCGGCGGAGCGGCACCACGATCGACGCGGGTGCGCCGCACGCCGGCGTGCTCGCCGGGACCGCGGGCAGCGGGATCGCGAGCTTCGTCGGGGTCGCCTTGAGCGACGTGACGGTGGCGACCTGGCAGCCCGCCAGGGCCTGCGCCACGCAGACGCGGACCGCGAAGCTGCAGGTGCCGTTCGCGGCGCCGTCGGTGTCGCAGGCGGGGTCGCCGTCCGTGCAGTCCAGCCGTCCCGTCGCGATACCCTCGAAGGTCACGTAGCACTCGCTCGCGGCGCTCCCCGTGCCGGGGAACGACGGGGGCAAGGTCGTCGTCGTTGTGCTCGTCGTCGCCCCGGGCGTCGTCGTCGACGTCGAGGTCGCCCCGGGGAGCGACGTGGTCGTCGTGGTCGCCGAGGCGTCCGCGAACTCGAGATCGTCGAAATGGACGATGCTGCTCGCGGCCGCGGTGCTGACCTGGAAGCTCGCGGTGAAGCGGACGCTGTGGGTCGTCGCGTCGATCAGCGCGGTCACATTGGGGAGCGTATGCCAGTTGCCGTCCGTGGAAATCGGCGCAAGGAATGAGGCGCCGGCTCCCGCCGACGCGATGCCGTTCGACCCGGTACAGTCCGTCCCGGTGTACGACTGCGCCGTCAGCGCGACCTGCACGACGTCGCTCGCCGCCGTCCGGTACGCGAACCGGAACGTCTGCATCAGGGTGCTCGGCGGAACCACGATGCAATCGCTCTGCGCTTGGGCGATTGCAACCGACGAATTCGAAAGCGCCAGGCTGAATACGCCGGCGTTCGCCTGCGCCCCGTCACATTTCGCCTGAGCGGCACCGACCGCTGCCCACGACGCCGGCGGCACGTCCTGAACGCAGCTCTCGAAGCCCGAGTTCGGGACGTAGTTCACGGCGTATGCGGGCATGGCGAGGAGCGGTGCGGCGGCGAGCAGCATGTACGTACGGGTGGGCCGGCAGGACGATCCAGTCATCGGACGGCGTATCTCTCGTGACGGACGCTCCGGGTCAAGTCACGACTCGGGATTGCGGATCCAGATGTCATGGATCCGAGGGCATCGACGGCGGGGTGGTCTGCGGAAACGAAAGGGCCCCGGCAGCTCGCGCCGCCGGGGCCCTCGTCAGTTCATCGGTCTCGATAACCGCAGAACGTGTTCGTTGACTTTGACGAAACCCGACTCGGCTAAGGTTGAAGTTGCAGCGTGCCGGGCAGCGAGACCGCGCCCGGCCCGCCGATGTCGGCTGCCCCGTCGATGATGGCATTGAACGACGGTGGGATGCAGAACACGCTGACCATGGTCGCATCGTGCCCGGCGAAGTCGGAGATGTCGCCCGCCGGCGTTCCGATCTCGGTGATGGTCTTGTTGGCGCCGCCGCCGGGGCCGAAGGCGCCCTCGTTGCGCTGCTGGCAGGATTCACGCGACGCGGTGTCGCCGGCGCAGTCGGAATCGCCTTCGCAGGGCGTGGCCGTGCAGACGCCGGGGGCGGTGCAGTCGCCGCTGACGGTGCAGGTCATGCCGTTGCTGGCGCCGCCGACGCAGATGCCGAAGCCGCCGGTGCCGCCGGGGGCGAGCACGTCACGACAGTAGCCGCAGAAGATGCGCTGCTGCCCGCCGTTGGTCTCGGGCTGGGCGACGTCGGTCTGGGTGCCGGTCGAGAGGAGGAACGGCACGGGCAGGTCGCCGACCAGCACCAGCGTGCTGATGCTGCAGCTGTGGCTCGTCGGGAACTGCGGCAGCGCGATGCCGGTGCCGCCGTCGGGCGTGCAGGGGAGCTGGTTGACGTCGTCCATGCCGTTGAAGCCGCCGTTGCACTTGAGGGTGATCGGGTTGCAGATCGGGCAGGGCTGGAGGTCCGTATCGGTCACGCAGGTGCCGCCTCCCGTGCACTGGGGCGCAACGCCGACCGGGCTGCAGAGCGCGCCCGGATTCGTGCCGCCGCTGCACCGCCGCGGCAGGATGTCGCCGGTGAGGAAGGTGCGCGAGACGAGCGGCGCGTCGAGGCGCGCGTTACCGTCGCTGCAGGTGGCCTCGCCGACGACGTCCTGCGCGTACGTGTTGAAGACGCAGGTACTGGTGGCGGGGCTCATGGAGTTCGGGAGCGGCAGCGGCGCGCCGAACTTGCAGCCGGCGCTGGTGCACGTCTCGTCGTCGCCGGTCTGGGTGCTGGTGGTGGGAGAGAGGAACAGCGTGTCCCCCGAGCAGCAGGCGACGTCCATGATGAGCGCCTTCACGGCGTCCGGGTTGGTCTCGGGCAGCGTCAGCGTGCCCGAGCCGCTGCCGATGTAGAGGCCGTTGCACGCGAGGTTCGACTGCACGCCCGCGGCCGTCGTGATGTCGCCGCAGTCGGTCGCCACCGGAGGTCCGTTGCGGAACGTGAGGGTGCCCGGCGTGCTCGCGCCGCAGGTGCAGGCGGCGGCCCCGGTAGCGTCCTTCCGCTTGAGCAGGGTGCCGTCGTTCTTGATCTCCGTGCCGCCGAACGTGGTGCAGTACTGCTTGGAGTCGCTGCCGACCGTCAGCAGAATTGCGACGTCGCCGCCAACCGGCTGATTGAAGTCGACGGCCGCGCCCTTGCAGATGCCCTTGATGATCTTCGGCTTCACCAGAACCGACTTACAGGGATCCGTCAGCGAGCCGGCGCCCTTGTACTTGTAGCCCTTGGAGCCGGCCGGACTGCCGAGGCCCTTCCAGCCGGCCGCCGGTAGCGAGGTGGTGAGCGAGCCCGTGGTGCTCAGCTCGTCCGTGCCGACGAGCTCCTGGATGCGCAGACTCGCGCCCTCGACTGTGGGGTCGTTCGCGGCGCTCGGCAGCGCGAACACGGCTGGGCTGATCGGCTTGGCGATGAACTTCGCCAGCGACCCGGACTTGATGATGAGGATCTTGCCGGGCATCGGCTGCGGCGGCTCGTCGTTGGCCCAGACGGTCCCACCGAATGCGGCGATGCCGGTCAGGACACAGAGCGTGCTGAGAAATCGTTTCATGTCTTCCCCCAGATGTTTCCGCGTCGGTCTTCCGGGGAGTGCGCGACTACCAGTGTTCTCCGTGTTGTTCCGGACCCCCGCGGACTGAGAATCTCGCGCGTCCCGCGCGTCAATTCTCAGTCATGCTAGAACTCGTCATTCGAGTGCGTCAACCAATAGTTGGACTACGCAGGGGTGCGCCGTTGCGCTCCTCTGAGCGCGCTTGCATGAGAAGAAGAACGACTTCCTTCGACCGGTGGGCGTATGAGTATCCGCGCCACCGCTGGGAGCAAGGATACGATCGCTGATCGCTGACCCTGCTCGTTACCAGCCCCGGGACCGCCGACCGACTCGAGGCGGCGTCGTGCAACCGCCCTGCGGACGCGCTGAGGCCATTACTCCCGAACCTCACCGGTCACGACGCTGTTCAGTCTGACCAAGTAGGCACGCTCAAACCGCCAGCTTGCGGCGCCGCACTCGGAACTGACGTTCTGCCGTTCCGGGAGGGACCAGAGCGCGGGGCACCCGGTCCCTCCCGTCGAGCAGCTCGGCATGCGGTGTCCGCGCGGTCGCAACGCACTTCGATGGACACTTTCGCCGTCCGCGACTGGCGAGGCCGAGTGGAAGTCGCCGTCTGTTTACTTCACGCGACGGTCGCGATGCACTCCCGTCTTCAGGTGAGACGCAGTGCGACGTATTTGCCGATGCCCCCCGCCACCGCGGCGATAACCCGCCGACAGGGGCGTGCGCGCAGCTACGCTAAGCTCCCGATCTTGAAGTGCGCCCAGGCTGATTCGAACAGCCGACCTTCTGATTCGTAGTCAGACGCTCTATCCAACTGAGCTATGGGCGCGATGAGGCAGGGCGTTGTAACTGTTGGTGTTGTTGAGGTCAACGGTTGGCTGCGCGTCGCTCCAGATGCCGTCGAGCGTGACTCCGTCGTCGTCAGTCGCAGGTGCCGAGGTTACAGTTCCCGCTGCAGCATGGAACACTGCCGCCGCACGCCGCGCCGGCAGGGAGTACGGCGCCCTGATCGCGACGGCCGCCGACCTGAACGTCACGATGCGACGACGAATCGGTTCTCGCGAGCGCCGTTGCGCTGGTGGTGGCGAACCATGGCCAGGGCCGGCGTCTTCACGACGTCGGGCTTCTCGCTCGCGGACCTCGGCTAGTTAGTGTGCGGCCCAGCACCCATTCAGCGTGGTCTGCAAGTCTCCTCGCCTCGATCGTCCGCGTAAACTTTTTTCTTTCGCATCCCATTCCGCCGCCCCGTATCGTGGGCGCACAATATCCGCGCTTCCAAGCGGTTCGAGGTGGCTCGAGGGCAAACGAGGGCCGCCACGTGGCAGGCCCTAGGGAGGGACCAATGTCGCGCGCACGGATCTTCGCCGCGCTCCTGGGTGCCGTTCTCGTCGTCGGAATCGCCGCGCCCGTCGGAGCACAGAGCAAGTGCAACGCACTGAAGCTGAAGGCCACTGGCAAGAAGACGCTCAAGAAGCTCGTCTGCCATGCCAAGGCGGTCGCAAAGGGTGAGGTGCTCGACGCGGACTGCTTGCAGAGGGCCGAGGACAAGTTCGCGGACGCCTTCGCCAAAGCCGAGGGCAAGAACGACTGCATCGACCTCAACGGCGATGCGGGGTCGATCGAGGCCGAGGTCGACGCGCTGGTCGACGACGTCGCATCCGATCTGGGCGGACCGGGACCGAGCAAGTGCACGAAGAAGAAGCTCCTGGCCGCGGGCAAGAAGACGCTGGGCAAGGCCAAGTGCCATGCGAAGGCGGCGGGCCAGGGCAGCGATGTGGACGCGGCCTGCCTCACGAAGGCGGAGGAAAAGTTCGACAGCGCCTTCACGAATGCCGAGGCGGTGGCCGACTGTGCCGCCCCCACGGGTGACGCCGGGGCGATCGAGGCGAAGATCGACGCCTTCATCACGGACATGGTCGCGACACTCGATCCACCGCCCTGCGATCTCGACAGCGGCACGTTCACCTGCGGAGGGGGCTGCCCTCCCGGCAACGTCTGTGTCTCCTCCGGCGGCGCCGGCAACTGTGCGTGCTTCCCACCGAACTTTCTCTGCGGGACGGCGTGCGGGCCGGCCGCCGGTTGTCCCGGGGGCGATGCAGGCCTCAGGTGCGAGGGGCCCGCGCCCGGATGCGGCTGCTGCCTCGTGGCCGGTAGGCCGTGCGCCAATCCGGGCGACTGCTGCTCGGCAAGCTGCGTGGCCAACTCCTGTATGTGACGAAGGGCGCAGGGGCGGCGGGGCGGCACCCTGCCGCCCCTGCGCGGCCGGGTGCTCGTGCTCAGCGCCGGCAGCGGTCGCCGTACAGCATCGGCCAAAGCATCCGCCGTTCGAGCGCGGGCTGGGAATGGACGATACTCTCCTATGCGCGCCGCTCGGCCCCGCGGGTCCCTGCGTCCCCTGCTCGCGACCACGCTGATCCTCCTCTGGATCGTCGTGCTCGGGACGGCCGTGCCCTTCCCGCTCTTCGTCTCGCTGCGTGAGGCGCTCGAGCCGACGGTGCCGCCTCTGATCGGCGTCGTGAAGCCCTACATCGCGTCGCTCGTGGTCATGGGCTCGCGCGTTGCCGTCCTCTTCACCGGCCTGCTCGCCGGCTCGCTCGGGTTGGAGATGGCGGAGCCACCCGCGGTCGACGCCTGGATGGTCGCGGCGCAGCGCATCGGGGCGTTTACCGGGATGGTCACGGCGGCAGCGTTCCCGACGTGGTGCCTCGCGGTCTGGGCTCGGCGTCGCCAGAGCGCGGCGCAGCGGCCTCCGAGCATGCGTCAGGTCCCGCTGGCCATCGCGCTCGCCTGGACCATCGTCGTCGCCCGGCCGCTGATCGCGGCCGTCGGTGAGGTGGTGTTCCCGGTCGACACCTGGCTCATGCTGCCCTCGGTGACGGCGGCGGAGAAGCCGGAAGAGGCATCCGAGAAGTGGTGCGCGTTCCAGCTTCACTCCAGCGCCTTCGCCTGCGAGGCGGACCGGATGGCGACGCAGACGCGGAAGGACGAGAACCACAACGGCTACGGCTTCGCCGGCGCGCGCTGTGTCTCCGCCGCCGACGTTCCGCACCCCGACTGCGACGCGACGAGCCCGCCGGCCGGGCAGCCGACCAGCTGAAGGGCTACGCCGCCGGTCGATCAGACCGCGGGAATCCCGCGCGCGCGAGCGCGTCACGGAGCGGCAGCCCCCGGAGGCGCGCCGGCACGCTCCCGCCGAGGTCGTCGAAGATCGCGTACGCGACCGGGGTGACGATGAGCGTCAGGAGAAGCGACAGCGACTGGCCGCCGATCACTACCACGGCGATCGTATAGCGCTCCTCGGCGCCCGGTCCCGTCCCGAGGGCGAGCGGCAGCATGCCGGCGACGAGCGTCAGCGTCGTCATCAGAATCGGCCGCAGGCGGTCGCGGCTCCCCTGGATGATCGCCGCCGAGCGCTCGATGCCCTTCGCGCGGAGCTGCTTGATGTGGTCGATCTGCAGGATCGAGTTCTTCTTGACGACGCCGAAGAGCACCAGGATGCCGAGCGCCGAGTAGAGGTTCAACGTGTTGCCCGCGAGCCAGATGGACAGGAGCGCGAACGGCACGGCGAGCGGCAACGCCAGGAGGATCGTTACCGGGTCGATCAGGCTCTCGTACTGCGCCGCGAGGATCATGTACATGAACGCGATCGAGAGCAGGAACGCCCACACGAACTCGCCGAACGTGCGCTCGAGCTCGCGGCCGCGGCCGGAGATCGCGGTCGAGTAGCCGGGCGGAAGGTTCAGCTCGGCCGCCGCCGCCTTCAGCACCTCGATGCGATCGCCGAGCGCGTAGCCGGGCGCGACGGTGGCGCGGATCGCGGCGACGCGCTGGCGGTCGAGGCGGTCGATGCGCGACGCGGTCGCGGCGGGATCGACGCGCGCCACGCTGTCCAGGCGCACGAGGGCCCCGCCGGCCCGTGGCACGTAGAGGCGCGAGATCGTGGTCGGGTCGTTCCGGTCGCCATCCTCCAGGCGCACCTGGACGTCGTAGTCCTCGTTGACGCTCGGGTCGACGAAGCGTGACAGACGCTCGTCGCCGCCGACCATGAGGCGCATCGCCAGGGCTATGTCCTCCACCTGCACGCCGAGGTCCGCGGCGCGCTCGCGGTCGATGACGATCCGCAGCTCGGGCTTGTCGAGCTTGAGGGTCGTGTCGGCGTCCGCGAAGCCGCCGATCTCGAGGATGCGCGTCCGCAGGCGCTCCGCCGCGTCCGCCAGGACCTCGAGCTCCGGGCCCTTCAAGTTGAAGTCGATGTCCACGGGCGCGCCGCCGAGGTTGAACGACTGGGCGTTGCGGACCGAGATGCGGAGATCCGGATAGGCGCGGAACTTCGCGCGCAGCGCCTGCATCACGTCGCGCTGGGTGTAGTTCCCGCGGAAGGCGGCGAAGGGGTCCAGGCGGAGGACGCCGCCGACCAGGCGCGAGAGCGAGAAGTAGCGCTCCTCGTGCGGCGCGATGCGGACGTAGGCGGAGCCCGTGTTGACGTTCCCGAGGAAGCTCCCGCCCGCCTTGGTGAGCACCGTCTGGACGCCCGGGGTGTCCCGCATGTCGCGCCAGAGGACACGCATCGTGTCGTCCATCGCGGCGACGCTCGCGCCCTCCGGGGCCGAGACGGACACGTCGAACTCCGCCTCGTCGACGTCCGACGGGACGTACTCCTGCCGGATGACGGCGTAGAGCGGGATCGACGAGAAGATCACGACGCCGGCCAGGATGGCGACGAGCCGCGGCCGGGCGAGCGCCCAGGCGAGCCAGCGCGCGTAGCGCGCGTCCAGCCGCGCGTAGGCGCCGGTCCGGGACCGCGCGCGCTCCTGCGACTCGTCGCGGTGCAGGAGACGTGCGCTCATCGTCGGCGTCAGCGTGAACGACACGAGGAGGCTCACCAGCACCGCCGCCGCCGCCGTGATGCCGAACTGGTAGACGAAGCGCCCCGAGACGCTGGACATGAACGACACGGGGACGAAGACCACGACCAGGCTGAGCGTCGTCGCGAGCACCGCCAGCCCGATCTCCGCCGTGGCGGCGCGCGCCGCCTCCATGGGCGGCATCCGCTTCTCCTCGACGAAGCGGAAGATGTTCTCCAGGACCACGATGGCGTCGTCGATGACGATGCCGACCATCAGCACGAGCGCGAGCATGGTGACGCTGTTCAGCGTGAAGCCGAGCGGCCACATGCACGCGAAGGTGGCGATGACCGACGCGGGGATGGCCACCCCGGCGATGATCGTCGAGCGCCAGCTGCGCATGAACATCAGGACCACGAGGCACGCGAGCACGCTCCCGAGGATGAGGTGCGTCGTGATCTCGTAGAGGGCGGCGTAGATGTAGCGCGACTGGTCGCGGATGATCTCCATGCGCACGTCGGGCGGGAGCTCGGCCTTGATGCGGGCGAGGTTCTCCTTCGCGGCCTCGATGACGGCGACCGTGTTGGCGCCCGACTGCCGCGTCACCTCGAGCGTCACCGTCGGCACGTCGTCCAGCCGCGAGACCGAGCGTTGCTCCTTGGTGCCGTCCTCGGCCCAGCCGACGTCGCGGACCCGGATCGGCGTACCGTCCCGCGTCGCGATCACGAGGTCCTCGAAGGCCGCCGGATCCGTCAGCCGCCCGAGTGTCCGGAGGCTCCGCTCGCGGGCGCCGCTGGTCACGTTGCCGCCGGGGACCTGCGCGTTCTGGCGGAGGACCGCGTCGCGGACCGCCGTGATGGGGAGGCCGCGCGCGGCGAGCCGGTCGGCGTCGACCCACACGTTGATGGCGCGCTCGAGTCCGCCGGTGATCTCGACGGCGCCGACGCCGCGGGCACGCTCGAGCTGCTCCTTCACCACCCGGTCGGCGAAGTCCGTCAGCTCGCGGAGCGGGCGGTCGGCCGACAGCGCCACGGTCATGACCGGCGTCGACTCGTTGTCGAACTTGGAGATCGTGGGCGGGTCGAGCTCGTCGGGCAGGTCGCCGAGGGCCGCCGAGACGCGGTCGCGGACGTCCTGCGCCGCGACGTCTCCGTCGCGACCGAGATCGAAGTTCCCGAGGACGAAGGTGGCGCCGGGGCCGGAGACCGAGCGCAGCTCCTCGAGCCCCTCGACCGTGTTCATGGCCTGCTCGAGCGGCTCGGCGACCTCGGTCTCCATTTCCTCCGAGGCCGAGCCTGGGAGCGTGGCCCGCACGCGGACCTGCGGGATGTCGACCACGGGGAAGCGGTCGACGCCGAGGCCGAAGTACGCCGCGGCGCCCGTCACCACGAGCGCCATGATGAGCATCGTCGCGAAGACGGGCCGGCGGATGCAGACCTCGGCGAGCTTCTGCACGCGCTACTCCACCGCGACGGGCTGCCCCGCGGTGAGATTCCCGGGCTCGGCTACGACGGCCTCGCCCGCCGTGAGCCCGGTCAGCACCTCGACGCGGTCCCCCGCACGGCGGCCGATCTGCACGCGCTTCTCGACTGCCCGCCCGTCGACGACCGTCACCACCTTCGTCACGCCTGCGAAGCTGACGATGGCCGACGCGGGCAGGAGCACGACGCTCTCCTGCGGATCCACGACGATGTCCGCAGTCGCGAAGGCCCCCGGTCGGAGCGCGCCGTCCGGATTCGGGATCTCGGCCTCGATCATGAGCGTCCGCGTGCCCTCGTCGACGGCGGGGCTGAGGCGCACGAGGTTTCCCTCCGCCGCCGTGCTCGTCCCCTCCTCGCGGAGGTGGACGCGCTGCCCCGTGCGTATGCTGGCGGCGTCACGCTCCGGCACCGCGAGACGGAGCCGGAGCGGATCCATGCGGACGATCGTCACGACGGCCTGCCCCACCTCGAGGTAAGCGCCGACGGAGAGGTGCCGCTCGCGGACGGCGCCGTCGAACGGCGCCCGGAGCGTCGCGTCCGCGAGCCGCTGCTGCGCCAGGCCGAGCGCGGCCCGCCGCTCGGCGACGATCGCCTGCCGGTTCCGGACTTCCTCGAAGGCCTCCTGCAGCCGCGCCTCGGCGACGCGGAAGTCGGCGTCCACCTGATCGAGCTCGGACTTCGCGAGGATGCCTTCCTGGTGCAGGGTCGTCAGACGCTCGCGCTGGCGGCGCGCCTGGTCGACGACGGCGCGCGCCTGGCGCACGAGCGACGTCTTCTCCGGTTGGATGGCATCGCCCGCGCCGTCGAGCGTCACGCCGAGCCGCGCGCGCGCCTGCGCGAGCGCGGTCTCCGCCTGCTCGACGCGGAGGCGGAAGTCGGTCAGGTCGAGCACCGCGACCACGTCGCCATGATGCACGACGCTCCCGAGGTCGACGGGCAGCTGATCGAGGCGGCCCGGCACCTTCGTATTGAGGACCACCTGATCCTCGGCGGCGAGCGTTCCCGTCACGGTCACCACGCGGGGAAGGCTCCCGGCCTCGGCAGGCACCAGACGCACGGCGCGCGGGGAGTCGAGCTTCGCCTTGGCCGTGGCGTCGGCCTCGTCCTGCCCGCAGGCGGCTACCAGGACCGGGAGCAGAACGGCACCGAGGCGGACGGCCCACGAAATGGGGTTCCGGCACGGTCCCACGGTCAATGTTAGAGCATGCCGCCGGGCCAGAAGCGACTTTCGTTCACACGAGGGGGACTCTGTCCCCCTCCTCGACGCGGCTAAGCCGCGTCGAGCCTCCACCCCCAGCTCGCTGCGCTCGGCCGCGCGCGGACGCGGGGAGAATGTTGGGCCACGCCTCTTACCCCTCTCCCAGCCAGGCCCGGGTCTCGGCCGCCCGCGGTCGCTCGAGGACTTCCTCGGGCGGGCCATGCTCGACGATCCGGCCGCCGGCCAGTACGGCCACGTGGTCCGCCACGCGGCGGGCGAAGCCGACGACGTGCGTCACCACGACCATGGTCTGCCCGGCCGTCGTGAGGTCGGACACGACCGCCAGAACATCGGCCGTGAGGCGCGGATCGAGCGCGGAGGTCGGCTCGTCGAGCAGCAGCACGACGGGCTCCATCGCGAGCGCGCGCGCGATCGCGACGCGCTGCTGCTGGCCGCCGGAGAGCGTCTGCGGCATGGCGTCCGCGTGCGCCGCGAGGCCGACGCGGTCGAGGAGCGCCCGCGCGCGCGCCTCCGCGGCGTCGGCGGCGAGGCCGAGGACTCGTCGCGGCGCCTCGACCACGTTCGCGAGCGCGGTCAGGTGCGGAAAGAGGTGGAAGCTCTGGAACACCATGCCCACCTTCTGGCGGACGGCGCGGAGCGCCGCGGCGTCCGTGCGCTCGCACATCCCCGGCCGCAGCCGGAGGCCCGCGACCACCACCTCGCCGGCCTGGAACGGGGTCAGATAGTTGAGCGCGCGGAGAAGCGTTGTCTTTCCCGCTCCCGAGGTGCCGACGACGGCGAGCACCTTGCCGCGCGCCGCCTCGAGGTCGACACCCGCCAGGACCGGGCGGCCGCCGAGCTCCGTGCGGAGGCCGCGCACGCACAGCACGGCGTCGTCGTTCATGCGGGCGCCGGAGCGAGCCGCCGCTCGAGCCGACGGGCGA
>Ga0111539_10007987_pt1 | contig 13498 bp, 12 predicted proteins | sample RhiMethybrSRZTD1_FD_79667 | JGI IMG/M metagenome (GOLD analysis project Ga0111539, IMG submission 79667) | Populus rhizosphere microbial communities from Tennessee, USA - Rhizosphere MetaG P. TD hybrid SRZTD1 (version 2) (version 2) | ecosystem: Host-associated > Plants > Roots > Rhizosphere >...
CCGGTCTCCTTGTCTTTCCATCGGCTATACAACCCTGCCATTGATCTGACTTTTTGATCCCGGAAGGTTACATGATAAGGTATCTTAACAGTGCCTTGTTCGTCCAGCCAACGCCACTCAAAAAACCCGGTTACTGGAATAAGACATCGCTGACCATTTTTGATGGCATCTTTAAACGATGGTTTCTCATACATTTCTTCAGAGATACAATTCAATGTTTGCGTCCGTAAGATCATGGCCTTCTCTCTGTCCGTCATGTAAAAAGGAATAAGTCCCCACTTAAACAACTTGAAATTTACGGGATCACCTGTCGTGATGACAGGACTAGGCAGATAATCAAAACCGTTTTCATGATATCGGTAGAAGCCATCCTCTTTGAAGCTTTCTAATGTTTTGAGACACCACTTCATTTCAGAAAGCTCCTGCTTGGTATAAAAACTCGGCAATGCATCCTTTTGCGAATATTGTATCAGCTGGTTGTTAAGCGCCTTGGGTTCACCAAGACCCATTTCCAAAAGCTTTTCATCTTTCTTTAGCAGCGCTGTAAATTGTTCCTTTACCAGTTCAAGGTCGTCCTTGATAGCATGAAATGACGCTGAATAATGGTCCATTAGATCGATAAACTTTTGGACTTCTGATTTATGGTAACACATAAGATTTGCTTGATTAAGTGTGTCTTTCCTTCCATCTGAGAACCGCTACGAAATTGGGTTGAATGAATGTAATATTATTAAAAATAGGGACTTCGGCCATTACGAAGCCAGTCTAAATGTTATTCAAAAATTGTGAAATCTTGCTGCAACTCAAGTGGGCGACCATCTAATTGGTTTTGCATGAGGAGGTAAGGCAAAGCCATAACTTGGTTGTGTGAGTTGGGTTCTTGGGAAGTTTACCAAAAAAAATCAGCATCAGGGGATCACCATGATGCTGATTTAAAACGAATGTGACTCATGAAGGTGTGGTTACTTCTTTGCGGCAAGCAATTCGTCCAAATTGTCGTGTGCTGCCGTGAAGCCTTCCTGGAATCCCAATTCGATAATTTTTTCCATATCTTCTTTGCTGCTGTAAGTAATTTCGATTTCAACTTTTGTTCCTTCAGGCGAAGGTTTAAAAGTCACTTTCCAATTCATGCGTGGAAACTCGGTGTTAATGTTTCCAGCCTCATCAGCAAAAGCATCCAGCCCTTCATAACTTTTTTGTGGAACAACTTTATGATATTCGGCCATTGCCCAGTGTTTCTCACCATCAGGGCCGAGCATGCAGTAGACCCACCGGCCGCCTTCACGGAAATCCATAGATTTTGTTTTTGCTTTCCATGGCTTTGGGGCCCACCATTGATCCAATAATTTCGGGTCGGTCCACGCGTTCCATACGTCCTCGACGGTTCCTGTAAACTCTCGCGTGATAAACATCTTGTTGTTAACAACGTCTTTGTTGATCGTCGTCTTCATGATTTTTTCTTCTGTTGTCTTCATGATTTTTTCTTTTTGGTTTTAAGATTTCGTAATACAATGTCAAGGTTGGTGAATCGTTCCTCCCACAGGGCGCGGAAGGGTTCAAGCCATTTGTCAACTTCTTTCATTCTCTGCGCATTAAAGTGATAATAAATTTCCCTGCCAGTTTGTTCTTGTTTTACAAGTTTACATTCCGTTAAAATTTTGATATGCTTTGAAACAGCCTGTCGGCTGCTGTCAAAATGCTCCGCCAGCGCGTTGGGCGTCATTGCTTTCGAAGCAATTAGCATAAGGATATCACGACGGGTGCGATCCGCAATTGCTTGAAATACATCTCGTCTCATAAGTTTTTGGTAGTTGTTAATGTGCTACCGATTGGTTGCAAATATATGTGCAATCGATCGGTTGCGCAAGAGAATCTTAAATTATATTTAAGAATTTTTACCGGGTCCGGATTTTAGCTAATTAGGAAAGCAATTCTGGTGGCGGACCGGCCGGTCTGGATTTATCTTCGGGAAGAGGCACGAATTCGTGATTATCAGAGGGCGGCAGTATTATTCGTCCTTCTTTCCAATCCGATTTAGCCTGGTCAATCCGCTCTCTGCGGGAGGAAACAAAATTCCACCAAATAAACCTTTCGCCTAACGGTTCGCCACCCAGTAACATCAACGTCGTTGGCTCATTGGCTATTATTGTGGGGTCAACGCTTTTATTAAAAACGAGCATCTGTCCCACGGCATAACTTTTCTCCTCAACCTCAACGCTACCCTTGACCACATAAATGGCGCGCTCCGAATGTTCCTTCGGCAACCCAAATCGAGTTCCTTTGTCGAGTATTACGTGAAGGTAAAATAACGGAGAATGTGTTTTCACGCTGCTTTTCAATCCAAAAGCGTTACCGGCGATGAGTCGCATCCAGACCCCCGTATCAGTAAATATTGGTAATATGTCCGGTTTATAATTATTAAAAGAAGGAATCGACTCTTCATCTTTTTCGGGGAGCGCTACCCAGGTCTGAATCATTTCCAAATTTCCTCCAGCCAATGCGGACGGATCTTCGAATCGCTCCGAGTGAGCTATGCCTTTTCCTGCTGTCATCCAGTTTACTTCGCCTTGTCGTATTACCTGTTCAACACCGAGACTGTCGCGGTGCGTTACCTGACCCCCAAATAAATAACTAACTGTCGAAAGCCCTATATGAGGATGCGGCAGAACATCCATGGATTTTGCTTGCTGCGGTTGAACAGTTACTGGTCCAGCATGATCCATAAAAATAAATGGACCGACCATTCTTCTCATCCTGAATGGAAGAATTCTGCGTACATCCATACCAGGAGCCAGGGAGGCTTTACGTGCTTCAATCACTAAGTCTAGCATAACTACTCCTCTTGTTTTTTGAAATAAACCTTAAAGACCGTTCCTTCTCCGACCTTGCTTTCCAGTTCGATTTTTCCTCCTAAGGCAAGGATTTGTGTTTTCACCAAATACAATCCTAAGCCTTTGCCTTCGACATGGGTATGAAAACGCTGATACAATGTGAAAACTTTGTCTTTATACAACGTTGTATCTAGACCAAGACCGTTGTCACTTACGGTTAGACATACATAGTCATCTACTGGTTGTGTCGAGAGCGTAATAACAGGAACGCGATCCGGATGCCGGTACTTAATGGCATTACTTAACAGATTTTGAAAAACACTTTCAACGTAGGGTTTCACACTTCTTATTTTAGGAGCGATTGAAAAATCGGCCTTGATGATACACTTGGTATCTTCGATTTCTTTTTCAATGTAGTGTTTTACACGAGACAACTCATCATCCAGGTTCACGTCAGAAATAAACGAGTGATTATTTTTCCGAATCTCTAAAATGGTATTCAGGTCGCGCACTACGCGATCCAGTTCTTTTGCTGTGGAAACCATCTTTTGAGCCACCCCATTTGCTTCATGATTATTTCCTCTGGATTCAAGATCAAGGATATGACCAAGGCCCAACAGTCGGGCAACGGGTGCACGCAGGTTATGCGCTGATATAAACGCAAATTGTTCCAGCTGTTGATTGTACTCTACTAATTCTTTTGTTCTCGACTGGACCTCCATCTCCAGGTTTTCGTTCCGCAGTTTGATTTCCTCGTTTTGCTTTTCGATGGTTTTGCGCGCGTCTTCCAGTTTTTGGTTTTGCGCCCATACAACATCGCGTTGGGTCATGACTTCTTCCTGACTCTGTTTTAGCTCCTCATTTTGAGTTTGGATTTCTTCCTGGCGCTCTTGGAGCATTTCATTTTGACGGATGACAGCAGCATTCAACTCTGTGAGTTCGCTCGTTCTTTCCTGTACCAATGCGCTCAGTTTTTTGTTTTGATTTGCTATGCGTCTTGTCCGGTATCGATAAAATAAGATGGTCGATCCCACCACAAATACCGTTAGAAGGCCTCTAAACCAAACGGTCGCCCACCATGCTGGTAACACATGAATAATTAATGACGTCCCCTGTTCATTCCAAAGGCCATCGTTGTTGCTGGCTTTTACGGTAAAAATATAATCTCCTGGATCAAGATTGGTGTAGGTGGCAGACCGTTGCTGTGCGGCGCTCACCCAATCTTTGTCGAATCGCTGCAGTTTGTACGCATATTCGTTGCCCTGGGGGGATGTGTAGTTTAATGCTACAAAACTTAGCGTGATAAAATTGTATTTGGCGGGCAACCATATTTCTTTGGTTTCGCCGATAGGTTTGTCTAGAATTTTGTGTTCACCACCGGCAAAGACCGACTTATTAAAAATTTTCAAGTCAGTGAGTATGACAACTGGCGCAACTGGATTTTGTTTGATGCTATCGGGATGGAATACAACGAGCCCGTTAATGCTTCCAAAATACATTTTACCATTTGATGTTTTGAGCAATCTGGGAACGAATTGATTGGCTGGTAGGCCATCCTCCATCTCAAAAATATTCGATTTTCTTTTTCCTAAATTATACTGAACAATTCCTTTGTTTGTTGCAAGCCAAAAATTGCCGTGATCGTCAGTAGTCATGCCGTTAACACTGGTTTCCGGTAGTCCATCTGCTGTCGTTAATGAAAAGGTAGAAGCATTGTCCGGGTTGTAGCATTGTATGCCCTCATTTCCGGAAACCCAGATTCTATTCAGCGAATCTGCAAAAATACTTTCATTGCTTTTGCTATCAAGGCCGCCTGGCAATGGAACAAACTTCTTCGTTGAGAGATCCATTCGGCTTAACCCGTTCCCCCAGCCCCCAAGCCAAAGAAAGTTCTTGCGATCAATGTAAAGGGAAACAACATTTTCTTCGGAGAGACCGTGTTGAGGTCCGTAATTAATAAACTTTGATGATTTTTTATCAAAGATGCTAAGACCATTTCCGACAGACCCTATATATAGCGTGCCTTCCTTGTCTTGGAGAATCCGCCACAAATTATTTGACGCGATACTTGAGGGATCATCCGCGTGATGTTGATAACGTTTGAATTTTCCGGATCGGATATCCATTCGTGCCAGGCCGCCTCCCCACGTAGCAATCCAAAGGCATCGATCCATTTGATCCCACAACACATCCACTAGAAAATTGCTGGGTATACTTTGCGGATCGTTGGCATCATATTGATACGATTTAAAAGTTCCTTTTTCTTCGTTAAAAAAATTTAAGCCGCCACCGTCTGTTGCAACCCAGAATCCGTGGCCAGGCTGTTCCGCAATGGCATTTATTTTATTATGACTCAGACTAGTTTTTTCCTCATAGATATGCTGATATACGACAAACGGTTTTCTGAATCGATCATAAAAATCAACCCCGCTTTTATTTGTACCTATCCAGATATTGCCGGACAAATCCTCATATATGGAGTATATAGAATTGTCGCTTATACCTTGCAGATCCGAATCGTTTTGTTCGTAATGATAAAAATTATTCTTCGAACGGTCCCAAATATCTAAACCTCCGTTCTCCGTACCGAGCCAGAGTCTGCCTTGTCTGTCCTGCGTTATACATTTAATGACGTCGACATTTATGGTATTCGTGTCGTTGTCACGGTGTACATAACGGGCGAAATTTTGACTAACGTGATCGTATTGATTTAACCCACCTTCTGTAGCTACCCAGATAATACCATCAGCATCTTGAAAAATGTCGAACACAACACTGCTGCTTAAGCTTGTTTTATTATTTGGTTCATGCTTAAACTGCTTTATAGTTTTGTGGGATTCATCCATGACGGCGATGCCCGCCCTGGAGCCAATCCATAAATTACCATCACCATCTACGATTAGGGAAGTGATGTCCGTCAAGTTTTTGTGAAGCTGATAGTGAATGAATTTATTTTGCTTGCGATCGAAATAGTCGAGGTAACCGGTTGTGAGTGCGATCCAGAAATTACCATGTTTATCCTCAAGAATTTTGTTGATCAATCCACCACTGATGCTATTGTTATCTGAGGGATCATGCTTGTAAGAGGTAAAAGTATTCGTTGCACGATTAAAACGACTCAGGCCACCTCCAGTACCAACCCATATGACGCCATCGTGGTCTTCAATAATACAAGACGCAAAATTCTGAATCAGAGACGTCGAGTCTTTGCTATCGTGAAGAAATATGGTAAAATCATAGCCATCAAACCTGTTCAATCCCTCCAAGGTGCCAAACCACATAAAGCCTTGACGGTCCTGAAGAATTGCGATAACATGATTTTGGGAAAGTCCTTGAACGGTGGAATAATGCTTAAAGGGAATGTACGGTTGCTGTGCCGTTGCGTTTGAAAAATGGAGACAGAGGAAAATCAACACCAACGCTTCCGCAACACGGATACCTGATTTGTCTCGCATAGTAATGATGACACTTGAATTGAAAGGAGCTCCCAACTGGAATATACGCGAAAACCTTAACAGTTGAAAGTGTAAGAATGCAACCAATTCATATACACTAGCGCCACATCTCATCTGCATCGCAACTCGTAAGTGGAATTTAAACTAATCATAAAGTAAACTGTTAAAAGTGTACACGGCAACAAATTCAAATTTGTTTATACTGAGATTGCGTTAAAAAAATTCGGCTATGAAATGGATTAATTATAAATTCCCCTAAGGAAGTATCAAGTTGTTGGAACCCAAACAAGAATAAAGATGAAAAACCCTGTCCTGGAAAATCATGCAGCAGCTTTTGCACCTCAACTCTATATGGAAGATCTTCCCCGTGCCATCGAATTCTATAAGAGCGCGTTTGGAGCAATAGAGGTCAGGCGTTTATTTAATCCTGATGGTAGCGTTCACGTGGCGGAGATGTCCATCCCCCCTGCGTTGTTCAGGCTACATCAGGAAGTTTCCAGAGTTAGAGAATACAGTCCGGATACACTCGAAGGCACTACTGTTGTTATCGGCCTGCTTGTGGATGATCCCGACGAAATGGTCGCCAACGCTCTCGCTGCAGGAGGTAAAGAGATCAGTCCCGTCAAGGACTATGAATATGGTTACCGTCAAGGAACAATACAGGATCCTTTCGGGCATCATTGGCTTTTAGAAAAACATATTGAAAAAGACAATTCGGAATATTTTAAGCGCAAGGACGCTAAGGCACAAAGGTAGTGGTATTGAGTAGCATCCTCGTCCAATTGAATATCCAACATCCAACTCCCGTGCTGCCGGCAGCAATGGTGAATTTCCAACAACGCTTAGCGACCGGATCCTTGAGCGTTGAATATTGAGTGTTTGTCAAACTCAGAATAATCAATAATCAATATTCAATATTCAAATTGAATACCAACGCCAATTTTCAATTTCAAGACGCTTGGCTACCGAATTCGATCATCATTCATCATTCGATATTCCTTGTTCGATCTTAATATCGAATATCAAACATCGAATGTCGAATTTCGAACGACGCTTGGCTACCGGATCCTTGAACGTTGATTATTGAGTGTTTGTCAAACTCATGATATTCAATATTCAATATTCAATATTCAACGACGCTCGGCTACTACTCCGATCGTTATTGGTTATTGGATATTCCTTGTTGGATATTTATGATTTTATGTAAGCCACAAAAAGCTCAAGACGCCAGGAACACGGCTTTAGTTAGCGCTTTGCAGTCACCGGCGCTTTCTTCTTAATGGACCCAAATGGTCCAAGCTTATGTTGCTGTTCGGTGAAACCATCAGCATAAGGACCGAAAGGATGATCAAAAGGCTTTGTAGAAATGTCAGGCCAATCGCCTGGAAAGGTTTTGTGTGGTCTAGGCATTGAGTTGATGTACGCCGCGACATCCCACGCTTCCTCGTCTGTGAGAATGGGATTATCAAAGGTTGCGCCGTTCGGCATGTTTGCTTTTACATAGCCGGCAAAACGGGATAAGCGGAATAAACCTGCACCCGTATTGTAACTTGAGGCGCCCCACAGCGGGGGATACTTCCACTCAAAATTGTTTTCATACCTGACACCCATACCATCTTTACCGTGGCAAAGAACGCATTGGTTTTCAAATACAATTTTTCCTTTTTCAGGAGATGCTGCGCGATCAAGAAGAGGAAGGTCCCAGAGACCGACGCCCTTAGGGGCAACACCCTTTTCGACATCTTTGCCAACCCAGGAGATGTACGCCACAAATGCATTTAATTCGCGGCTTCCGTCTTTCAAAGGCTGTCCGTTTAGACTACGTTGGATGCAATCATTGACTCTTTTCTCAATCGTTTCAATGGCGCCTGATCGTGCTCTGAATTTCGGATAGGTCGATGAAACGGCGCTATAATTATTGCCAAACACTTTTTTACCTGCCTTCAAATGACAGTTCTGGCAATTCATTCCATTGCTTATCTGCATTACCTTTCCCTTGGGGCCCAGGTAAAGAGCAGTATGGGCAACCAGTTCGCGGCCATAGCGAATCAAGTCACCTTCGGGCGTTTGCGGGATAGAAAGCGAATCGGGAGGCGCCCAGAAAGATGGGATTTCTGCAGATTTTTGAACGGGACCATCCTGCTTCTTTTGATCGGACGCTTGCAAACGTTCAGTCAAAAATGGAAGGACGGCCAACGTTGCCGCCATCAAAATAATAGTTACCAGAACCAACGCGACGCAACGATTTGAATTCTCGACAACGCGTAAAAATTGATGATGCTGATCCATCGCTTCAAATTAGTGATGGGCTTCTTTTATGTATCCCCATCCTTCACCTTGTTTCATAACAATTTCCAGGATACCATCTGGAACCGTAACGACCCCAGGCAACAGCTGACTTTTGTCAATATTGTGTCGCTTCATGGCTTGTTCACAAGCTACAAAGGAAACATTTTTTTTTGTACATGCTGTTTCAATATCTTTTGATACCGTGGATTGATCTTTCACGAACATAGAAACTGCTGCGCCATAGACGACCACCTCAAAATTGGAATTTGGATAAGACGTTGCCATACCGTTCACGTGGCGTAAGACCGCTTGATGGGTTAATGTATCTTTGCTGGTGACATCGAAGACTATTTTGACAGGTTTGTTTTGTCCGTAGGCTATCGCTGAAAGTCCCAGCAGCATTAAAACAAAATATTTTTTCATAGGACTATTCGATTTTAAAAGAAGTCCCGGAGAATAGTTTTCTCCGGAACCACCAGAATATTATCCGCCAGCATAACAATAACCGCATCCTTTTTCCTGAGCTCTACCAACTGCCCAGACGCCAGAAGGCACTACTTGAATGCCAGGAAGCAGACCAGCCACCCAATCTTTCTTGACATCTTCTGGATTTTGATTCATACTTTTAGCAACGAAGCCACTGTATACCGAGAGTGCTAAATCACAAACACAGAACATGGCGCCTCGCGCCTGCAGCTTCTTAACACCATCGATGCCTGGTAGCGGAAAATCTGCTCCCTGCGGATCAAAGTATGGATTCCGAACGGCCGGAGCTTTTGTATTGTTGTCGTCGATTTTGAAGACTTCTCCAAATTTGTATTTTTCCCACAGCTTGTCTTCCATAGCTATAGGTATACCGTTATGACGGAGTACAACAACTGCGGTTAAATCAGTGTCTGCAGATCCAGTTTGATTATTGGTCTGGTAAAAAGCCCATGACCAGATAATTGGAAAACCACCATGAGGTTCAGGAGCATCATAAATAATACGATGTTTGCCTTTCACTTTTTTAAACCAGTCTTCGGCATCAGCAACCAGCCTGGTGTCGGCGGGTGCGGCAAAAGAAGTGGTTGTAATACCGGCGAGAAGCGTAGCGGCACTAGCAGAAAGAGTTCCAACAAACTCTCTGCGGGAGGGGAGATAATCAATCGGTTTCATTTCTATTAAAATTAAAATTAGGGTTCAACTTTGTATCAAATTGTTAGCGAAGAAAAATAAACTACCTAAATATTTTGGTCAGCCAGGAGACCAACACGTAAGAAATATAGGCTCCAAAGTTCGATCATTGAACTTTGTTTAGCACTCCCTGCTTTCCTTGATTTTATTTCTTACCAAAATTTCCAAATAGTCCAATCATCAAATCATCGACTCGTCGTTCTCACGTATCATTCCATATTTTGCTTTCTCTGAACCGCTGTTGCGGTCTCTTATTTCGTTGACCCGCTGATTGAACGACTTGCGCAACTGCTCTCGGCATGAAGATTCTATGGATCGGTGATTACTGAGATTACATAGAACTCCCGGAACGTTCTTGGGCTATCGAAAGGAACGATTAATTTAGGAATAACTAATCATAATGCCAGTACGCTTCGTTAAAAAATTAGTTCCTTTTTCCTGGAACCTAAATTGTGTCATGGACAAGTTGTATTCATGTGGCGAGCGCATCAAGGCGCTTTTGAATAGCCTGTTTGTCGGGCGATGTTTTGGCAAGGATCAATGCCTTTTGCAGGTTTTCGACAGCCTTTTTGTTATCGAGATCCGTGTACAGTTCCCCGAGCAGCGCGAAATAGAAATGGTTATCGAGAAGTTCTAATTTTTCGGCCGCTGCCAGCGCGGCTTGTTTGCCGTTTGCCTTTGCCAGTGCATAGGTCCGATTAAGAGCAGCGATCGGGGAATACTCCAACTGCAAGAGCTGATTGTAGAGTTGTAAGATACTTTCCCATTTTTCATTTGAGTCGTCCTTTTGCGTATTCCAGTAGGCAATACCAGCTTCGAGATGATATTTGGAAAGCTTGTTTCCACTGGCCGCTCTTTTTAAAAAGTACCCGCCTTTGCTGATAAAGTCGGGATTCCAAAGATTAATGTCCTGGTCGTCATATAAGACGAGCTCGCCATTTTCCGATAGCCGGGCGTCAAAACGGGAAATGTGAAAACACATCAATGCCAGCAGGGCGTTTACTTGCGGTTTGTTCGTGACTTCATTTTCCACCAGCATGGTACACAATCGTATCGCTTCCAGACACAAGTCTTTCCGCATGGTTTTATTTTTACTAATTGAATAGTAACCCTCGTTGAATAACAAATAAATTGTCCTTAATACGGAGTCAAGGCATTTATCAATATCTACAACGTCTATTCCAATACTAATTTTTTCTTCCCGAAGTTTTTCTTTGGCACGGAATAGCCGCTTGTTAATAATTTCCTTGTTTGTTAAAAACGCGTCTGCGATTTCTTCGACACCGAAACCACAAAGGATTCTCAGTGATAGGGCGATCTGTGCTTCAGGTGAAATTGAAGGATGGCAAATGGCGATCATCATTTGCAATTGACTGTCATTGATATTTTGCGGCGATAGGTCAATGTCTAACTCGTCATGGCGAAGGTCGGCATTGGTTATTTCCGGAGAAACTTTATTTATGAACACAGCGGTGCGCTGCAAAAAATTTCTCGCTTTGTTTTTCGCAACAAAGTACAGCCACGCCGTTGGATTCTTGGGAATACCCTGCAATCCCCATGTTTGTGTCGCAGTCAGGAAGGTTTCACTGGTAATATCCTCAGCAGTTTCCAGTTGCTCAAATCCAAAACGTTTCGCTAAAACGGAAACTATTTTTCTGTATTCAGTGCGGAAGAGATGCGGTATCAACTCGTCCTGGTTCATCGCCCTTTCCACTGTAATTGAAGGTTCATTAATTATTGTTGTGGACTGAAACTACTTTTCTGACTTCTACACTATTGCCAGCACCTCCCAGGATCGGGCAATTTTTCGCCAGGCTTACTGCTTCGTCAAAATCTTTTGCTTTGATCATGATGAATCCGGCAAGTGATTCTTTGATTTCAGCATAGGGTCCATCCGTAATCACCTGGTTAGATTTTATGACCTTTCCTTCGGTTGATAAACCTTTGCCCCCTACAAATTTGTTTTGGGCGGCAATGCCGCCAACCCAATCCTGGTACATTTTCATATAAACTTGCATTTGTTCCGGCGACGGTTGCGCTTCCTTGGTGATTATATCCAGCCGCATCAGTATTAAGTATTCCTCCATGTTGGTTGATGTTATATGCGTTTCATTTTTTAATGGACTGGTAAGTAAGCAGCAGTCTTCCGCTCTTAAAACTTCGTGTGTTCGTAAGTTTTAATTCGAGGTTGCGGCCAATTCCTTTAAAAATCGGCGTTCCATCGCCCAGGGCCAGGGGATCTAACATGAACATATAGTTATCCACTAATCCTGCTTCCGCAAGTTGGGTCAAAATGCTTCCGCTGCCGAGAATGGTCATATTTTTCGGGGAACTGGATTTCAATTTCTTTATTTCTTCAGCAATATTATTTTTTATAATCCTCGTGTTGTTCCAGGTTGCATTTTTCAATGTCCTTGAAAAAACGATCTTTTCCGACTTATTCATCCCATCGGCAACTTCAGGCATGTTCTTAGCGGCCTCAGGGGTTGGCCAAAAACCGGCCATCATTTCGTAAGTTTTTCGCCCGAATAGGAGTATGCTATCGGATTGTGCGCCTTCAGCTGCAAATTCACCTTCCTCTTCATTCCCATGCTGATGCCAGCTGGTGTCATCGTTTGGCCCCTTAAAATAACCGTTTAGGGTCATAAAATTGAATACGCTTAGTTTTCCCATGATTTTGTACTTTGGTTGTTAATAACTTTTGTACCCTAACAAGTGAAATTCTAACAATTGGACCTTCCTAAATGAATATTTTTTGGATTTCTTTTGAAGCGCTTTTGCAAGTCAATAATTATCTGCCGCAGAAATTCAATTTTTGTTAGTCAAAATTTCTGAAATGTAAACATTGATTTATGCCGGAAGAGAAAACAAAACCCACCGAAGTATCTGTCCAAAGTTTTTTGGATAAAGTACCAGATGAAAGCGTTCGTGATTATTGCGTGGAGTCCCAGCATCGTTGGATTTGGCGCGCATCATTAAAAAAATCCCAGCGGGTTTAAGGGGATTCGTGCCCCACCATCATTTCGCCCGAAAAGGCGAATTTTTTGGAGAAGCTAGGAAGTATAAGGCCGCTAAGGGATGTCTATATATAAAGAGGTTAGCCGATGTCCAGATGTCGATAATAAAAGCCACCGTTGACTAGCAAAAAAGCAAAGTCCTTTAGCATGACCTGGCACCAAAAAAAAACTAAAATATTGACAAACAATCAGTTATAACCATTATTAAATTATTTATAAAAATTCTAAATAGACTTATTTTGAATTGGTCTAAATAAATATCTTTGCAAGCGATTCTTAACTCTTTTAATGATGCAAAGCTATTTATTCAATCGTAAAACCCTTTTTTTAGGACTGGTAGCGGTGAGTCTTCTTTCCTGCGATGATGACGATGAAAAGCCGAATCTTCGGACCCCCATCGACTACAATGTACTGACACCTGAGACACCCTATTCACAATTGTTCGTGGATGCCAGCGGTAACTCTACCGTCGATTTAGCAGACGGAAACGATCGGCATAAGATGTTTCAGGCGTTGAATTACTTCTCGTCGTCGTCCATCTCTTCTCCTGCACATATCGATGCCCCTGTACTCAAGAATATGTTCTCGAACATTGGCAATCCCTTTACGGATATTTCTACGAGGACGATCACCGTTGTAGGCGCGGACTTAAACGCATCGGATGTTCAGCTTCGGAATGTTGTCGCGTCTTCTCGGCCGAGTGCTGAAGCAGAAGCAGCCAGGGTTAGAA
>Ga0111539_10007988_pt1 | contig 13496 bp, 11 predicted proteins | sample RhiMethybrSRZTD1_FD_79667 | JGI IMG/M metagenome (GOLD analysis project Ga0111539, IMG submission 79667) | Populus rhizosphere microbial communities from Tennessee, USA - Rhizosphere MetaG P. TD hybrid SRZTD1 (version 2) (version 2) | ecosystem: Host-associated > Plants > Roots > Rhizosphere >...
AGAATCCTGGCCACCAAGCCGGCATGCCTGGATTGGTTATGACGCTGCCATGTACAAGATCGAAAACGCCATGGCCCGCCAGCACGAGCGCGACAATCCAAAGCGATGACCTGAAGCCAGATACTGCAGCAGCAAGGAAGACTGCGCCCACCGCGGACTCGAGCACGAGTACATGCGTTGATGCTCCCATTACCGCGAACAGCGCGTAGAGGAACGCAATGACAATCGTCACGGTTGGATAGAAGGCGCGGTCACGGTCCAACCCGACGGCCGTGGCGAACAGGCCCACTGCGACCGCAAGAATCGCTCCCACGAGTATTGCCACGATCGGCCGCAGCCTATCACGGCAAGCGCCGGAACTTCGAACTGAGAACACGAACTGAGAAGTGAGAACTGAGAACTGAGAACTCGGGATTGGGTACTACAGCACCGGATGCTTCAAGTGATGGTCGGTCCTGGACTGGAACGCGTGCGCCAGGAGGAACAGTTCCGGCTCACCGAACAACTTGCCGGTCATGTGAAGCGCCGTTGGCGATCCTTCGAAGAACCCGTTGGGGACGCTGAGGATGGGAAGGCCGAGACGGTTGGTGAGCGTCCCATTCGCGCCGAGGAAGAGGTCGAGGTTCGCCATCGCGGCGTCCATGTTCTCCATCACGCGCATGCGATACCGGTTCGCCTGGATGAACTCGACGGCCGGGATGAAACATCCGGCGCGGATGTCGGCAGGGCGACTGCTCTGCTCGGGGCCACTTTCGACATCGCGGAGCGTGCCGCTGCGTGTCGGCTCGTCGAACGCGGCAGCCGTTTCCGCCCACCGGATGAAGTCGATGGCGGCGATCTCGACGTCGGGCAAATCAAACGGCAGTACTTGTACACCCATGCCGCGGATCACCTTCAGTGCCTCTTCGTTGTTCCGGCGCGCGGCGAGTTGTCTGCCGGTTCCGGCAGGGCCTTCGAATGCGGACCGGAGGTAGCCGACGCGAAGTCTACGGACGTCGGCCGCAGCTTCCCAACGGAAGGGCACGTCGATGAGGCTGTTGTCTTTGCCGTCGGGGCCGTAAATCGCGTTGAACACGATCGCGCAATCCTCGGCCGAGCGGCACAGCGGACCGACGGTGTCTTGCGTCCAGGCCAGCGTCATTCCGCCGTACCGGCTGACACGTCCGAATGTGGGGCGCAGGCCGGCGACGCCGTTGCGTTCAGCCGGTCCGGTGATCGACCCGCCTGTATCCGAGCCAATGGAGAACGCCACGAGTCCGGCGGCAGTGGCCGCGCCAGGGCCCGCCGACGAGCCCGCCGCATCCTCTTTCGTGTTCCAAGGATTGAGTGTCAAACCCCCGAACCACCGTGCCCCAACAGCGAGGGCTCCGGTCGACAACTTCGCGACGATAATCGCGCCCGCTGCCCTCAGCTTCGTGTAGACCGTGGCGTCGGTGTCGATGACGCGGTCTTTCCACGGCGAGGCGCCCCACGTCGTTTTTGTTCCGCGCACAGCGAACAGGTCCTTCAAGCCGAAGGGGATGCCGTGCAGCGGACCGCGATACCTGCCGGCGGCGATCTCGTTGTCGGCTTCCCGAGCCTGAGCGCGCGCCAGCTCCGGTGTGAGCGAGACGACGCAGTGGAGGATGGGATCGTATTTGGCGAGTCGCGACAGATACAGCTCGGTGAGCTCGGACGGCTTCACCTGGCGCGTCTCGACCAGTCTCGCGAGATGGGTCACCGGGAGAAAAGCTAGTGCCTCGTCGGTCGATGGCCTCGAGACACTGGGCGCCCGACGAATCACGCCCCGCGGCCCTGACGGCAGGACCTTTCCAGGCGGCACGGGGTTGAACACCATCGCCGGCTGCTCATCGTCTTGAAGCTTGACGGTGCGCAATGCTGCAAAACCGGCCATGTATCCACGGGGCGCGTTGAGGCGCGTGAGGATCGCCTGTTGTTCTGTTCGGGTGAATGAGACACCGGCGATCTTCTGCGCGGCCTCGAGCATGTCGATGGAGACGCTGTCGGCGTCCTGGGCGGCGATGGTGAGGGCGTCCGGCATGAGGGTCGAGCCGAGGCCCATGGCCGACAGGCTCGAGAGAAAATGCCGCCGGTTGAGCGCGACTTGTGCTTCGTTCATATGGCGGCCTCTCGATCCTCCGGAGAACGCTGCCGACGGGCCGCAGCCTATCACGTGCCGCAAAGGGCTGGTGGGGCGGGGAGGGCTGGTGGGATCACGAAGGGCTGAGGGCTAAAGGGCTTAGGGCTGACGGGATCGTGAAGGGCTCAGGGCTGAGAGTCGAGAACCGAGAGTCAGTCGGCGGTGCGGTTGCGCGCGCGTCGAGTTTGACAGCCGGCGCTGTGAAGTGGGAGCCTTATCTCCCCCTTATGCTTGGCGCCAAGGCTCAGCTTAGGTACCTTGGGGGCGTGAACGCTAGACACGCATTGATTAGAAATGGAGAGCGACCTATGACACATCGTGCACTGATCATGTCGGCAGCCATCCTGCTGGCGCCCTCGTTCGCGTTCGCGCAGGAACCGCCGCCCGCGACCGAGAACGGCCTCGCGACGTCGGCGCTCGTCACACTACCCGCCAAGGGCGGAGCGAAGCTGACCGTCACGTCGCCCGCGTTCAAACACATGGCCGACATCCCGTTTGCCAACACTCAGTACCAGACCAACACGTTCCCTGGGCTGGAGTGGACAGCCGGACCGGCGGGGACGCAGACCTACGCCATCATCATGCAGGACACCGACGGCAGCGCGGCGCGCCCGATTTTCCTGCACTGGACGGCGTTCAACATCAAGGCCACGAAGCTCGACGCCGGCATGGCGCCGGGCGCTGCGGGCTTGCCCGCGGGTGCGCTCCACGGCGCGGGCATGGGCGGCGGCGCGACGGGTAGAGGGTACATGGGCCCGAGAACTCCGGCGGGACCGAAGCACCGCTATCACTTCCAGGTGTTCGCGCTCGACACGACGCTGCCTGCTGAAGCAGGGGCGACGATCGAGTCGCTCACTGCGGCGATGAAGGATCACGTGTTGGCCTCCGGCGAGATCATCGGCCTTGGCCAGGTCGATCCGAGTGCCCCGCCGCCGGCACGACGCGGTGCGCCTCCGGCCGGTGCGGCCACGCCGCCTCCTGCGGGACGGTAAAACGCCCGACCGGAACGCGCCCGACCTACAGGTCGGGCCTACGATCCGGAATTGAGATCCGTCTACGATTAGCTCACCTGTCGCCACGAAGATCGCATTGTGATCTTCGTGGCGATTTGTTTTCCCCCTCGCACCCCACGACCAATGATCCAGCGCCCACGAATCCCCTACGGCGCTCGAAGCGCTCAAGTCATCAATCCTGCCTGAGAGTGGCGATCGGATCGATGCGCGCGGCGCGCAGCGCAGGAATCGAGGCCGCCAGCACGCACGCCGTGCCGATGCAGAGCAGGCTCGCGGTGTAGGCAACGGGATCGAAGACGTTGACAAGGCTGCCGATCTCCGCGGCCACGGGCGTCGCCATGAGCACGATCGCCAGCGCCGCGGCGAGACCGCTGCCTGCCACGAGCCCCAGGCCGACAGGCCGGATCAATTGTGCGAGCACCAGCCCGGCCACCTTCCGGGTCGTCGCGCCGAGCGCCATGCGCACGCCAATCTCCTTCCGACGCTGCTCGACGATGTACGAGAGGACGCTGAAGAGGCCGGACACTGTGAGTACGAGCGCCAGCCCTCCAAGTACGACGGCAACCCAGAAGGCAATGCGGAGGATGTACGCCTCCATTCCCGCCATCGTCCGCATGGTCATGACCTCGCCCATGGCCGGATCGATCTTCGTCAGACGCTCGATGAGTAGCTGACGCGCCAGCTCGGGATCACCGTGGACGCGCAGCGTTAGCGATGTCCTGGCGCTCTCGGGACCTGTCGGTACGTACACCGCGGCCGGAGTGGAATGCGCCGTCCGGAAAGCTGCGCGTACGTCCCCAACGATCCCCACAACGGCGTAAGTGCGCAGGGGCAGCGGCAGATCACCCGTGTTCCCCCCGGACTTCTGTAAATTCACCACCTGCCCGATCGCGTCCAAACCCGGCCAAAGCCTGCGCGCCGTCGTTTCGGAGACGATCACGACTCCAGACTCGGCGGTGCGTTCCGCCTGCGTAAAGCTTCGCCCCCTCGAGACGGCGATGTCGAGCACGCTGAAATATTCCGGCGAGACGAACTTGTAGCCGACGACCAGTCCGCGCGGCGAATCCGCGGCCTTGTCCGACGTCGCTTCCGCAGCGGCGGGTGCCTCAGCGAAGGCGTGTGGTGGATCCGCGAGCGCGGGCGGCCATGACGCCGCGACTGCCGATATAGACGGGTCGGTCCGAACGGCTTGAAGGATCGCGGCGCGCGCGGGCTCGTTGGCGATTGCCATCATGACCGTGTCGCTTGTCCGCATTCCGGTTTCGACCGCCGCTGCATCGAAGGCGCTGCGCAGGAACACGGCGGCGCAGATCAGGAGGAGAGCCGATGCACACACCTGGACGGCGATGAGCGCGTTTCGGGCGCGGCCCGGACGCCCATCCCTGGTGAGCTCGCCGCGGATCGTCCGCACCAGCTCGAGGCGAGTGGCCTGCAGCGCCGGCGCGAGCCCGAAAAAAACGGTCGACGCGAGCGCGCCACCCACCAGAAAGGCCACCACGCGCCAGTCCGCCGCGGGCACTCCGAGGTTGACCTGCTCCGCCACCTCCGGGGGCATGGTAGTCACTGCCACGTAGATCGCCGCTCCCAGAATCAGGCGAGAGATAGCGAACCCGCAGGCTGCGGATACGAGCGCGAGCAACAGACTTTCCGTGAGCAGCTGACGGATGATGCGCCTGCGTGAGGCGCCAAGCGACAGCCGAATCCCGATCTCCCGCTGGCGAGAGACACCCCGTGCCAGCAGAAGATTGGCGACGTTGGTACAGCCGATCATCAGGATGAGCCCAAACGCGAAGAACAGCGGCGCGACGATCAGCAGCTCCTCGAGCACGTCGGGCGAGAGGGTTCCCTGGTTCGACCTCAAGCTGATGGTCGCCGGACGCCCATTGCCGGTCGCCATTTCGGCTTTTCCGGACGCCCACACGGTCAGCCCCGCCGTCGCTGTCTCAGCCGACAGGCCGGGCTTCAGGCGTCCGACGACGTCGATGGCGACTTCGTCTTCCTTCCCAGCGGCGGCCGGACGAAACTCACCGAGGAGCGAGAGCGGTGCCCAGTAGTCGGGCGGACCGATGCCGAGCCCGCGAAACCCTTCCGGCATGACTCCCGCGATCTCGTACTGAAACCCGTTGATGCGCAGGCTTCGGCCAACGACCGCCGGGTCGGCCGCGAACAGCTTCGACCACCCCCTCTGGCTCAGCACGATCACCGGCCGACCGGCGAATGGCTCGTCGTCTGCAGGCGTCAGCGCACGGCCGAGCGCAGCGCTGACCCCGAGCACCTGGAAGAAGTTGCCGGTGACGAGGGTCACACTTGCCAGGCGGCCGTCGACACGGGTGTCGATCCCGCGCAGCATCGCAAACGCATCGGTAAAGGTGCTCGTCTCTCGACGGAGTGCTTCGTACTGTGTCCTCGTGAAAGGGTCCCAGACATCCTGGGCGCCGGGGGATGGCGGGCGCCGCACCTCGAACAACTCGTGCGGATTTCGGACGGCATCAACACGGAGAAACCACGCGTTGTAGAAGGTGAAGACGACGGCGACCATTCCGAGGCCGAGCGCAACCGTCGCCACGATCGTGAGAGCAGCCAAGGGGGCTCGGCGGAAGCCGCGGAAGGCGTAGAAGATGTCGCGAAGGGCGTCCTCGACGAACGACGTTCCGCGCGCATCGCGGCACTGGTCGGCGGCCAGCGCCCGCGAGCCGAAGCGCGCCCGTGCGCGAGTACGGGCGTTGGCGGGGGTCAGGCCGTTTGCGATCTGCTTCAGCGTCTCGCGTTCGATATGGAATGCCAGCTCCTGGTCGAGCTCGCGTTCGACACGACGCCGCCCAATCAATGCCCGAACGCGCAGTTTCAGATCCTGAAAGGTCATGAGGCTATGCCAGCAGGAATGCGGCGGCGTGTCATGGTGTCGACAGGCGACATTAACGCCGGTCGTTGTCGCGTGTCAACACCAGCGCCTCAGCCTCGGACAATAATTGCGCATGCCTAATCCGCTGATCGTTCCATGGCCTGGCCCTTACGGCGGTGTGCCGCCATGGGACCAGGTTCGGGCCGAGGACTTTCCCGCCGCCTTCTCGACCGCGCTTGCAGAGGAGCGTGCCGCGGTCGAAGACATCGCGCGCAACCCGTCGCCTCCGGACTTCGAGAATACCGTCGCCGCGTTGCAGCGTGTGGGTCGCACCAAGAATCGCGTGCTGCGGCTGTTCGGTGTGATGCGGCACTACGTGAGCACGCCCGAGTACCGCGCGATCGATCGCGAGTGGCAGCCGCGCCTGGCGGCTGCGGCCGACGAGGTGCTCTTCTGCCCGGGCCTGTTCGAACGGATTGACGCGGTCTACCGATCGCTCGCCGGCGCCGGGCTCCGTCACGATCAGACGCGATTGACGAAGCTCTTGTGGGAGAGATGCGTCCGCCACGGCGCTGCGTTGAAGGGCGCGGATCGCGAACGGCTCTCGGCCATCAATCAGGAACTGGCCGGTCTTTACTCAGAGTTCCGAACCAAGGTCCTTGCGGACGAGAACACGTGGACCCTCCTCTCTACCGAGGCCGATCTGATTGGTCTGCCTGCCGGCCTTGTTGCCGCGGCGGCGGAAGCGGCTCGAGAGCGCGGTCTCCAGGGCTGGGCGATTCTGAACACGCGATCGAGCGTCGATCCGTTCCTCGCATTTTCGGCGCGGCGGCCGCATCGTGAGGCGGTGTGGAAGCGCTTCAAGGCTCGCGGCGACAACGGCGACGGTCACGACACGAACCTCGTCATTGCCCGTATCGTGAAGCTGCGCGCCGAGCGTGCCGCGCTTCTCGGGTATCCCTCGCACGCACACTTGCAGATGGCCGACTCGATGGCCGGCACCCCGGAGCGGGCACGGGCACTTCTCTTCGAACTGTGGACCGCGGCCGTCGCCAAAGCGGGCGAAGAGGTCGCCAGGATGCAGGCAATCGCATCGAAAGACGATCCGGCGCTGCGCATCGAGCCTTGGGATTACCTCTATTACGCGCAGCGAGTCCGCGAGGCGGGCGCGGATCTGGACGTCGCGGCCGCCGGCGAATACTTCGAGCTGGGACGCATGATCGACGCCGCGATGTGGTCGGCCTCGGAGCGCTATCGCATCGCGTTCCGGGAAATCACGGGAACGGTGCCGGTGTTCCACCCTGACGTACGGGTGTGGGAAGTGACCGATGTGCCCTCCGGAAGGCATCGCGGTCTCTACTACTTCGATACGTTCGCGAGAGCCGAAAAGCGTTCGGGTGCCTGGGCATCGGAGTACCGCGGCCAGTACAGGATGGACGGTGGATCGACCGCCATCGTTGCCAACAACAACAACTTCCTGAAAGGCGCGCCCGGCGAGCCGGTGCTCATCTCGATTGATGATGTGAGGACGCTGTTTCACGAGTTGGGCCACTCGCTGCACGCGCTGCTGCAGGATATCGAGTACCCGGGGCTCGAAGACATGCCACCCGATTTTGTGGAGCTGCCGTCACAGATCAACGAGCAGTGGGTGTACGCGCATGAACTACTGGATCGCTTCGCCCGTCACTATCGGACCAATGAGCCGCTGCCTGCGGCGTTGATGGAGAAACTGAAGTCACCGGACACCTTCGGCCAGGGCTACAAGACGGTTGAATTCGTCGCGGCGGCGATCCTGGACATGGAGCTGCATACGCGTCCCGATGGGGTGTTCGAGCCCGCAGTCTTCGAGCGCGAGATGCTCGCGCGCATCGGCATGCCGCGAGAGATCGCGCTCCGCCATCGCTTCACCCACTTCGATCATCTCTTCGGCAGCGACGACTACTCGGGGCTCTACTACAGCTATCTCTGGGCGGATGTCATGGCGGCCGACGGATGGCAGGCGTTTCTCGAGGCTGGCGGGCCCTGGGATCTCGAGGTGGCTGCGCGATTCCGGACGCACATTCTCTCCGACGGCAACAGCATCGATCGCGGCGAGGCGTACCGACGCTTCCGCGGTCGCGATCCAGAGGTCGGTGCGCTGCTTCGCGAGCGAGGTCTGGTGGGATCGCGAAGGGCTTAGGGCTGGTGGGATCGCGAAGGGCTGAGGGCTGGGGATCGGGAAGAGGGCTAAGGGCTGAGGGCTAAGGGCTGAACATATCCGTCAGGGGCGGGTAGGACCCGTGGCCGTCGAGCCGAGACGGGCGCGCAACCAACGTATCTGTCCGCGGTGGCTGATCTCGTCTTCTGCGACATGGAACCACGCCCAGTGGGCATTCATTGCCGGGGCCGCGCGAAGCGTCCGCTCCAACCATTCATCGTCGCGAGCGGCAAGGCCCTCGAGCGTGGCGCGGCGTGCCTCGCTGAGCTCGTGCACGTAGTGCTCGAGAGGCTCGTTGCGGAGGAGACGACGCCCCTCGGCGCCGAGTTTGAGAGCGGGCTCCCACGCCGCGTTTTCTTCCGCAGAGGGCGGTCGCTCCTCAAACGTCACGCATTGATACCCACGCTCCACCGCCGCGATGTGAGCAAGGAGGGCACCAATCGAGTTGCTGGCGTCGTCCTGCAGGTGATCCAGTTCCGCCATGCTCAGTCCTTCGACGGCGGCCAATGTGGTTTGGCGCGCGTAGAGGAGAATGCCCACGAGCCTCCCGATGGTGGGTGTGTAACCGGGCAAGGGCTCGAGACGGAATGATGGTGACGGCATAGGACGCTACTCCGGAACCTCGCCTCCAGGTGGGCCATAGAAGACGACCCATACAGCGAGGTCCTCGGTGAAATCCTCGAACCAGTGTTCTGTCCCCGCGGCGACGAAGATCAAGTCTCCCGTTTCGAACCGGTCGCGGCGGCCATCGTGATAGAGGACGCCCCGGCCACGCGCGATGACGTAGATCTCGTCTTGTTCATGGGGTGTCTGGCGGTTTGGGGATACCGGCTGCGAGAGTAGCGCCCGGACCGAGCCGCGCACCATGACGTCAACAAAGTGTGCGCCGGGAGGGCCAGGGATGCGTTTCTGGGTTTCGGCAAGCGGGATCACGCAGCTACGAACTGAGTCGGCCATCACACTCCTCGGCGCATCTCACCTCAGAATTATCGATCGGTGCTGCGTGCGACCCTGGCATCGACCTGTGCGCTGAGACGCTCGACGAGTCGACGAAGTAGCCGCTTGTGCATGAGGATGATCAGCCAGGGCCACGCGAAGCCCCAAAACAGAACCATCAGCCAAGCGATGAGCAGGTTCTGATCAACCGATAGGCCCGGCAGCCTTGATCCTGAATGCCGCGCGATGTAGCCGCGAACGGTGTTGATCCACCAATCTAAGGACCAAGGACTACGGACGGACCAAGGACCAAGAACAGCCCAAGGACCAAGGACGAAGGACGAAGGACGACGGCTCCTCAGACATCTCGCCTTGCGTCTACGCAGAAGCGGGTCGATGCGCTCGAAGGAACGAACGGATGTGGCGCACTGCGAGGGGAATCCGTTCCCTGGGCTCCTTCCACGGATACATGCTCACTTCGGCGTTCGGCGCGAGCATCGCGGCCTCCATGGCGACCGCGTACGGATGCGCCGGGATGTCGTCCGGCAGGATGAGTATCGGCGTCTGACAGGTGCGGACGAAGTCGCGGGTCACGGTGAAGACGAAGTCGGGATTGGTGCGGTACATCTTGGTCAAGAACTTCTCGACCATCTCCATCGTGATCTCGGGCCGGCGCTTGACGAATGCCGGACCCCAGCCGGCCATGTTGGTGTCGTAGTTGAGGGTCGGCATCTCCGGACGCCAACCGCTCGGCTGCGCCAGCACCGCCGCGGCCACCCGATCGGGGGCTCGCTTCAACAGGTTCCAGATGAAGGGACCGCCAATGCAGAAGCCCATCACCATGAACTTGTTGATGCCCAGGTGATCCATCACACCGAGATGGTCATCGGTGTAGGCATCCCACGGCCGATCGATCTCGAGCGGGCCGGAAGACTGGCCGGTATTGGCGTTGCGCAAATCCGACGCGATGCAGCGGTACTCGCCCTTGAATTCCTGGATGGCATTGAAGGGATTGGTGAGGCCGGCGATCGTCGAGTTCAGTCCGCCGCCGGCGATGAGCAGCAGCGGGAAACCCGAGCCGGTCTCCTCATAGTGGATTCGAACGGGGCCTTTTTCGTAGAAGGACATGCCAGCTCCTCCCTGCCCAGCCTGCTGTGCCAGCACGCGTGGCGCTGCGGCGATCACCGTCGCCGCGGCGCCCGTTTTCAGTATCTTGCGTCTGATCGGATCCATATTCGGCGACTCCATGAACGTGACCGACGTTCGACTGACGCAGACTGCGGCGGCTATTGTCCGAACCAGCGCTGAATCCGACTCGATCCAAAGTTGGCCTTCTCCGCGACGAGAGCCTCAGATGGCTCCTGGAAGATTCCCGTTGGCTTGGGGCCGCTCAGAAAGTCCACGTCAACGCGTCCGACCTGGTCGTGACCGAACTCCACGTAGCACGACCCGGCTCCCTTGTAGGCCTCCGGCGACGGCCCGCCGCGAAGCTGCGCGATGATCGCGGCCGCCACGACCCGCGCCGCGCCTTCCGCGAAGACGCCCGCCTTGGGCGTTCCCACCCCATTCACATCGCCCACGGCGTAGACGCCGGGGAACGTCGTTTCGAGGGTCTTCTTGTTCACCGGCACCCAGCCGTAGGCGTCGGCGGCAAGCCCGGACTCGACGACAACCGCCGGCACGCGATGCACCGGTATGCCGAGGAACAGCTCGTAGGGCATCTCGGTCCCGTCGCTCAGCACGGCCACTTTCCGCGCCGGGTCGAGGGCCTTCACCAGGCTGTCCTTCACGAATCTGATTCCGCGCTCGGCGAAGGCGGCGAGAATCGCCTGCGACGTGTCGGGGGACGGGGGAATGGGCGTGCCGAAGGGCATGACCACCGAGATTTCGGTCGCTTAGCGTCGGCCGCGGGCGGTGAGGTAGTCGTGCAGCAGCAGCGCCGCTTCGCTTGGCGCGGGAGGACACTTGAAGGACTTCCCAGTGACGCCGACGATGGCAGCGCCCCGCTCGAAGCGCGGGAGCGCGTCGCGCAGTGCGATGGCTCCCGCAACCGTGTAGAACTCGTTGCCCCCCTCCACCAGCCCCGGCGTGCTGGCCGGATCGATGTCGGCGCCGAGGGCGACCACCAGCGCCTCCGCCTCGAACGTTCCCGTATCGGTCACGACACGTCGAGCGACCGGATCGATGGACCGCACCGTGGATTGCAAGAATCGCACTCCCGGTTTGACGATGTCGCGATATGGATGGCGCACGTCGGCCGGCGCCTTCCGCCCGAACATGACGTCGAGCTTCGAGAAGCCAAAGACGAATGCATCGTCTTTGTCGACGAGCACGATGTCGATGGCATCGCCGAAGGCATCCGAAAGAATCGTCGTCAGCTCGAGGCCGCCGAATCCTGCACCGAGCACGACCACGCGTGTCTTCATCGGCTCTGCCTCTTTTCCGATGCTTCAGCGGCCAGGCTGCGGCACGATGCGGATGTACGGCCGCGGCGCCTTCCATCCCTCCGGGTACGTCTTCTTCGCGTCATCGTCGGAGACCGAGCCGGCGATGATGACGTCTTCGCCCGGCTTCCAATTGACCGGCGTCGACACCTTGTGCGCGGCGGTGAGCTGCAGCGAGTCAATCACGCGCAGCACCTCGTCGAAGTTCCGGCCGGTGGTCATCGGGTACACGATGATGAGCTTGACCTTCTTGTCGGGTCCGATCACGAAGACGTTGCGGACGGTCTGGTTGTCCGCGGCGGTGCGTCCTTCCGATGACCCTTCGAGCGCCGCCGGCAGCATGCCCCAGGCCTTCGAGATTTTCAGTTCGGTGTCGCCGATCATCGGATAGTTCGGCGCGTGTCCCTGCGTTTCCTTGATGTCGGTCGCCCACTTCTTGTGGTTCTCGACCGGGTCAACGCTGAGGCCGATGATCTTCGTGTTGCGCTTGTCGAACTCGGGTTTAAGCCGGGCCATGTAGCCCAATTCCGTGGTGCAGACCGGCGTAAAGTCTTTCGGGTGCGAGAACAGGACACCCCAGGATCCGCCGAGCCACTCGTGAAAGCGGATCGGGCCCTCGGTTGTTTCAGCCTCGAAGTCCGGAGCCACGTCGCCAATCGTCAGTGCCATGTCATTCCTCCAATCTTGTGTTACGGCCCACAGAGGATCGCCTACGGCCGGCGGCGCGTGCTCGCGGACAGAGGCTCAGGTCGAGGAGTGATCCTAGTGGGTGAAGCGCCCGGCGTCCAAGAAGAAACTGGCCGTTACCTGGTCTCGCTCGCCGCATCGAGGAGCATGGTCTGTCCGACCGACAGTCGACCGATGCGACTGACCGTGCCGTAAATGCCCGCGGTGTTCTGGTTTGCGCGGACGATCGCCTTCTGCACTTCCGGAGCAGGACTTGCCGAGTCGGGATCAAGGTTCACCATGGAGCATCGCTCGTCGCGCACCGTGACGGTGATGGCGGGCGACGCGTCTCCCTCGCCGAACGAGAGGACACCGCCCACCCAGTCGTCCTCCTGGAAGGGAACAGCTCGCAGCATGCGAATGACAACATTCGGGCGAAATCGCCGCACGTCCAGGCTCTGCCCTGCGAGTCGTCCGATCTCGTGCACCGTATCGGAGGCGATCACGGAGAGGGTCGCTTCATCGAAGATGCCATGCTTCAACTGCATCATCTGCACGGGAGCGCCGTACCGACGGCCGACCTCCGCGGCCAGGTCCTCCCCGAAGATAGGCATCTCCAAGCCATCCGGCGTGCGCACATGCGTCGGAAGATCTCCTTGCGCACCGTCTTCACGGCGGTACGGAGCAAACAGGAGCAGGTCGGGAAGCTTGCTTGCTGAGAGCCACGGAAACCCGCTGCGGTCATCCATCCGCCGGAATGCGAGTCGCCTGTCACCATCGAGCCCGTGCCAGCCCAGCGTGGCGGCCTCGAGTCGTTCGCCGCCCATCGACTTCACGGGATACCGAAAGATAGCCTCCACCCGTCCGATTTCTATAGGCATGCGCGATCCGAGTTAAGCGGGCTTTGCAACGAACGCCTGTTTTGCATGTCGGTCGAACCCGGCCGGCATCCGCGCTGACGGGCGCAGCCTATCACGCAGTAAAGGGCAGGTGCGGCGGGTGGGCCAGGTGGGGCAGGTGGGATCACGAAGGGCTGAGGGCTAAGGGCAAGGGCTAAGGGCTTGGCCTCGGTGGCCAGGTCGGCCGGCTAGGGCTGGAGCGATCCGAAGGGCTGAGGGCTCGGGGTGCATTTCGCAACGTTCTCTAAGGGCGCAGGGTCTCCGGCAGCGACTGCATGAATTCTCGGACCGACACAATCTGGCTGTTCTGCGAAATGAACTCGAAGGCAGAGGCGCTGACCGCGCGTGTCCCGGAACTG
>Ga0111539_10007989_pt1 | contig 13496 bp, 11 predicted proteins | sample RhiMethybrSRZTD1_FD_79667 | JGI IMG/M metagenome (GOLD analysis project Ga0111539, IMG submission 79667) | Populus rhizosphere microbial communities from Tennessee, USA - Rhizosphere MetaG P. TD hybrid SRZTD1 (version 2) (version 2) | ecosystem: Host-associated > Plants > Roots > Rhizosphere >...
CGTCCGCGACCGCGACAACTCGGCGCTCAGCGGCGCGGCCAAGCGCGGCCTCAGGCTGTTCATCGGCAAGGCCGCCTGCAGCGACTGCCACAACGGCCCGATCATGAGCGACAACAAGTTCCACAACATCGGCGCGCCCAACGTCATCTTCCTGCCGGGCGCGACGATGACGACGGTGGCGTCGCCGCCCAACCGCGGCCGCGCGACGGCGGTGGCGGCCGTCTCCCTCAACCTGACCGCGCTGGACCTGGATGACAACGCGCCTGTGTTCAACGGCGCCGGCCCGTTCAGCGCCAACCGCGAAAAGGGCCTACAGCGCCTGAACGCGGTCCGGCAGCAGGACGCCGAGCACTGCACCTGCCGCCGGGTCGATCTGGTGGCGGCGGACCCCGCGGCCTGCACGACCGCGGTGATCAACTCGCCCGCCCAGAAGGCGCTGCGCACGAACGACGCTTTCGAGTGCATGAAGTTCGACGAGACGGACGCGTCGAAGTGCGTCTGTCGAAAGACGGACGCGGGCATCACGACCATCGACGCGTGCATCGAACCCGGGCTCAGCTCCAGCGTCCAGGTGGCCCTGCGCGCCGACACGACCGTCGCCTGCCTGAAGTTCGACGACACGCTGGAGGGGATGTTCCGGACGCCGTCGCTGCTGAACGTCGCCGAGACCGCGCCCTACTTCCACAGCGGCCTGACGAAGTCGCTGGAGGAGGTCGTCTGGTTCTACAACGCGGGCGGCGGCTCGGTGGGGACGTTCGCGGGCAAGAAGTCGCCGGAGATCCGTCCCCTCGGTTTGACCGAGGACGAGGTGCAGGATCTGGTGGCGTTCCTCCGCAGCCTGACGGGCAAGACGCCGGCGCAGGTGGCCGCCGAGGCGAAGCAGGCGGCCGATGATCCCAGCACGGTGTGGGACTGGTCGAAGAACACCGCCAAGCCGCCGCTGCCGACCGGCACCGGTGGCGCGATGGGCACGGGCGGCGCCATGGGCACGGGCGGCGCGACCGGCCGGGGCGGCGGGGGCGGCGCGACGGGCGCGGGCGGCTCCACGGGCGGCGCGACAGGCGCGGGCGGCTCCGTGGGCGGCGCGACGGGCGCGGGCGGCGCGGGCGGCGCGGTTGGCACGGGCGGCTCCGCGTCATGATGCGCAAGAATTTTAAGTAGTTACCGGGTACGGCGTCTCTAGCCGGGATCGCACAGATCATCCGCCGGATCGTCGGGAATCGGGTCAAGGTAGGCCCGTTTCCCGACGATTCGTTGTAGCCGGTCTGGAGGCGACGCTTTGCGGAAGGTCAAGCGACTCGTCGGTAGCGTTCTGATTGCGGCGGCGGTTGCCACGGCGCTGGTGGCCTCTGGCCTGGCGACGGGCGGACACGCGCAGGCCGAAGCGACGAAGCGCGCCGAGGCGGATCGCGATACGGCGCTCCAACAGGCGGAGCTGCGCGCCATGGAGGGCAAGGTCCGGACCGCCGCCGAGCTGCGCGCGCTCAACGCCGCCCTCGGCGCGCGCGTCGACAGCGCGACGATGATCGACCTGCTCGACAACGAAGAGTGGTGGCGTCCCTACCGCGAGGAGTTCCCCCTCGTGCGCGTGATCATGGGCGACACCGTCGTGGCCACGCGTGGCGCCGGCGGCGGCGCGGCCATCGGCGCCGACGTCGTGCAGACCGCGCGACGCCGGATGGTCGCCTCCGCGCAGACGACGATCGGCACGGCGTCGTACCTCCTGGCCGCCGCGCGGCTCCCCGCCCTCTCAAGCGGCGACGCGATCCTGCTCCTGGGCCGCCCGGCGACCGCACCGCCCCCGCCGACCGTCGCGCCGGCACCGCCCGAGAGCGTACCGCCGCTCCCCTGGGCGATCGCCGGAGGGGTCGCCTTGGCCGGCGTCGGCCTCCTTGTCTCGGGCCGCGGGAATCGCCCCGTCGCGCGTGCCACCGTCCCCGCGGCCGCCGACGCCGCCGCGGACGATGCCGCCGTCATCCCGATCATTCACGAGACGACGCTGAAGTTCGGCGAGCCGCGCGAGCCGCGCAACGACGTCGGACCTGCGCTCGCCACCACAGCCGCCGCGCCCACCACCGCGCCAACCATCGTCATCGTGGCGCCGGACGCCGCTCCCCGAGTCGTGTTCGGCCGCTACCGCCTGGTCGATCGCCTGAGCGAAGGCGGCATGTCCGAGCTGTTCATCGCCAAGGCCGCCGGCATCGAGGGCTTCACGCGCTCGTTCGTGCTCAAGCGGCTGCGCCCGGAGCTGGCGCGCGACAAGGACGCAGTGGCGCAGTTCATCGACGAGGCGCGCCTGCAGGCGGAGCTCGTTCACTCGAACATCGTGCCGGTCTTCGACTTCGGCGTCGTCAGCGGCGAGTACTTCATGACCCAGGAGTACATCGCCGGCCGCGATCTCGGACGCCTGCTGGAGCGCCATGCCTCGGGCGGCGCGCGCGGGCTGCCGTCGCCTGTCGCCTACTACGCCGCGCACGAGACCCTGCAGGCGCTGGCGTACGCGCACACGAAGCGCAGCCAGGACGGCACCCCGCTGGGGATCGTTCACCGCGACATCGCGACGGGCAACATCCTGGTGTCGCTCGCCGGCGAGGTGAAGCTGTCCGACTTCGGCATCGTGAAGTCGAATGACCGCGTCAGCCGCACGCAGACCGGCGTCGTCAAGGGCAACGCCAACTTCATGTCGCCCGAGCAGGCGCGCGGGCAGGCGGTCGACGCGCGCAGCGATCTGTTCTCGCTCGGGCTGGTTCTCTACCACTGCCTGTCCGGCGAGATGCTCTACCCCGGCCAAAACGATCTCGAGGTGCTCCACCATGCGGCGGGCGGCCTGATGCGCGACGACTTCGAGCGCATCCGGCGCCTCCCCGATCCCGCGCCGCAGATCCTGGAACGGGCGCTGGCGCTGGATCCGGGCGAACGCTTCCAGTCGGCCTTCGAATTCGCCGACGAGCTCGCCATCCACATGGGGGGAGGCCGAAACGGCGCCGCCCAACTGATGCGGGAGCTGTTCGCCCAGGAGCTCGCGTGGGAAGCCGGCGAGCTCAGCTCGCCGCGCCCCATCGCGGGAGGGTTTGGGAACCCTTCGAGGGTTCCCATCTAGATCGCCGGAAACGGCGCTCCCGGCCGCACCGGCGGTCGGGTACACTGCCGGGCCGTGATCGACATCCGCCTCCTGCGAGACAAGCCCGACGAGGTGCGCGCGGCGTACGAGCGCCTCGGCGTCACCGTCGACCTCGCCGGCGTCACCGCCGCGGACGCGCGCGTGCGCGACCTCAAGAACGAATCGCAAACCATGCAGGCGGAGCAGAATCGCCTGTCCAAGGAGATCGGCCGCGCCGCCGCGGGCGAGGCGCGCGAGCGCGCGAAGGCCGACAGCACCGCGCTGAAGGAGAAGATCACCAAGCTCGAAGGCGAGCTGACCGCCGCCGAAGCGGGCCTGGACGCGCTGCTGCTCGAGCTGCCGAACCTGCCGCACCCGTCGGTACCGGTCGGCAAGGACGAGAGCGAAAACGTCGTGCTGCGCGAGGAGGGCCGGAAGCGCAGCTACGATTTCGCCCTCAAGCCCCACTGGGACCTCGGCACCGCGCTGGACATCATCGACTTCGAGCGCGGCGTGAAGATCTCCGGCACGCGCTTCTACGTGCTCAAGGGATGGGGCGCGCGGCTGCAGCGCGCGCTGATCACGTTGATGCTCGACCTGCACACGCAGAAGCACGGCTACCTCGAGATCTACCCGCCCTACATGGTCCGCCGCGAATGCCTGGTCGGAACGGGCAACCTCCCCAAGTTCGGCGACAACCTGTATCGCGACGCGGTCGAGGACTTCTGGTTCATCCCGACCGCCGAGGTCCCGGTCACCAACCTCTATCGCGACGAGATCGTGGACGGCGGGCGGCTGCCGATCAAACACGTCGCGTTCACCGCCTGCTTCCGGCGCGAGCAGATGGCGGCCGGGCGCGACACGCGCGGCATCAAGCGCGGGCACCAGTTCGATAAAGTCGAGCTCGTGAAATTCGTACGACCCGAGACGTCAATGGACGAGCTGACCGCCCTGCTGTCGGACGCCGAAGATGTGCTCAAGGCCCTGGAGATCCCGTACCGGGTGGTGCAGATGTGCACCGGCGACCTGTCGTTTTCGGCGATGGCCAAGCAGGACCTGGAGCTGTGGGCCCCTGGCTGCGGCGAGTGGCTGGAGGTCAGCTCCTGCTCCAATTTCGGCGACTTCCAGGCGCGGCGCGCGCGCATCCGGTTCAAGGACGCGGGCGCAAAAGAGAAAGCGCGTTTCGTCCATACCCTCAACGGTTCCGGGCTGGCGCTGCCTCGCACGCTGATCGGCGTCCTCGAAACCTACCAGCGCGCCGACGGTAAGATCGACGTGCCGGCGGCGCTCCGCCCGTACCTCGGCGGTGCCGAAGTGATCGGCTAACCCCTAACCTACCGTAACCTTTGACTTCCGCCCGGCACTCCGCTTACAGTACCGGTCAACCGGTCGATATGACGAAGGCGGACCTCATAGACCTGATTGCCGAGCGGACCAAGCTTCCCCATGGCAGAGCCGAGCTTCTGATCTGTCAGATGTTCGACGCGATGGTCGACGCGCTCCGCAAGGGCGAAGGGATCGAGATCCGCGGCTTCGGCAGCTTCTCGATCCGCGCCTACAAGGAGTACCAGGGGCGCAACCCGCGCACGGGCGAGGCCGTCCACGTCCGCCCGAAGCGCCTCGCTTTCTTCAAGGTTGGCAAGGAGCTGCGCGAGCGCGTGAACAACGGCACCCGCGGCCCCAAGCGCTCCGTCCCCGAGTCGACCCCCACGCCCACCAGCGCCGCCAGCGGCAGCTGATCCCTCTCCCTAACCCTCTCCCACACTGCCGCTTCGCGGGGCGAGGGGACCGGACTCGGATCTTCCTCCCTCTCCCGTCCTCGGGAGAGGGTCGGGGTGAGGGCAAGCCGCCTGAGATCGCTTGCGTCAGACCACGCGCCAGGTGGTGCCGGTCGGGCCGTCCATCAGCTCGATCCCTTGCGCGGCCAGCGTCTTGCGGATGTCGTCGGCGCGCGTGAAGTCCTTGCCGGCCCGGGCGGCGGCGCGCTCCTGGATCTTCGCCTCGACGGCGGCGGCGTCGATGCCCTTGCGGGCACATTGCCGATCGCGACGCGCGGCCAGGAACGCTGCCGGCTCGCGCTGAAAAATCCCCAGCGTTTCGCCGCACTTGAGCAGGTCCCGTCGGAGGCGCGCGAGCGTCCGTCGGCGTACGTCCTTGGCGGCCGCCTTGGGATCGTCGAGCAATTTGTTCGCGAGCTCGAACGCTTCATAGAGGTGGCCGACGGCGGCGGCGGCGTTGAAGTCGTCGTCCATAGCTTCCTGGAAACTGGAAAGCGTTTTTTCCGCCTCGGGGAGGACCGGGCCCGCCGCGTCGCCGGCGGGCGCCCCCGCCGGCGTGTCGGCCAACCTGGCCAGCGTCCGGTAGAAGTAGTCCAGCCGCTTCTCGGCCGCGTCGAGCTCCGGATAGACCGGCCGCTGCTGGTCATCCTTCGCCAGCGTGAACCCGACCGCGCTCCGGTAATGGACGCCGATGAACAGCAGGCGCAGCGATTCGAGATCGTGGGTCTCGGCGACCTTGCGGATGGTGACGATGTTGCCGAGCGACTTCGACATCTTCTCCCCGCCCAGCGTGAGCAGGCCCGAGTGCATCCAGTGGCGCGCGAAGCTGCCGGCGCCGAACGCGCCCTCGGACTGGGCGATCTCGTTTTCGTGGTGGGGGAAGATCAGGTCGGCGCCGCCGCCGTGGATGTCGAACCGCTCGCCGAGGTAGCGGTGCGCCATCGCCGAGCACTCGATGTGCCAGCCGGGACGGCCGTTGCCCCACGGGCTCGGCCAGGACGGCTCGCCGGGCTTGGCCCCTTTCCACAGGGCGAAGTCGAGCGGGCTCTTCTTCTGCTCGTCCACCTCGATGCGGGCGCCCGCCTGCAGATCGTCGGTGCTCTGACCCGAGAGCTGACCGTAGCCGGCGAAGCCCGGCACCGAATAGTAGACGTCGCCGCCGGCGGCGTAGGCCAGGCCCTTCTCCTCCAGCCGGCGAATGATGTCGATCACCTCGGCGATGTGTTCGGTCGCGCGCGGCTCGAGATCGGGGGCCGAAAGACCGAGCGCGCGGAAGTCGACCTGCATCTCCTCGGTGTACTTGCGCGCCACCGCGTCGGCCGAAGTCCCTTCCTCGTTCGCCTTCTTGATGATCTTGTCGTCGACGTCGGTGATGTTGCGGACGAAGAGGAGGTCGAAGCCGCTCGCGCGCAGGTGGCGGACGATGACGTCCCACTGCACCTCCTTGAGCGCGTGCCCGATGTGGCAAAGGTCGTAGACCGTCGTCCCGCAGGCGTACAGGCCGACCTTGCCGGCCACCAGCGGTTCGAACGGGATCTTCTTGCCCGCGCGGGTGTCGTAAATTCGCAGCGTCATCGGTTGCGGACGAGGGCGACGACGTTGAAGACGCCGAAGGTCATCAGCACCAGCGAGATGATCACGCTCGCCACGTGATCGCGCGGGCGATCGCCTTCGATCAGCAGGTACGCGCCGTCGGGGATCACGACCGGCGCGATCGTATGCACGGCGGCGATGTTGGCGGCGGCCACGCGGCGTTCGGCCCCGCCGGGCGCGCGAATGATCAGCGCCCCGTCGGACGCCGCCAGCTCGGAGACGCGGGTCGCGATGGTCTCGCGCGCGTCGCGGATCTCGACGGTGCGATCGATGTCGCCCAGCTCGTCCAGCGCCGCCTGCCGGCGTGCAGCGGGAAACCGCACCACGAACGTCCAGCGCGAAGGCGGCTCCGGCGCGCTGGCGAGCAGGCTCGACGCGCCCGCGCTCGACGGCGCCGCGGTCTTCACCAGGCCACGCGCCGTGATCACCTCGCCGCCGCGGCCCGTGACCGCGGCGCGCGCCGCATCTTCGGTCGGGAAGCGCCCGTTCGGCAGCCCGATCTGCACCTCGTCCGGCTTGAGGACCTCGATCGCCAGGGCCTCATCCGCCGCGAGCGCGACCTTGTCACCACCACGATCCACGATCGACAGCGGGCCAGCCGCGGCGCGCCCGGTCAGCGCCGCCAACGTCGTGTCGGTCGCGAAGTAGTGCGTCGCGCTCACGTGTCTCGCGAAATAGCCGCGGATCGCCTGGGCGTAGGGCAGCTCGTCGATGCGGATCAGCCGCCCCTCGAACACGTCCGCCTCGGCGCGCGCCGCCGGCAACGGGTTCTCCATGCGGTGCACGAACAGGCGATCGCCGGTGCCGAGGACGCGGAACAGCTGGCTGAACACCCATGAGCCCTTGGTGTCGAGCTCGAGCGCGCTCTCGCGGTCGGGGACGCCGGCGACGCGCACGTAGCGGTTCGCCAGGTCAGCCGTTGCCTTGTCGTTGCTGAAAACGGCCGCCGCCGCGCCCAGCTCGAGCGGCTGGCCCGACGACAGCGCATAGCGCAGGTCGCGCAAGCCGTAGAACACCAGGAAAAACGCGAGGGCAGCGCCGGCCAGCGTGATCAGCGGATGGCGCGCGCGCCGCCGCGGGATATGCGCGAATTCATCGACGGTGCCCGCGGGGCTGCCGGCGGCGGGCTTGCTCTGGGCCGGATCGGTCATGTCTTCGCGGCGGGCGGAGCCTAGCACAGACTTGCTCTGAGCCGGCCTTTCCGCTATGTGCGGAGTATGTTGCGGCGCCCCCGCGCGTTGGTCGGTCTCGCGATCGCAGCGCTTTTGCTGTCGGCGGCCGGCTGCCGGCAGAAGGCGAAGACTCCGGCCGAGGCGTACAAGCGGCTCACGGCCGCGGTCAACGCCGGCAACGGCGGCGCGCTGTTCGACGCGCTCGATCAGGAGACGCGCTGGAACTGGATGTCGATCCAGAAGTTCCACCGCGAGGCGTACGACATCGTGCTGTCCAACTACCCGGAGGGTGAGATCCGCGAGCGCGAGACGCGCCGCTTCGAACATGCCGCCACGGCGCCGTCGGCGCGCGACCTGTTCATCATGGACGCGGCGCCGGCGATCTTGCCGATGCTGCGTCCGCTCGTGCTGGCGGGCGCCCCGATCGAAAACGGCCCGGGCGACGACATGGCGGCCGCGGTGCTGGCGTCGGGTGGGCGGGTCGAGCTGAAGCGGAGCAAGAGCGGCGACTGGGGCTACGCCGGGCTGGGAAAGCGCGCGGAGGACGACAAGAACCGCGCCTGGCACGATCTGGAAGCGGTCCGCGCGAGCGCGGCTGACTTCGAGCGCGCCGCCGCGCGCGCCGGCAAATGAGCCGCAAGCCGGCCGAGCGGCCCGAGCAGGAGCAGCTCACGCTCGGGCTGGGGATGAGGAAGGCCGAGGCGGTGGAGGTGGAGGAAGCGGTGGAGACGCGCGAGCTTGAGGCCGAGTCGCCGCCGTCCACGTCTACGTCCACGTCCACGTCTACGCCCACGTCAACGTCAACGTCAGCGTCAGCGTCAGCGACGAAGCCAGGGGCGGGGCAGCCTAGGGTTTATGTCGTCAGTGAGCTGCTGAAGGCGGTGAGGCTGACGCTGGAGAGTCGGTTCACGGAGGTGAGGGTGGAGGGCGAGGTATCGGGGCTCAGGCGGTCGGGGAACGGGCATTTGTACTTCTCGCTCAAGGACGCGGAGGCGCAGCTGGACTGCGTGTTGTTCTCGCGGGAGGCGAAGCAGCTCAAGTTCTCGCTCGAGGAGGGGATGGCGGTCAGGTGCCGCGGGCGCCTCACGCTGTACGAGGCGCGCGGCAAGTTTCAGATGTCGGTCGCCACCATCGAGCCGACCGGCGCGGGCGCGCTCGCGCTGGCGTTCGAGCAGCTGAAGCAGCGTCTGGGCGCCGAGGGGCTGTTCGACGAGGGCCGCAAGCGACCGCTGCCGTTCCTGCCCCGCCGGATCGGCGTGGTGACGTCAGCCTCGGGCGCCGTCATCCGCGACATCGTCCACGTCGCGCACCGCCGTTTTCCGATCGCGATCTTGCTGGCGGCCACGCCGGTGCAGGGCGACGGCGCCGCGCTGGGCATCGCGGCGGGGATACGCCGGCTGGAGGCCGTCGCCGACGTCGACGTCATCATCGTCGCGCGCGGCGGCGGCTCGCTGGAGGACCTGTGGGCCTTCAACGAGGAGCCGGTGGCACGCGCGATCTTCGCCTGCCGCGTCCCCGTCATCTCCGCGGTCGGGCACGAGACCGACTTCACCATCGCCGATTTCGTCGCCGACCTGCGCGCGCCGACGCCGTCGGCCGCCGCCGAGCGCGCGGTCCCGGTGCTCACCGATCTGGTGGAGGAGCTCGGCGCGCTGCGCCGTCGCGGCGGCCGCGCGCTGGCGGGGGCGGTGCGCCACGCCCGCTACGAGCTGGAACGCGCGCAGACGCGGCTCGGCGATCCGCGCCGGCTGCTCGACGAGCGCCGGCAACGGCTGGACGAGCAGGTCGAACGCGGCCGGCGCGTGCTCGCGCGCCGGCTGGGCGCGGCGCGCACCGATCTCAAGAGCGTGGAGATCCGCCTGCACCGCACCCACCCGCACCGCCGCATCGCCGAGCAGCGCAACACGCTGGCGGCGATGCGCCACCGGCTGGATACCGCGTTGCACCCCGCGCTGGTGCGCCGGCGCCACGCGATCGAGGCGGCGCGCGGAAAGCTGGAGGCGCTGTCGCCGATGCGCGTGCTCGAGCGCGGGTTCAGCCTCACCCAGCGCGCCGACGGCCACGTGCTCACCAGCGCCGCCGACGTACAGCCCGGCGAGCGCATCACGGTGCGCGTGCACGACGGCGGCATCGACGCGACCGTTGTCAGTGGGACCCTGAGAGGGTCCCACCCCCCCCGCGACGGGCTCGCGCAGGGAAACCCCGCGCTCCCCCACGCGACTGACGGGACGCGCAAGAAGTGATTCGCGCGGCCGTCCTGGGCGTGGATGTCAGCAAGAGCCGGTCGCCCGCGATCCACAACGCCGCGTTCCGCGCGCTCGGCATCGAGGGCGAATACGGGGCCATCTCCGTCGCCGCAGCAGGATTTCCCGCGCTGGTCGCCGACCTGCGCGCGCAGGGCTACCGCTACCTCAACGTCACGATCCCGCACAAGGCGGCCGCGTTTGCCCTCGCCAACAGCCGCGGGCCCGAGGCGCGCGTGTCCGGCGCGGCGAACACCCTGCTGTTCGATCCGGGCGGCGACATCCGCGGCGAAAACACCGACGGCGCCGGCCTGCTCGCCGCGCTGGCCGACCTCGGCGTCACCGTGTCGGGCGCGATCGTCGTGATGGCGGGCGCGGGCGGCGCGGCGGCGGGCGCGGTCGAGGCGCTCACGCGCTCGGGTGCCATCGTCCGGCTGATCGCGCGACGGCCCGAGGTCGCCAACGATCTGCGCGGGCGCCTCCTGGACGGGCAGCGCGACCAGGTGACGGTGACGCCCTGGCAGGGCGACGGCCTCGGGGTCGCGCTCGCGGGCGCCACCGTGCTGGTCTCCGCGGTCCCGGCGGCCGCCTGGACCGATCCCGAGGCCGCCGCCGGCCTCGAAGCGCTCGCCGGCAGCGCGGCCGTCCTCGAGATGGCCTACGGCGGAGAGACGCCGCTCGCGATGGCGGCGCGCGATCACGGCGCGCGCTACGCCGATGGTCTCGGCATGCTGGTTCACCAGGCCGCTCACGCCGTCGCGCTGGCGCTTGGCAAGACCCCACCGCTCGCGCCATTGTTCGAAGCCGTTCGCGGCTGAACATGGCGACCGACGATCCCCCACCCAACCCGTATGCGCCCACCGCCTTCCTCACCCACGAGGCGGGGCAGGCACGGGCGGCGGCGCGGGCGGCGGCGGCCGGAAAGCCGTCGCGGCTCGGCGCGATCGTGCTCTCGATCCTCGCGTACCCGCTGGCGGGCGCGGGCTTTTACATCCTGAACAGGCCGCGCCGCCTCGCCGGCTGGGTCGTGACCGCGCTGGCGCTCTGGGCGCTGATGATCGTGGCGGCGCATGCCGCTATCTCGAAGCTGTTCATGGGCGCGATGGTGGGACTGTGGCTCGTCGCGTTTGCCGGCATCATCGACACCGCGTTCGCGCGGGCCGGCGCCCCGCGCACGGCGGGCCGCGCCTGGCTGGGCGCGATCGTCATCATCCTGGCCGCGAAGGGAACTGGTCTGGCGGCCAGACTGTGGCTCGTCGAAGCGTTCCAGATCCCGTCGGGCGCGATGGTACCGACCCTGCTCGTCGGCGATCACATCTTCGTCAAGAAGGGACGCGCCAACATCGCGCGCGGCGACGTCATCGTGTTCGAGTTTCCCGTCGACCGGAGCACCGACTACGTCAAGCGCGTCGTCGCGGTCGACGGCGACACGATCGAGGTCACCGGCGGGGCCGTGTCGATCAACGGCGTCGCGCTCGTGCAGGGCGAGATCGCGGGAGAATGCCCCGCGCTGGAGGAGCCTGGCTCATGCAAGCTGGTGCGCGAGACCAACGCGGGCCGCGCGTACACCATCATGGTCGACGAATCCCGCCGCGCGACGGACCACCCGCCAACTGTGGTCCCCTCTGGTCACGTCTTCGTGATGGGCGACAACCGCGACAACAGCTACGACTCGCGCAGGTGGGGCACCGTGCCCGTCGACCACATCAAGGGCGTCGCGACCGTCATCTGGTGGTCGAAGGTCCCGAACGGCGCCATCCGCTGGTCACGCATCGGCCGCGGCATCGAGTAGGCCGCACGCTAGTTCTGCTGGTCCTCGTCCGATCCGGGATCGTCGCCCATGTGCGCGCCCAGGCGATTGTCGTTCCAGTGAGACTTCACGTTGCCGACCTCGCAGTCGCAGAAACCACCGTGTTCGTCCAGCCACTCGATCACCGCGAGCGTGCGCAGCCCGCGCGTGGTCAGCCACTCGGTGGCGAACCGGCGGGTATGATCGCAGCCGTGCTCCCGGCAGCGATCCGAGACGTGCGCGAAGAACGCCTCCAGAAGGTCGTCGGACAGCGGAAAACGGGCCCGGGCGTCGGCGCGCTCCCGCGCCTTCCACTGCTTGAGCGCCTTCCGCTGCTCGCGATCCACGGCTAGCTGGCCGCTCGGGCCACGCGGACGGCGGCGATTGCATGCGCCGCGAACTCGTCGGCGGTGACGGCGACCGACGACACCGCGACGGCGGTCTTGTGCTCGTTGACGTAGGCGGATAGCTCGGCCGATTCGGCGCGCATCACGATCGCCAGGTCGGCCCGCTGTGCGCGCGCGAGCAGCGCGATGTGCAGGTTGGTCGGGTCGGCGTCGGTGAGCGCGACCAGCGCCGCCGCGCGCCTGACCCCGGCCAGCTCCACGATGTCCGCCTTGGTCGCGTCGGCGATGATCACGCGGTGGCCGGCCGCCCGCAGCATCTCGATGTGCGGCCGGTCCTCCTCCCGCTCGATCACCACGATGCGGCGCCCCGCCGCCGCCAGCAGATCGGCGACGCCGATCCCCATGTGGCCGCCGCCCGCGATCACGACGTGGCCCTTCCAGCGCACCTGCACCCGGCCCTTCAGCGCGTCCTTGCGCTGGGTCATCACCCAGCTCGTGAAAAACGCGAACAGCACCGCCAGGAACGCGGCCCCCACCAGCATCAGCACCATGCCGACGACCTTGGCGCTATCGGGCGCGCTGTGCAGCGTGATGTCGCCGTACCCGACCGTCATGACCGTCGTCCACACGAAATAGAACGCGTCGAGCACACGCAACCCCAGCGTCTTGGTGAAGAACACCGTCGCGGCCGTGACCACCCCGGCCAGCGTCAGCGCCGCGCCCAGCAGCACCCGATCCAGCCGCCGGCGCCACGGCGCCCGCCGGCGCCTGGGGCGCCGCACCGCCCTCGCGGCCCCCTCGTCGCCGACGGTTGCCTTGCCCAGCACGCGCAGCGTCTCGCGCGCCAGTACCGGCGCCGCGACGCTGGACATGCTCAGGATCGCCGCCCCCTTCAGGGTCGAGCGCACGTACGCCGCCAGCGCCGGGTCGAATAGCCGGATCACCAGCGGCAGGTCGGGGCGCAACCGGCGAGCGATCAGCGCCATGTCGACGTTGCCCGCGTCGTCACCCGACGCAAGCACCAGCACCGCCGCGCCATCCAGCGCGGCCGCTGTCAGCGCCGACGGGTCCTCGCTCAGGCGCGCGACCGCCGCGCCGTCCGCGCGCAGCCGCTCCTCGATCGCCGTGCCCAGCCGGTTGCTGCCCGAGATCAGGATGCGCCCGGCGCTCACCACCCGCGCGTCACCAGTACCAGTGGACGTGTTTCTTGATCCGCTTCGTGTAGACGGCGTGCACGGCCGCCATCGTCTCGTCGGACAGCGCGGGCAGGTCGCCGGCGTCGCAGTTGTCGTCCACCTGGTCGGGCCGCTTGGCGCCCGGGATGACGCACGTCACCGCGTCGTGCATCAGGATCCAGCGCAGCGCGAACGTCGCCATCTTGGTCTCCTTGGGCACCAGCTTGCGCAGGTCCTCGACCGCCGCCAGCCCTGCCTCGTAGGGGACGCCCGCACCCGTCTCGCCCCTGTCCCAGAGC
>Ga0111539_10007990_pt1 | contig 13496 bp, 14 predicted proteins | sample RhiMethybrSRZTD1_FD_79667 | JGI IMG/M metagenome (GOLD analysis project Ga0111539, IMG submission 79667) | Populus rhizosphere microbial communities from Tennessee, USA - Rhizosphere MetaG P. TD hybrid SRZTD1 (version 2) (version 2) | ecosystem: Host-associated > Plants > Roots > Rhizosphere >...
CCCGAGCTGCCGGCGAAGCTGCGCGACAAGATCGGCGAGCGCTGCGCCGAGGCCTGCCGCAAGATGAACTACCGCGGCGCCGGCACCTTCGAATTCCTCTACCAGGAGGGCGAGTTCTTCTTCATCGAGATGAACACGCGCATCCAGGTCGAACACCCGGTGACCGAGATGATCACCGGCGTCGACATCGTGCAGGAGCAGATCCGCGTCGCCGCCGGCCAGAAGCTGCGCTTCCGACAGAAGGACATCGAGGTGCGCGGCCACGCCATCGAATGCCGCATCAACGCCGAGGATCCCTATCGCTTCACACCCTCGCCGGGGAAGATCACCTCGTATCACCCGCCCGGCGGGCCGGGAATCCGCGTCGACTCGCACGTCTACCAGGGCTACAGCGTGCCGCCGAACTACGATTCGATGGTCGGCAAGCTCATCGCCTACGGCGCGACGCGCGAGCAGGCGATCGCGCGCATGCGCATCGCGCTCTCGGAGATGGTGGTCGAGGGCATCCTGACCAACCTGCCGCTGCACCGGGACCTGCTCAACGACACGCGCTTCCTGCGTGGCGGCGTCTCGATCCATTACCTCGAGCAGAAGCTCGCCCAGGAGCAGAAGAAGAAGAAATGACCTGGCTCGCGGTGACCGTCGAGGTCGATGCGGGCGCGGCGGAGGCGATGGGCGATGCCTTGCTCGATGCGGGGGCCGAATCGGTGGCGCTGGAATTCGGACGCCTGTCAGTCATCCTCAAGTCGCGCGACGATCCCGCAGCGATCGTCGCTTCCGCTGCCGAATCCGCCGGACTGACGATTCCGAATTTCAGTATCCAAAACCTCGAAGACCGCGACTGGGTCCGCGCCAGCCAGGCGCAGTTCGCGCCCTTCGCTGTCGGCCGGCTCTGGATCGGCGCGAGCTGGCACGAGCCGCCCTCGGGCGCGACGGCAATCGCCTGCATCGATCCCGGCCTCGCCTTCGGCACCGGCAGCCATCCCACCACCAGACTGGTTTTGGGGTTCCTCGAGCAAAGTATTCGCGGCGGCGAGCACGTCCTCGACTATGGCTGCGGCTCCGGCATCCTCGCCGTCGCCGCCGGGAAGCTCGGCGCGGCACGGGTCGATGCGGTCGACATCGACCCGCAGGCGGTCGAGGCCACCGCCGCGAACGCGGCGCTAAACCACGTCCCGGTGCGCGCGCTCGTCCCGGAGTCGCTCGCGCCGGCGCAGTACGATGTCGTCGTGTCGAACATCCTGCTGCATCCTCTCGTCCTGCTCGCGCCGCTGCTCGCCGCCCGCACGCGGCCTGGCGGCAAGATCGCGCTAGCCGGCGTCCTGGAAGCCCAGGCGACGGAGCTCGTCGCAGCTTATGCGCCGTGGTTCGACGCGGCGACGGTCGCACGGGAGGAGGGCTGGTCGCTGGTCGCGGGGACGCGGCGATGAGCCTCGTCACGCGCTGCCCAGTCTGCGGCACCGCTTTCCGCGTGCAGCGCGAGCAGCTTGCCGCGCGCGGCGGGCGGGTGCGGTGCGGCAAGTGCGCCACCGTCTTCGACGGCGTCGGCGCGCTGGTGGAGGAGGGCGCGGAGACGCTCGCGCTCGAGCCTTCGCCGCAGCTCGGTCTCTTCGATCCTTCGCGGCGCGGTCCGCCGCAGCCCAAGAGTGACGGCGGCGAGGAAGAAGTGGTGCTGCCGCCGTTCATGGCGGAGGAGGCGCCCTCGCGCCGGTTCACGTGGCTGTGGGCGCTGGCGGCGCTGCTCGCCATCGGCGGCCTCGTCGCGCAGACGCTCTATCGCTACCGCTCCGAGCTCGCCGTGCAGGTGCCGGCGATCCGCCCGCAGCTCGATGCCGCGTGCCGCGCGCTGCGCTGCCAGATCAACCTGCCGCGGCGCATCGAGCTGATGAGCATCGAGTCCTCGGACCTGCAGGCCGACCCGCGGCGCGAGGGAATCATCATTCTCAATGCCGTGCTGCGCAATCGCGCCCGCTTCGCGCAGGACTTTCCCGCGCTCGAGCTCACGCTCACCGACGAGGGCGACCGGCCGCTCCTGCGCCGCGTGCTCGGGCCGCGCGACTACCTCGATCCCGGCCGCGCGCCGATGCTTCTCTCCGAGGGTATCGGCCCCGGCGGCGAAGCGTCGCTGCGCGTCTTTCTCGACTCCAGCCGCTCGCGCGCGACCGGCTACCGCCTTTATCTCTTCTACCCTTCATGAAAAAAATTCTGGTTACCGGTTCGATCGCCTACGACACCATCATGGTGTTTCCAGATCGCTTCAAGAACCATCTGCTCGCCGACCAGCTGCACATCCTCAACGTGTGCTTCCTCACGCCCGACATGCGGCGCGAGTTCGGCGGCACCGCGGGCAACATCGGGTACAACCTGAAGCTGCTCGGCGAAGCGCCGCTGGTGATGGCCACCGTCGGCGAGGACGTCGGCCCCTATCTCGAGCGCTTGCAGCGTCTGCGCATCGACCCGCGGCTGCTGAAGAAAATACCCGGCCAGTTCACCGCGCAGGCGTTCATCACCACCGATCTCGACGACAACCAGATCACCGCTTTCCATCCGGGGGCGATGAACAGCTCGCACGAGAACCACGTGCGGCGCGAGCTCGAGGCCGGCATCGCCATCATCGGCCCCGACGGCAAGGAGGGCATGCAGCAGCACGCGCGCGAATGCGCCGAGCTCGGCGTGCCGTTCATGTTCGATCCCGGCCAGGGCCTGCCGATGTTCTCGGGCGAGGAGATCGAAGAATTCCTCCGTCACGCCTCGTACGTCGCGGTGAACGACTACGAAGGCAAGATGCTCGAGGAGAAGACCGGCCGCAAGCTCGAGGAGCATGCGCGCCGCGTCAAGGCGCTGGTGGTGACCCTCGGCGCCCAGGGCTCACTCGTCTTCGCCGACGGCAAGCGCCACGAGATTCCCTGCGCGCCGGCCGACAAGGTCGTGGACCCGACCGGCTGCGGCGACGCCTATCGCGCCGGACTGCTCTACGGCCTGGCGCACGGCTGGGACTGGACGAACACCGGCAAGTTGGCTTCGGTGATGGGCGCGATCAAGATTTCCCACCGCGGCGCTCAGAACCACACCACCAGTCGCGACGAGATCGACGCGCGCTTCAAGCGCGCCTTCGGTCACTCCCCGCCAGGGGCCTGATATCCCTTGCAGCTGACCTGGTAGAGCCGGCGGTCTTCGAGCCGCATTGCGGTCAGCTTCCCGCCCCACACGCAACCGCTGTCAAGGCCGGCTTGCTTGTCGCGGACCTTGAGGCCGAGCTGCGACCAGTGGCCGAAGACGATGGTGGTCGATTCGCTTTCCGGGCGCGTCTTGAACCACGGCCGGTAACCGCGAGGCGCCGTCTTGCCTTTGGCCTCCAGTTCCATGCGGCCATCGCGGCTGCAGAAGCGCATGCGCGTCATCGCGTTGACGATCAGGCGCAGGCGGTCCCATCCCTTGAGATCTTCGTGCCACGCCTCGGGGCCGTTGCCGTACATTCGCTGCAGAAAATCGCGGTAGTTGCGCTTGGCGAGGGCGGCCTGCACCTCCGCGCCCAGGTCGAGCGCCTTTTCCACCGACCAGTTCGGAAGGATGCCGGCGTGCACCATGGCGTAGTCGCCCTCGGCGTGCATCATGGGCCGTTTGCGCAGCCAATCGATCAGCTCCGGCGCGTCGGGCGCGTCGAGCACGTCCTGGAAAGTGTCCTTCTCCTTCAGCTTCTCCACGCCCTCGTATTGCGCGAGGAGATGCAGGTCGTGGTTGCCCAGCACCGTCACTGCGGCATCGCCGAGGCTCGCGACGTAGCGCAGCACGTCGCGTGATTTCGGGCCGCGGTTGACGAGATCGCCGACGAACCAGAGCCGATCCCGCCCGCGGCGAAAACCGATCTCGCCGAGCAGCTTTCTCAGCTCGTCATAGCATCCCTGCACGTCGCCGATCGCGTACATCGCCATCCGGTCCCGCTCCTAGAAACTCGCGTCGAGCCGCCGGTACTGGATCGCCTCGGCGATGTGCTCCGCGCCGATGGTCGAGGCGCCGGCGAGGTCCGCTATGGTACGGGCAACGCGCAGCACGCGCTGATAGGCGCGCGCCGAGAGGAGCAGCCGCGCGAGCGCGTGGCGCAGCAGCTGCTCGCCATCGCGGTCGACCGCGCAGTGCCGGTCGATCTCGCGCGTTCCGAGGTCGGCGTTCGCCTTGCCCTGGCGTGCGAGCTGCGAGCCGCGCGCCTTTTCCACTCGCGCCTTGATGGCGCTCGAGGCCTCGCCCGCGACCGGCGCGACCAGCTCCGACTCGCGCGGCGCCGGCACTTCCAGCTTGATGTCGATGCGGTCGGCGAGCGGCCCGGAGATGCGACCGCGGTAGCGCGCGATCCGCTCGGGCGTGCAGCGGCAGCGGCCGCTCCGGTCGCCGCAATGGCCGCACGGGCATGGGTTCATCGCCGCGACCAGCTGGAAGCGCGCCGGGAACTGCGCCTGGCGTGCGGCGCGCGCGATCGAGATGCGGCCCGACTCCAGCGGCTCGCGCAGCGCCTCGAGCACATCGCGATCGAATTCGGGCAGCTCGTCGAGAAACAGCACGCCATGGTGGGCGAGAGAGATCTCTCCGGGGCGGGGCACGTTGCCGCCGCCGCACAGCGCCGCCGCCGACGCGCCGTGGTGTGGCGAGCGGTAGGGCCGCTCGCCCCAGCGCTCGGTTTCGAAACCCTGCGTCGACACAGAATGGATTGCCGCGACCTCCAGCGCTTCGCTCTCGGCCAGCGAAGGCAGAATCCCCGGGAAACGCGAGGCGAGCATCGACTTGCCGGTTCCGGGTGGGCCCACCATCAGCACGCTGTGGCCGCCCGCTGCCGCGACTTCCAGCGCGCGCTTCACCTGCTGCTGGCCCTTCACGTCGGCGAAGTCAGCGTAGCTCGGGCCGCGCCGCGTCTCCCCGCCGATGTATTCCGCGAGCGGCGCTTCGCGCGAGAGATGCGCGACCACCTCGAGCAGCGTTCTCGCGGGCAGGATGCGCGCGCCGTCGGCAAGCGCGGCTTGGGGCGCATTGTCCGCAGGGATCACGAAGGCGTGACCGGCGGCGCGCGCCGAGAGCGCCATCGCCAGGGCACCGCGCACCGCACGCAACTCGCCGGTGAGCGAGAGCTCGCCTGCGAACTCCTGGCCGGCGAATGCTTCGGGTGCGATCTGCCCGCTCGCCGCGAGGATGGCGAGCGCGATCGGCAGGTCGAAGCGGCTCGAGTCCTTGGGCAGCTCGGCCGGCGCGAGATTGACGGTGATGCGCCGCGCGGGAAATTCGAAGTGCGCGTGATTGAGCGCGGCGCGCACGCGATCGCGCGCCTCGCGCACTTCCGTATCCGGCAGTCCAACGATGTGGAAAGCCGGCAGCCCCGGCCCGAGGTGCACTTCCACCGTCACCTCGAGCGCGTCGATGCCGGCGAGCGCGCGGCTCGCCACGGTCGCGACCGTCATCGCTCATGAACGCGGCGTCGCGGCGCGCGGTTTACGTGGCGGTCTACGAACGAGGCTTGCGCGTCTCGAGCTCGGCGATGCGCGCCTCGAGTTCGGCGAGCTTCGACTGCGCGCGCTCGAGCAGCTTCTTCTGCACTTCGAAGTCCTCGCGCAACACGAGGTCGAGCCGGTCAAACCAGGAAGCGAGCAGCGCCTTGAGGTTTTTCTCGATGTCCTGCGCGGGCGACCCGCGCAAGGTCTCGTCGATTCGGGCGCTCAGGTCGTCCAGGAAACGCTTGTCGATCACCCCCGAAACCTAGCATCCGCCCTCGCACCGCATTCGGGCGGGGACGCGAAACAAGCGCACCGAGATGGGGCGCTGGGTTTCTGCTCTATCTGCAACTCATTGAACAATATCACGAAAGTGTCTGGCACAGGAGATGCTAATGACTGTCGCCGCATCTTTCACAAATCCCTAGGGAGTATTAAATGAAGAAGACAGTCCTTTCCGCTTCGGTCGCCGCAGCCTTCGCTTTCCCGCTGATGGCCTCGGCCCAGGCTCCGGCCCCTGCAGCGCCCACGCTCGACAAGGTCCTCGAGGCTTCCGGCATCTCGATGACGGGCTACGTCGACGCTGCGTACACGCACGCCAACCGCAACATCGAGACGGGCTTCTCGCCGCGCGTTTTCGATTCCTACAACAACGACTTCCTCCTTTCGCAGGTCGGCCTGCAGATCGCGAAGCAGCCGAAGGCCGGCTTCGGCGGGTTGGTCAACATCACGGCGGGAACCGACGCCCGGTACATCCACTCCGCGCCGGACTCGACCGGCCCGACTGCCAACCCGTTCGACCTGACGCAGGCCTACCTGCAGTACGCCGGCGGCCCGCTGACCGTTATCGCCGGCAAGTTCACCACGCTGCACGGCACGGAAGTGATCTGGAGCCCGAGCAACGCGCATTACTCGCGCTCGCTGCTGTTCGGCTCCGTACCGTTCACGCATACCGGCGTGCGCGGCACCTTCGCCGCCACGGACAGCATCAACGTGATCGCCGGCGTGAACAACGGCTGGGATCAGATGGCCGACAACAACCGCAGCAAGACGCTCGAGCTCGGCGTCACCGCGACGCCGATCAAGCCGCTCAGCCTCGCGGCCTCCTACTACGGCGGCAAGGAGCTGGGCACGGTCACCGGCGCCGACGGCAACAACATCGAGGGACGCAGGGAAAGCTTCAACTTCGTCGCCAGCTACACCGTCATCGATCCGCTGAGCATCGGTTTCGAGTACCTCACCGTCAAGCAAAAGGACGCCGTGAGCGACGGCGCGGGCGGCACGAAGGACGGCAAGTACAACGGCTACGCCCTGTACGTCGGGTACGCGTTCATGCCGAAGCTGAAGGTCTCTTTGCGCGCCGAGTCGCTCGACGACAAGGACGGCCTGCGCTTCCCCGCGGCCGCGACGATCGCCGGCACCTCGGGCACGAAGCACAAGGAGATCACCGCGACGCTGGGTTATGCGGCGGCCGAGAACTTCGATCTGCGCTTCGAGGTTCGCCAGGACAAGGCCAACGAGGCGGTCTACAGCGACGGCAGCAGCATGAGCAAGAGCCTGCTGACCTACGCGATCCAGGGTATCTACAAGTTCTGAGGAGCCAACGATGAAACTGGTTACCGCAATCATCAAGCCGTTCAAGCTCGACGAGGTGCGCGAGGCACTGTCGGCGATCGGCGTACAAGGCATCACCGTCACCGAGGTGAAGGGGTTTGGCCGGCAGAAAGGCCATACCGAGCTCTACCGCGGCGCGGAGTACGTCGTCGACTTCCTGCCGAAGGTCAAGGTCGAAGCCGCGATCAAGACCGAGCTGCTCGAGCAGGCGATCGAGGCGATCGAGAAATCGGCGAACACCGGCAAGATCGGCGACGGCAAGATCTTCGTGTTCGATCTGGAAAAAGTGATTCGCATCCGCACCGGCGAGACCGATGCGGCGGCGCTCTAGGGAGAACGTGATGAAAAAGCTCTGTGCATTTCTCGCGGTAGCGCTGTCGTTCGCCTTCGCCGGCGCAACGCTGGCGCAGGACAAGAAGGACGCGCCGAAGGAAGCGGCCAAGGTCGAGGCGAAGAAGGAGGAGGCCAAGCCGGCGGCTGAGCCTGCCAAGCCCGCGCCGACGCCGAACAAGGGTGACGTGGCGTGGATGCTCACCTCCACCGCGCTGGTGCTGATGATGAGCGTGCCGGCCCTGGCGCTCTTCTACGGCGGCATGGTGCGGGCGAAGAACACGCTCTCGATGCTGATGCAGGTGTTCGTCGTCTTCTCGCTGGTGACGGTGCTGTGGTGCGTCTACGGCTACAGCCTCGCCTTCACCGAGGGCAACGCCTACTTCGGCAGCCTGACCGATCGGCTGTTCCTCAAGGGAACGTTCGATTCGGCCAAGGGCGAGTTCGCGATGGCGGCGACCTTCTCCAAGGGCGTGGTGATTCCGGAGCTGGTGTTCGTCGCCTTCCAGGCGACCTTCGCGGCCATCACATGCTGCCTGATCCTCGGCGCGATCGCCGAGCGCGCCAAGTTCTCGGCGGTGCTCGCGTTCATCGTGCTGTGGTTCACGTTCAGCTACACGCCGATCGCGCACATGGTGTGGTACTGGATGGGGCCTGACGCCTACACGACGGCCAAGGTGGTCGACGAGATGAACTCCAAGGCCGGATTGATCTGGCAGTGGGGCGCGCTCGACTTCGCGGGCGGCACAGTGGTGCACATCAACGCCGGCATTGCCGGACTGGTGGGCGCCTACCTGATCGGCCGCAGGGTCGGCTACGGCAAGGAAGCGATGCCGCCGCACAACCTGACGCTGACGATGATCGGCGCAGCGCTTCTCTGGACCGGCTGGTTCGGCTTCAACGCCGGCTCGGCTCTGGAAGCGAACGGCACCGCGGCGCTCGCGTTCATCAACACCTACCTCGCGACGGCTTGCGCGGTGCTCTCCTGGATCGCTGGCGAAGCCATCTTCAAGGGCAAGCCCTCGATGCTGGGCGCGGCTTCCGGCGCGGTGGCGGGACTGGTGGCGATCACGCCGGCGGCGGGCAACGTCGGGATTCCCGGCGCGTTCGTCATCGGCTTGGCGGCCGGACTGGTCTGCCTCTGGGGCGTGAGCGGGCTGAAGAAGATGCTCGGCGCGGACGACTCGCTCGACGTGTTCGGCGTACACGCCATCGGCGGCATCCTCGGCGCGCTGCTCACCGGCGTGTTCAACGACCCGTCGCTCGGCGGGCCGGGGCTGGTGGAAGACTGGGTGACCGGCAAGACCGGCTTCCCGGGAATCGGCGCGCAGGTCTGGATCCAGGCCAAGGCGGTCGGCCTGACGCTGCTCTGGTCCGGAATCGTCGCTGCGGTCGCCTACAAGCTGGTCGACTGGACGATCGGTCTGCGTGTCTCGGAAGAAGACGAGCGCGAAGGCCTCGACACCGCGGCGCACGGCGAAGCCGCGTATCGGATGTAAATCACCTCTCTCTGCATGGACCCAAGGGCGCCTTCGGGCGCCCTTTTTTTATCCCGAGAGCTTTTCGAGCAGGGCAAGCAGCTGGCCGCGTTCGGCCGCGGTGAGGTGCGCGGCAACGCGCCGCTCGTGCGCTTCGATGCGCCGCCTCATGCGCGCGACGAAAGCGCGGCCGGTCGCGGTGAGCCACAACCCGTTGGTGCGGCGATCATCGCCGCGGCGCCGCTCGACCAGGCGGCGCGCCTCGAGCGCATCGATCACGCCCACCATCGTCGAGCGGTCGAGGGCGACGGCCTGCGCCAGCCGGCCCTGCGTCACGCCGGGATTAGCGTCGATCAGCAGCAGCATGCCGGCGCGGCCGGGAGAGATTTCGGCGACGCTCGACGCGAAATCGTGAAATACCGCCTGCTGCGCGAGGCGCAGCCGGTATCCGAGCAGCGAGGGAAGGACGCCGGGCTTGAGCGGCGCGCCGCGGGCCATTTGTTTGGTCTCCAAACTACCGCTATGATCGTAGCGGCCCCCGGCCGCGCATGCAAATTACTTTCCAGCCAGCGTGAACGCCGCCGAGCAGCTGCTCGGCGATGCCGCGCTCGCGCGCCACGGCGACCGCGCTGCTCTTCTCTGCGGCGACGAGGCGGTCAGCTACCGCGAGCTGGCGCGGCGCGTGCACGCGTCCGCCGCCGCGCTCGTGGTGCTCGGCGTGCGCCGCGGCGATCGCGTCGCGCTCCTGATGCGCGACACTCCCGAGTGCGCCGCCGCTTGGCTCGGCGCGCTGCACGCCGGCGCAGTGGCGCTGAGCGTCAACCCCCGGCTCACCGAAGCCGAAATCCGCCACGTGATCGACGACAGCGGCGCGCGCCTCGCCATCGTCGACGAGCCCATCGCTGCCGCGCAACCGAGCCTGGTCTCGCAGCTGGCGAAGCGCGGCCGGCTGGTCACGGCCGGCGCCTGGCGGGAGCAGGTGCGAGCCGCGAAAGCTTCGCCGGCGATCGACGTCGGCGATGATGCGGCGTTCTGTCTCTACTCCTCGGGCACGACCGGCAAGCCGAAAGGCATGACCTTCGGCCACCGCGCGGTGCTGGCGGCCGGCGAAGCCTTCCGCGCGTTCGGCATCGGGGAGGGAGAGCGCGTCTTCACTACGTCGAAGTTCTACTTCGCGTACGGGCTCGAACACGCGCTGCTCGCGCCGCTCGCGCTCGGCGCGACCTCGATTCTCTGCGCCGACTGGCCGGAAGCGGGACCGGTGCTGCGCATCGTCGAGCAGCATCGCCCGAGCGCGATGTTCAGCGTGCCGACCGTCTATCGCCGCCTGCTCGCGGAAACGCGCGACCTCGCGGCGTTTCGCGCCGTGCGGCGTTTCGTCGCGGCCGGCGAGCGGCTCTCGCCGCAGCTCGTCAGCCAGTGGCGTCAGGCGACCGACGGCGAGCTGCTCAACCTCTACGGAATGTCGGAGACGTTCTGCGCCTGCATCGTGACGCCGCCCGGAACCTCGAACGGCGAGCGCACCGGCGCGCCGTTGCCGACCGCGGAGGTGCGGCTGCGCGATGCGAGCGATCGCGAGCCGGCTTCGGGCGACCCCGGCGTGCTATGGGTGCGCCATCCGGCGATGACGCGCGCGTACCTCAACCGTCCCGACGCAAGCCGCGAGCAGTTCCAGGACGGCTGGTTCTGCTCGCGCGACGTCTTCGTGCGCGATGCCGAGGGATTCTTGGTCCACCAGGGCCGCTCCGACGAGCTCCTGAAAGTCGCCGGTCAATGGGTGCGACCGGGCGAGGCGGAGGAGGCGGCCGCGCTCGACCCTGCGGTTGCCGACGCGGCATGCGTACCGGTCCTCGACGCCGACGGGCTGCAGCGGCTGGCGCTGTTCGTCGTCGCGCGCGGCGACGCCGCGGCCGATCGCGCAGCCGCGGCCGCCTGTGAGCGCGCCCTGCCGCCGCACAAGCGGCCGAAGTGGGTGCGCGTGGTGGCGGAACTGCCCCGCACGGCGACCGGCAAGGTCCAGCGGTTCAAGCTGCGCGAAATCCTGGAGCGCGAGCTGTCCGGCAAGTCGTAAAATCTCGGCTTTTCGAGGACAGCATGGCTCACGCAATCCCCCTGTGGACTCCACCGGCCCTGCCGATCTCCGGCAGCGGCGACACCTTTCCCGTCCGGCGCATCTTCTGCGTCGGCCGCAACTACGCCGAGCACCAAAAGGAAATGGGCGGCGACGGCCGCGAGACGCCGTTCTTCTTTCTGAAGACCGAGTTCGCGCTCGTGCCCGTGCCCGCCAACAAGAGCGGTGAGGTGCACTACCCGGCGAAGAGCTCCAACTATCACTACGAGACCGAGCTGGTCGTCGCCCTGCACAAGGGCGGCCGGCGCATCGACGTGAAGAAGGCGAACGACCACATCTATGGCTATGCGGTCGGCTTCGACATGACGCGCCGCGACCTGCAGCAGTGGGGCAAGGATCACGGCCGGCCCTGGGACTTCGGCAAGAACTTCGACGAGTCGGCGCCGTGCGGCGAGCTGGTGCCGGCGAAAAAGATCGGTCATCCGTCGAAGGGCGCGCTCTGGCTCAACGTCAACGGCAAGCAGCGCCAGAAAGCGGACCTCTCCGACATGATCTGGTCGGTGCCCGAGCAGATCGCCTTCCTCTCCGAGCACTACACGCTCGAGCCCGGCGACGTCATCTACAGCGGCACGCCCGCCGGTGTCGGCCCGGTCAAGCCCGGCGACGAGCTGCACGCGGGCGTCGACGGCGTCGGCGAGCTGAAGGTGAAGATCGTCCCGGCACTTTGAAGCTCTACACGTACTTCAGGAGTTCGGCGGCGTTCCGCGTTCGCATCGCGCTGAACCTGAAGGGCCTGAAGTACGAGCCGATGTTCGTGCACCTGGCGAAAGGCGAGCACCGCGCCGGCGAATATCCGCGCGTCAACCCGCAGGCGCTGCTGCCGACCCTCGAGCTCGATGACGGCACACGCCTCAACCAGTCGCTGGCGATCATCGAGTACCTCGACGAGAAGCATCCGCAGCCGCCGCTGGTGCCCAAGGAAGCGCTGGCGCGTGCGCGAGTGCGCTCGCTCTCGCTGCTGATCGCCTCCGAGATCCATCCGCTCAATAACCTGCGCGTGCTGCAGCACCTGAAGCGGCTGGGCCAGACGCAGGAGCAGATCGACACCTGGTATCGCTACTGGATCGCCGACGGCCTCGCCAAGGTCGAAGCGGAGTTGCAGGGCAAGGCCGGGAAGTTCTGCCACGGCGAGGCGCCGACCATGGCGGATTGCTGCCTGGTGCCGCAGATCTTCAACGCCAAGCGCTTCAACAGCGATCTCGCGCCCTATCCCACGACAATGCGCGTGTTCGATGCCTGCATGAAGCTCGAGGGCTTCGACCGCGCCCAACCTTCCAAGCAACCGGACGCCGAATGAAAAAGCTCGTCGGTTACCGCAAATACCATCCGGGCACGCAGCCGGCCTACAACTATCCGCCGTACCGCTCGACGCAGAAGCGCTGCCCGACGCAGCCGCTCGTCATCCCGCCGCAGACGCTCTCTGAAATCACCGGGCCGGTGTTCGGCTGGGACGAGGTGAAGAAGACCGACAACGATCTCACCCGGCAGCACAAGGGCGATCCGATCGGCGAGCGCATCGTGGTGACCGGCCGCGTGCTCGACGAGAGCGGCCGCGGCGTGCCGAACACGCTGGTCGAGGTCTGGCAGGCGAACTCCTCCGGGCGCTATCCGCACAAGACCGACCAGCACAATGCGCCGCTCGATCCGAACTTCTCCGGCGCTGGGCGCACGATCACCGATAGCGAAGGCCGCTACCGCTTCGTGACCATCCGCCCGGGCGAGTACCCCTGGCGCAACCACTTCAACGCGTGGCGGCCAGCGCATATCCATTTCTCGCTCTTCGGCCAGGCGTTCCTGACGCGCATGGTGACGCAGATGTACTTTCCGGGCGATCCGCTGCTGCCGTACGACCCGATGTTCACCTGCATCGAGAACGAAGCGGCGCGCAACCGCCTGGTTTCGGTGTTCGACTGGGAGAACACCATCCCCGAACAGGCGCTCGGCTATCGCTTCGACGTCGTGCTGCGCGGCCGCGAAGAAACGCCGATGGAGAAAATGCCATGAGTCTCTTTGCGAGCGGCAACCAGACGGTCGGCCCCTACCTGCATATCGGCCTCGAGTGGCTCGCCACGCGCGACATCGCGGGCAAGGGCATCAAGGGCGAGCGCGTCGCCGTCGCCGGGCGCCTCCTCGACGGCGACGGTGTCGGCGTCAACGACGGCGTGATCGAAATCTGGCAGGCGAACGCCGAGGGAAAGTACGCCCATCCCGAAGATACGCAGAAGAAGGCGATCGAAAAGGGCTGGCGCGGCTTCGGGCGGGTGTTCACCGATGCCAAGGGCGGCTTCCGCTTCACCACCATCAAGCCGGGACGCGTACCCGCGCCCGACGGCAGCCTGCAGGCGCCGCACCTGGTGATGTCGGTCTTCATGCGCGGCATGCTCAAGCACCTGGCTACGCGCATCTACTTTCCGGATGAGCCGGCGGCGAACGCCGAGGACGCGATCCTCAAGCTGGTTCCCGCGCCGC
>Ga0111539_10007991_pt1 | contig 13495 bp, 7 predicted proteins | sample RhiMethybrSRZTD1_FD_79667 | JGI IMG/M metagenome (GOLD analysis project Ga0111539, IMG submission 79667) | Populus rhizosphere microbial communities from Tennessee, USA - Rhizosphere MetaG P. TD hybrid SRZTD1 (version 2) (version 2) | ecosystem: Host-associated > Plants > Roots > Rhizosphere >...
ACAGCATCAATGCATCATATGGTATGAGCATAAAACCAAGGCCAATAAGTAAAGCTGTTATCGCGATTGCGAAAGCTTTTTTATGCATATTATTGTCCTTTTTTGTTGTGCTAATAATTTTTTTTGATTATGCATGCAATTAAAAATCTATTGCAAGAGATAGTGTAAGATAAGAAATTATTTAATGGATTTCCTCATAACGTGGCAACCATAATAGTTGAGGATCCTTTGGTTTATTGATTAATTTTTTTTTTATTTTATTTTTATTTTCAATGAAGTATGTATAGTAGCTTGTATCATTAAAAAACTTTTGAGCGATAATTGTTTCAATATTAAGTGCATAATACAGATGTGCGATCTTTTCTTGTAATTCTCTTAATGGTAGAAATTTTAGTATTTTTTTAAATAATATACATTCTGTTTTTGGTGAAGCTACACGCAAAAAACTGTGCATTGTTGCTTCTTGTTTGACCATTGCTTTATAGAGATAAGGCAGTTTTTGAGTTATATATTGGTGGTAGAGGTTATTATAGTGCTTACAAGTAATATCTATTGCTGTTTCATTTAAATTATTGCGCGCCCATATATTTAATCCTTGTACTATAAGAAATACTAAATATTCATCAAGGAGTATATTTTCATCGTAAATACATGCTGCTAAATGGAGTTGTGTATTATTATGTTTGGCTTTATTGAATAAAAGCTGCTCGTACTCAGGGTACGTATAAAAATTGTTAAAGTCATCTGTATCAAGTCTAAAAAAAGCAGTTGCGAAAGGAGTTTCTTGGTAGTTATTTTGTTCAGTAGGGCAGGCACCATTTTTCAAGAGAAAAATGACTTTTTGTTGAAATCCTTGGTGACATGCTGAATGTAATGGTGTATAACCACAATAATCTTTGATATCGATCATTTCTTTACAAAGAGGTAGTAGTAGCTTGACGCCATCTATATTCCCGAAGAAGCATGCCCTGTCAAAAGGTATTTCTCCTATTGTGTTACGTCGAAAGTGTTTGACCTTGGAATTGTCGAGTAATAATTGGATACAGGCAGTAGCAGAATGAGCAGCTGCTATATGGAGTGGCGTATTGCCATCATTATTACGTTTATTGGGATTAGTTTTAGCATACGATAGTAAATAGTGTACCTTTGTACTGTTATTTATTTTGCACATACTATGAAGTATTGTATCGCCATTGAGAGTTTGTATATTCATTGCCTTCTGATCACGAGCAAGAAATAAAGGAACAATTATTTTATATGCTTCGTTATACATTGCATAATGAAAAGCAGGAAGACTGTGTCTTTTATGGGCATGGATTTTTATATGAGGACTCTCAAGAATGAGTGTAATATTTTCTATATTATTTTGTATACAGGCCTTTTGTAGTGGATTGAATCCTGTATCAAGAAAGTCATTATAATTAACATCAGCTCCTCGTTCGATTGCTTCTTTTACAATACGAGAATTTTGACTCATTATTCCTACCATACAGAGTTCTGTTGCTTCTATAGATAATTTAGTTGATTTCATAGCGATTGATGAGTGGCAATGTAATAAGAAGTAACAAAGTATAAGCACGGTATCTTTCATGATAATCCCCCTTATTATCATTGAGCACATTTGATTGAGGTAAATATAATATTTTTAATAGTTGTAAATCAATAATGCAGCAATAATTTAATAGTTGCATCGGTGGCGATGGATTACTTACACTGGTAGCAAAAAAGGAATTAGTATGGAAAATAAAAAATTTTCTTTTTATACCACTATGTCAGCGGCTGATGCATTAACTGATTTGCAAACATCTGAATCTGGATTATCTCAATCAGAAGTCCAAAAGCGGCTTTCTCTCTATGGACTTAACGAAATTAAAGAAACAGATATTACGTGGGTACAGCTATTAAAAGCACAATTGCTTAATCCATTTATGTGTATTTTTTCGGTAATAGGTTTGGCATATATGTTGACCGGGCAACCAGCAGAATGCGTGATTGTTTTTCTTATTGTTGCGGTTAATGTTGGTATTGGTTTCTATCAAGAATATCGTAGTAATGAATCGGTGAAGTTACTTAAAAAATCTCTCATGTCACAAGTTACTGTACAAAGAAATAATATAGAAATAAATATACCCATTAATCAGCTTGTGCCGGGAGATATCATTGTGCTGTATGCCGGTGATGTTATTCCAGCAGATTGTCGATTTATTACCGTTGATAATTGTACGGTGGATGAATCAAGTCTGACGGGAGAATCAGTTGCTGTAGTGAAAAAGAGTGATGCTCTGCAAGAAGCAGTAACTGATATGTATCGTGCAGAAAATATAGGATTCACCGGAACGGTGATTACACAAGGGAAAGGTCATGCGGTAGTTATTGGTACCGGAGCATCAACAGCATTGGGTACTATTGCAGAATTGACTAATAAAACCACCACCAAAAGCAATTTAGAAAAAGGATCAGTGGCAATTGGTAAGTTCACGATGTATATGATATTTTTCAGTCTTCTTGGTATTGCTTTCATTCATATGATTATTCATAAAGGGAAATTAAATTACGTTGACTTCTTTCTGTTTGCGGCAGCGCTTACGGTGACTGCTATCCCCGAAGGGTTACCGATGGTTGTTACATTTTGCTTATCACAAGGTGCTGCAGCGTTGAAAAAAAATAATGTGATTGTAAAACGATTATCAGCGATAGGTGATCTGGGCTCCATTGAAGTTTTTTGTACTGATAAAACAGGAACATTAACAGAAAATGCATTGAGTGTAGAAAATATTTATGGCAAAAATGCAGATCAAATATTAATGTATGCGGTGCTTTCTTCTCCTGCACAGAGCGCAACCAAAGAAAGTCCTACTAAAGGATTTGATTTGGCATTGCAAAAAAAACTCACTGAAGCACATAATGAACACTTGGAAAAACATACAGTACTCAAAGAATCTCCTTTTACACCGCAAAAAAGACAATGCATGGCATTAGTACAGAATGAATCAATACATACACTGATTGTGAGAGGATCGCCAGAAATAATTATTGAAAAATGTACTTTTTTAAGCGAATCAGAGCGTGCAACAACGCAGTCATGGATTGATACTGAAGAATCAAAAGGCAACCGTATTCTTGCTATTGCAACTAAAAACATCAGTTCATATAATGCCGATTCCTATGATATTGAAGCTGATGATCATGATTATGAAACTATTGGGCTTATTGCGTTTCAGGACCCACTCAAAAGTACTGCATTAACAACGGTAAAAAAAGCGGAGTCTCTCGGGATCCAAATAAAAATATTAAGTGGTGATAGTAAAAATGTATGTTATACCATCGCAAAGCAATTGGGGCTTGAAGAAAATAGTGATAATGTTGTACTTGGTTCAGATTTTGAAAAAAGTACTGAAGAAGAAAAAGAATTTTTAGCAAATAATCGTTCAGTGTTTGCACGGGTAAGTCCAGAACAAAAATATGAAATTATTAGTCATTTACAAAAAAAATATTCTGTAGGGTATATGGGCGATGGTATTAACGATGCGCCAGCCCTTAAGATTGCGCACGTGAGTTTTGCGGTGAACGATGCAGCTCCAGTGGCACGTGAAGCTGCCGAGATTATATTACTGCGTAAAAGTTTAAGTTCAGTTATTTTGGGGATTGAAGAAGGAAGACGAACAATTGTTAATACACTTAAATATACAAAAATGACTAATGCGCCAAGTTTTGGCCATTTTTATGCGCTTGCAGTGGCATCATTGTTGGTGAGCTATCCACCCATGTTGCCAATGCAATTATTATTTTTGAATTTGCTGACTGATTTGCCGATGATTGCAATTTCTACTGATAACGTGAGTTATGAAGAAGTAAAAAAACCGTTATCGTATGACATGACTGATGCGGCAATTTTGATTGTATTATTTGGCCTTATTATGTTTATTGCGGATATAACGATATTTTTAGTTTTTAGGTCTCACTTTCCTGCAACATTACAAACAAGTTGGTTTGTCACGAGTACTATTTCAGAAATTGCGTTTATATTTTCATTTCGTACGCAATTGCCATTTTTTGCTGCGCAGCGCCCAACTTTATTATTGATGGGCCTATCACTTGCTGTTGTTGCAACGGCAATTATATTACCATTTACTACCTTGGGTCATAGAGTGTTTCTCTTTACATCACCACAATGGGAACATGTGCCATGGCTTGTTGGGGTGATTGTATTTAATTTGGTTATTGCTGAGGGGGTTAAGCTGACATACTATTATTTTAAAAATAGAAAAGCTGCGCTTAAACTCACTTAAAGGCTTATATGGAAAACAATAAATTTTCTTATTACGCAAATCTTTCTGTACAAGAAATTCTTAAAGAATTACACACAACATCAGATGGACTAACTGAGGCAGAAGCAAAAAGCAGATATGCGCAATATGGCCCCAATACAACAGAAGAAACAACAATTACCTGGCTTACTATTTTGAAAAATCAGGTGAGTAACCCTTTTATTTTTATGTTTTTTATTGTTGCAGCAATTTATTTTTTTACGCATCAAATTATTGAAAGCATAATCTTAATTGCGATCATGATTATTAATACGTGCATTGGTTTTTATCAGGAATATCAAAGTAATCGGGCAATGGAACTATTGAAGTCATATTTGCAAACAACAACTACCGTGCATCGTGCGGGTGCTGATGTGACGGTAGCGATTAATCAGATTGTTCCAGGAGATGTTATTATTCTTAAGGCAGGCGATATCATTCCTGCTGATTGTCGTCTTGTTGCAAGCGAAAATTTGGTGGTTGATGAGGCAAGTTTAACGGGTGAATCAATACCGGTAAAAAAGAGTCATGAATCACCGCAAGAGCCTATTGCTGAATTATATAATGCGACCACGTGCTGCTTTACGGGAACGGTTGTTGTTGATGGCTCAGGAATTGGGGTTGTTTTTGCAACAGGAGCACAAACCATAATGGGTTCTATTGCATTGCTTGCAACGCATACGGTGGTAAAGAGTAATTTAGCACGCGGCACTATGCAATTGGCACATATTATTTTAGCGCTTGTTTTGATCAGTTTGGTGATTATTGTATGTATCAATGTGTTTATTAAAACTGAGCAAGTTTCACCGTTAAATATGCTGTTTTTTGCAGCAGCGTTAGCAATTACGGCAATTCCTTCAGCATTACCTATTGTTATTACGTTTTGTTTGACTAAAGGTGCAATGGCATTACGTAAACATAAAATGATTGTTAAGCGATTATCGGCAATAGAAGATCTTGGTGGTATTGAAATTTTTTGTACCGATAAAACAGGAACACTAACAGAAAACTCATTAGAAGTGAATGATGTGTATGCTCCTCATATGAAGGATGTATTATTATATGCTGCTATAACATCTCATGATATTGCACAAACAGTTACGTCGCGTAGTTTCGATGCGGCAATTGCACAAAAATTAACGGCAGAACAAACGCAGGTACTTAAAGATTATAAAGTAATTAAAGAATTACCTTTTACGTATGAACGGCATCGTAGTATTACGCTTGCACAAAAAGGTGATACATCCATGGTGATTACTAAGGGATCAGCGGAATATATTATACCATTGTGCTCTGCATTAACGGAATCTGAAACAACGGAACTAAATCAGTGGATACAAGATAATGAATTAAAGGGTAATCGTGTATTGGCTGTGGCAACAAAAATTGTTTCTTATAATAATATTTCTGATGAACTTGAAGCACATGATAAGACATATGAAGCCATTTCATTGATTTCATTTTCTGATCCGCTTAAATCAACAGCAGAAACAGCAATAAAAAAAGCACAAGCATTAAATGTTGTCATTAAAATATTAAGTGGTGATAGTCCGTATGTCTGTTTTACTATTGCTCAACAACTTGGTTTGGAAAATGACATTAAGAATGTGGTGCATGGCATAGATTTTGAGAAAAGTACGGAAGAACAAAAAATATTTTTGGCTAATAATCGTACAGTCTTTGCGCGCGTAACTCCCGAGCAGAAATATAAAATTATTGGCTATCTTCAACAGAAATATTCTGTTGGGTATATTGGTGATGGTATCAATGATGCGCCGGCACTGAAAATAGCTAATGTTGGCATTGCAGTGAATGATGCAGCGCCGGTGGCACGAGAAGCGGCTGAAATTATATTGCTCCAAAAAAGTCTCCTGAACATTCTTCTTGGTGTTGAAGAAGGGCGTACTATTATTATTAATACGCTCAAATACATAAAAATAACTATTTCATCGAATGTTGGTAATTTTTATTCACTGGCGTTTTCATCATTGCTCATTAATTATCTTCCCATGTTGCCATTACAATTGCTGTTATTAGATTTGGTGACGGATTTTCCGCTTATTGGTATTTCAACTGATGCGGTTGCTCATCAGGAGTTAGAAAAACCATTGCAGTATTCTATGAAAGATATTAGTTTTGTGACATTTCTTTTTGGGCTCGTGAGCTCTCCGTTTGATTTTATGATATTTGCTTTTTTTAAATCTCATGCGGCAACATTGCAGACAAGTTGGTTTATTGCGAGTGCATTGACACAACTTGCGCTTATATTTTCATTGCGTACAAAAATGCCATTTTGGCGTGCGCATCGTCCTTCATTAATTCTTATGATTTTTTGTATTGGCTCTGGTATTATAGTAACCGCTTTACCATTTACTGCATTTGGTCAAAAGTTCTTTGCTTTTGTGCGTCCTACAATGCATGATTTGCTTATTATTGGTGCTGTTGTAGTTGCGTATTTTATTACCACTGAGACGGTAAAAGTGCTTTATTATCGTTCGCAAACAGGCAAGCAATCGCATTGACAAAACCTTCTTGAATTGTACTGTTAGTAATATAATAAAAATGTAACATAAGGTATTGTCATGATAAAAAATAAAGTAATGTTTTTGATTGTTGCATACGTTGGTATTAATGCCACTGTTGTCACTGGTGCTGAAAAAGAGCGTATAATATGCAAAAAAATTATGAATATGTATACCTACAGCAAGGATACTCTTGATCAGAAAGATCTTGCTTTATTTATCCAAAGTAATGAAATAGCTTCAGTAACTGAGCTGATTGCTGTTTTAGAACGTGGTAAAACGCTTTTAAATTATGATATAGTAAACATGAAGACAGAAAATAAGTCAGCATCATCGTATTGGGCAACATTGCTTGCAGCACCATTTGTATCATATGCTGGATGTGGAGGTTTGCTGTATGAATATGACAAAGATTCTGAATCTCGTAGATCATTAAAGTGTTACATTAATCAGGCTAAAAAAGATGAAATAGATGCTGAGTTTATGAAGCCATATGTTGATAATGGTAAATTTGATCATGATAAATATTTTTCTGATGTTGCGGTAAATTATGGTGATCAAAGATTAGCTGGATTTATGGGTGAAGAAACATTTGTGAGAGGTCAACTTGATAAAAGATGGAACCGTTCTGCTTGTATTCATGATGCTCAATTAAAAGTTGGTCGTTTGAGTATGTATCTTGTTGATGGTAAATTTAATATTGATAAATATCAGCGGTTTAATCCAAAACCAGTTGAATATGTAATGCACAATCTTTATATATATACAACATTAATAGCAGCCGGGTTAATTGCTATTCCTATTGCACTATATAAATTGTATAAGCATTATACCTATACATGTAATAAGCAAAAGGAAATTGCAATTCTTGATGCAATTATTGAGCAGATTACGTTGATGCAATAAAATAATTTAAGAAATAAAAGAAAGCGCAGTGGCTATAAACCCTGCGCTTTCTTGTTTGTTTTTATTGAATTTCTTTTTGAACCTTCTTTATTGTATCAGTACTAATCGCAGGTTGTTTATGTTCTTCAAATCCTAGCGTAATTAATGTATCAATAAAATCCATTGGCTTTAAACCAATTTCAGCAGCTTGATGGAATAAGCAGGTGGCTGGTGTAAGTCCTGGTAATGTATTAATTTCTAAAATTACAACGCGTTCTTTTTTGGTAGGGCTGATTTCTGCATTTTGATAAAAACAATCAATGCGCACGTATCCTTTGCATTGAATTGTTTTATAGACACCTTCCATCGCTTGTTGTACAAATTTTAGTGCAGATTGCGGTAGTGGCGCAGGTGTTTGGTTTTCACCAGCACCGGGTAGAAATTTTTCTTCGATAGAGAGTATGCCGGTTAAACTTATTGCCTGGCTTGGTGGTAATGCGCGTGGAGTATCATTACCAATAACACCAACGGTCAGTTCCATGCCGGTGATGCACTCTTCAATAAGTACTGCATCTTTTTCATGCAATACGTTGTTGATTGCAGTAATTAATTCATTGTTGCTGGTAACTTTTTGCACCATTACGCTGCAACCATCATCATGTGGTTTGACAATGAGGGGATATGTAAGATTACCCTTCGATACATCCTCCTTTGCTAAGAAGCTTTGGAGGACACTCAGGGCGAGCGGAAGAGTATTATCTTCTTTATTTTTTTTATTTTCCCTCCGCTCGTCCTGAGTGCCCCGAAGGGGTGTATCGAAGGATGATATCCATTCTTCTTTAGTCACATAAGCATTTTGTGGAACATCAAAGCCGTGTAAAGCAAGCAATTGATTTGTTTTATATTTATTCATGCATAATGCACTTGCAAGTACCGATGAACCATTATAGGGCATGTCAAGCATTTCTAAAGTACCTTGCACGCCACCATTTTCACCTTCGCCACCATGCAGTGCATTGAATACAAAATCGGCAATAGTTGGTAAATCATTCCACTTTATTTTTTGTGTTTCATTAAGCAGTTCAACAATTTCTTTAGTGGAATTACGCACCAGTTGTGATTGAGTAAGAATAAATAGTTCTAATGCGTCGTTGATAAATACCGGGATCGGTTCATATTTGTGTGGTGAGAGTTTATAAAATACGTTGCGGCCTGAATCGAGTGATGTTTCTTTTTCATTTGATTTGCCGCCAAGTAATATTGCAACACGAATTTTTTGATTGTTCATTGTTGGAGATTCCAATCTTTCTTGATTAATAACTGCTTCAAGCATGTTGTAGTTATGCAATTCTGTTTCGATAATATGATTAATAATATGAGATGGACTCATGTTAATTTCAGCACCCTGATTAAAAATATAACTTGATGGTGCCATGCCAGAAAAACTATTGGGATCAATAATAACAATTCTATTATCAGCGGTGACAAAGCCATCAATGCGGCACATGGTATCAAAGTTAAGCGTGCGCATTACGTTAATACTTGTTTGCTGTATAAGTTTAATAGTTTCTGCGCTGCAGCGTGCTGGCGTCCGTTTTATGCCGCGTCCTGGCATATATTTTTGTTCATAATCAAAGAAATGTGTTCCGGGTAATGGGATAGATTCTGTTGGTGGTAAGGGAATAAATTCACCCGTAAGATAATCAATTAAGATAATGCAGGTAAATTCCATGCCGGTGATTTTTTCTTCAATTAACACACGCTGTTTTTTGCGTGGTTCGATATAACATGCTTTTTGTAATGCTGCTTCAAGACCATCCTCATCAACAACAGAAATACCAAGACTGGATCCTTCATTGTGTGGTTTTATAACAAATGTGTTGTATATTTCTGCCCGATCAAGTTTTTGTTTAATAGCGGTTTTGTATTGTTTAAAATTATCAATTTCATGTGGTTCCACCGCAACAAAACGGGGTGTTGCAATACCTGCGGTATTGAGTAATGCTTTGTGCATAATTTTATCGGCGCGTAATGCAGTTGCAAGAATACCAGAACCAAAATAGGGAATACCAAGTACTTCAAGAAATCCTTGTAACGTTCCATCTTCAGCATAGCGGCCATGTTGTGCTATATAGATAAAATCAACGTGCTGTTTAAGATCATCCCATGCAATTAATGTACCTTCTGTTGGTAGGCGGTGTTCAAAATCAGTTGTTTTGCCACGATGTAAAAAATGCCATGGTAATAAATAAAGTTGTGAACCATTTTGAAATATTGGTATAGCGGTATAGCGTGTTGAGTCAACATAATCGCATACTGTTCGTCCTGAATTAAATGAAACTTCTTTTTCAAGTGACTTGCCGCCCATAAGGACGCCAATACGTAATTTTTGCATAAGTTTATAATCCTGCTTTTTTGTAAGTCTAATTTCACAATGGTAGAGATTTGCAGTTCATGTTTTTAATAAATATCAAACTGCGCTATTATTCTACATCATTATTGGCAAGCGTAAAGTGCAATGATATGTTACAATGATAAAAATGAATACCGTTTATCAGAAGGATGAATAATCGTGGCAAAAAGTGATGTTATTGGTAATTTGGTTTGGCTTGATCTTGAAATGACGGGTCTTAATATTGCAACTGATGTTATTTTAGAAATTGCATGCGTGATTACTGATGGCAATCTTCAAGTTATAGAAGAAGGGCCATCGTTTATTATTCATCAACCAGAAGAAAAACTTACTGGCATGAGTAAGTGGTGCCATGATCAGCATGGTAAAACTGGTCTTACTGATGCGGTGCGACGATCAACGATAGAACTTGAGTATGCTCAAGAACAAACTTTTGCGTTTATCCAAAAATATTGTCCTATTCATACCGGTATTCTTGCGGGTAATTCTGTGTGGCAAGATAGAGTTTTTTTAGAAAAATATATGCCACTTATCCCTGCATATCTTCATTACCGTATTGTTGATGTAACGAGTATTAAAGAGGTACTAAAGCGCTGGTATCCTGATGATAAAAAAAGTGAATTTCAAAAAACAGATAATCACCGTGCGTTAACTGATGTGTATGAATCTATTGCGGAACTTAAGCATTTTCGTATGAATTTCTTTCGTGGAGGGGTCTTGTAACTTACTCCAACTTTCGCTGTGCTCCAAGTTGGGGACCCCTAAAAAGAATCCTTCTTACAAAAATAATCATTTTTTTGTATAGTAAAAGCATGTTTATTCGTGTCAGACTACTCAATGGATTACCCGAACCTTTATGGTACTCAGTACCAGCAAATTTAAACAATGGATCATTAACAGGTCTTGTTGTACAAGTGCCTGTGCGAGATCGTATTATTCCTGCTTTAGTTATTGAAGAGCATACTCGTAAACCACACAATATTATTTTTGATATTAAAAATATCCATGGTATAGAACCATTACCAGCAGATGAACATTATCTCTCTTTTTTAAAACAACTCGGTGAGTATTATCAGGTTGATCAATTACACTTTATTAAAAGAATTCATCAATTTCTTATTAATAAAAAAGAATCCTTCGATACATTTTTGGAGACAAAAACACTCAGGATGAGCGGAAAAGACGAAAAAGAGACAACTCATTCAACAGACAGCACGGTAATTTTGACCGATGAACAAAAAAAAGTATGCGATTTTGTTATTCCCGCCATTGGCACTAATACTTATGTACCAGTGGTGTTGCATGGCGTAACAGGATCAGGAAAAACAGAAGTATACAAACATATTTTTTTACATGCACTCAGCAACAATAAAACAAGCTTATTGTTATTGCCCGAAGTTACTTTGGCAATAGCATTTGAAAATCGACTTAAGCAAGAACTTCCGAACGCTCCAATTTATGGATTCCATTCCGGTAAAACACCTAAAGAAAAAAATGTTGTATGGAATAATCTTAATAATAAAACTCCTATGATTTTGATCGGCGTGCATTTACCCGTGTTATTACCCATTGCCAATCTTGGCGTAATTGTTGTTGATGAAGAACACGAAGTTGGCTATCAAGAAAAAAAACATCCCAAAATTAACAGCAAAGAAGCTGCTTTAATGCGCGCACAGCAAGCAAAAGTACCAATAATACTCGGTTCTGCAACGCCAGCAATGAGCACACTGTATAATGTAAAAACAAAAAAATGGGCGTTTTTCCAACTCAAAAAAAGATTTTCTGGCACATTACCAACAATTAATGTTGTATCGCTAACTAAGAATAAAAATCGTCAACAATTTTGGATCAGCAAAGAATTAGAACATGCGATTAAAGAACGTTTAGAAAAAAAAGAACAGACGATTATTTTTATTAACCGTCGCGGTTTTAGTTTTTTTGTACAATGCAAAAGCTGCAGTTTTATTTTTATCTGTTCTGACTGTTCAGTCAGCTTAACATTGCATGAAGATGATCGTCTTATGTGCCATTATTGTGGTAATGGTCAAATACTACCAACAGCATGCCCGGGATGTAAAGGGCATGGAGACAATTTTTTAAAAAAAGGAATTGGCACACAAAAAGTGGTTACTATTTTACAAAAAATGTTTCCGCAAGCACGCATAGAACGCGCTGACTTAGACACAACTACTAAAAAAAAGGTATGGCAACAAACTATTGCTGATATGATGAACGGCCATATTGATATTTTGGTTGGCACACAGACAATCACTAAAGGTTTTCATTTTCCGCACGTCACCCTTGTTGGCGTGCTGTGGGCAGATTTACATTTGGGATTTCCAGTATATAACGCAGCAGAAACTGCATTGCAACAACTTATTCAAGTATCAGGCCGCGCAGGCAGAAATCATGAACAAAGCATGGTAATTATTCAAACAATGGCAGATCATGAACTGTTTCAGCATTTAAATGAAATTGATTATCTTAATTTTTATGCAACTGAAATGGTTACGCGAGAAGAACTTAATTATCCTCCATTTGCGCGCTTTGCTGAATTAGAAATGAAACACGTTAATGAAAAATCATTAGATGCTGAAGCGTATTATTTAATTAACTCTTTGCACGCATATGCACAAAAAATGAATCTTCCTTTAACTATTCTTGGCCCTGCAAAGCCACCGGTTTCCAAAATAAAATCAATACATAGTCGTAAGATTTATATTAAAGGAAAAGATTTTTCTCATATTATGCGGTTGTGTCACAGTATTGAGAGAAAAAAATATTCGAGTGCTATTTATTTTACGCCAAATCCACTGACTTAATTGCGCTTTAATTCTTCAACCCTGCTTCGTTAAAACTTCGCAGGGCAAGCAAGGTGTTTACTGATTTTAGTAAATAAAAATACCCATGAGCTTCGTATGATGGTTTAGGCGTGAGGCTTTGCGAACGACTGTGGCCTGAATTCGAAGCGTAGGAGATCAAACAGGATGTTTGTGTGCGAGTGCAGCCTTCTTCGCCAAGGCTTCAAAGGCCACGGGAGGGGTTCTTTTTAGGGGTCCCTAACTTGGAGCACAGCGAAAGTTGGGGTTAAGTCACAAGACCCCTTTGCGAAAAGATTAAACTGATGTGAAACATCAGTCGGGTCCCCAACCAGAGTTGGGGATTAATTCTTAAATTCTTATTCTTAATTATTATTAATCTCGCAATAATCCATGCCTATACCCATATGCCTTAACCTCTGCTTCCATGATGGTGCGTTGCATATACGATAATTTAGGCTCAATAATAAAATCTTGTTCTGGTAGCTCAAAGAATACTATTTTATTTGAGCTAATATCATTTTTTACTGCGGCATAGAATGATTCAGG
>Ga0111539_10007992_pt1 | contig 13494 bp, 19 predicted proteins | sample RhiMethybrSRZTD1_FD_79667 | JGI IMG/M metagenome (GOLD analysis project Ga0111539, IMG submission 79667) | Populus rhizosphere microbial communities from Tennessee, USA - Rhizosphere MetaG P. TD hybrid SRZTD1 (version 2) (version 2) | ecosystem: Host-associated > Plants > Roots > Rhizosphere >...
GCGATCTCGCGCTTGGCCTTGATGATCTCGCTGACGAACGCCGCCGCGTTGGGGGCGAGCTTCTCCAGGGCTTTGTTCAACGCCTCCAGGTCGCCCGACAGCCCGGCCTTCAATGCGGCCGACATCCCCTGGAATCCGAGCTTCAGGGTGCCGAACGCAATCAGCGCCGACGCGATCGCCGCAGGGTACAGCAGTAACACACCAGCGGCCTGGATCAGGACCACGACCAGTTCGTGCAGGACCGGGATGAGGTTGACCAGGGCGCCGAGCAGCCCGGCGACGGCGGAGACGACGCTGCCGATGACCAGCCCGAGCAGCGCCATCCGGGCGGTGAACGCGATCAGCGCAATCGACCCGCGTAGGACGGTGAACAGCCCGCGCAGCCCTGCGGTGAGCCCGGACAGCAGGCTGGTGCCGATCCCTTGGCCGAGGTTGTCCGCCCACCGGCGGGTGTCGCGGTCGATGTCACGTCGGCCCTTTTTGGTGTCGTCGTCGACGTGGACTTCGATGTAGGCGTCGGCGACCTTGAACCCGGCTGCCACCCCCTCGCCTCCCGCCTACACCCTAGAGATCTCCACCCAGTCGCCCAGCTGTTCGGCCGCGTCCGCTGTGGTCGCGTCGATCTGGACGGTCCCGGGCTTTTGCAGAGCCTGGGCGCTGGGGTGCTGCGTCCGTTGTTCTTCCACCAGCTGGTGGATCCTGCTTGCCAGCGCGCCGTCGTAGGCGCCGAGCCGTTCGATCAGGCTGAACAGCCGCTCCGCCGGTAGCCCGGCATACTGGTCCTCATCGAGGTCAACCTCCAACCCGTGGAACCGGTGCAGGTCGGACTCGATATCGTAGTCCAGGTCCAGCATCCAGGACATCTCGGCGGCGCGCTGGATCAGTTTCCCAGGGTCTTGCGGATAGCTGACATGGAGTACTTCTCCGCCGCCTTCATCACCGCCGCCACCTGGTCCTGGTCCAGCTTGTCCGCCGCCAGGACGTCGATTACAGCCTCGCCGAGCACGTCGTACAGCATATCGGCGGCGGCTTGGTCACTCTTGCCCTGGCGTACGCTCTTCATGTACCGGAACGCGATCCCCGGGTCGATCTTCTTCGGGACGGTGTAGATCTTGCCCTCGACCCGGAAAAGCTCCTCCCGGTCCGGCGGGACCACGTCGCCCTCCAGGTACACCCCGTCTGGCAGCCCGCCGGCTGTGTCCTCTTCGTTGTCAGCCAACAGCGACGGGTTCACCGAGAACCCGCCGCTGCCGCCTGTCGACTCCCCGACCATGGTCATTGCCTGCTCTCCTGGGTTACGAGGTCTGATCGACCAGCTTGTACGGTGCGATGCTGGACGAGACGTAATGCGATGCCCACTTCACCGCGTAGACGGTCTGGCCGTCCTTCTTGTACGCGACCTGCACCGGCTCGGTGGATAGCATCCTGCGGCCGATGATCCGCCGCCGGAACGCCGACGGTGCGAACCCGTCGAAGATCAACGGGACGTACGTCGGTTGGGTCGCCGCCGTGGTCGTCACCGGCTCGGTCACCTTGTAGCCGGACGCGGTGGTCGGGGGGGATTCGTTGTTCGCCAGAGCGTAGTTCTCCAACCTGGCCTCCGCCAGGTGGGTGGCGATGCTCATCTCCCGTTTGGTCATCCGCCGGTCCGGGGTGTCGACCAGCTGGTCGACCTCCAGTTCCGAGTATTCCCGGCCGATCTCGACCGTCACACCGTCCCGGGTCCCGCCGACGTCGGTCCACGACGAAGACTGGGGGGTGGTGTTGACCGCCGCATCGAGCGGCTCGGCGGTGGTGGTGTACGCAGACGTGTTCGAGTACTGCGTGCCCTTGTAGAGAGTGCCGGGTCCCTGGATCAGGTTCAGCACGGTTACGGCCATTGCTCATCTCCCTTTCTTGCTGCGCAGCGTTCGTGCTGTCGGACGGCCGACCCGGGTCGGCAGCCGCCGGTACCTGACCTTCTTGCCGCCGGGCGTCTCGTGGGCCCATCTGTGGGCGAACTTCTGGTGGGTTGCGAACGCCCACCGCCACTGCTTCTTGCTGCGGAACCCCGGGTAGGTGTGGCTGCCCCGGTGTCCCCGTCTACCCTTGGGCATCGACGAACTCCTCCCGTTGCAGTGGGAACGTCGTGCGCTCCATCGCCGGGTGGGTTTTGAGCCACATCCACGGCTGCCCGAGATCGCCCCGGGTGACCCGGACAACCCGGGTGTTCGGGAACAGGAACTCCATCTCCCGCCGGCTGTCGTGCAGAATCGCCCTGCCCTGGTAGGTCAGCAGCTCCCCCGACGAGGCGCCGACCAGCCCGTACCGATCTGGCATGGTGCGGCTCATGCGATCACCACCGATGCTGGGGCCCAGTTGAACTGCAGGTCCACGGTGTACGCCGCGTATTGCGACGGATCCGACGGGAGCTTCTTGATGTCGCTGACGGGAAGGACCGACCCGACGATCGCCCGGCCGTAGTTGGCCGGGAACCCAGTCAGTTCGACCGCAGGGTCGGGTGCCCACCGTTTAGTGTAGGTCGCCATCACGATACGCATCGCCAGCTGGAACGCCTGCCCCCACGGCGGTTTCCGGCTGCCAGGCTTTCCCGCGAAGACGTTGATGGTGACCACCGGGTGGAACATCGGCACATCCGGGTCGGGGGTCCCGCCGACGGCCATGATCTGGACGAACTCGTTGTCGGTCCAGGGCGAGTCGGGCAGGGTGGTGGAGACTTTCCCGGTCAATCCGGATACGGCCGCGAGCAGCCACTGTTTGGCGACCAGTTCGGCGTTGGGCAGCAGCGGGGTGCTCATCGCGGCGCCCGGTTGGAGATTGAATGGACCGCCGACGGCGGGATGACCCGCCGGGTGTACGCGGCTGGCCGCAGGTACGGCTGGGGTTGCGTGCCGGGGTGGTGGGCGGTGAAGCCCCACCCGAACGCGTTCGGAATATCGTGTGGCCGGGTGCCGTATTCAACGTAGGCGGGGGCGTCGGCGTTGGGGGGCATACCGGCGCCGGAGGCGATGACCCGGCTCGAGTCGTGGTTGGGCCAGATGTGGGTCGACAGGTAGCCGGTGTCGACGGGGGCGTACCGGCGGGCGTCGGCGGCGATTTCTTTCGCGAGCCACTCCCGTAGGTCGTCTCGGATACCGTCGATGTGCACCTGGGCGAGCGGGCTTTCGACGTAGATAACGACCACCGCTCACCCGCCTGTCTACCAAGCTGGACTGTCCCGCAGGGGCGGTCGGTCTACCCGTCCGGGGATCCCCCTGTCTAGCCCGATTGTAGCATCAGGTGGTGCGGGACAGCTGGAGTTGGTAATCGGGGTGCATCACCGACGCGTGCGGGTCCGACAGGTCGATCACCAGATAGACGATGTTGATCTGTTCGTCCAACAGCCGATCGTCTTTGCGGATGTCAATCTCGGGACCGACCCGACCGGCGTAGGTTCGGACGATCCTGTACGCCTGCTCAGCCGGCAGGAACACCCGCCGGTTCTGCTCCAGGATCGACGCTGGCACTCCCGTCGCGGCCGGTGTGCCGGTGTTGTCGTCCACCGCGTCGCCGTAGCCGTCGGTGACAGTACCGCGCAGGATCGACACGGTGGTGGTGGCGACCGCTCTCACATCGGGGTCCAGACCTTGTTGTCATCGGCCACGGCCGAATCGCGCGGGCCCAGGTCGTTGTAGTCCGGTTCGTTGTACCCGCGTCGAACCCGCAGGGGTTTCCAGGTCCAGGTGAGCCGGCGCAGGCATCTTGCCGCAAGCGGGGCGAGCAGCTGGGCGTTGACGGTGCCGGGGGTGAAGCTGGCCCCGTCCTGCGAGACGGTGTCGACGTCGAAGTGGCTGTACATATCGGGTCGGCTGGCCATCCACGCAGCCTGATACGACACAGCCCGGTTCAACAGCCGCAGGTTCCGTTGAGAGATCTGGTCGGTAGCCAACCAGGTGGTGCCGGCGAAGATCTCGATGATGTCCTGGGCGCGCAGGACAGCGTCATCGGTGACGGTGACACCGGTCAGCAGGTCCACGTCGTCGCTGTCGGCCCACGCCTCGAGTGGCTCGGTCACCGGCGGCCTCCTACTGCTTCTTGAGGGTCACCTTGTACACTGCGTGCCGGACGCCGTTGACCTGCTCGAACCCGGACCGGTACACCGCCGACAGCCCGCCGCGCGGGATGTACCCGTCGCGGATGGCCTGCTCGTAGGCACGGTACCGGTTGTCTTCGTGGGTCCCAGTCGACAGCTCGCCACGGCATTCGTACCGGGCGGTGTACTCGTGCAGCGGCGGTGCCGGTTCGGCCTGGGTCGCCTCCGACTCCGGGGGGGCTGCGGGTGGAGCAGCGGCGGGCGGGCTGGACGGCTGGGCGGCGGGCGTTTCGGTGTCGGGCTCGTCGTCGTCGCCGAGCAACGCCGCGATCCGCTGCTTGTCGTCATCGTCCTCGAGCCGGGCCTTGATCTCCTCGTTCGACCCGCCTGCGGACAGACCCCGCCTGCCAGCCTCGGCCTGCAGCTGCGGCTGCCGCCAATCGTCGTACGCTCCCACTTGACCCTCCCGACTTGGTTGTCCGATCGCCACCAGTGTACCAGCCAGGTACGGCTCGGGGGCCGGGCTCGGGGGTCGGGGTCCCCGAAAACACCGGCCCCCGAGAACGGGGGGTGCCGTTAGTCGGTGATGCGCTCCAGGACCGCCATCGCCTTCTCGTGCGCGACCACGAACCCGCGACGGGTCCGGAACTTGATCGCGTAGTCGTCGGTGTCGTCCTGCGCCCGCGCGTCGTCGGTCAGCGTCTCCGGGCCCGACCGGTCGCCGCGCTTGAGGAACCGGGCGTTCGCGAAGAACAGCACGTCGTTGCCACCCGGCGAGCCGGTGTTGGTCGGGCTGGTCTTCGCGCCACGGGTCCACACGATCGGGGTGTTGAACAGCGCGTCCGGGGTGCCGTTGCCCGGCAGACCGAACCCGACGCCCGGCTGGAAGATCGGCCGGCCCTGCGAGTCCAGGCACAGCCGCAGCGCGTCACGCCACCCGGGGTGGGCGATGACGAGCATGTCAGCCGGCGACCAGTACTTGCCGGTCTCAACCTTCTTGAACAGAGCCGACAGCTTCTCGTACAGCGACGTCCCGAGCGGGGTCGACGCGATGTTGATCAGGTCGTCGTCCCACGTCAGGTAGTTGTCGTCGGCGGTGTAGCTGGTGTCGGTGTTGGTCGAACGCAGCGACCGGTAGACCGAGGTGAACGGGACGGTGGTGCCGTTCTCGGCGCCGGTGACCGCGAGACACGCGTTGTCGAACACGTCGGCGTACGAGATCGCCCAGTCGATGCCCTTGGTCCGGATCACGTCCATGCGGGTCGAAGCGTCGGCGAGGTCGTCCTCGTCGATCTTGAACCGGGCGATGAACCGGCGGGCGGTGATGGTGACCTCGTCGTTGGTCGAGGTGTCGTCGACGTAGGTCGTCCCGGCGGTGACCGTGATCCCTGCGGAGCGGGGAATCGACTTGGTCTTGGACCGCATCGGGACGCGGCTGCCGAACCGCTCGATGGCGGACTCCATCAGAACCCGCTGGATGACCTCCGAGTCGTACTCGATCGGGATCCAGTCGGCGACGTTCGCAGCGGCGCCACCGGCCACCATGTACAGTGGGGTGCCGTCGTTGCGGAACCCGACGATGGTGCCGGGGCGATACTGGGGGCCCTCGTTGCTCTCGTCGAGGCCGATGACCCATTCGGGCAGTGCAGTCTTGCTCACGTGTAGACTCCTTCCCGCTGTCGCAGCGAGATCCGAGATTCACTGGGATTCGCTCATCGCGAGCAGGGGGCCGGGTTCATCACGAACCGGCAGGGTCGCAGCCACTTGACACGAGGTCGAACAGGTGCTCTGCCGCTGCCATTGTAACACGTAGGGCGTCGGGGGTACCGTTGGTCGTATGGCGAAGTTGACGGCTGCGTCTCGCCGCGCGTTGCCGGCGAGCGCGTTCGTATTCCCGAAGTCGCGCAAATATCCGATCCATGACCGGGCCCACGCCAGGACAGCGCTGGCGTATGCGAGACGCAACGGGGTGTATGCTCGGGTTGCGGCGGCGGTCCGGGCACGCTACCCGGGCATGGCAGTCGGGGGCAAGAAACGCCGGTCGACACGTCGCCGCCGGTAGAAGGAGGGAAGACGTGAAGATCCGCAGGATCAAGGCGCTGCTCGCGGCAGCGCTGGTCGGCGTCGTCGGCGCGGTCGTGGTAGCGACGCCCGCGCATGCCGGCTCGTACCTGCACGTGGTGCGCCACTCCAGCAGCGCGTTCTGCATGGAGGTCCCGTACGACCCGGCCACCGGGACCGGCTCGATGGTGATGGGCGAACAGCTGCGCCAGGGCATCTGCGGCCCGCAGACAACGTGGTACCAGAACTTCTGGTTCGAGGACACAGGAGTGCCGCACCTGTACTTCCTGCGCCCCGGGCACAACCTGTGGTGCGTCCAGCCCGGCGTGGTGGGCATGCAGCGTTCGACGCTGATCCAGTGGGCATGCACCTGGGGTAACGAGCAGAAGTGGCTGCTGGAACCGGTCACGCCCGGGTCGGCAGGCTACACGCTGATGAACGCCGCGTCCGGCATGTGCATCACCGTCGAGGACGACACTCTCGGCCAGTACATCCGGCAGAGCTTCAACTGCGCGCACGGGCTGGAACCGCTGCGGAGTACGTGGCGGCTGCCGCTGCCCGGTTTCTGACCTTAACGTGGCCCGGCTGTTCACCCCCCGGTCGCACCGCCCGTCGCGGTCGCGCCGGGGGGTGTTCTGTTGGGCGGAGGGTGAACATCGGGGGCTGCGGTACCCACGGGCAACCGAACGGCGGATGGCGTACCGATACGAGCGGGCAGCCGACGGTAGCCGGTGGTACGATGCCGGAGACAAGAGAGGGGAGCCGGCGCAGTGCTAAGCGACCTCTACCCGCTGGGGCAGATCACCGACGAGGGTGACACCATCCTCCAGGTGCGACGCTTGTTGAAGGGCCGACGCCCCCAGTTCCAGCTGCACGACGGAACTGACATGGACACCGTCGCGGCCGACCGGGTGCCGAACAGCACCCCAGCGGTACCCACCACAGATGGAAGGATCCACACCGTGCGTGATCTCGCCCAGGACAAGAAGTTCACCCGCACCTACGCCCCGGTCGACGAGTTCGGCGCTCCTGCCAACGCGCCGTTCGTCGGCACCCAGACGTTCACCACCGCCAACCCGGAACTGATCAACGTCACCGACAACGGCGACGGCAGCGCGGTCATTGCGGCTGTCGGCGGCGGCGCGCTCGGCCCGGCCGCGCTCACGTTCACGGCCACCCCGGACGGCGGCGGCGCTCCGGTCGTGATCGAGGACACGATCAACGTGACGGCCGGCGCGGCGGAGGGTTTCGCGGCGACCGACTCCCCGGACGAGGAAGTCACGCCGGACGTCTGACCCACCAAGGTTCACCCGGGATAGAGCCGCCCCCGCGCCGACCGGACCACCGGCGAGCACGGGGGCGGCTCGCTGTCCAGGTCCCCGGAAGGTCATGCGCGGGGGCGGGTGAGGGGGGTTGTGAACCCAGACCCGATCTTACCGGCCGCCTCGCCACCGGTCAACGATTTGGTCTTCCCAACGTCGCGGCTTCGCGGCGGGTGGGCGTTTCTCTCCGCCGTCAACCGCCCCGCCGTTGCGGGTCGGGTTGGCGGCTGGTGGCGCGGTGCGGCGGAACCATTCGGGGATCTCCGCCCGCAGTTCCTGGACCGCCTCGTCCACTCCGGTTACGTTCCCGTCGGCGTCGACTTCGATCTTCGACTGGTCGATGACCTTCAACGCGGTTGCGACCGTCCCGCTGAACCGGGCGCCGGACAGGGCGGCCTGGATGGCGCTCGCGCGCAGCTGTTGGGTGAGCTTGTCGACCCGCTCTTCGTCCTGGGCCCGCTGCCGCTCCAGCTCGAGCCGGACCCGCCGTTCGACCTCCGCCTCAGTCGGCGCGGGCGGCGTCGGAGGCGCTGGAGGAGCCGGAGGGTTATCGACGTACCCAGGTGGCGCTCCGAGTGTCTCCGTGGGGCTCCCAGATACCTCTCCGGGGCCGTCGGACGGGCTTTGCTGGTCGGCCAGCCACTGCTCGAGGTCGGTGATGCCGTGCTTCTTCATCCACTGCGTGACCGCTCGGGTTTTCTGCAGCTCCCGGTTGTTACGGGTGTTGCCGCGCCGCAGCCGCTGGACCTCCGCCAGGAGTTCCTCGCGGGTCGGCCCCTGCTGCTGGGCCGGTGTTTCCGGTTCGTCGTCGTCAAGCTCGTCGTCATCGTCCGGGCTGTTGGGGTCCAGGTCGTCGTCGTCCGGCCCGGCCACGATCGCGCCGTCTCGTCTGGTCATCCCGACCGCTCCTGTTCACGAAAGTGCCAGCATCACGCCAGCCCCCCCATCCCGGGGGATCCCGCCATTCTAGCTGATCCGGGCGTCGACCTCGCGTACCCAACCGGCCCGAATGTACTGCAGCCATTCGTCGTACAACGGGTGGTCTGGGGTCAACAACGCCCAACCCATCCCCACCACACGCTGGTCGTCCTCGCCGGTCGCCTCAACCCGGGTCGGAACCATCCATTGGCCGTTGTTGTCCTGCCACGGTTCGCCGACCGTCATCACGGCCTCCTCTGTTCGATCCTGGGCAGCCGCCGCCCGCTGACCAGATCCTTGTGCAGCCCGTCGAAGTAGTCCGAGATCGACATAACATCTTCGATCTGCCCGCCATACGTCTCCAGCATCAGCAAATCCCGTGTGGTGACCGCCCGTCCGGCTCTGCCCCCAGCATAGAACGGGTCGGTTGTCGGAGTCGGGTCAGCCGATGCCCAAGTGAAGAACGTATCCGCCCAGAACTCCTCTGGGCCGGCGTCGCCTTTCTGCCGGTAGTACGGCGACAGCCGCCGAGACCCTCGCTTGATCCGACCATGGATCAAACGCCACTTCCGCTGGGCCGACGCGTCGTCCCACCGGTAGGCCCGGTTGGTGTTGAAGAACCCCATCGCGGCGTCCAGGACATGGCCGAACTCGTGCAGTCCGGCATCACCGACGGCCAGGTCCTGCGGGATGCCGGCCATCTGGTGGCTCCGGCGGCGGCTGCGCAGGTGCGATTCGCTGTTGTCGGTGTGGACCACCGCGTAGACGGCGCTGCCGGACACCACCCCGTCGACCTGGTCCCAGGTGGCCATGGTGGCTTTCTTGCCCCAGCCGCGTGGCGGTTTGGTGATCTGCCGTTTCAGGTTGTCCAGGTCGCGGATGCCTTGGGTGGATCCGATCCAGATCCCGGCGCTGCCGTTTCCTCGCTGGGTTTGGTAGGCCAGGAACTCGGCGACGACCCGGTGGAATGCGGGTGGGACCCGCTGTTCGAGTTGGTCCAGGACGCCGTAGGCGAACCAGTCGTTCGATTCGATGTGCAGCATCGACCCGTAGTAGGCCAGCGGGTTGGTCGGGTCGAACTGCCGGTCCGATTCGATCGCCTGCTCGGCGTAGTCCAGCTGGTTGCGCAGGGCTCGCAGCTTGGCCTCCGCTGCGAGCACGTGCGGGTCGGTGTCGGCGGCGTCGGCGTAGTCCTTCTCTTTGCCATATGGGACGACCTCCCAATGTTTCAACCCGAGGTCGATCCTCGCGACGTTGTATACCGCTGTGTTGCGCCGGCCCTGCAGATCACGCTCTGCCTGCTGGATGTCGTCGTGCAGCCGTTGGATTTCCGCCGCCCGGGTCGCGGCAGTGTTCGGGTGGTACATCGACCCGTCGGCCTGCCGGTGCATCGTGCGGGACCGCCAGTTGGCCATCCGGGTCTCGGCCTCGCCCGTGACCTGCGCATCCCACGCCCCGGGGGTGACCCTCGGCGGCGGCGGTGGCCGCAGTGTACCGACCGCCCGGCGGGTGGTCTTCTTTGCAGGCGGCGGTTTCGCGCCGGGGGTCCGGCGGGTCGGGGCGTGTTGGATGTCCTTCGGGGGTCGGTTCAACGCCAGCCGACCCGAACCGGTGCACCGCCGCCCAGTGTCGGGGTTGTTGTGCGTGGACAGCTTGCCCGCCCCGACCACCTTGACCTGTCGGCCGCAGATCGGGCATTTCTCGGTCAACCCGGTCGACACCGACCCGTGCCGACCGGCGGGTTGCGGTTCGCGGACACCGATCCGTCCGGACAGCCGGTCCGCCCAATCCCCACCGCCGCCGATGTCGGGGGTTTTGTCGCGGAACTCCCCGCCTTTACTGTCCGGCGCCTCGGCCGGCCACCGGGGGTGGTCGCTTTCGACGAACCTGCGGGCCACGGCTACCTCTTCCCGAGTTCAGGGCTGCGGTATTCCGGCTCCCAGTTCCGCCGGATCAGCACGTCGTCGCTGGTGTCGATCTGCCACACCTGGTCCCCGGCGTGCAACTCAACCGTATCCGGGTCTTCCGGGTCGATGTGCATCTCCTCCAGCATCGCCCACTCACCGGACGGTGTCCGGATGGAGAAATCCCCGGAGGTGGCGTAGTCGGGGTGCGCAGCCAGGGCATGCCCGAGGATCTCTTTCGTGTCTGGCCCTTCGCCATAGGCTTGCATCGAGACCCGCCAGTCGCCCCGGGCGTTGCGCAGGTCAGCCAGCCCCTCGGGCTGGTCCCGTTCGAGTAGACCCACCATGTCGATGACGTAGTCGTGCGGGTAGTACCGGTAGGCGTGTTGGTCGTAGATCCTGCCGAGGTTCTCCGGCGAGAACCGGTAGGTGACCATCCCCCGCTGGGAGCGCATCATCCCGTTGTTCGGCGCGTCCACCGCGCGGTAGCCAAGCTCGTTAAACGTCGCGGCTGCTCTCTCCACCCACTGGTCGCTGAACTGCTGCTTCCACTCGGTCCGGCCGGAGATCCACGGCGGGGTCCGTTTCAACGTCTCCATCCGGTCCGACATGGTGCTGACCCAAGTGTCCTGGTCGTCGCGGAACCGCCCGCCGCCCGGCCCGTGCCCTCCAGGACCGACCGGAGTACCCCGGGGCCACCGTGGCTGTGTCACCGGTACGCCCCCCTCCTGACCGCTCTGCGGGCCCGCCGCTCCACCGACACCGGCAGCCCAGCGCCCACGGCCAGTAAAGCATCCGTCGCGCGCAGCCGAGCCGGCAGCGAATCCGACCCGCTCACCCCGCGCAGAACCGACCGGCGGGCCTCGCGCTTCAACGCCTGCGCCGGGGTGTACGGCCCCGACTCCCACGGCTGGACCGGATACCCGGCCAGCACCGGCGCAGGCCGTTGGAAACACCGGCAGTTCGGGTGCCGGGGCGGACCCCACAACGGACCGATCGGGTACACCGGTAGCGGTTTGAACAGCCCGTTCGTCCCGATGTAGAACGTCAGGTTCGCGTTGTACGGCTGACCCGGCCCGGCAATCTCCCCAGACAACGCCAGGCAATGCAGACACGCGTCGCGTTCAGCGATCCACATCCGAGACACCCCGGCCAGGTCGGCAACCTCCCGGACACCCATGTTGAACCCGGCGTTGGTCGCCCACCGCACATCCCGCTCGAGCCCGGTTAACGCCTGCTCGGCCGGGGCGATGATCCGAGCCAAGACCTCTGCGAAATCTGCCGGTGGGGCACCAACCTGCCCAGCTGATTGTGCGGACAACAGCTGCGCGTCGATTCTTGCCTGGGCAGCTGCCGCCAACGCAACCACCCACTGGTGTACGGTCTGCGGCGGCCGTTCCAGCTGCTGCAACCCGGCCACCAGTTGGTCGTAGGTGTATTGGCTGTAGCTGCGCAGCCGAGCCGGGACCTGCTGTACGAACGGGGTCGCCGACTGCTGCCCCAGATCGAGCGCCTGCAAAACCATCTGCCACAGCGGGAGACGGATGTCAACCGCCACCTGGGCGATGATCTGCCCGGCGGCGTCGGCGAACCGGCGGCGGACAGTCGGCGGCAGCGGTTGGCTGAGGCTGCCTGCCAGCCCGATGTACAACGCGGCGATCTGCCGGGTTGCGACCTCCAGCTGCTGGCGCAGCTCGTTGGTGAGGATCGCGGCGGCGCGCAGTTCGACGTTCAGCTGTTCGTCGGTCGGTCCGATCGGAAGGGTCATTCGATCCTCCGGCGGGTCCCTCGGGCGCGGCGTTGCACCTCATCCAAGCGGCGCATCATCTGCTGGTGGTAGTGCCCCAGGTGGGCTGCGACGAACTGCGCCCTCAACGCCTGCAGCCTGGGTCGCAAAGTCTCCAGATCGTCGGGGTGCAGGTCGTTGTCTTTCCAGGACCAGCTGAGGACATGCCGGTCCGCGTACAGCTTGGTGAACCCAGATGTGGCGTACATCTGGCTTGGGATCCCGGGCGACCCGTCTGGGAAGTCCCCGACTGAGATCTTGAACGCCTCACCGTGGTCGATCCCGACAATCCGGTTCCCGGGTGCGTATTTCCAGTTGCCGCCGTTGCGGTCCCAGTTCAACGCCAGGATGTCCAGTAGCCCGAGCAGCGCCGCGTCGTCGGAAGCGTACGGGTCGGGGGTCAACCGGGCCGGCAGCTGCGACGCGGCCAGCGAACCTGGCACGTACTGCATCCACACCACGGCGGGGTCGCCGTCGGGGTCGCGGATCACCGCCGGGGTGGGTGCGCCGATCGCCTCCGACACCAACCCGACCAGGTACTCGGAGTGGACCGAGTCGTGGTCGAATCGGCCGTAGGTTTTTTTGACGACCGCTTGCCCGTCGGGGTGGGTGAAGATCTGGGTTTGGGCCATCTCCCCGCCGTGCAGCTTGTCGGCGGCAGCGGCGTCGGTGCCGCGTCGTACGATCAGGCTCAACTCGCCGCGTGACATCCGTTTCCAGGGTTGTTTCTGACCGAGCACCAACGCGGTCTGCAACGCCCAACCTTCGGGGACACTGTCGCGGAACCTCCCGCCGCCGGGGCCTTTCCCGTCGGGGGCGACCGGGGTCCCGCCGGGCCAACGCGGCTGGTCGGTCACTGGGCCCTCCCGGGCGCATCCGGGGCGAACTTGCGCAGATCGCGCAGTATCGCGGACATGCTGCGGTGTTACCAGGAGGGGACAATCCCGGAATGGTGCAGGTCGTCAATCCCGCGTTGGATCCGAAGCAACTCCGATACCGGCCAGCTGTGGGTCTGGGTCCTAAGTTTGAACGTTGTCGTGTCGTAAAGGTAGTCGGCGAACGGGCTGGTGGTATGGCCCTGGAACTCGGCGTTGGCATGGTCGATCCCAACCACACCGCCGGTGGGAGTGATGATCCAATTGCCGGCGTGCCGGTCGGTGTTGCCGATCAGCAGGTCCAGCAGCCCGAGCCGGTCGTCCTGGTGTTGCGCGGCTATCTGGCGCTCCCGCCGTTCATACTCCGGGATCCCGATAGAGGTGTACCCAGGCAAGATTTGGGCGGCGGTTTTGCCCTCGACGTACTCAGACAGAGTGCCGAGGTTGCCGTCTTCATCTGTCTCGGGCAGCAGCACCACCGGGGGGACCGGGGCCCGGACCACCCCGCCAATGTAGCTGACCGCGACCTCAGTATAGGCCTGGTCGTCGGTGTCGA
>Ga0111539_10007993_pt1 | contig 13492 bp, 7 predicted proteins | sample RhiMethybrSRZTD1_FD_79667 | JGI IMG/M metagenome (GOLD analysis project Ga0111539, IMG submission 79667) | Populus rhizosphere microbial communities from Tennessee, USA - Rhizosphere MetaG P. TD hybrid SRZTD1 (version 2) (version 2) | ecosystem: Host-associated > Plants > Roots > Rhizosphere >...
CTCGAGCAGCGCCATCCCCGAGCCGTTGATGATCTGCGCGTACATCTCCTGCTCGCGGTCGAGCTTCGAATCGAGCAGCAGGCGGCTCATTCCGATCACGCCGTTCATCGGCGTGCGGATCTCGTGGCTCATGGTGGCGAGGAACTCGCTCTTCAGCTGCATCGCGGCGCTCGCCTCTTCGGCGCGCGCCTCGACCGCGCGCACGCGGCGGCGCAGGGTCTCGAGCTCCTCGTGGATCGCCTGCAGGTCGTGGACCGAGGCGACGTAACCCATCTTGCCGTTGACCGCGCGGATCCGTCGGACCTGGATGCCGACCCAGTGCGCGGGTCCGAGCCCGCGCGTGATCGGCGCCTCGACGTAGAAGTCGACCGCGCCGCGCCGGTGGTAGCGCATCAGCCGGCGCACGAAGCGCACCCGGTCCTCGAACGGGAACAGAATGGCGAAGCTCTGCTGGAGGAGCTCGGCGGCCGGACGGTTCGTCAGGTGCTCGGCAGCGCTGTTCATCCAGATCAGGCGACCTTCGGGGTCGCAGCAGAACAGCGGCTCCGGAACCAGATCGCGGGGATCGAACGATGGCGACGCCGAGGCGTCGGGTCCCGCGGGCCGATGTGCATCGTGAGGCGAGTGCGCGTCCATGATCCCTCGCTGAAACGTCGTCCATCCCAGGAACGGGGCGCAGTGCGCCCGGAATGATTCCGAGGAGGTATCGGCCCCGCGCGGGATCGGCTTGAGGGAATCGGCCGGGCTGCCGTCAGCGCTGCCGGCGACGTCTCCGGCCGGTCGCGGCGGGAGCCCGGGACGCGGTCACAGCGGTCACCGGAACCGCCGGCCCCGCGGTCGGCGCCGGGGCGGGAGCCGCCGCCGGGGCGGGTGCGCGCCGGGAACGACGGCCACCGCCGGTACTCGTCACCAGGTAGGTACCGCTGCGCTCGTCGCGACGCAGGGCGATGACCCCCGCTTCCTGCGCGTCCTCGAGCAGTTCCTGGAACGATCCGTAGCCGAGCCCCGACTCGCTGAACGCAGGGCGCTTGCGCTTGATCGTGTCCTTCACCAGCGACGCCTGGATCACGTCGAACCCCTCGCGCTCGAGCGCCCGGACGGTTTCCACCACCAGCGCGAACCCGTTGTCGCGGGCCGGCGGGCGCTCGCCGTTGACCACCGGCGCCGGCGGGCGGGCGAGGTCCTCGTAGTAGATGAACTCGTCGCAGCCGTTGGCCAGCAGCGGCGAGGTCGAGTCCCGCATCCCGAGGCCGATCACCCGCTTGCCGTTTTCCTTCAGCTTGGCGACCAGCGGTGAGAAGTCGCTGTCCCCCGACACGATCACGAATGTCTCGATGTGCTCCTTGCTCCAGCACAGGTCCATCGCGTCGACCACCAGCCGGATGTCGGCCGAGTTCTTCCCGGTCTGCTGGCGGCGCGGGATCTCGATCAGCTCGATGCCGTTCTCGTGGAGCGGCCCGGTGTACTCCCGGAACCGGCTCCAGTCGGCGTAGGCGACCTTGACGATCACCCGGCCCTTCTCGAGCAGGCGGTCGAGCAGGATGCGGACGTCGAACACCTGCTTGCCGCGCAGGCCGAGCGCGATGTTCTCGAAGTCGACGAACATCGCCAGGCGAAGCTGGGTGCCGGAAGGCGGAAGCGAGCTGGGCATGAGATCTCCGGGAGGAACGTGGGGTGCAATCGGACCCCGGCAGGATAGAACCTTCTCGTATTCCGTGCCCGCTCCCGCTAGTCTCCCCCTGAACCGGCCCTGGCACCCAGGGTCTCCCGCCTGCACCCGTCCCGGAGGACTGCGTTGAAGGACATTCGAGCCTGGACCACCAACGACTCGGCCGCGCTCTACAACGTCAATGGCTGGTCGAGCGGATATTTCCGCATCAGCGAAGGGGGCCGGGTCGAGGTCACGCCCAATGGTCCGGACGGCAAGGGCATCGACCTCTACGAATTGGTGCTCGACCTCGAACGCCGGGGTCTCGGGCTGCCGATCCTCATGCGCTTCTCGGATGTTCTCCACAGCCGCGTCCAGGCGCTGTTCGGCTGCTTCAACACCGCGATCAAGGAGTACGGCTATCAGGCTCGCTACCGCGGCGTCTATCCGATCAAGGTCAACCAGCAGCATCAGGTGGTCGAGGAGCTGGTCCGCTTCGGCAAGCCGTTCGGCCTCGGACTCGAAGCCGGCTCGAAGCCGGAACTGCTGGTCGGACTCGCGCTGCTCGACAACCCGGAGTCCCTGTTCATCCTGAACGGGTACAAGGACGTCGAGTACATCGAGACCGCACTGTTGTCGCAGAAGCTCGGGCGCTACCCGATCATCGTGATCGATCGCTACCGCGAGCTCGATCTGGTGCTCGACGTCGCGCGCCGGCTGGGCGTGCGTCCCCACATCGGCGTGCGCGCGAAGCTCACCACCCGCGGCGCCGGCAAGTGGATGGAATCGACCGGTGACCGCTCGAAGTTCGGGCTCACCGCGGCCGAGATCGTGATGCTGGTCGACAAGCTGCGCGACGCGCAGATGCTCGACTGCCTCGAGCTGCTCCATTTCCACATCGGCTCGCAGATCTCGGCGGTGCGCGCGATCAAGGACGCGATGACCGAGGCGTGCCGTGTCTACGTCGAGCTCGCCAAGGCCGGCTGCGGACTCAAGTTCATCGACGCGGGCGGCGGCCTCGGCGTCGACTACGACGGATCGTCGACCAACTGGCAGTCGTCGACCAACTACACCATGCAGGAATACGCCAACGACGTGGTCGCCACCATCCAGGACGCGTGCGAGAACGCCGGCGTTCCCCATCCCGACATCATCACCGAGTCGGGTCGCGCGCTGGTCGCCCACCATTCGGTTCTGGTGTTCAACATCCTCGACGTCAACGAGGTGTTGACCGGCCAGGCGCCGCCCAAGGTGGACAAGAAGGATCCGCAGGTGATCCGGTCGCTGATCGAGACGTGGCGCTCGATTTCGCGCAAGAACTTCCAGGAGGCGTACCACGACGCGCTGCAGCTCAAGGAGGAGGCGACCAACCTGTTCAACGTCGGCCTGCTCGACCTGCGGGGACGGGCGCGCGTCGAGCAGGCGTTCTGGGGCTGCTGCGAGGCGATCCTGCGCATCATCCGCGAGATGGACTACGTGCCCGACGAGCTGGAGGGACTCGAGAAGAGCCTTGCCGACACGTACTACGGCAACTACTCGGTGTTCCAGTCGGTGCCCGACCACTGGGCGGTCAAGCAGCTGTTCCCGATCATGCCGCTCCACCGCCACAACGAGCGCCCCACCCGGCGCGGGATCATCGCCGACCTGACCTGCGACTCGGACGGAAAGATGGACCAGTTCATCGAGCTGCGGGACGTGAAGAGCTCGCTCGAGCTCCATCCGTGGGACGGCAAGCCCTACTTCCTGGGCGTGTTCCTGGTCGGCGCCTACCAGGAGATCCTCGGCGATCTCCACAACCTGTTCGGCGACACCAACGCCGTCCACATCGCGCTCGACGACGGCGCCTACCGGATCGACCACGTGGTCGAGGGCGACTCGGTGACCGAGGTGCTGGGCTACGTCCAGTACCACCGGCCCGACCTGGTGCGGCGGATGCGCCAGGCGAACGAGGACGCACTGCGCCGCGGGCTGCTGAGCTTCGAGGAGTCGGCGCTGCTCATGCGCCGCTACGACGAGGGCCTCTCGGGCTACACCTACCTCGAAGAGGAACCGGGTGCGCGCGAGGTGTCCGAGTCCGGCGATCGCGGCGTCGCGATGGCGGCTCCCGACCCGGGCGCGAAGGGCAAGTAGCGTTTCCTGAATCGGACACACATCACGGCCGGCGCCCGCACGGGACGCCGGCCGCTTTCTCAGGCAGGCCGGGCCGCGACCGTGGCCTGGCGATCCCACCACGCGTTCGCATCGGCCGCGGACCAGGGCGGTTCGTCGAGGCTGGCGAGCAGATCGGCCCGCAGGCAGTCGGCGTCGTGCGGGCGCAGGCCGGACTCCTTGGCGAGGCACGCCATCACCAGCGTCTCGAGCCGCGGCGGAATCGCGTGCTTCGATCGCTCCCGCAGCGGCGGAACCGGCGACTGCGCGTGCATGCGGAGCAGGACGCCGGGTTCGTCGGACTCGAACGGAGTCGTGGCGGTGAGCAGCCACCAGGCCACGCAGCCGAGTGCGTAGAGATCCGTGGAGGGGCCGACGGGTGCGCCGTAGATCTGTTCGGGCGCCATGTAGCCGGGCGTCCCCAGCACCGCCCCCTCGCGCGTCACCGGTTCGCCATGATCCGACGCGGGCCGGGAAAGCCCGAAGTCGAGCACCTTGACCACGTCGCGATCGCGACCGAGCGTGCAGAGAAACACGTTCGACGGCTTCACGTCGCGGTGGATCAGCCCGCGCGCGTGCGCCTCCCCCAGCGAATGACACATCTGCGCGAGCACGTGCACCGCCCGCCGTGGCTCGAGCGCTCCATACTGGTAGACGAAGTGCTGGAGGTTGAGGCCGTCGAGCAGCTCCATGACGTAGTAGAGGGACTGCTCGTCGCCGATCCCGAAGTCATAGAGTCGCACCGTGTGCGGTGAGGTGAGCTCGGCCGTCACCTGGGCTTCCCGGGTGAAGCGGGCCAGCGCTTTGTCCCGCGCCTCGAGGGGGCCCTGCAACGTCTCGGGCAGGACGAGTTTGATCGCCGCCGGCCGTGCGAGCAGCACATGACGCCCCCGCCACACTTCGCCCCCGCCACCGCGGCCGATCGATTCCTCGAGCTCGTAGCTGCCGACCCGGCGCGCAGCGGCGATCTGCTCGCCCGCTCCATACACGGCGCGCGCCGCCACCGAGGCGATGCCGACCGCGACCACGCCGGCCGTGAGAGCCGCGACGTAGTCGCCGATCCCGACCGTCACCTGGCCGAGCGAAGACAGAACCAGGAGACCGGCGGGCATGGTGGCTGCACACAGAGCCGACACCAGCAGGGTGGTGCGGGGCCGCGCGGGCACCAGCAACGGGAACAGGATGACGATCGGAACCAGCCACGTGAGCCCCGGCACGTCTCCCGTGTGCAGGAACGCCGCCCACGGATCAGCGGCTGAGATCAGCGCGGTAATCAGCACCTCGACCACCAGCGCGATCGTCAGGACCCGGCGGTCACCCAGGGTCGACCAGGCCGCGACCCCGAGCAGCGCGAGGCACAGCGCCAGCGAGATGCCGTTCTGGATCACGTCGATGCGACGCTCGAGGTCGCTCAACGGAATCACACCACTCAGCTGGAGCACGAAAAACAGCGCGTAGCCGGCGGTGCCGAGCAGGGCGGCGATCCGGACGCGATGGCGCGAGGCGCGAAGGACATCGGCGGGCGGCTCGTAGCGTGCGGTGGCCTGGGGCTGGAGCGCCGCGAGCAGCCGTGCCGGGAGCAGCCTTCTCATCGCACTCCCTGTGGGGCGGATCGCAGCAGGCCCCGCGCGGGTGTGCGCTCGGCCCCGGATCGCACGACGACGGACCGGGAGTATACTCCCGCGCACGTCGGGCGATGGACCGCGTCGCGCCGACTTCAGAGGCCGTCGTGTGAGCGCATCCGATTCGCCAGAATCCGGGGCCGGCTCGCCCGTTTCGCCGCGTTCCCCCGGAGAGATGATCCGCCAGCGCTACCGGGTCGAGCGCGTGCTCGGCCGTGGCGGCATGGGCGAGGTGTTGCTCGCCCACGATACCTTGCTCAATCGTCACGTCGCGCTGAAGCGCCTGCGTTCCGGCGACGACCCGGACGATCGGCCCCGCACCGCGATCCTCAAGGAAGCCCGGCGGGCCAGCCAGGTGAGCGCCCCCGGGATCGCCGCGATCTACGACGTTCTCGAGGAACAGGGCGACGTCCTGATCGTGATGGAGTACGTGGAGGGCGAGACCCTTCGCTCCCGCACGACCACCCCCGTGTCCGTATCCGAGTTCCAGGACATCGCGGCCCAGTCACTCGCTGCCGTGGGTGCCGCGCACGCGCGCGGGATCGTCCACCGGGATCTCAAGCCCGACAACCTGATGCGCACGCCCGAGGGGCGGATCAAGGTCCTGGACTTCGGGATCGCGCGCCGTCCCGATGCGCCGGAGGGGACGACTCCGTCCACCTCCACCACCAGCACCACCCTCACCGCCGAGGCGGTGGGCGTGATCGCCGGGACGCCGCAGTACATGGCGCCCGAGGCGTACTACGCCGGGCGGATCGATCAGCGCACCGATCTGTTCTCGCTCGGGACCGTGTTCTACGAGCTGTTGACCGGGGACAATCCGTTTCGCGCGCCGACCTTTCACGACGTTCGCGAGCGGGTGATGAGGCATGTGCCGCGGCCGGCGAACGAGCTCAACGCCGAAGTGACACCGGATCTCGCACTGGTCCTCGCGCGGATGATGGCCAAGGATCCCGGGCAGCGGCAGGAATCATGTGAGGCGGTGCAGCGCGAGATCGATTCGGCAATCGACGGCACGGGAGAGATTTCGTCCCGGTCATCGGCAGCGACCGTGCGAACCCGCGGGGCCCGCCGGGCACTGCGCGTGGCCGAGGTGCTGGGAGTTCTGGTCGTCGCTGCCGGGGTGGGATGGTGGGCGCTGCGCTGGGCACCTGCCCATGCCCTGCCCGCCGATCGCAACCTCGCCGTCCTGTTGCCGGTGACCCCGGGAGCGAGCGAGGACTTCGCCCATCTCGCGCTCGGCGCGACCGATCTCCTGAGCCAGCGGCTCCAGAAGCATCAGACCGAGCCGGGTTTCCAGGTCGCTTCGTTCCTCGAAGGAATGGACGAGCACGTCCAGTCGGCGGCGGATGCGCACAAGATCCTTGGCGCCACCCTCGCCCTGATTCCGACGATCGAGGAGCGCGCCGATGTTTTTCGTGCCCGGCTGGCGCTCTGGAATACCGCGCACGCCTCGGTCATCGCCACGCGCGAGTTCGAAACCCCGGCCGCACAACCGTTCGAGTTTCTCGACCGCCTCTATCGCGAGTCGGCCGCGCTGCTCAAACTGTCGGCGAGGCCGACCGGCGCCGCTTCCGAGCTCGGTATCCGCGGCGCCGGAACGCTGCGCTTCATGCTGCAGGGAATCGGGCGCATGCGCACCGCGGCGACCGTGGCCGAGGCGGAGAAGGCCGTGGAGGACCTGGAGCTGGCGCGGCGAACCGAGCCGGAAGCGAGTGTCCCTCTGGCGTGGCTGTCCGCCGCCCAGCGCAGGTGCTTCACGCTCGGCAACGATCACCGGTGGCTCGACCTGGCGATCGTAAGGGCCCGCGAGGCAATCGCTCTCGACAGCACGCGCGCCGAGGGATTTCGCTACCTGGGCCTCGCCCTGATCGGCAAGAAAGACGACGCCGGTGCGGTTGCGGCCTTCGCGCGGGCCTGCTCACTCAATCCGACCGACGACGACTCGCATTCACGCCTGGGCAGCGCGCTGGGACGAACCGGCCGGTGGGACGCCGAGCTCGCGACCTATCGGGGGGTCGTCGCCCGCCGACCTCACTGCTGGCAGCCGTACTGGTGGATGGCCAATGCGTACTTCCGTCGCGGGCAGGTCGTCGAGTCCATCCGCGCATACCGCGAAATGGTTCGCCATTCACCCGACTCCTACCGGGGCTACTCCAGTCTCGGCGGGCTGCTGGTCCTGGATGGCGCCTACCGCCCCGCCATCGACACCCTGAAACGCTCGATCGCACTGCGTCCGACCAAGACTGCGTTCGACAACCTCGGGACTGCCTACTTCAATGCCGGGCGCATCCAGGAGGCGATCGATGCGTACAACCAGGCATTCCAGTTCGGCTTTGCCGAATACGACTCCTGGATGAACCTCGGCGACGCCTACTACTTCCTGCATGGCCGACCGAACCAGGCCGCGGAAGCCTACACCCAGGCGATTCGCCTGGGGCGCGAACGAGCAACCACCCGCGCGCAGCAGGGACGAGCGTTCGACGTCATGGTGCCCGCCAACCTTTCGACCGTGTTTCCCAAGATCGCCCAACCCGACAGCGCCAGCATCTACCTGGGTCAGGCGCTGGCGAGCGACAGCAGCAACGTCATGGTCCAGTACTGCGCGGCCCTGACCTGCTGGCAGCTCTCGCAGCCGGACCAGGCAATCCGGTGGCTGAACAAGGCGGTCGAAGGTGGCTACCCGGTCGCCTGGCTGAGGGATTCTCCCGTGTTCCGGGAGTGGCGGACCCGGCCCGGGTTTCGCGCCATCCTGGAGCGATCCAAGTCCCAGTCCGCATCATCGTCTTCCCCCGATTGAAGGAGGTCGCAGATGCCCACCCACAAGATTTCGGTCACGGTCGAGGCAGATGTCATCCACGTGGAGCCCGAAACCCTGGTGATGACGACGCTCGACGATGCGCACTGGACGCCGACCAACGGCCGCCGGTTCACCATCGAGTTCGATGGAGACGGTCCGTTCGGCAATCGGCACCTCGATCACGCAGCAGCGACCAGTCACCAGAAGCCGCGCGTCAAGGGCCGGTTCAAGTACACGGTGGTGTCGGAGGAGAATCCGGGGTTGCGACTCGACCCGGTCATCATCGTCGATCCCCCGCCGACCACGAAGGGCGAGTAGTCACGCCCCTGCTGCGCGCGCCCCGTCGCGCGGTGCCGACCACTCACGGAGGAAAAATCGAGGGCCCTGGTTCTTGCGAACCAGGGCCCTGAGACGTCGGTTTCGGTGGCGCTGGGTTGTACCCCGTCCTGGGGAGGCCCGGCGCAAACGACACCTGGGATTTCCCCTACGAGGTCGCCACCTCCACCGAACTCCGCCTAGAACTGTCCAATGGATCACCTCCTCTTCGGGGCTTCCCTGGTGTGGAGGGACCCATTCCCTCCCGATCCCGTCGGCCGCCCGAGCCTCGGAGATCGCGCGCGGATAGCCACGCGAGTTACGAACGCCGGAGATTCTGCAAAGACCGGCGCCCGCTGTCAACGTCTGGTTGTTGTCAGCACGCCGCCGGCGTCAGGCAACCGTCAGGCGGCACGCCGGTCGGCCCGTCGTGCGATCGAGCCGGGCCACCAATTCCAGCGATCCGCCAGCTGCAGCAGCGCCGGTCCGATCAGCATCCGCACCACCGTGGCGTCCAGCAGGACGGCGACGGCCAGCGCAAAGCCCAGCACCTTGGTGATCAGGAAGTCGCCGAGCGTGAAGGCGGCGAACACCACGAGCATGATCCCGGCCGCACTGGTGATCACGTGCGCGGTCGTGCCGAGCGCCTCCACGATCGCGTCGCGGTTGCAGGCGCCCGCGAACCGGATCTCCCGCACGCGAGCCATCAGGAATACCTCGTAGTCCATGCTGAGCCCGAACACGATCGAGAACACGATCACCGGCAACGACGAGAACACGGCGCCGAGCGGCTCGGTCACGTGGAACAGGCGCGCGCCGTGGCCCTCCTGGAACACCAGGACCACCGCCCCGAAGGTCGCCGCGACCGTCAGCAGGTTCAGCGCGACCGCTTTCAACGGCACCAGGACCGAGCGGAAGCCGAGAAACAGGGCGAGCAGAGTGCCGGCGACGATCCATAGGACGATCTCCCAGAAGCGGCCCGCGACCGCGTCCTGGTAATCCGAGTTGAACGCGGGCAGCCCGCCGACCAGCACCCGGACGCCCGGCACCCCGATCTGCGCCGCGGCACTGACGCGAAGTTCCCGTGCGAGCGCGACCGCCTGCGTGGGCGTGATGCCATCGCGCGGGACCAGCTCGAGCAGCGCCATCCCGCCATCCGCGCTGACCAGCCCCCGCATGAACGCCGGCCTCAATCCCTCCGGCAGGGTGACGAGATCGGCCCAGTCCAATCCCTGCGCCTCGGCAACGGTGAACACCGACCGGACGCGCTCGAGTCTCGGATCGACCCGCAGCGTCCCGGCATACCGCGCAAGCGCGTTCCATTCCGCGGCGCGCGGCTCCGGGCGGGAAGCCGGGAGCCGGACCACCACGCGCAGCGACTGCACGACGCCCCTCCGGCCCATCGCGCGCAGATCCGCGAGCGCGCGGACCGACTCCATCGAGGACGGCAGCCAGTCCCCCTGCGGAAGACCGGTTCGCAGCCGCGGAGCCTGCGCGGCGAGCACGACGAGCGGCAGCACGCCGAGCACCAGCGCCGCCCACGGACGCGCCGTGACCCACCGCCCCCAGCGACGCCACATTTCCGAACCGGACGGCGGGCGGGTTCGCCGCCCGAGGCGGCCCCAGTCCACCCGGTGACCGAGCACGGCCAGAACGCCCGGCAACAGCGTCGTCGCCATCAGCGCCGAGACGATGACCACCAGCAGGCCGCCGACCGCGATCGCGCGCATCTCGTTCAGCGGCACCGTGAGCAGGACGGTGAACCCGAGTGCCACCGCGGCCGCGGAGAGAAGGATCGTGTGCCCCGCGTGACGCACCGCCTCCTCGGCTGCCGGCTCCGGCGGGCTCCCGGCCGCCAGCGCCTCGCGAAACCGGCTGACCATCAGCAGCGCGTAATCGATGCCGAGGCCGAGGCCGAGCATCACCACGACACTCTGCAGCAGGATCGAGAGTGGCCACGCGCTGGCCACGATCGCCGCCGCTCCGAGGGTGACCGCGATCGCGAGCGCACCGGCGAGGACCGGAAGGAGCGCGGCGGTGAGCGCGCCGAACGCGACCAGCAGCACCAGCAACGTCAGGGGCAGCGCGCGACGTTCCGCGGATGCAACATCGACGCTGCTCGCGCGGCGCAGGTCGACGTTCAACGCGGTCTCCCCCGTCCAGCGCAGCGTCACCGCGGGGTGTTCGGCGCGCAGAGTGTCGGCGAGCGCCTCGGTCACCTGGCGCAGCGGCAGCAGCAGCCGGTCGGGAGCCCCGCTGTCCGGCGCGAAGCCGACGAACACGAAGGTGCCCCGTCCGCGCGGCGCAACGAACAGCGAGTCCGGATGATCGAGGTACGAGAAGACACCCGACACCTGGGGTGCATCCCACAGCGTCATGACGATCCGGTGGAGCGTTGCCGCTCCCGCGGGCGTGTCGGGCGAGGGAATCCCACCGGCCACCAGCACGCCGTAACGGGCGTAGGACGACGCCAGCGGGCCGGCGAGCAAACGTTCGACCGCCGCGGACTCGCTGCCCGGGATGCGGGCGCTGACGTCGAGCACCTTCGCCACGCGCCCGGCCTGGGGCAGCAGCAACCCGGCGGCGACCATCCACGCCAGGCCGATCCAGCCGCGCCCGCGAACCAGCAGCCGGGGCAGCGACATCCGACCGCGCTCCCACTCCGTGCGCATCAGCTGTGCTCCGCGACGATCGCGCACCAGCTCACCCCGCCACCGACCGCCGCCAGCAGATAGATCTGACCGGGCGCGATGGTCGGGAACACCTGCGCCATCGCCACCGCGAAGGTCGGCGAACCCATGTTGCCGTGATCGCGGACCACCCGCGGCACACGCGCGGGATCGATCCCGAGGTCGCTCATCAGCGTGTCGACCTGGCCGCGGTGGGTCTGATGGAAGCAGAACTGTGCGACGTCGATCGCCCGGATCCCGGCGGCCTCCGTGCTTTCGTGGACCAGCGAACGCCACCGTTCATGCAGGAACTCGCGCGTCCCCTGCGGGTCGGAGAACTGGTAGACGTAGCGCGCATCTGCACGCGCGGGTGGGAACGGCGTCCGCACCGCCATCGCGGTGCCGAACGCGGGTGCCGTGCCGTGGACAATGCCGAGGAATCCCGGGCCCCCGCACTTCTCGACCAGCACGCACGCCGCTCCATCCCCGACCGACAGCAGAGCGCGCAGGTCATCGGCGGGCATGATCTGCGAAAGATTCTCGGCTGCCACCACCAGGACGCGCTCACAGCCCGCATCGATGAGCAGAGCGGCGTGAGCCAGTCCCAGTACTCCGCTGCTGCAACCGGCCTTGAGATCGAAACATGACGCGCTGAGACCGAGCTGCTCGGCGAGCATCGCCGCCTGGCAGTTGACCGGGTTCGGATTGGACGTGCTGACGAAGATGAGCGCGTCGAGGCGGGCCAGTTCCTGCGCACGTCGCGCGCGCAGGCGTTCGACCGCGGACCGCGCCAGATCGATCGCGGTGCGGCGTCCCGGGTCGGGAACCTGTCCGGGCACGTGCGTCAGGTACCGTCGCTCGACTCCCAGCTCGGCAATCAGTCGGCGCGCGACCTGCGAGTCGAGGTAGCGCTGCCACGAGTCGGGGCACGCCAGTTGGAGCAGCGTGACCGTGTCGCAGCTCCGCATCAGGCCGAAGTCGCAGGTCTCCACGTCCACGATCCGGACGCCTGGCACTCTAAGCCGCATAGGTGCGCTCGATCGTGAACTGCGTATGCAGGTCGAACTCGATGGTCAATCGCACCGGCTTGATCTGGGCGCTCGGGATCGGCGGTGCGCCCTGCATCCTCCGCAGATGCTCCGCGAGCTGTCCCGGCGCGGTCACGACCACCTGCAGTGGCTCCAGCAGTGCGTCGTCGCGCTCGAAGTCGTAACCGGTGGCCGCCGCCCGCAGCTGGCGCTCGAGCTCCGCGGTCAGGTTGGGCAACACCGAGTCCCGGGACCCATCGATCTCGGCGCCGTCGATCACGACCCGATACCGCCGATCGGTGCATGGGACGAACAGGAACTCTCGGAACCACTGGCCGCATGCGCGGCTGGTCGCCTGCATCGCGTGCGTGACGTCGAGTTCGGTGAGGCGCTCGTTGCTCACCGAGGTGCGCCGGTTCGCCTTGGACACGAACTCGATGGCCGGCGTGCGGCCGACCATCTCGGTGACGCGGACGACGTCCTCCATGTCGTACCGATAGAGGCCTCCGCCGTTCGTCACGATGATGCGGTACTCGGCGCCGACCTCCAGCTGGTCGGCGCGCAGCGCCTGCGCCCCGTGTCCTTCGGGGAGGAACTCCAGGAAGTGCGACGTGATCGCCAGCACCCCGCCCGCCCGATCGGCGCGGTGGGGAATCGCGAACACCCCCTCGCTCGCCGACACCGGGAACTCGAAGTGCCGGTCGATGGCGAACGCGGTGTCGAGCGCATCGAGCGAGTAGCCCATGTTTCCGCCCTGCCAGCAGACCAGCACCGCGAGCGACGGAAACAGCAGCCGCGTGGGCAACGCTCCATCCCGTCGCCATGCAGCGCGCAGGGCTTCGGCGAGCGCGGGGTCGGGCCGGGTGCTGAACGTCCCGCGCACGGCGGAAGGACCGCGCGACACGAGCGTGCCGGATGCGACCTCGTCGCACAGGCGCTCCGCCTGGTTCTCCAGGGCCTGCCGCAGGTTGATCAGATTGACGGGCGAGATGGCGCACAGCGCCCCGAGCCGACGTTCGGAGACGAGGATCCGTCCCGCGGCGTAGTTGCGTTCATCCACGTCGTCGATCGTGAACACCCAGTAGGGCACGACGAACCGGCGGCGAACCAGCCACGGAAAGTTCTTGTAGTTGAATCCCGAGGCGAACCCCTGCGGGATTCCGGTCGGTGAATGTCCGCCCTCGGCGGAACCGACGAGAAACTGCACCTTCAAGCCACGTGCGGCCGGATACCTGGCCTGCATCGCCCCGCTGAAGACCAGC
>Ga0111539_10007994_pt1 | contig 13492 bp, 11 predicted proteins | sample RhiMethybrSRZTD1_FD_79667 | JGI IMG/M metagenome (GOLD analysis project Ga0111539, IMG submission 79667) | Populus rhizosphere microbial communities from Tennessee, USA - Rhizosphere MetaG P. TD hybrid SRZTD1 (version 2) (version 2) | ecosystem: Host-associated > Plants > Roots > Rhizosphere >...
CCCGAGTCCCGCCCCGAGCACGCCCTCGACCACCCCGGCGATGGCCACGATCCCGTCGTTCGCATCGACGACGAGGTCCCGCAACACCTCGCGATCACGCCACAACCGCAGGGACCGGGCCGTCACCGGCTCCATCGTGACACCGAGGGTGGGCGGATCAGGGGATCAGCGCGGAAGGGGGGCTCCCGGGAGCCGGGGCCACCGTCGCGGTGACGGTGGTCGGACCGGTGTCCCGGACGTCCTCGTCCCACTTCTCTGCGGTCTGGATGCTCCAGTAGATGCCGAAGAGGATGATCTCGTAGGCCTCCAGCACGAGGACCTTGTGCTCGCCGAAGACGTTGCTCAGCCCGATGAAGGCGGCGCCGAGGACCATCAGGACGGCGACCCCCGCGTACCACTTCCACCAGAAGGGCCGGCGGTGCCGGGTGTCGATCGTCACGAACACGATGGCGGCGATCAGCAGGCCGAACATTGCGAACGCCGCGTACACGTGGGCGCGAGCGTAGAAGCCGCCCCAGTACGTGATCATCCACCAGGCGGCGAGCAGGGCGACGCCCGTGCCGATCAGCGACGCCGTCGTCCAGTACTGCGCCCGGGCCACGCCGATGAAGTCCTTGCGGTTCAGCCAGAGGGCGATGACGGCGGTTGCGGCCAGCCCGAGGGCACCGGCGATGAGGAGCGCATGGAAGTTGTTGTCGATGTTGGCCACCACCCAGTCGTCGAGCGAGCGGTCGGCCTTGACCGGGCTCGGCCTCGGCTCGATCGACCAGCAGGTGCCGACGTTCTTTGTCGGCACGATGGCCACGACGGGGGCGAGCATGCCCGCGAAGTTCAGGCACGGGTCCTCGCCCCGGCTGCGACCCTTGTAGACGATGAGCGACAACCCGACCGCCATCAGGGAGCCGACGAAGATGGCTCGCACCGGCGTGTAGTAGTACGCGCTGATCGAGTTCTGCCAGCAGTCCGCCTGGCTGTGCTCGATGCCGATCGAGACGGCCAGCAGGACGACCGCGCCGATCATCCCGATCCGCAGGTAGCGGTAGGTCTTGATCACGTCCGTGGGCTTGAGGGGGGCCGGTCTGCCCCGTTTGGGGGCAGGGCCGGTCTCGGCCGCGGCCTCCTCGGGGATGCCCAGGTCAGGACTGATCGCCATGGCTCGCCCTCCTGCTGACTGTCCGCCACGCCAGGCGTGAGGCAGGGCCGCTCCGCCGGGGCCGCCCGCGTTCAGGCGATAGTGCGCCCGCGCTCAGGCCTTGTCCAGCGCCAGGCCAGGGCCGTCAGGGAGGTGAGTGCCGGGCCGAGCACGAGGGCGTGCAGCGCCAGCCACCGGGTCAGGGTGGCCGGGGCGATCTCGACCGAACCGACGACGGCGAAGCGAATGGTGTCCCCGAAGACCCACCCGTAGCCGTCGTAGGTCTGCCCCACGGTGACGGCGTAGAGCCCGAGCATGCTCCAGGGCAGCAGGTATCCGGTCAGCGATGCCATCACCGCGAGCAGCGGGATGGCCACCGCGTGAGCCATGCCGAGTCCGCGCCGGAGGGGCGCGGCGGGCCCGACCACGAGCAGGACCGCGACCAGCACGGCGGTCGGGAGCGTGAGCGCGGACGTGACCCGGTGGATCGTGCGGACCACATCGGCCGCGTCCGGCCCGTCGGCTGCGCCCGCCCGGTAGATCGAGACGACGAAGGCGGTCGGAGCCGCGGGTCGGTAGACGAAGTAGAGCGCGACGCCGGTCACCGCCAGCGTGGCCAGTTCGACCCCGAGGAGCCCGAGTCCGATCGTGCGGGTCGTGGCGGTCAGGTCGCGGCCGGCCGGGACGCCGGCGACCGCCGCGGTCATCGGCGGCTCGACGGGGGTGTTGGGCGTGACCATGACCGTGACTCCGGCGCTAGCGTTCCGGCGATGCCGGCGACTGACGTTAGTGGTGATGCCGAAGGCGCAGTGCGCAGCTACCTGGTCTTCCTGGACGATCCGCGCAAGCTGCGGGACGAGACCGCCATCCAGCGGTTGACCCAGGCCGTGCTGGTGGCCGACGACCCCATCGACAAGCTCAAGGCCCTGGCCGAGCTGGAGCGGGCGGCCCAGGTGGACGAGAAGGCGGTGCGGGCCGGCTTCGTCGAGCACGCTCGGACCTGGGCCGAGGCCGAGGCGGTGCCGGTGTCCGCCTTCCGGGAGCTGGGCGTGCCCGACGACGCGCTCCGGGAGGCGGGCTTCGACGTGCCCGCGGGGTCGCCCCGGCGGGCGCGGGCCGCTCGGGGGAGCGCCGCGGGGACCGCACGGACACGGGCCCGGGCCGTCCCGGTGGACGAGATCAAGGCCTACGTGCTCGGCCTGGACGAGCCGTTCGTCCTCACGGAGGTCATGAGCGGCGTCGGGGGCAGCCCGGCCACCGTCCGCAAAGCGGTGGACGAACTGGTCGAGGCCGGCCGGGTCACGCGGCTCGGCCCGGTGCCCGACCACAGTGGGCGGGGCCGCGCCCCGGTGCGCTACGCACGCAGCTGAGGGCGCCCGCCGTGGCGCGGACGGGGGACCGACCTTCATCCGGCCCCTCGTCGACTTCCTGCACACCGAGGCGGCCGGCGGGGTCGTGCTGGTGGCGGCCACGGTCGCCGCGCTGGTCTGGGCCAACTCGCCCTGGGATGCGAGCTACACCGCCCTGTGGGACACCCGCCTGGTGGTCGGCCTGGGCGACCACAGCGTCGACCTCGACCTGCGGGGCTGGGTCAACGACGGGCTCATGGCGCTGTTCTTCCTCGTGGTGGGACTGGAGATCAAGCGCGAGCTGGTCGAGGGCGAGCTGTCCGACCCGCGCCAGGCCGCGCTGCCGGTGGTGGCGGCCGCCGGTGGCATGGCCGTGCCCGCCCTCATCTACCTGGCCTTCAACGCCGGCGGGGACGGAGCCGCGGGGTGGGGGATCCCCATGGCCACCGACATCGCCATGGCCGTAGGTGTGGTGAGCCTGCTCGGCCGGCGGGTGGCGCCGTCCCTCCGGCTGTTCCTCCTCGCCCTGGCCATCGTGGACGACATCGGCGCGGTCCTGGTCATCGCGCTCGCCTACACACGCGGGATCGACCCGGCATCGCTGGCGGCGGCGGCCGGGATCGTCGCTGCCATCGCCGCGCTGCGGGCCGCCGGGGTACGGGCGCACGTGCCTTACGTCGTCGCGGGCGTGGCCCTGTGGCTGGCGCTGCAAGAGTCCGGGCTGAACGCCACCCTCGCCGGGGTCGTGCTCGGGCTCATGGCCCCCACCCGACCCGCCCGGCAGCCCGAGCTGATCGACGCCGCCGCGCTGGCCGACGTGTCGTCGCTGGCTGCCGCGCGCGAGACCGCCACGCTGGCTCGGGAAGCTGTGTCCGAGGTGGAATGGCTCGAGCACTCGCTGCACCCGTGGACGGGCTTCGTGGTCGTCCCGCTGTTCGCCCTGGCCAACGCGGGGCTGGTGATCAGCGGCGAGACCGTGCGCGATGCCGTGGCGTCACCGGTGGCGGCCGGCGTGGTGGCCGGGCTGGTGGTGGGCAAGCCGTTAGGCATCACTGCGTTCGCCTGGCTGGCGGTCCGCCTGCGCCTGGCCCGGCTGCCGTCCGGCACGACCTGGGGCGCGCTGGCGTCGCTCAGCGCTCTGGCCGGGATCGGCTTCACCGTGTCGATCCTTGTGGCCGGCCTCGCCTTCGACGACCCCGCCCGGGTGGATGTGGCCAAGCTGGCGATCCTGGCCGCTTCGCTGCTGGCCGCGCTGGCGGGATCGGTGCTGGTGGCGCTGAGCGATCGCCGGGCGCGAGGACGCCCGCCCCGAAGGGCGGGCGTCGCTGCATGAGTGATGGGGTCGAGGTCTACCGCTCGACCATGACGGGCTCGTCCTCCTCGACGGTCACCTTGCGGCGCCGCGAGGGCAGCAGGCAGACGAGGGCGATGAACGCCGCACCGCCGGCCACGGTCCAGGCCCACCAGGTCTCGAGGGCGTACTGGGTGGCCAGGCGCCCCGGTTCGATGGCGGCCGCAGCCGCGGCCACGGCCAGGGCGACCGAGGCGAGCAGCGCCATGAAGCGCTGGCCGGTCACGCCGAACAGCACCAGGATGGCGCCCACGCCCACCTCGAGCGCGGCCAGCAGCGGGGTGTGGTCGATGCGGAGCACCGTGGTGACCGGCTCGTCCCACGAGTTGTTCAGGTCGCCGCGCAGCAGCGCCACGAGGCCGATCACGGCCAGGACGGCGCCGCCGACGATGGCGAAGAAGTTGCCGATGTGGAACGGCCGGTGGACACGCTCACGGCGCACACGGCGGGGGCGCTCGACCACGGCGGCGCGGTCGTGGTCGGCGGTGTCCGCATCGTGGTCGCGGCGCCAGCGGCGTCGCCCGTGCATCATGCGGTCACGGTCATGGCCGTCGTCGACCGTCGTCGGGTCGTGGTCGGCGTCCCGATCGATGCGCTCCTCGCGCTCGACTTCGGGGTCGCGGTGGAGCAAACGCATGGGATCTCTCCTCCTTGAGGCTGATCAAGGGCTACCCCGTCGCGCCCGGCGTAATCCCGAGCACCGCGCGTGGGACTGACGCCACGCGGTAATCTGCTCACCGGCACACGTGCAGGGGAAGTGGGCGACTAGGGGATGCATCCGGACCTGCCCAGTGAGCAGGCCTACTTCGACAGGGCCTTGGCGTTGCGGGACCGGCAGCAGGCCGGCCTCGCCCGTGCGCCGCGCCTCGCCGCCAACCCCAAGGCCGCCATCGAGCTGCGCAAAAGGGTCAGCAAGCTCGGGCTCGCCGATCCCGACGAGGCCATCGCGTTCGGGCGCATCGACGCGGCCAACGACCGCTGGTACATCGGCAAGGGCGCCATCTGGGACGACGACAACGACCTGGTGGTGGTGAACTGGCAGGCCCCCATCGCCGCGCCCTTCTACACGGCCACGCCCGACGATCCCGAGGGGCTCGACGCCCGCCGGCTGTTCCGTTGCACCGGCAACCAGATCCGCGAGATCGAGGACCTGGTGTTCCGCGACATCGCCGACGCCATCGCCGCCGGCCGGGAGCCCGAACCGATCCTCACCGATGCGCTGCTCGACGCCCTCGGCAGTGCCCGCTCGGGCGAGCTGAGCGACATCGTCGCCACCATCCAAGCGGCCCAGTACGACGTCATCAGCCGCGACCTCAACCAGCTGCTGGTGGTGCAGGGCGGCCCGGGCACCGGCAAGACGGTGGTGGGCCTGCACCGGGTGTCGTGGCTGCTGTTCAACCGCCGCGACCGGCTCGAAGCCAACGACGTGCTCATCGTCGGACCGAACCCCGCCTTCGTGCACTACATCTCGTCGGTGCTGCCCTCGCTCGGCGAGGAAGCCGTCGTGCAGCTGCCGCTGCGCGCGCTCGGCCCCCGGGTGCGGATCGGCAGGGTCGACCCGCCCGAGCTACGCCGGCTCAAGGGCGACCGCCGCATGCTGCGCCTGATCCTCCGGGGGATGCGGAACCGCCAGCGGATCGACGCCCAGGACGTCGAGCTCAGCCTCGAGGGCCGCAAGGTCGTGCTCGACGGCCGCCGCATCGCCACCCGCTCGCGCCAGCTGGCCGGCCGCCCCCACAACCAGGCGCACCGCATGCTGCGGGCGTTCCTGATCTCCGAGGCGCGCACCGCGCTCAACCGCTTGGGCAGTCGCGACGCGGCGGCCCGGGGCATCGAGGTGCAGGGCGAGACGGCCAAGGACATCGACGCCCACCTCGACCGGGTGTGGCCCAGCCTGACCCCGCAAGGGTTCCTGGTGGAGCTGCTGTCCTCGCGCCGCCAGCTGCTGGCCGCCGGCGCGGGCACGCTGGCCGAGTCCGAGCTAGAGCTGCTGGCGCTGCCCCGCCACGCGCGGGTGGGCACCTGGCAGTGGGCGGTCGACGACATCCCGCTGCTGGACGCGGCCGACGCCTTGCTCAACGGGGTGGGCTCCACCTACGAGCACATCGTGGTGGACGAGGCGCAGGATCTGTCCCCGCTGCAGCTGGAGTCGATCCGGCGTCGCTCCCGGACCGGCTCGATGACCGTGCTCGGCGACCTGGCCCAGGCCACCAGCCCGTGGGCCCACCAGTCGTGGGACGCGGTGGTGTCCTGCCTGCGCCAGGAGCGGGTCACCGCCACCCCGGTCGAGCTGGAGTACGGCTACCGCCTGCCCGCCGAGGTCCACGACGTGGCCATGCGGCTGCTGCCCGACGCCGCCCCGGCGCTGGGCAGCCCCCGCCCCGTGCGCTGCTCGGGCTACGAGGTGGCCGTGGTCACCGCGGAGGAGGAGACCGGCCTGGCGGGCACGGTGGTGGCCGCGGTGCGGGAGCTGCTGGGCAGCGGCATCGTGGGCGTGATCACGCCGCCCTCGGCCCGGGCCGCACTGGTGGCCGCGCTGGATGCCGACGGCATCGCCTGGACGCCCGAGCTGCGCCCGGCCGCCGCCCCGGTGGTCGTGCTCACCCCGGACGACGCCAAGGGCCTGGAGTTCGACGTCGTGGTGGTGGTCGAGCCCCAGACCATCGTGGACGAGTCCGAGCACGGGCTGCGCGCCCTGTACGTCGCCCTCACCCGCTGCACGAGCCGGCTGGTCGTGGTCCACGCCCGGTCGCTGCCGGCCGTGCTGGGCCTGGGGGGCGTCCTGGAGGCGGACGAGGTAGGCGAGGCGGGCGACGACGAGGATGGAGACGGCGTCACGCTGGATCACACCCCCGACAGGCCCGAGGCCGCCGAGCTCGTGGACGCGCCCGCCGAGGTCGAGGTCCCCGCCCGCGGCTCCTTCGAGGTCGAGGCGGAACCCGAGCCCGCCGCCCGCGGCTCCTTCGAGGTCGAGGCGGAACCCGAGCCCGCCGCCGGCGGCTTCGACCTGGTCGAGGCGGAACCCGAGCCCGCCGCCCGCGGCTTCGACCTGGACGAGATCTCCGAGGACAGCGCGCCGCCGGCGCTGGCCGGCGCGTTCGACCATCACGAGAGCGCGCCCGTTCGCCCCGGCGTCGATCACGACGACAGCGTGGCGCCGGTGCCGGAGGTGGCGGCGACGCTCGATGCCCTCATGGGCCTGGACCGCGAGATCGCTCGAGCCATCGCGTCGGCGGTGATCGAGCGGCTGCGCCCGCTGGTGTCCCCGTCACTGCTCGCGCTGGTGGCCGAGGAGATCGCCCGCGCCGTGGAGCCGGCGGACGAGGCGGTCCGCGGCCGCTGATCGCGCGGCGAAGACACGCCCGACCGCGGAGCGAGAGCTAGCGTGAGGGCGTGCGCCTGTCCGACAGCCGCTCCGAAGGGCGGTTCCGGGCCGAGCTGGAGAGCTGGCTCGCCGAGAACGAGCCGGCCGCCGACCGGCTGTCCGACCCGCCGCGCTCGACCGGCCACATCCCAGGCTGGGCCCGCGACTGGCAGCGCACGCTGTTCGAGGCCGGTTGGCTGGTGCCGCGCTGGCCGCCGGAGCTGGGCGGGCGGGACGCCGGCGCGGTCGAGCAGATGATCTACCTCGAGGAGCTGTCGCGGCGGCGCCTGACCCGCACCACCAACCCCCAGGGGCTGGATGTGTGCGCGCCGACGCTGGTCGACCTCGGCCGCGGCCGCCAGCGCGACGAGTGGGTCCCGGCCACGCTGCAGGGCGAGCTGAGCTGGTGCGTGGCCGTGGACGAGTCCGAGCCCGGTGACGGCACCTCGGGGCTGATGGCCGCCGGCGAGCGGGACGGGGCGCTGACCGTTCACGGCACCGTCCCCGCCCCGGGCGGCGCGGGGCACGCCGACCGTTGCCTGTGCGCGCTGTGGGCCCCGAAGGCCCGCGGCCGCCCCGATGGCGTGGCGCTGGTGGCGATCGACCTGGCCGCGCCGGGAGTGCTGCGGCCCGACGCCGACACCGACGCGCTGGCCTTCGAGGACGTGGCTCTGAGCGAGGACGAGATCGTCGGTGCCGGCGAGCAAGGCTGGGCCGCGGTGCAGTCGGTTCGGGCCCGGCTGCGTTCGGTGCGCTGGATCATCAGCCTCCTGGCCATCCAGCGGGCGCTCGAAGCCCTCGCCGACGTCGGCCGAGGCCGGGGCCTGGCCGACGACGCGGTGTTCCGCGACACCCTCGCCGGCCTGCAGGTGGACGCGGACGCGGTGCGGGCGCTGGCCTACCGGGCGCTGGCCAAACAGGGGACCGGGCGGCCCAACCCCGAGTTGGCCATGCTGCCGCTCGTGACCCGGGAGGTCGAGCAGCGCATCTACCTGGTCGGGGTGGAGTCGCTCGGGACCGACGGTCTCGACCTGGGCCTCGACGGGCCGCAGGCGTGGCCCAGCGGCTCGTGGGCCAGCGAGTGGCTCGACGCCACGGCCGAGGCGGCGGCCACGGGAGGCCTACCCGCCGAGCGCGACCGGGTGTCCGGTCGGGTGCTGGGGCTGCGGCTGCACTAGTGGACGAGAGCGGTGGCCAGCTGCGAGGCGCGGGCGCGGCGCGCGCTCAGCAGCTGGTCGGCGATCATGCGGCGGTGGTCCCCGGCCGAGCCGAACAGCAGGTCGTCGGCCTTGGCGCGACCCACCCACAAGCGTAGGTCACGCGCGTCACGGTCGATCGGCGTGCCGTGCAGCTCGAGGCAGGTGCCGGTGACCAGTCGCTGGCACTCGCCCATGGCGGCCTTGGCCGCGGACGCCATGCGGGATGCACCTGCGTCGCGCTCAGTCACCGCGCACGCGGCCTGATAGATCAGCGCCCGGGACATCTCGATCGACACGAGCATGGCGGCGAGCGCATGCTCGGTGGCCTGACCCACGTGCGCGATGCGGCCATCGTGCGCCGCGGCCAGGCAGCTGTCGAACAGCGCGGCGCACGCGCCCAGCCCGTCGAGGGCCAGGGCGACCGTGGCGTCGCACAGGGCAACCTCCAGAGCCTTGCCCGCGTCGACGTCGGGCTCGCCCAGCATCCGCGCCTCGGGCACCCATACGCCGTTGAGCTCGACGTTGGCCAGGGACCGGGTGGGGTCGAGGCTGGTCGTGCGCTTGAACGTGAGCTCCGCGGCCGGCACCACGAACAGCCCGAGCGTGCCCGAGTCGCGGCGGGCGGCCACCACCACCTCGTCGACCTCCGGCGCGCCCATCACATGCTGCTTGTGGCCCCGCAGCAGCCAGCCGTCGCCGTCGCGCTCGGCGGTGGCGACGACGGTCAGCGGGTCCCACCGGCCGCCCTCGTGGAGGGCCAGCGTGCCGGTCGACGCGCCGGCGGCCACACCCGCTAGGAAGCGGTGGGCCTGGGCGGTGGTGCCCGCCTCCCGCACGACCGGCGCGAACAGGGCCTGGGTGGGGAGGAACGGCCCGGGCGCCGCGGCCCGGCCCAGCTCCTCCAGCAGCATGGCCAGCTCGACGAAGCTGCGGCCCAGGCCGCCGAGATCGACCTCGATGGTCAGCGCCGGCCAGCCCAGCCAGGTGAAGGCGGTGGCCAGCTCCTCGAGGCCGGGGCCGCCGGCGGCGATGTCGCGCACCAGCCGCGGCGGGCACTCGCGGGCGAGGATCGCCCGTGCGCTGTCGCGCAGCTCCAGCTGCTCATCGGTGAACTCGAGGTGCATCGCCAACCTCTTTCGACCGGGCGCCGGCGCCAAGCGCGGAACCTGTCGCCCGCCAGGGGTGGGGCGAGCAGCCAGAACGATACGTCGCCGTGGCGCTGCGTGGCGCCATCTCGGCGGGGAGGCCTCTATGTGGACCACCCGTTCGGTTGACACGCTCCAGCCCGATGTTCATATTCGTGGCGGCGGGGCTCGGGGTCACCCACTTCCGTGGGGGTTGAAGGGGGAGGGTCATGGCGAGGTCCGCGGCCGGGCGGACACCAGCGCATGATGCGACCGTGTCGCCGAGCTTGCGCTCGAGCGGCGACGACCACGGCAACGGCGCCTGGGTGTTCTCCGGTCGGCTGCGGTGGGCGTTCGTCATCTGGGCGGGGCTTTCCCTGCCGGTGGTGGCGATAGCCGCCCATCTCGCCAGCACCCCGAGCCAGTACCTCGTCGTGTTCGCCCTCCTGGCCAGCGGCTTCTACACCACGCCGGCGCTGGTGAACACCTGGTTGGCGGCTCGGCGCTCGCCCACACCGGACGACTGCTGCTGGTGGCTGTGGCTGGCGGCGCTCGTGGGGATGTACGGCGTGGGCTGCGCCATCGTGGTGGGCGCCTCGACCGGGCTGCGGGCCCCCACCGAGCTCAGCGCCCTCGTGATCGCCGCCATCGCGGTGCTGCTCATGACGTCGATCGTGCTCATGGTGCGAGCGCGGTCGGGGGGCCGCGCCATGTCGATCGACCTCATCGAGAGCGCCATCTCGGTGATCGTCATCACCGCGCCGGCGGCCCTGCTGTGGGGCGAGGATGTGCTGGAGGCCGAAGCCCACTGGTATGCGCTGCCCGCTGCCATCGCTGTCCCGTGCATGGTCTTCGGCGTGTACTGGGCCGTGCTGCTGGTCACCCGCCTGCGGGGCGACGCCCGGCCGATCGGCGCCCTGGGCCTGGCCCTGGCGCTGTTCGGTCTGGCCAACGCGGTGGCGCAGACCGTCCAGGGCGTCACCGGCTTCGCGCTGCCGAGTGGGCCGCTGCTGGTCCTCCACGGGCTGTGCATGAGCCTGCTGGGGTTCATCCCGTTGTACGTCCCCGTCGCCATCTCGCCCGGCCTCGACCGGCTGCCGCTGCAGCGCCAGGTCCGCGCCGCGTGGATCCCCGCCGCGCTCATGCTGGCGGGCATGCCCGTGCTGGTCGCGGCGACGCTGGCCGTCCGCCACCGCTACGCGTGGGCGCCGCTCTACTCGCTGCTGGTGGCGGCGGTGCTGGTGGCCCTGGCGGCGTTGCACCAGCTGGCGGGCATGCGGGAGACCCGCCGCCTCTACGGCCAGGTCGCCCGAGCAGCCGAGACCCGCCGAGAGCTGCTGGCCCAGGTCATGCAGCGCAGCGACGACGACCGCCACCGGGTGGCTGCCCAGCTGCACGAGCAGGCCGTGTCGGCCTACGCCACGTTCGTGTCGTTCATGCAGACCAGCGCGCTGGTGGGCTCGGGCCCCGGAGCGCCTATGGCGGGAGCGTCGGCGCTGGTGCGCGACGAGCTGGGCAAGCAGGCCGAGTCGCTCCGCCAGCTCATGCTGGCGGTGCAGCCCCTGGCGGCCGACGGGCGGGACCAGCGCCCGTCGCGGGGTCTGAGCGCGGCCATCCGCGCCTATGTGGACAGCCTCTACGGCGATCGGCGGGTGCCATGCCTCACGGTCACGGTGGATGAGGCGCTGGTGCTCGACTGGTCGACGGAGACCATCGTGCTGCGCATCGTGCAGGAGGCCGTGAGCAACGTGCGGCGCCACAGCCGAGCTTCACAGGTGGTCGTCACCATCCGGTTCGACGGCGGGGTGGTCGAGGCCGAGGTGGCCGACGACGGCCGGGGCTTCGACGTCGGGTCCACGCTGTTCGAGTCGGGCATCGAGGTCATGCGCTCGTGCGCCGCACTGGCCGACGGCTCGCTCGTCATCGACAGTGCCGCGGGCGAGGGCACCCGGGTCACCGCCCGGCTGGGCTCCGAGCCGGTGGCGCCGGACGAGGGCACGGCCCGTGTGGTGCCCCTGCGGTTGGTGGGGGAGCCGGAACCGCCGCCCCCGCGCCTGGTCTCAGTCGACGAACCGTGAGGTAGCGTACTCGCAGGTGACCCGCCACGCCGTCTCGGCGTCGACCTGGCCTGCGATGCACAGCTCGACATTGGCGAGCGCGAACCCCAGCATGCCGGTGCTGGCCGATACGAGGTCGTCGGCCGGCAGCGCCGAACCGGCCATGAGGGCCGCGAGCTCGGACGCGATCTGCACCCGGGTGGCGATGGCCGACGCCTCGACCGTCTCGTCGTGGGTCACCCACGGGTCGCGGAAGAGCAGGCGGTAGGCCGCGGGGTTCTCGTCGAAGAACCCGAACAGCGCGGCGAGCAGCTGCTCCATGCGGGTGCGGGGGGAGAACGGCATCTTCGACGCCTGGCGCAGCCGCTGCTGGAACTCGGCCAGCAGACCCTGCATCACGCTCACGAAGAGCTGGGGCCGTCCCTCGGGGAAGTAGTGGTAGAGGAGACCCTTCGACACGCTGGCGGCGCTGGCGATCTCGGCCAGGCCGGACTCGGCGTACCCGGTGGCCGCGAACACCTCGCGCGCCGTCGCCACGATCTCGGCCCGCCTGGTCTCGGGATGTTTACGCACCCGTTTGGGCGAAGGGCGCTCGTCGCCTGGCTCTGGTGCCTGAGCTGCCGTCACAGGAGCACCATATTCCTGCACGGCGCGTGTAACAACTTACTCCTCGGTAACTCGCCGATTTATCGACTGAGAGGTCAATAAAATCGTTGACACCTCTGGTCGACCTCGCTGATACTGCCATGAGGGAGGAGCAAACATCTGGGCATAGTTGACACGCGAAGCGTCATGCCCCGGGCTACGTGACACCCTATGATTTCCGATACCGCAGGCGCGATTTCGCTTGGCGGGCGATGTTGACAACCTCGCATCCGCGACGGAGCGCGCGTCGCGCCGGGTCCGCCGCCCCGGCCGCGACCAGAGCCCCCTCGGCTGCCCGGCCGCCAATGCGTCGCCGGTCGGTAGGACCGAACCGACCGGCGGAGGGGGCGACCGGGCAGTCTGGGGGCGCTCAGCTCGGGCTGGCCGGGCAGTCTGGGAGCGCTCAGCTGGGGCTGAGCGCGGGGCTGGGAAGGCCTCGAGCCAGTAGGGCGAAGGTCTCGTCCAGCAGGTCCACCAGCGGACCGGGGCGGTCCCGTTCCTGCCAGGCCGACATCGCCACCCGGATGGCGCTGAGCGCGGTGCTCGCCGCCAGCATGGGGTACGGGTCGCGGTCCACGTCCAGGCCGGTGCGGCCGGCGATGACCTCGGCCAGCGCCCGCTCGACCTCCGTGAAGCGGGCGGCCCGGCGCATGGCCAGCGAGGGGTGGGCCTGGGTGAGGCGGTGGCGGGCCATCATCTCGTCGGCCTTGGCCTCCAGGCGGGCGGCGGCCGCCAGGGCCATGGCCCGCAGGGAGTCGAGCGGCGCCTCGTCCTCGGGCCGGGCCGCCAGGTCGTCGAGCAGCTCGCTGGTCTCGTTGGGGCTGACGCCGACCATGGCGTCTTCCTTGGACTGGAAGTAGTTGAAGAACGTGCGGGGCGAGACGCCGGCCGCTTCGGCGATGGCCTCGACGGTCACGCGGTCCGGCCCCAGCTCCTCGGCCAGGCGGACCGCCGCCACGGTAAGCGCCTGGCGGGTCTCCGCCTTCTTCCGCTCCCGTAGGCCGTCGGTCACCGTCACGCTCCGCTCGCCACGCGCTCGTCCCAGTCGTCGATGCCGTCATAGTCCAGCATGTCGGCAGCCTCGGGCATGACCACCAGCTCGGTGCGCGGCTCGGTGGCCGGCACGTTGGCATCGACCGGCGCAGCGGCACCGTCCAGCAGGACCTCGCCCGACTGGGTGCGCAGGGGGATGTCACGCAGCAGCCAGGTCACGACGAACCCGAGCAGGACCAGGGGGACGGAGTAGAGGAACACCATGGTGATGGCGTCGG
>Ga0111539_10007995_pt1 | contig 13491 bp, 7 predicted proteins | sample RhiMethybrSRZTD1_FD_79667 | JGI IMG/M metagenome (GOLD analysis project Ga0111539, IMG submission 79667) | Populus rhizosphere microbial communities from Tennessee, USA - Rhizosphere MetaG P. TD hybrid SRZTD1 (version 2) (version 2) | ecosystem: Host-associated > Plants > Roots > Rhizosphere >...
ATCGATCAGTACTGCATGGGCTGCCACAGCGACCGCGTGAAGTCGGGCGGCCTGGCGTTGTCTCAGCTCAATCTCGATTCAGTCGATCAGAGCGCCGAGATCGCCGAGAAGGTCATCCGCAAACTGCGTGGTGGTCTGATGCCGCCGGCCGGCGCCAAGCGGCCGGATGCCCATGCGTCGGCCGAATTCGTCACGTGGCTCGAGACCAAGATCGACACCGCGGCCAAAGACAGCCAACCCGGACGCGTGCCGCTGCGCCGACTCAATCGCCGAGAGTACGCCTACGCCATTCGCGATCTGCTCGGCCTCAACATCGACGCGACCGCATGGCTGCCGCAAGACAACGTCAAGGGCAACTTCGACAACAACGCCGCCGCCCTGCAGGTTTCGCCCAACTTCATCGACCAGTACATCTACGCCGCGCGCGCGGTGGCGCTCGAGGCGATCGGCAACCCCAAGGCGGTTCCCGAGACGATCACCTACGGCGACGTCGCCAACATGGTGATCTCCTTGCCCCCGCAGGGCGCGCCAGGCACTGGCAGGCAGCAGCATCGCCTCGAGGGCATGCCGTTCGGCACGCGCGGCGGCTTCAGCGCCGAACACAACTTCCCGGCGGACGGCGAATACGAGCTCACCATCGGCGACATGGCGCTGGCGCGCGAAGTGCCGCGGATGGAGTTCGAGAACACGGTGATCGCGCTGCTCGACGGCAAGGAGTTCTACCGCACCACCATTGGCGGCGAAGCCGATCACAAGGCGATCGATCAGAAGCTGGATCCGGCGGTCGAGGAGATCAACGGACGTCTGCGGAAGATTCGGTTCAAGGCGACGCAGGGGCAGCACAAGCTGGCGATCACCTTCGTGCATCGCAGCTTCGCCGAGAGCGACGAGCGCACGCGTACGGCGGCGCTCGAGGGCGGTCAGGAGCGCATCCAGGCCGCACATGCGTTGCAGATCCGCGGGCCGCTCTCGGTCACCGGGCTGAGCGACTCCGCGAGCCGGTCGAAGATCTTCATCTGTGAACCGAAGACGTCACGCGAAGAGTTGCCGTGTGCGAGCAGGATTGTCGAGAACCTCGCGCGGCGAGCCTTCCGGCGCCCGCTCACTGCCGAGGACGTCAACCCGCTGATGGCGTTTTATAAGGCGGGGTCCGAGAGTGGCGGCTTCGAAGGCGGCGTGCGCGATGCCCTCAGCGCGATCCTGGCGAGCCCACATTTCCTTTACCGCGCCGAATCCGGAGTGGGAACCGGCGCCACTCGAGCGCTCAGCGATCTCGAGCTGGCGTCGCGGCTGTCGTTCTTCATCTGGAGCAGTCTGCCAGACGAAGAGCTGCTGAAGGTCGCCAGCGCATCGCGTCTCGGCAACCCCGACGTGCTCGCCGCGCAGGTGAGCCGGATGCTCGCCGACCCGCGCGCGAAGTCTCTGAGCGACGATTTCGGGTTCCAGTGGCTCCATCTGTCGAAGCTGGACGAGATCACGCCGGACCGGGCACAGTTCCCCCACGCCAGCGGCCTGTTGGATCCGCGTGGCCTCTTCAAGGAGGAGCTCCGGCTGTTTATCGACAGTATCTTCCGCCCTTCGGCTTACGCTCAGGGCGCCCCGACCCTTCGACTGGCTCAGGGTCGTCCCGAGCAAGGTCGAGGGACGAGCGCGGTCGAGGGGCGCGGCGATCGCAGCGTGTTCGAGCTGCTGACCGCCGACTACACCTTCCTGAACGAGCGCCTCGCGATGCTCTACGGCATCGAGACGGTGAAGGGCGCGCACTTCCGTCAGGTGAAGCTGGATAACCCGGCCCGTCACGGTCTCTTGGGCAAGGGCGGCATCCTGATGATGACGGCGTATCCCAATCGCACCTCGCCCGTGCTGCGCGGCGCGTGGATCCTCGATCGCCTGCTCGGCACGCCGCCGGCCGAACCGCCGCTCGAAGTGCCGTCGCTCCCGGAGAACAGACGCGGCCAGCCGGCGAAGACGTTGCGCGCGCGGCTCGAGCAGCACCGTGAGAAGGCGAGCTGCTTCGCGTGTCACGGCGTGATGGATCCGCTCGGGTTCGCGCTGGAGAATTTCAACGCGGTCGGCCAGTACCGCGCCAACGACCCCGATACGCAGACGCCGATCGAAACGGCCGGTCAGCTGCCGGACGGTACCGCGATCAAAGGCGCTGACGATCTGCGCCGGGCGCTCGTCGATCGACCCGATCGTCAGTTCGTGCAGGCGTTGACCGAGAATCTGCTGACCTACGCGCTCGGTCGAACTCTCGAGTACCACGACATGCCCACGGTCCGCCGCATCGTCCGCCAGGCAGCCGCCGACAACTACCGCTTCAAGTCGATCGTCCTTGGCGTCGTCTCGAGCGATGCGTTCCGCAAGAGGGAAGTCGATCCAAGTGACCGAGTGCCAACAAAGCCAGGATCAAACCAGACCGCCGGAGGCCTCTAGTCATGTCTTTCCTGAGCAAAAGACATCTCTCCCGACGTGCCGTCCTCAAGGGTGCGGGTGCCACCATCGCGCTCCCATTGCTGGATGCGATGGTTCCGGCAGGAACAGCGCTGGCACAGACCGTCGTCGCGGCCAGTCCGCGTCTGGGCTTCATCTACTTCCCGCACGGCGCGCTGCAGGACGAGTGGCAGCCGAAGCAGGTGGGGCGCGCGTTCGACTTTCCGTTCATCCTCCAGCCGCTCGAGCCGCTGCGCGACTACGTGACCGTCGTCAGCGGTCTGCGCAACAAGGGCGGCGAGAGCTCGAGCCCGCACGGCATCATCGAAGAGACGTGGCTGAACTGCGTCAACCCGCGCCGGCGCGATCCGAAGACGGGTGTTGGCATCACCGTCGATCAGATCGCGGCGCGGCATCTGGGTAAAGAGACGTCGCTGCCGTCGCTGGAGCTGTGCGCGGAGCCGGGCGGCATGATCTCGTTCCGCACGCCGAATCAGCCGCTGCCGATGGAGAACAATCCGCGCAAGGTGTTCTTCAACCTGTTCGGACAGGGCGACACGCCGGAGGAACGGCGATCCATTCTGCACACGACGAACAGCCTGCTCGACTACGTCAAGGAATCAACCGCCAGCTTGAACCGCAAGCTCGATGCGGCCGACCGCGCTCGCGTCACCGACTATCTGGATTCCGTTCGCGAGATCGAGCTGCGCGTGCAGAAGCTCGAGCAGAATGCCCACTCGATGAACGATCTTCCAGGCGCGCCGCTCGGTCCGCCGGAGGACTTCGGCGAGCTGCTCGGCGTGCAGTTCGAGATGATGGCGCTGGCGTGGCAGACGAACCGGACCAAGGTCACGACGCTGAAGATGGTCGAGGAAGCGAGCATGCGGACGTATCCGAACCTCGACGTCCACGAAGCGTTCCACCCGACGTCGCACTGGGGTGGATTCCCCGACCGCGTTGCGAACCTGCGCAGGATCCAGAACTACCACACCGCCGTGTTCGCGAAGTTCGTCAAGCGCCTCAGCGAGATGCGCGAAGGCGACGGCTCGGTGCTCGATCATTCGATCATCCTGTTCGGCAGCAACATGGCCAACAGCGACGCGCACAACAACGATCCGCTGCCGCAGGCGCTGCTCGGGCGCGGCGGCGGCCTCAAGGGCAACCAGCATCTGCACTACAAGCAGGACACGCCACACTCGAACATCCTGGTGACGATGCTGCATCGTGCGGGTGTGCCGGCGCCAGAGATCGAGAAGTTCGCCGACACGACGGGTCCGTTCTCGGAAATCTGATCATGAAGGGCTTGGTACGAGCTGTCGTTGCGATTGCGGCGTTACTGGTTGCTGCATCTGCGCAAGCACAGACCGCGAAGGCCAAGCCGTCTGTAGTGTCCGGCTTGAGCCGGACCTCGAAAGAAGACGTCAACCGCCGAAACGCGGATGGCAGCACGCCGCTGCAGTGGGCTGTCTACAACGGCGACGTCACCGCCGCACGGCGTTTGCTGCGTGCCGGCGCCAATGTCGCGCTCGCCAACAACTACGGCGCCACCGCGATGAGTCTGGCCGCCGAAGTGGCGAACACCGAGATGCTGAAGGTGCTGCTCGAGGCCGGCGCGAATGCCGACTCGCCCAATGCCGACGGACAGACCGCGCTGATGGCAGTTGCGCGCACCGGCAACGTTGCCGCGGCCCAGTTCCTGCTCGAACATGGTGCGACCGTCGATGCGAAAGAGAAGTGGGGCGGACAGAGCGCGCTGATGTGGGCGTCGGCGCGCCGCCATCCGGAGATGATGCAGCTGCTCATCTCGAAAGGCGCCGACGTCAACGCGCGCTCGATCGATCGCGACTACCAGCGTCATGTCACGGCCGAGGGTCGTCCCAAGAGTCTCGACAGCGGCGGCTTGACGCCGCTGCTCTATGCCGCGCGTGAGAACTGCATTGCGTGCGTGGACGTGCTGCTGAAGAGCAAGGTCGACATCGATCTGCCGGATCCCGACGGCGTGTCGCCGCTGCTCGTCGCGATCATGAACGCGAACTGGGATCTGGCGAAGCAGCTGATCGACGCCGGCGCTGACGTCAACCAGTGGGACATCTACGGCGAGTCGCCGCTGTACACCGCAATCGACCTCCGCGCCCGGATCGACGGCGGACGCAACTCCATCGATGCGCCGAACACGACTACGGGTCTGGCGATCGTCAAGCTGCTGCTCGAGCGCGGCGCCAATCCGAACATGCAGCTGACCTTCAAGCCGGCCAATGCCCGAGGCGCGATCACGACGCGCGGAGCTACGCCGCTCATTCGCGCGGCCGTGAACGCCGATCCCGAGGTCATGAAGCTCCTGCTGGAAAAGGGCGCCGACGCCACGCTCTCCACTGCCGATCGGCAGACGCCCATTCACGCCGTGCTCGCCGGGCGTGCGCCGGAGCCGCAGGCGCTCGAGCTGATCAAGGTGCTGCAGAAAGCCGGCACGGACGTCAACGTCGTCGCGCTGATCAATCACCCCGAGGAGACTCGCGGCGGCACCGCGCTGCACTACGCCGTGCGCAAGCGCTACAAGGACGCGATCAAGCTGCTCGCCTCCTTCAAGATCGATATGGACGCCGTCGATCAGGACGGCCTGACCGCACTCGACTACACGCAGTCGCGCGGCTTCATGCCGTTCATGGCGCTGCAGACCCCGATCTTCAAGGAAGAGGCCGCGCTGCTGCGCGAACTTGGCGCGACCAAGTTGATGGCGAAGAGCCCCGAGTGGTCGGTGCTCGGTCCGCCGCAGGGCGTCTGGGACGACATCTGGCCTCTCGGCGAATCGCGAGTGCATGACCCCGTCTACAGACCCAAAACCGACTGATTGTAGTGTCCGCCTTCAGGCGGACCTTGTAGCGTCCGGCTTTAGCCGGACCGTCATGGGACCGACGAACCCTTCCAACCTGGAGCGATGAACGGTCACGTTTCGCGTCGACGCTTTATTCAAATCGGTGCCGCTACTGTCGGCGGCGCGGTCCTGCCCGCGCAGTTCGCGTTCGCTCAGCAGGCCTCACCTCGGATTTCAATAACCGACCTCGGGGGTGCGACGCTCTTCCAGGGCGCCGGCTGCAATGTGATCGCGTTGCCCGGCCCGGACGGCGCCCTCATGATCGACGGCGGCCTGGCTGCCAATGCCGAGGCGCTGCTCGCAGCGGTGAGGAGCGCGACGAAGAGCAGCCGCATCAACACGCTGATCAACACGCACTGGCATCCGGAGCAGGTCGGTGCCAATCAGGCCGTGGGGCGCAGCGGCGGCGTCATCGTCGCGCACGAGAAGACCAAGGTTGCGCTGAGCAGCACCATCTACTCGTCGGTCGTGTTCACCGGCCGCCGGCCTCCGCTGCCCGAAGCGGCCCGGCCGACCAAGACTGTGCGCGGCGACGGCTCGATGCAGTTTGCAGGAGAGCAGATCGACTACGGCTACATGCCCGCGGCCCACAGCGACGCGGATCTGTTCATCCACTTTCCGAAGCTGAATCTGCTCGTCGTCGGCGGAGTCGTGTCGGCGGAGGAATGGCCGCTGCTCGACTACCGCGACGGCGCATGGTTAGGCGGCCGCGTCCGCGCGGTCGAGCGGCTCGCCGATCTCGTCAAGCCCGACACTCGCGTCGTCGCTGCGACTGGCCGCGTGATGACGGGCAAGGACATCGTGCGTCAGCGAGACATCTATCAGAAGCTGTTCACGACGATGATCGGCTATCTGAACATGGGGCTCGGTCCCGAGGACGCGGTGGTGAAGAACCCGCTGAAAGAATACGCGTCCGAATTCGGCGACCCATCGGCCTTCACCTACGGCGCCCTGCGCAGCATGATGATTGCGTACGTGCCTGATTGAGTTCCCACCACAGCGAGTTCGTTGCAGCAGCTCGTCCTCCGTAATGCGTGATGCGAAAGAACAGCACGAAACCACGCTAATCCTTCCTATCGTCCGAACGCCGCGTCTGGCGCCCGCGACTGCCCATGACGCTTCCGCCGCGCGGCCAGTGGCTGCTGTTCCGCCCACCGCCCCAGCCATTCTCAGCACGTCACGACGTCAGAGGACGCTCAAGTCGCGCATCGATTCCTCCTCGCGGTGATAACGAGAACTCAAAGAACTCGAAACTCAAACAAGACGCGAGACATTGATCCGTTAGAAACTCAGCGTCATGTTCACCCGCGCGAATCGTGGCGGCACGATCGACGAGGGCCGCAGCCAACTCGCACCTTGCGTGGCGTAGTCGAACGTCTGCTCGTAGCCGGCTGGATCGTTGGTGTTGAGCAGGTTGTAGAGGTCCACGCCGATATCCGCTCGTCTCCCCCCGAACCGCAGCACCTTCGCAAACCGCATGTCGATCTGCGTCACGCGATCCCCGTAGACCTGCGCAGGCTCGACGAGGTTCACCGTGGTGGTGCCGTTGGCGTTGGTGCCCGACGGCAGGCGGCCGAGCAAACCTTGCACGACCGTGTTCGGCACGTTGTAGTTGGCCGCCAGCGACGCGCCATTGGTCGCCGAGTTATTGGCCTGCAGGAAAGGGATCGTCGTGCGCAGCGATCGGAAGGTAGCGCTCACGAGCACATCGACTTTTGGAACGGTGTAGCTGGCCAGCCCTCGGATCGCCGTGATCCACGGCTCGGTGACGGCGCATCCGCGTGGGTCTGGACTGTCGATCTTGACGACGGTCTCGCAGCGATCCTGTACGCCACGTCCCGTACTCGTGCCTCCCTGGATCGTCACGCCGCGGCCCAGCCTGGCGTTCGCCGTGACATCGACTCCATGCCAGTACCACGTTCGCGCCGGCCCGAAATTGGTCTCGAACGTCTGGAAGTTCTGCGCGCCTCGGTTGAACGCGTCCAGCTTGATGTTGTACTGCGTAATCGGGTAACCGCCACCGCCGGGGAGGTCCGGATGCATCGGCGCCGTGATCGTCCACGTGTCGTAGTCCGCCGGGCCGACGAGCAGGTTGTCGGTGACGAGGAAGTTCTGAAACCAGCGCCGGTTGTAGCCGACCTCCACGCCCACCCGCGGGATGACTTCCTGCTGCACCGACACGCCAAACTGCCAGTCTGATTCGCGGACACCCCATCCTTCCAGCACGGCCGGGTCGATGATGGTCAGCCCTGGATTCGGATTGCCGAAGTTCAGATCGCCTCCACCGAGCGCGGCGCACCGGTCGCCGCCCGTGGCCAGGTTGTCTTGCAGCCTCGGGTCGGAGAGGTTGCAGTCAATCTGGAAGTTCCGGTTGCCGTCGGTCCACGGCCGCGCCGTTATCCGGGTCACGATCTTCTGCGCGGGGTTGTTCGCGACGTAGGTCCCGGCGACTTGCGCGCTCTGGAGGTACTTTCCGAGGTTGGCCTTGAGCGCCGTCGTGCCGTTGCCAAACAGGTCGTAGGCGACGCCCATGCGCGGCGTGATGTCGTTGTAGCCCTTGACGCTCACTGTCCGCTCGAACGAGATCGGCTGCGGGTTGAAGATGGATGTCGTCGTCGTGCCGTTGCCCTCTGCCGGCGCCCAGCTCCAGGCCCGGTCGTAGCGCACCGCCCCTTGCAGCGTCAGCCGGCCCATCGTCCATTGATCCTGCGCGAACAGCGCCGTCGTCATCGTGCGATCGGTCGTGTCCCATCGACGCGCGTTGACGTATCCGAAGCTGACAGGGCTCTTGTTGTTGAACGTGTATCGCAACTGCGAATCGTTGGCGACGCGCCCACTCGTTTGCCTCAGGCTGGAGCCGAGATAGCCGACCTTGAAGTTGTGCGCGCCGGTGACATATGCCGCCGACGCGCGCCACTGCACCGAGGTGGCGTCGTTGTCCGCAAAGGCGTGAGCGTTCGGATCGTAGAGCCCGCGATAGCTGAAGTTCGCCAGTCCGTAGATCGTCGACTGCTCGGTGACCGGAATCAGGTTGGTGAGCCCATCAGGCGGCACTTGGCCGTTGCCCGCGAACCTGTAGTGGAACCGCGACATTCCAGCATCGAGGAGCATCCGGTTTGACAACGGAGACGACCAGGTTGCCTGCGTCACGTAGTACGGCAAGTCGTGATAACCCGGAAATGCCTCCGGTGCATTCGTGGCGTTCCCGATCGCGATCCAATCCCCACTGCGTGTCCGGCAACCGTCCCCGTTCTCCGTCAGCGTGGAGCCCTGACACCGATACTGATTCTCTTGAGAGAACGACACGCGGTTGCGCGGCGTCACCTGATGCGTCAACCGGATCGCGTAGACGTCGTAGCGTGAGGCGTTGCGCGTCACGACGCGCTCATCACGCGCATAGTCCCAATGCGTCGGATCACCGGCGTAGAGGTTGGCGTAGGCACCAGACACGGCCGTCGCCTGTCCGAACGTCCGCGCGCTGCCAAAGAACCACAGTCGGTCGCGCAGGATCGGACCTCCGAACGAGCCGTTCACGTCGAACGCGTTGATCAGCGCCGACGGTTCCAGAATCCCGATGCTGCGCAACTGGTCGTCCACGTTGTTCGACCGGGACCATTCGCCCGCCCCGCTATAGAACGCAGATCCGGCAAACTGATTGCCGCCCGAGCGCGGCACGAGGTTCATGATCGGCCCGCCGGTTTCCGCCTCGCCCAAACCGCCCGACACGAGCACCTGGATCTCATCGACATTGGCCACGTCATAGGCGAGCGACGAGACGCCCGCGCCGGCGCCCGGCTCCGTCACGAGCAGTCCGTTGATCTGGATGCGTCCTTCGTTCTGACGGCCGCCATGCGCGGTGAAGCGGTTGATTTGTCCCGCATTCGTCTCCGCACCCACGCCACCGGTCGGCATCAGCGACGGGATGTTGGAGAGGATCCCGGTGTAGCTGCGCGTCGCCGGCAGTGTCCGGATCACCTCGTTGCTCAGCACCGTTTCGCGCCGCGTGGTCTGCACGTCGACCACTGGCGCCTCTCCAGTCACCGTCAGCGTTTCCTGCAGATTTCCCACGCGCAACTCGACATCGACCGTGACGGCGCCCGAGCCGGACAGCGTCAGCCCATCCCGCACCACCCTCGAGAAACCGGTCAGCGTGTACGTGACCGAGTAGATGCCGGGCGATAAATCGGTGATCCGGTACTGGCCAGATCCATCAGTGACAGCGCTCCGGACCTTTTCGATCAGGGCCGAACTGCTCGCCTCGACTGTCACGCCCGGCAACACACCGCCGGACGCGTCTCGGACCACGCCCGCCAGCGTCGTTTGTGCATGTACGACGGTGGGAAGAAGGAGAATGCCAAAGAGAAACAACGAACGTGCGACTGACCTCATTGAGACACCCCTTCCTCACGAGTCTGCGTCCAGTCGAGCGAGGATTCCGATTAGGCCATCGAAGTCGGGGACATCCTACACCCGTGGTGTAGCCGCAGGAGTCAGCGAATCCAGCGGTGTCGAGGAACTTTCCGATCCGCGAGGCCGTCGAGCGCTACGTCCGCCGAGGACGTCACACACGGTCCGGCTAAAGCCGGACACTACTGGCTGATGCTCGGACGGCTCGATGTCGCAGAGCAGCGGCTCGAGGCGGCGCGACACAAAAGCGCCAACGAGCCGCTGCTGGTCAGCCTGCACGGAATGCTCCATGCGCGCCGTCAACGGCGTGATGACGCCCTCGCCTGCGTACGGCAGGCGCTCGATCTGCCGCTCTCCCTCGGCCACGCGCACCACACCTACTACCAGGTCGCCTGCGTCCACGCGATGCTCGGCGACACCGACAAGGCATTCGCCTGGCTCGAACGGAGCGCCGACACCGGGAACCCGTGCTGGCCGTTCTTCCGTGTGGATCCACACCTCGACTCGCTGCGGAGCCACGAGCGGTTTCATTAGCTCGTGTCCCACCTCGAACGTGAGTCGATGGCCATACCCATCCGCAGTTTCTGACGCTCGTTTACTTGCCGGCCTTCAAGATCCGCACGATCGACATGATCGTGTTCCAGTTCCGCGTCGTCGCTGGCGCACGGAAAAGTTTATCGATCTGGCCGAGATAGTCGATCGTCTTCATGTGGCGACGGTACATCCCGAACACGAACGGTCCATCGGACGCGATCACTTTCACCAGCCACTCCCCGTCTGACGGAAACGTGACCGGAAGCGACACCCTGACGGCGTTCGCTTTCAACTGGATGCTCACGAACCAAACAACATCCGGCGGCGACGGCTCAGCTGTGAACGGATTCTCCGTCTCCAAGCGCAGAAGATCGGCGCCGTCGCACAGCACGACCTCCGCTTCGAATGGCAGCTTTCGAAGCAGGGCTCTACGAAACTTGGCTGGGGATCCGGGTTTACGAACGACAAACGTGCCCGCAGCCCCCACATTGACGACTTCGTAGTCGCTCAACTCTTGTGCGAGTGCGCTTGGGCGAAACCTCCGGTGTCCGCCAACGTTGACACCTCTGAGGAATGCAACGAGAGGCATGCTGGGATCCTAAGAAAAGGAGCCTCGATTTGGCTAGAATCGCGCCCATGACCAAGCGACTGATCGTCCTCACGCTCCTCTTCGCCATCGGTACCAGCATCAGTGCGGCATCGGCACAGGGTCCCGGTGGCCCTCCAGGCGCTGGCCGCGGCGGTTTCGCACCGGTGATCATCGGACCGCCGGCGCCGGTGCCGCTTGAAGTCGCGATTCCACGGCCCACGCCGGCCGAACAGGAACAGGTCAACGCCGCGCTGAAGCGTCTCATCGACAGCGACAAGACTTCGGCGCAGCCGCTGTTGAAGAAGTTCGAGTCGCTGATGCTCCTGCAGAAGCCGCGGCTGAACGTCGCCGCAACGTTTACGCAGACCAACCAGCGCATGGGACCGCGTCACGAAGGGTTCGTCGCCACGGCCAAGCAGGGCAACATCGATCTGCTGCTGCATGGCGATTCGATCACCGACTGGTGGCAGCTCGACGCGAACAAGCCGGTGTTCGACAAGTATTTCGGCACCATCCGCACCGCCAACTTCGCGGTCGCGGGCGACACGACGCAGGGGGTGCTGTGGGGATTGCGCAACGGCGAGGGCCAGGGCTTCCAGCCCAAGGCGGTGATGCTGATGATCGGGACCAATAACACCGGCCAGTACACGGGTCCAGAGATCGCGGAAGGCGTCGGCGCGGTCGTCCTGGAGCTGCGCCGCAATTTCCCGTCGGCCAAGATCCTGCTGCTCGCGATCTTCCCGAGAGCCGTGCCGGGCGATCCGGTGCGCGACAAGATCGCCGAGGTCAATCAGATCATCTCGAGGCTGGACGACAAGAAGAACGTGTTCTACATGGACATCGGCTCGAAATTCCTGGACGACACAGGCGTGTTCCTGCCGGATTCGTTCCGGGCCGATAACCTGCACCCGCAGGCGAAAGGGTACGAGATCTGGGGTGAGGCGGTCAGCGCGAAGCTCGCAGAGCTGATGAAGTAGTCGCTGAAGTATCGTTGTGCGCCCGTCCCGACCATGACTGCAAGGGAAATCGTCGAGGCCGCGCTCGCGATCGATCCGGCGCATCGCGCCGCGCATGTGATCCAGGAATGCGGCGCCGACCGAAGGCTGCTGCACGAAGTCAACGCATTGCTGGCGGCCTACACGGCGGCAACGGCCAGCGTCGCCGTCGGCGTGTCCGCCATCGGCACTGGATCTGACATCGGTCCGTACAAGTTGATTCGGCAGCTCGGCGAAGGCGGGATGGGCGTGGTGTACCACGCGCACCAGACGCATCCGCTCCGACGCGACGTCGCGCTCAAGGTCATCAAGCCCGGCATGGACAGCCGGCAGGTCATCGCGCGGTTCGAGAGCGAGCGTCAGGCGCTCGCGCTCATGGATCACCCCAACATCGCGCGCGTCTTCGATGCCGGCACGACACCCGAAGGACGGCCGTACTTCGCGATGGAGCTGGTCGACGGCGTGCCGATCACCCGCTACTGCAATGACAAGCGGATGTCTGTCGAGCGGCGGATCGCGCTGTTTCTTCCGGTCTGCCAGGCGATTCAGCACGCCCATCAGAAGGGCATCATCCACCGCGACATCAAGCCGTCGAACGTGCTGGTGACCGAGCGCGAGGGCACACCGGTTCCCAAAGTGATCGATTTCGGCTTGGCCAAGGCGCTCGGGCAGCAGCTCAGCGACGCGTCGATGATGACGAACCTCGGTGTGGTCGTCGGCACGCTCGAGTACATGAGTCCGGAGCAGGCAGAGGTGACGCGTCAGGACGTCGATACACGCACCGATGTGTATTCGCTTGGCGCTGTCTTGTACGAGTTGCTGACGGGTGCCACGCCGCTGCCGCCCAACGACGGCGAGGCGGCTGGTTACGTCGACGTGTTGAAACGGATACGCGAAGAGGAACCGGTTCGCCCCAGCGTGCGCGTCCGTGGCCTGGGGAACTCGTCGACGATCGCCGCGGAACGCCAGATCGATGTCACGCGGCTCTCGAGGTTGCTTCAAGGCGAGTTGACCTGGATCGTGATGAAAGCGTTGGAGAAGGATCGCGTGCACCGGTACGAAACGGTGAATGCGCTCGCGCGGGACCTCGAACGCTACCTGGTGAGCGATCCCGTCGAGGCCGGCCCTCCGTCGACGACATACCGGTTGCGGAAGTTCGCTCGACGCCATCGCGTGGGTCTGGCGATGGCCGCGACGATCACGATACTGCTCGTGGCAGGCGTCGTGGTCAGCACGTGGATGGCCGTGCGGGCGAGCCGCGCCGAAGCCGAGGCGCGAGCGGTCAACGACTTTCTCCGTGACGACGTGCTGGCGCAGGCGGGCGCGCGCACGCAGGCGCGTGCAGGCGTCAAGTCGGATCCAGATCTCAAGGTGCGCACGGCCCTGGAACGCGCGGCCACTCGCATCGAGGGAAAGTTCACGGACCAGCCGTTGGTCGAAGCCTCGATTCGAAACACGATCGGACTTACCTTCGAGGACCTCGGACTCTACCCGGAAGCACAGGCGCAGTTCGAGAAGGCGCTCGAATTGCGCACACGGGTCCTCGGCGATGCGCACACGGACACGCTCGAGACGGCGTCACTGCTGGGGAACATTTACACCTACGAGGGCAAGTACGCGCAGGCCGAGCCGATACTCGAAAAGACATCCGCGCTCGCTCG